>Ga0209643_1000046_pt1 | contig 358081 bp, 326 predicted proteins | sample AutmiccBRH37_all_FD_187383 | JGI IMG/M metagenome (GOLD analysis project Ga0209643, IMG submission 187383) | Deep subsurface microbial communities from Mt. Terri, Switzerland - Autotrophic microbial communities BRH/37_all (SPAdes) (version 2) | ecosystem: Environmental > Aquatic > Deep... | reverse complement strand
TGAAGTTGGTTATCCAGGGAGAATTGTTATAATTCTCCCTTCCCCGGGCTGGTTTTGGTCACTAAGTCCGTCAACTCGTGGACAATTAACACCGTCTATTACTGGACGTTATAGGGCGTTAGTAACACTTTGTTCGTTTTCAGTTTTATTTAACATTTCTTCCGAATGCGTAACCATTATTGGCGCCTGCGGTTTGAAGTTCCTAAGTTGCGGGTAGGCAAGTAGCATGGATATTTTCTCAACCTGTTCAGCATTAAGGTAGTTTTCCTTTTGGTTACGCAAATACAACGCTAAGCTTAGGGCGCTATCAAATACCGGCATAGAGCAGTCAGTCGTCTTTAGCCAGGACGCCCTGGTGAAAACGACAATAGGATGTATCCATTTCTCCGTTGGAAAAGTGATTTTAAAGATACCTGTCTGGTTCAGCCATTTTCTAATTAATATGACATGCCTAAGGTTTTGTTTAGTCGGGCTATGGCAAGGGATCCACTTGTTCCCCTCTTTTCGTTTCCAGCGATCCTTATATCCAGTAAATGCCCCATCCCAGGCTTTAGTTTCAATAACGAACATCCCGGGCGGGCCAATCACAATATGGTCAGTCTGGGCAAATACTTCCGGCTCAGGTTCTATTGTGACATCGTTCATGAGTATCCAGTCTTTAGATAAAGCCAGCCGGAGATTTAAACTAACTTTCGACTCCCCACGCTCACCCTTGCTGTTATCACTGTTTCTTTTCATGTCAAAGGCCAGTCCCGCTAAAGGTTTAACGGCCCAGGAAATAAATGAGGGAACGGTTTCGTCTACCTTTTGCTTCATGGTGTCCTTTTCGGCCTGCACTTTGGCCTGGATCCTTTTACGAAACTCTTCCCGCGTACGTTCATCCTGTGATACGATACGAGCAGGCATAAAAATCACCCAATACTTTGTTTTAAGTCCATAATTCTACAATTTATTTCCTGTTTCCTCCAATATTTCTGAGATGTTATGAAAAAATCGCACTGACCTAGGCCGTTTTGAGAAAGAAGCCACAGACCCAAGGCTATGCACAATAAAAAGTCTGAGGGTAAGCAGTATGCCTGCAGGAAAGGGAAAGGGCCACGTAAAGAAGAGTCGGAAGAGAAATAAGAGGAGCAACAATAAAGAGCTCTGCTTTAAAGTTGTAAGAATTACCCCTGGATTCCGTAACAATGCTAATTATTTAACACACAAATATCCATTTTATTGAAGTTAGTTTTAATATCCTCACTTATGGATTTTTTTAATACCGATCTATAAACACATCTCTTAGGTGCTGATTTTGTTTTGGGCAAGATAGTTTCAATTTCCAATAAACAGCTTTCTTTGCTAGCATTGATATTATGTATGGAAATAGTTTTTATGTGATTCTTAGGTATAACAGTGTCCTGGTCATAAAACTCCGTATTAAATTGATCGGTACAAGGATATAATTCACTAAGCAAAGAAAGTTTGGGACTGTATATTATGAACTCATCAGTAGTGAAAATTAATTTGCACCCTTCTCTTAGAAAGTTAATAGGTTTTTCAAGATTACCATTAATTACATCTATATATTGATTACCTAAATGAATCCCCAAAACTTAGGATATAAACTTTAAATCTATCCTCGTGAAATTTTTCTAGTCTTTGTGGTATTCCTTCTATACGTTTCTTCTCGCTATATCCCCGTATGAGATAATAAACAATAATTATAACAGCAATTATTAACCAAAATTCCATAATATATATCTCTCCTTGTTTTACATAAACTGGAATTAATATCTTCTTCGGGTTATCATGCTATCAACTCCCGGATGTGCCCGGGGCACTTTGACTTTAAATGTTAAAGGAAAATCCTTAACTTGTCTGGAAATCATTTATATACAAATCTTGGGGGTAATGTCAGTGAAGTTTAAAAAGTGGGAGCTTAAAGAGTTTCTTTGGGCCGTTGCTATTTTAACGTTTATGTTATACCCCGTATTGCCGCTGCAAAAATTAAGGGTGCTGGCAAAATCAAACTGGGATTTAATACATTTACCTTTTTACTCACTTCTCTTACTTTGTGTATTATTTGGGTTTTTGCTCGGACTGCCGGCTCTCATCGAAAGATGGAGCAGCAACAGGCGCTTTTATTGGGCAAAATTTCTTATACAGGGGTTGCCAGCACTTATTCTGGCCATGCCCATATTTCTTGTTATGGATCTGTTCAGCATAACAAGTTTGGATGCAAAGTATATCCCGCCCTGGTCAACCATTCAGGGTATCTCCTACAACGGTTACGTTTTTTTCTTGTCCGCCGTATGGTTTGGGAAAACCTTGGTTGACTCAACTAAAGGGTACTCACCCGAAGACAAGGACAAGGAAAACGCTCCGTCTGATGAATAATGTCATATTTCTTCATTATATAATGCCTTCCCTGACGCCAAGTTCTTTCAGCCTTTCTACTTCATAGGGTCTAGCTCAAAGTGTTTGCTTCCATCGTTATTCCTAATTAATAAATAGGGCATGCCAGCTGCATGAACCAGTTCCACCCGGGCCAACATTTCATTTTACTTAATGAGCCTTACCTTGGCTTTTTGGGTTTTGCGGCCCAGAAGCCTTGCTGCGTAAATCCGGTGGTTACCTTCCTGAGCATAGTATTCTCCATTAATCCGAATCAGCGGTACATGCGGTATAATACTACCCCCCAATGCGGATCGCTTCCACAGCATTCCGGACAGAATGGTGGCCAAATTATTTATCTTCGGGTAACCAGTCCTGTCCTGTGAAGCTACGCTAAATATATCCAAAAATATTATAGATTTAGATTTTACAGAACACTAGTTTTGTGGAATCAAATTGTCCGACAGAACAACTGCCCCCTCTGGCAGAGCATTAGCAAGATCTATTACCCATTCGTTGTTAACCAATATCACGGGGTAGATCATTATGCGCTCTTCACCATCCAAAACATAACTAACTTTAACGATAACCATGTCTTCGCCACGCTTCTCACTAGATAGTATAGTTGGTGGTTTTTCTGGAAGCAATCCATCTTCATGTTGCATCTTGAGAGTATTTCTTCGTATATCTTCGCTCATCCTTATGTCTATGGAAACTTTCTTCAAAGTATCATAATCATTTTTTTGAACTGCTTCAAAAAAATCATACACACATTGTTCAGCAGACTTTATTGCGCTGGAAGAAGACGATGAAGATATCTGTTCGTCAGAATTTACTTTGTTGAAATAAATCAATGAGGGTATCCCGAAAAAAAATGTAAACGCAAATAAAGGTGTGATTATGCAGACTAAATAGTTTTTGAATTCCTTCACCGCAATGATGCCTCCTTAACATATAATAAGATTTTTCAATGCTTAATAGGTGCAAAAAGTAGAAATTTAATTTGGTATAGTTTGTGTAGATTAGCTTTGGATATTTTAAGATTTCCCCGATTTGCCTCAAGAATCATTTTGGAATTGTCCATTTTTAAAACCCTATCTCACCCTCATAGGCATCACCCTCTTTTAAACTTAAATTTGGCAATAAACTTTATTAAACCTAACTGTTGAAATATTAATACCTGACAGTTTGAGAAATAGCACTGATGGTTTCTATAACTCTATTCTTTGAATCAAAGACGAATGAAAACTATAAGATACAGGTAATTCTTGATATAAAATATTTTTTTCTTTTAAAAACCGCTCAATTATTTTTAGCTTGCTATTTTCACCAGAAATTACAAAATGTGAATCGAAATTAATAGAAGCTGATTCACTATTTTCATGTATAAGGGATATTTCATCATACAGGCTGGGATCATGAATTATTGCAAACATACCGCCTTCATGACAATGATTTTCAAATAATTCCGCTTGCTTAAGAAGCAATACCAGTAGTTCCTCAGCCTCCATAACACCCGCAATAGCTGCCGAGCAAAACTCCCCCATACTCGTGCCTAAAACATAATTAAGCTCCACTCCGCTTTCTAATAGGACTTGGGCTAAAGCATATTCCACCATGAAAATTGCAGGATGCGTATATAAAGTGCGAGAAAATTTTTCAGATTTCCGTTTTTTTTCGGAAAATAGTTGTCCTAGCACAGATTCACCGATAATTTCATATACAATTTTATCTAACCTGAACATCCATTCTCTAAAGATAGAATGCTTTGTTTATACGCTGGAAAGGAAGGTATGCTTACCTGGAACAACGCTATACAGGCAAAGACGGTAAAGTAAATCTCAATCAAAATACCTTGGACAAAACCATTTTTTGGCGCTTAAGAAGATGGTCGCGACAGGTGAAATTAGCGATTATGAGTTCAATAAATTAGCCAATGGTGCTCCTGAAGGGATATTAAAAATTACAAGGTTCGGAGCACTTACCTTATGCGATGATGTCTCCTGCTTGCTCAAAAATCACAAATTAGCTATATTTTTCAATGGCAGTTGGCTACCCGGCATAGTGGATAAAGATGAATATGGCTGGTATCTTAAAGATGTTAAAGGCAATACTACTGGTTTGCGTCCCGGTACGATGGCAAGGTTAATTCTATAAGAGGTAATCCTCAATATAGTGCCTAATCTTTTGGACACTATATCAGTAACACCAGACTGAAAAAAGCCCCCAACTTAATGACCAGTGTATACCGATAAACCATTTATGTTAATAACTAGGTGTTAATAATTATTTATCGAAATTTGTTCATTTCTACTTGACGGTCACATCCTGGTCGTTTGCCCAGTTGTCGCCTACTATTTTGTCTAGCATTACACGCTTTGTTGTTGTAGTTCTTCATAATCTGCAAACATCCACATGGGCCAGCACCGGTAGCTGTTATATGTTACCGACGGCAAAAGAAGAGGCAAAGACCCCTTCTTCTATCAGTGTGCTTTATTTTGATTTTTTGCGTCTATAATTATCTGTATATTTATTTTTACAATTTGGATATTGATCGCAAGCCATAAATTCACCATATATTGATTCTTTTAATACCATTGTTCCTGAACATTTTGGGCATTTGCCAAACAATTCTATACCAAATCTATCTATAAAATATTCACGGTAAACCGATTCAATTTTCTTTGCATAAGAATCAATTTCTTCATTTGATATTAAACCATCCTGAGCCATGATCCCAGCAGCGAAATCAAATCCTAGCCTATTTCAACTACCCAATGCCACGAATTCTCCAAAATTTCTTCATTTGTCATATACAGACCTCCTTAATGAATCTCCCAACATTACGGGGCCAGAGTGATTTTTTTTAACAATTTGCCAGTTACGAAAAATATAAAGAGAACTAATACCTTATTATCAAATTCAGTAACTTACTTGTTTGCTTTCTTGCCGTCTCATTATTTCATCCCTGGCCAGATCCAACCTATAATGATGGCCCAGCACAGTATAACCTTCGTTAATTGGCGTTGCTAAACATATTTCATACCCACCTCGTTGAGCCGGCTGTATATAGACCCGTTTCCAGTTCAAATGTCCTGCATCCCAGACCGGCCCTGTCCATGGCTTGCTCTCTATTTCATCCAAATAATCTTCGTACTCGGAAATAGTAAACCAGTCAACTAAAGGCACCATGCGGGGCATGTCCCATACAATTCCCAATGTTATTTTGCTTAGATTATCAACCTGTGCCACGATGCCCTCTGTGCCGGCCGGAACGCCGCTAAAATCCACCTTTGTTCTAATGCGCTGGCCAAGTTTTCCTTGTATAATTTTAAGCATCGCTTTGGCCTTCCTTTCGTATGCTAGTTTCATCCCAATAATGTGTTTGTTGTTCAGGATATGGACGTTTCTTCCTTTTGTTTGTATAAGCAATATTCGGGGGACAGATGCTTTTTGACGAGTTTCTTCCATTATATATGTATCTTTTAGAGGGGTAAAATACCAAGGAGCAATCCTTCATGGCGCTCTGCAAAGCACATAAATACTTTGGTTTCTCAATATTCTCTAACTGGGGATCGGCATAGACTCACATAACATGTTTTGCTTCCCTTACTCTCAATTCCTTGCCATGAACTTTCTGCAAAAACAGCTCATAACAAACGATTTCCTATATTCGAATTAATCATCTGGTAAAAGAGCCACCCTTTATAGCAATTGCAGCTAGTTTAAGAACAACTAATGTGAAAATAACCGATAAGACAGATTTAAGTAATATTTCACCTGACGTTTCTGACGTAAAAAATGAAGCTGCAATTAACCCAGTAATGATTAATAAACTAATGACCCACGAAAACATATTTAACACCCCTCAATATTATTCTCCCCGTAAGAGTCTTGTTTTGAAATTTATTAGATTTTTATAGAGCGTTTTCGTAAGTATATGGGTGAACTGAAGCATAGATTGGTTTAAACCAATCCGATGGTTTAAGAACCATTCCCATTTTTTCAGCCATCGAAGTATCCTCAATGCCATCTAATGCTAGATTAAACAACAGCTCGAAGTCAAAATCAGGAAATGCAATATCTTCGAATTCTGAAAAATCCATTTGTGAATACTTATTATCCTTCTCTGCTTTCATCTCCGACCACGTTTCCGCCTCTTTGACAATAGCTCTCAAAGCAATGCATTCAGCTGTTGATGCTGGTATTTCCTCCTCGCCCTTCCATGTTTTAATGCTTTCAGACAGTCTTATAACACAAACTATAAACTTTTTTACAAATAATACGTTATAATGGCGCTTGAACTGCCGAGGAAGATATTCATTCAAAACCATGCTACTATCTATCGTTTCTCCATTATTTATGCTAAAAAGATCCTCAAATAGTTCGTCAATGAGTATATTTGCGCCGCTTAAAAGAGCTTCACGTTGAATATTGGTGTTCAATTTTTTAGCCTCCTTGTATCCAATTTTTCTGTCCTCTGAATTTCGCTTATTCTCCCCGTAGGTATTGATATACCGTCTCACGACTTATACCGTACTCACGGGCCAGCTCTGATTTCTTTTCTCCGGCATTAGCACGTTGGCGTAGTTGTGACACTTGTTCTGGACGTAATGATTTCTTCCTACCCCGGTATGCGCCGCGTTGTTTGGCCAATGCAATACCCTCTCGTTGGCGTTCGCGGATCAAGGCACGCTCAAACTCGGCGAAGGCCCCCATCACGGATAACATAAGGTTGGCCATGGGCGAATCTTCACCCGTAAAAACTAAATGTTCCTTAACAAACTCAATCTGTACACCACGCTCGGTTAAGTTTTGCACAATTTTTCGCAGGTCGTCCAAGTTACGAGCGAGGCGATCCATGCTATGTACCACTACGGTATCACCATCACGCACGAATGAGAGCAAAGCCTCCAATTGAGGTCGTTGCGTATCTTTACCTGACGCTTTGTCTGTAAAAACACGATCTACTTCAACTTGTTCTAGTTGTCGTTCCGGATTCTGGTCGAAGCTACTTACCCGGACATAACCAATGCGCTGCCCCTTCATAAAATGTCCTCCATTTTCCATTATGTCAGGTATAAGTCTATAACTCTTCATTGAAAGTGTCAACTAATACATTTTTTAACCCTATTCTGACATGATTTTAAATACTTCTCTGACGTCATATTAAGGTATACCTTAACTGTTCAGTGAACAGTTCTGGTACTTAAGTCCTAATTTTTTAATTTATGCCCCCAAAACACATCCTAACTAACGAATGATTATAGCGAAATTAGAATTAAGGAGGAATATAAATGAAGTTACAAAGTAAGTTTTTAGCCCTAATGTTATGCTTTATTCTTGCGTTTTCATTACCACTAGCTGCCCTGGCAAATGATGATGGAGATGACCGAGACGTCACACAAAGTAATTACTCAGAAGAAATTGAAGAATTACAGTCGGAGATTAGTGACCTCGAAGAGGAGATAAACGATATTGAAGAGGAAATGGACGAGCTTGAAGAACAGCTCGAAGAATTAGAAACAGATTATGAAGCTGCTGAAGAAGAATACGAAGAGGCCGTGGAAGATAATGACACCGAATTAGCGGCTGAAAAGCAAAGCCTCATGGAAGAAATTGAGGAAGATATTGAGGAACTTGAAGAGGAAATAGAAGAGTATGAGGAAGATATTGAAGAGCTGGAAGAACAAATTAAAGAGTTTGAAGAGCAAATTGAAGAATTAGAAGAAGAGAATGACGAAGAAGAAAACGATGACGATGAAAACGGCGACGAAGAAATTAAGCCCTGGGAACAGCTAAAAAATGACCTTGAAGGGCAAAAAGATGAAGCTGAAGCTGAAAAAGATTATGCCGAGAACCAATTTGAACACTACAAGAAACTTTATGAATCCACAGGTGAAGAGCAGTATCTAGAGGAAATGGAATATTGGTTTGAACAACGGGATTATTGGTTTGGTGAAATGCGAAAGTTCAAAACCAGCATGAGGGAAGTAATAAAAGGTAAGTATACTGAGGAAGAATGGGAAAATCTTCAGGAACTCTCAGAAACACTTCAAGCCAAGGGCTTACGTACATTACCGGTAAACAACATCTTCGTTAGAAATGCTAATGTAAAATTTGATACTCCTCCTGTGATTAAAGACGGTAGGTTACTGATTCCCCTTAGGGCTTTGTCAACTGCTACCGGGGCCAATGTTAAGTGGAATGAGGATAATAAAATTATAACGATCGAAAAGGGTGACATTGTTATAGAGCTAGAGATTGACGATAATAAGATATATATTGACGGCGTAGAGTCAGAAATAGATGTGCCTGCACAACTTGTAAATAGCAGAACCGTTGTCCCTGTAAGGTTCATTGTACAGAACTTGAACCTGAATGTAGACTGGGATAGCCAAGATAACACAGTAGAAATTTACTAATCGAGTAGGAGGGGGCGGCAAGCCCCCAACCTCTCACACCGCCTAGCATGCGGGTCCGCACTAGGCGGTTCCTAAAAGTTAACGCAGTTCCAAAAACGAGCAAGTAAACTTTTCAGCCCTTGCGCCTGCCAATAGGAGGTGTCAAGGGCATTATTTAAGTTACGGGACATTCACCAGCATCCTCTACGAGAGTTGGACATCATAAAGGCCGCCCAATCTGGGACGCCTAAAGAACGCAGTTTCCGAAGCCTGGTTCGGACACATTTCCATTGCTTCCACAGACACATGCGTAAACGACGGCTAATCCATTGATCCAGAGCTTCACAGTGACCTTTAGCAGAGGCGATCTTGAAGTATCCTATCCAGCCGACCATTAGGCAATGTGCCGAAATGCTAGGAGTTGATTATTTCGAGATGAACGAAACGAGCTGACACACCGATAGGTAGGCGTCGATGTTTTTAACACAGCACTGGGCGGTTTTGGCCATTTTATTGCCTTCATCCACCAGCTGCGCCAACCGCGTGGGCCTGACTTTAACGAATGAAAATTCCGCCGCCACAAATACACCGTTCAAGAACACCAGGAACAGGGCCAGCAGTATCTGCAGCGCGGTGAAAATACTGAATGACACGCCGTCATCCATAGTAACTTATCTAATCTCCCTTTGTAAAAATAAAAGGTATTCGCTTTTAACTTGCTAGTTATATTATTATGTATTAACAGATTAACTAGCTTAGAAAAAACACCCAACGGATCACTATGAAGAGTTTAAAACACTCCTGGTCTCTATTACAGCAGGCAAGCCCCTAATCTTGTTTTCTTTAACTCGCCCGCTCGCAGCAGGACACTAAATTATTACTTCGTTTGCGGTTTGGAGCTGATTAACACCTGTTTAATTCTTCTATGACCCATTTCTCTTACTTGAAACTTGTATCCCTCCCAGGATATAGTTTCGCCTTCTTTGGGCAGGTGTCCCATTTTTTCCAGCATAAATCCGGCAATTGTTTCGTATTCCGCATCGGGTGAAATTCCTTTTAAGTCCAGTGCTTCGATGATATCCTCAATTGGTGTGTCACCTTCCACCAACCATTGACCCTCCGGAGTTTTGAGCATAAGGCTTTGATCTTCAATGACATCGCCAATTATCTCGTCCACCAGGTCTTCAAGGGTAACTATCCCTGCAATACCACCATATTCATCTACAACAATGGCCATACTTAACTTTTCCTGGCGGAATTCCTTAAGCAATTCCACCGTATGTTTGGTTTCAGGCACGAACAAAGTTGCCGACATAATGTCTTCCACCTTGCGGACCTGATTTACCAAGAATTCACAAGCCAAATTATGAACTCTCACCATGCCAATTACATTCTCATAATCGTTCTTATATACCGGGAATGCAGAGTAACGAACTTTGCATACCTTTTCCAGAGCTTCTTTAATACTGTCATCAGCACATAAATAAAAAATTTCGGTTCTCGGCACCATTACCTGGCGCACAACCCGGTCGCCAAATTCAAAAACAGCTTCAATCATACGCTTTTCTTCTTCGGGAAGGGTCCTGTGCTCTGTAATATAAAGCCGGATCTCCTCTTCCGATATTTCTTTTTCGCAATGCTGGGGGTTCCCGCCCAGAAACTTTACCACTATATTTGTGGAAAAGGTTAAAAAACGTGTCAATGGTTTGGTTGCTCTGGCGATGAAATAAATCGGTCTTGCTGCAATTAAGGCAATCTTTTCGGACCATTGCATGGCCAACCGCTTGGGTGCCAGTTCCCCGAAAACCAATGTTATGTAAGAGATGATTACCGTGACGATTAACACACCCAGCGTGTTGGAGAGGCCTGTTGGAATACCGATTCCTCCAAGTTGCTTGGCCACGGCTGTTGATAAACCAACTGCGGCGGTTGCACTGGCCAAAAATCCTGCCAGTGTTATACCTACCTGAATAGTAGCCAGAAAAAGGCTGGGGTTTTCAATTAAACCGATAAGTATTTGTGCTGATTTGTTTCCGTCATCTTTCAGCTGTTCTATTTTTATCCGCCGGGTGGTCAATACAGCTATTTCACTGGCAGCGAAAAATGCATTAAATAAGATGAGTGAGAAGATAAGCAATAAGCCCGTCCAATTAATTTCCAAATTAAACACCTTTGCATAATAATTTCACGTCTTGCATTTATCATGTATGAAATTATATATACCTATGCAGATGGTGTATTACTTGGCGCGTTTGATTATTGATCAATTAGCCTTTGCCCTTTAGTAAGAGTTTTTTGATTCATTAAAGCCATATAGCAGTCAACAATCCTAAGCACAGACACACTCCCTTAATCTCTTAAACTTAAATACGCTGGCTGATGGATTATATGAAGATTTTGACTTCATGTGCTAAACAGAATAAAGCCGACCGTAGACAATTATTATTTGGCGTAATACGCCGGCCAGGTAACATTTAATTAGCACATGAAGTCAAGGACGGCGATCAGTTAATGCCAACTAAGCATCTGAATGATGGGGGCATTTCATTAGAACATCATGAAACCACCACCGAAATGAACGGGCATAATTCTTACCCTGCCGCCTCTGGTAGCGGTCAAAATAACCATTGGTAGGATAAAGAAAGCTCTGAGTCACACAACTGATAAACTAGATTAGTACTGGATGGTTCAAAGAATCACAGTGAAGACGCCCATGAAAGAGTAAAAGTATTCCCTCAAACCCTTCACAGGTTAAAATCCTGTGCAGGGTTTTTAATATTAGAGCTGGCTACTTTCATATTCATTTTCCTTATATAGAAATTCTCAGCGGAAATTGCACAGAATAATTGCCCTTAGCTTCTATTTGCTTTTCCCCCTTATAAAAATCAAACAATAAAAGTTTTCTCCTAAATCAAAGTCTTTCAGAACTATAAACCCTATATTTGCCAATATATCCTTCGCTTCATCTTTGCTTATACGGTGTGCTGTTGGTGGCCCCATAGGGGTGTCTCGTTTATAAAACTCTATCACTGCAATTTTTCCATTTTCATTTATCAGTTTATTTACTTCTTCTAGTAAGGCTGATTTATTTTTTATTTCATGTAGAACAGTTACCGTAAGGACTACCATCCCCACAAAATTGACATAACAATAAATACTCCGCCATAGGCCGCGTAAATACGGCCAAAACTTGGGAATTGCTGAAACGTTGGAATAACACCGTATAAAATCAAAACAAGTCCGCCCAAAACGCCCCACATAAAACCCGCGTCATACCGAAGCCAAATCCAAACAAAATACCCACCAGCTATTTCCGCCAGTCCTGCAAGAAAGAATAGCAATGATGATCTTTATCCTACTTTTACTAAAAGGTTAACTCATTTTGTTTCCAAATACACGATTCTGTCCGCTAAAACTTTAGCATCTTGTTGGTCGTGGGTGACAAAAATAGTCGTAATGAATGCTTTTTTTAGGATCTTTCTTAAAACATCCCTTATTTTTATTTGCAGGTCGGCATCAAGATTACTAAAGGGCTCGTCCAATAGCAGCACCGCCGGTTGGGGGGCAATGGCCCGGGCCAAGGCTACCCTTTGCTGCTGACCTCCGCTTAGTTCATGGGGGTAGCGCTTTGCGAAATCCTGCAGGCTTACCAGTGCCAGCACCTCGGCCACCCTTTGGTTTTTCTTCTGTTTGTTATATTTTTTCAGACCGTATTTTATGTTCTTTTCCACCGTCATGTGCTGGAACAGGGCATAGTCTTGAAACACCATGCCCACCCCCCGGTTTTCCGGGGCAATGCAAGTTTTTGCATCAAAAACAACTTGATTGTTAATTCCAATCAGCCCGCCATTGGGCCTTTCCAGCCCGGCAATTAGCCTTAACACGGTACTTTTACCACAACCGCTGGGGCCTAAAATGGAAATTATCTCCCCTTCATTAATATCCAGGCTGAAATTATCAACAGCTGCGGCTTCGGCATTTGGATATTGAAAGCTTAAATTCTTTATTTCAATATACATCAGTAATCCCCCCTTGTTGTTACGTGATGGAAAAACAAAATAGCCATAAAACTGATACCAATAATAATCATTGAGGGAACCGCGGCTTCGGCTAACATTTCATCGCTGGCGTACTGAAACACTTTGGTGGCCAATGTATCAAAATTAAAAGGCCTTAAGAGCAACGTCAACGGTAATTCCTTAAGCACCTCTACAAAGACTAATACACAACTGCTAAAAATGGCAGGCTTAAGCATCGGTAAATCTATCTTCATAAAGGTTTCGATGGTGCCTGCCCCCAGTATGCGGGAAGCTTCAAAAAACTTCTTTCCTGCTTTTTCAAACCCGGCTTGGATGGAGTTAAAGCCCATGGCCAAAAATCTAATCACGTAGGCAAAAATTAGCATGGCTATGCTGGCTGTTAAAACCAACCCGCTGGAATTAATGTTTAGAGTATTGTAAAACCAAGTTAATTGGTTATCCAAACTAATAAAAAAAACCATAACCCCAATGGCAATTACCGCCCCGGGAACTGTATAACCAATGACGGTAATGTTGGCATAAATCTTAGCGGTGGCAGCGTGTTCGTTAATGCGGCAATAGTTAGCTACAATAACCGCGATAATTACAATTAGTACCATAGCCGTAAAGGCCAACGACAAGGAATTAAACAGTAACTGAAAAAACTGAGCATTTAAAGTGCTGTGGTAAGTGATCAAACTCCAGTATAAAAGCTGCAGAGTGGGAAGTAAGAAACCTAAGCTGAAAATAAAAAAGCAATAGCTAAAAGCCGCCGTACCTTTTAAACCAGTAAGCACCTGCGGCGAAATTGGTCTCACTTTAGCGGTGGTGTCGCTGTACTTTTGTGTGCCCCTTAAATACTTTTCACTAATTAAAATAACAGCCACCATTAACATTAATATTGCCGCCAACCTGATTGCGGAATTAAGGTCCCCCATGCCAAACCAGCTTTTAAATATGGCGGTACTAAAGGTGGGAATACCAAAATACTGTACAACCCCGTAATCATTTAACACTTCCAACGCCACCAAGCTAACGCCGCCAATGATGGCCGCCCGGGAGCAGGGCAAAACAATGGTAAAAAAAATATCGCCGGGTTTGCGACCTAACATGCGGGCACATTCAATTAACGAAGCGGATTGTTTTTCTAAAAACGCCCGGGTGATGGTGTAGACATAGGGGAACAAGCAAAGGGTAAAAATAAAAATTGCCCCTTCTATATTCATGATGTCAAAGTATTTTTGATTGACCTGAACGTCAAACCTGTTTCTTAACTGCGTTTGAATAACACCGGTGTAGCCAAGCATTCCGCTATATGTATAGGCGGCAATATTGGCCGGCAGCGCCAGCGGCAATATCATCGCCCACTTAAAAAATTTTTTCATTGGGAAATCATACACCGTTACCAGCCAGGACAAGCTGGTGCCGATTATAGCGGTGGTAATGCCGGTTATCAAAACCAGTGTAACTGTGTTCAGAAGATAATCTTTGAGCAAGTATTCTTTAATGTGCCACCAGGATTCATTGGCCGGTTGCAGTAAATTAATGAAAATATGCAGGCTGGATAAAAGGAGCAATGAGATGATGATAAAACTGGTCACCGACCAAAGGTCCAGGTTTGCTTTTATTTTTTGCCATACTGTTGTCACTGCTGTCACCCCTAAAGGGTAAGCAGCCCACTACCAGGCTGCTTACTTTTTCATACTTCCAGGAAATCATGCCAGCTATTAGCGGTCAGTGGATACTTTCTTGTTATTTCCACCCAACTTGATTAAATATTTCCACGGCTTTTTGGTTGTGTACACCCAATAAAGTTAGATTAATGTCCTGGGCCCTAAAATCTCCCCATGATTTAAGCAAATCCGCCGGTTCTACATTAACGTTTACAGGGTATTCGTAGTTGGCTTCAGCAAATTGTGTTTGTGCTTTTTCGCCGGCCAGGAATTCCATCAGTGTAACAGCGTTTGAATGGTTTTTAGCATATTTGGTTAACCCCACTCCGCTAACATTGATGTGGGTACCGGTAGTATCCTGGTTGGGGAAGAACACACCCACTTGCTCAGCTACTTTCACTTCTTCAGGGTCGGACGAGTTGAGCATTTTACCTATGTAATAGGTATTCATAATAGCAATATCACCTTCACCTGCCACCACCGCTTTGGCTTGGTCCCGGTCATTACCCTTTGGTTCTCTGGCCATATTGACCACCATACCTGCTGCCCAATCCTTCGCTTGTTCTTCACCGTTGATAGCGATAATTGAAGCCAGCAGCGATTGATTATATATGTTGTTGGCAGGCCTCACTAATACTTTCCCCTGCCATTTGGGGCTGGTTAAATCTTCGTAGGTGGATAGTTCAGCCGGTTTTACCCGATCTTTAGCATAAACTATTACTCTTGCTCTTACTGTCAAACCAAACCATTGATAATCTTGGTCCCGCAAGTTTGCCGGTATGCTGTTAGTGAGTACTTCGCTGATAACCGGCTGCAGCAGCCCTTGTGCCTTAGCCCGGTGCAATCTGCCGGCATCTGCGGTGATTAACAAGTCTGCTTCGGTGCCATTTCCCTCCCGAGCCAGTCTTTCTATTAGTTCATCAGAGTTACCTTTAACTACATTCACCTTAATGCCAGTTTCCTCGGTAAATAATTTAAACAGCTTTTCGTCGGTATCATAATGTCTGTCAGTATAAAGGTTAACTACACCGCTATCTGCTGCACCTGCACCGCTACTGGTCTCAGCTTTCTTTGGTGCGCCACCACAAGCAGAAAGTACAAACATGGAAAGAATAAATAGAGTAATTAAAGGTAATACTTTCAAATTTTGTTTCATTGTCATTCACCTCGATGTAATATTACTGGCGTAAACGATTATCATTATCACTATAAGAATATATTTATCCCAACAAATTTTAAACAAACTATTTATATAGTCAGAAGTCAATCAATCATTGATTTAATTTGTTGAGACATTTTCGCCCATGAACGATTGGTATAAATTATCGGAACATTGTGATCTTTTGCCTTTTGCTTTATCAACCCGGAAATGCAATGATTTACGTAATCTGTAAACACAATAATTAAGTTTGACTCCTTTGGAATTAAAAGGCTTCCTTTCTTGTACTTTTTTCTTCCCTTTTCATGAATTATAATATTAAAACCTAGCTGTTTAAGGTTTTCCCTAATATTGCCAAGATTGTCGCCGCCAACTACAAAGACAGACATCCCCAAGCCTCCTGCTTTTAATTAGTTTATTAACGTTAACGAGTTGCAAGAGGTTTATGCAACTTTTTAGAATTTTTATCAACAAAGATACAAAAAAACTATTTTCCTTGTTTTAAGCTATCTTGTTTGCAGGAACACTGATCGCAACTACACTTTCTATTATTATTTTTAACTGGAGTTTTGCGCAAATGAATAAGTCTACCTAATATCTTTTTCATGGTCTTAACCACCCCCTTATTATGATTATGATAATGATGATTATGATAATGATTATCATTATCATAATAAGAGTAAAAATTTTTGTCAAGTTTTTTATTTTATCTTTATTTATAGGATAGTGGATAAGGTCGTCTGTATCAGCTTTGCATGGCAACATTTTCCTTTAATATGGAGCATAACTTTATTTCCCTCTCTCAGTAATGGCGCCTTAACGTGGCGTCTTTTTTATTTAAATCGCTCAAAACTCCGGTAGCATTTACCACCTGAAATTCATAATATATTCCGGTACCATAATAGACCTTTGCAAAGGAGGATTCTTTAATGGGCTATGGAGCAAAAGGATTTGACGGAAGTTTTATTCTATTTTTGATTCTGATTTTGCTAGTATTCGGTATTGGTTTCTTCCCCAAATACTAAAAGGTAGCGCAATTTAATTCTAATTATTGCATCCAGACTAGACGCCCCGCATGGGGCGTCGCGCTTTATAGAATCATGGCCGGATTGGGTTACCGCATCCCTTGAAGCCGCAAGGCTGTCCTCATCGGCGGTCAATAATCGCCAGCCCCGGCGCTTAAAGTTATTAATTCTTTTGGTGTTGGTGGGTATTTGTTCCCCGCCGTATTGCCTCTATTTATGAGGGATGACAGACAAGAAAAAATAATTTCTTGTAATGAAATAGATTTTATAACATAGCAACCATATTTTACATATCATATTGGAGGAGGTGTCTTTCATGACAACAGCAACTCTTAACAGTTTTACTCAATTTAAACCAGGCTTTTGCCAACCAGATTGTATACAACAGGATTGTCCCACTACTTTTACATGCCCGCCCCCATCGAGAATACCAATGGCGCAAGGTAATTTTATACCCGATTCAATAGATAATAATCTCTTCTGGCTGAGAATAATGATGGAACATGCTCTTTTTATGCGTTTAGCATTTGCTTGTATAAATATTGAATTAATAAACGAAGCGCAGCAATTTGAACAGGCTTACTCAAATCTTCTAAATCGAGCAAGGGCGGTATCAAACGCTCCGACAGAGCAAAATGTCAGGGCTTTAAATCAAGCTAGTATAGACCTTACACGTTCCTTTACCTGCTTTAAAACAATGGTTTTAGATCGTATTATCACCTGTGGCCCTGCAAAGATTGGGGGATATAATTTTCCCTTACTAATTGACCATATAAGAAGGGAAGCTCTGGCATTTATTAGCAGATTAACCGCCCTTCAAACAGGTAGAAGTGAGCCGCTAGCTTTAACTATTGTACGCGATCAAACATTTTGGCATAGAATCATGGCAGATCATGCTAAATTTATTTTACATTTATTAGATCCATCTGAGAGACAGTTCGTGGAGCAAGCAAACTCTTTAAGTGTATTGTTTGACCAAAAAAGGTTACAAGCACTGGATTTAAAATCCATGCTGGAACCTAATTTCCCTGTGTACCCCATTTTAAAAAGATTTACAAAAGAAAGCTTGCGTGTAGCTACGCAAATTAGGGACTTTAAAGCCTCTGCTACTGAACTTATTGGTGATTGTGAGTTATTAAGCGTTATTCCCGAGCTGTTAGCAGATCATGTTAGAAGGGAAGCTGATAGATTTGCTCAAACCATGGAAAGAAGACTGAGTGAGCTGTCACAAGTTTAAAATATAAAACAAAGGAAAGGTAAGTACGTTTTTCCAAAGTCTACGCTAGAGAAGATAGCTGAATTGCCAACTCCGGTGGCCTGGTAGACACTGTAGCTAAAAATCGTAGTACCTGATGTAGATAACGACAAAAAATGCGTCTTCTCGGCAGCAGTCGAGGGGCGCATTTTGACTCATTATGGAGCATCCTTATTAGAAAGCTGCGGTTGTTAATGTAACCGAAAGAAAGCCCAACCTTAATTCGTACGTAGATGATGCAATGAACCTTCCGGCCACCAGCCCGAATAGTAATTCCGGCAGCACAGAGGCAACCAGGAAAAGGCCCATGGCGGCCGACGAAGCTGTTTATTACAGCACCCACTAGGCCAGCAATGGCATAAAACTTATCACCAATTTGGGATACCAGCTACCCTGAACCACAGCAGAAAAAAATTTCGGTTAATCCACATGAGCATCATCCAATAAGCAACATTCCATATACTCTTATATTTTAACATTTTTTGGTGGAGGCGGGGCGTACCCCGCCGTATACACAGACAGCTTCAATCCCCATTTATCAATGTTTTATTGCGACCCACGCCCATAAGAATTGGTTACACCATTAGTAGGGCAACAATATTGCCCGGCCCTTGCGCCTTACAGGTGTGAGGGCATTTTTATTATTCTCAGGGTTGGCTGCTGTCCTAGCTTTTGCCGGGGGTCGGTATTTTGCTTTCATTTGTGACGTTTTTGTTATAAAACCGCCATAGTTTTGTAACAACTGTTAGTTAATATTAGTTGAGAATGTATTTAAAGGAGGTGCATGAAATTATTTCACTGTGTTATTGCTCTTTGAAAACATAATAAAGGGGGAAAGTTTGTGAGTAAAAGCAATTTCCGGTCATACATAAAGCCCGGAACTATTTTTGTGGCGTTAGTTTTTTTGTTAAATATTGTATTGTTTACTAATGTTCAAATTTCCCTGGCCGGGTCAAACGATTTTCCTGACCTATCGATACAGGAAACAGTCTATGCGCAACAATCGGTCATTGATGCTGTTTATGAGGGTGAGCCGCAGACTTTTACTCTCAGCGGTACTATCCTAGGGACTACAGAAAGCGATATCGTAGAAATTATGCTTTCCACGGTTAACGGTGAAGTAGTGGTTACACAAACTCTCGCCAAGGAACAAAGTGAGTACACTATTTCCGGTGTCCCAGCGGGTGAATACAAACTTTGCGTCCACGTAAACGGTGCCACATCTGCAATTGAATTTGTTCGAGTGGACGGCCATATGACCGTTCCGGATATTGAATTGGTACCGGTTAGAGGAACACTTGCCGGCTTGTCTGAGGGAGTTTCGGCTTTTGTATACTTTGTGCCGGAGAATAAAAACGGTATGGTTATGCCCTTGACGGTATTATCCAACGGAAATGAAACAGAGTTTGTGCACATATTATCACCCGGGAACTATCACATGATTGTAAAAGCAGAGGGTTATGAGGATTTTGTCTCCCCGGATACCATTACGGTCAATGAGGATGAAATGGTTCTTGACCCGGTTGAAATGGTGATAGAATTAAAACTATTGACATCAACCCTGCCTACGGGTTCAGAAAATAAAGCTTATTTCGTCGAACTGCAGGCTACCGGGGGAAAGGAGCCATTTACCTGGAGTATATCGAACGGCTCTCTGCCGCGGAACTTAACACTGGATAACAGTAGCGGAGTTATTTCCGGAACGCCGTACAGTCGCGGCGATTATACTTTTGAAGTCACAGTTACCGATTCTTATGGCCACACGGATAGCCGTAACTTTAATATCAGCGTCGCCAGGCGTTCCTCGGGCGGAGACTCCAGCAGCAACATCAGTTCATCCGGTTCAAGTAGCACAGGAACGGATACTACTTTTTCGGATCCGGAACTACAAGAGGTCATAAATAATGCCGAGGAAACCGTAACACTGGTCGCACCGGCGGGTATTACCAGCCTTACAATAACCTGGGAACAGTATAATCTGTTGATGGAATCTGGAAAAGATATCGTCATCTTGATACAAGGTGTACAAATAGTTCTGGATCCGACTGTCATAAACCTTCCCGATGATGCCCGGTTAAATTTTAAAGTTGAGGAAATCACTGAAGATACGGCTGCAAATTTGGTTAGCGATACTGATTACCAACTAATTGGCAAGATTTTTGATATATCTATTGAAGTCAGTAATGCCGACCCGCAGGGTGAATATCCTCAAAAGCAGTCTGTCCGCTTATCTCTCCCGGTGGAATCTGCATTCTGGTTAGATAATTCCCATTACCGGTTCGATGTTTTTTATTACAATGAAGAGCTTTCACAATGGGAGCCAATGCAGGCTGTTCATGACCCTAACAATCAGGTGTTAACTTTCGACACACCGCATTTAAGCAAATATGCTGTGCTTCAGAGACCGGTGAAGGAATTTTTGGATATCAACGGACACTGGGGTCAGGAAGACATTGAAAAAATGGCGGCCCAGGGTATTGTTGGCGGGTATGATGACCAGAGCTTCAAACCGGACAAGAATATTACACGAGCCGAGTTCACAGCCTTTTTGACGAGGTTGATGGGAATTGATGGCAATGTAAATATTAAATTCACCGATGTGGCAGAAAAAGACTGGCATTACAAGAGCATAGGTAATGCTTACAAAGCTCAAATTGTCGGGGGTTATGAAGATGGCTCCTTCAAACCCAACCAATATATTACCCGGGAACAGGTGGCGGCAGTGATTTCCAACGCCCTGGATTACGCTGGTATCAACCCGGAAGGAAATGATGTTGCATGGGAAACATTCTCAGATGCCCGTTCGATCTCTCCCTGGGCAAAACAAAGTGTTGCCATGGCCAGTGAGATGGGAATTGTCAGAGGCGTGCCATCTAATGATGGAAGATTCATTTTTGCTCCGGCTAAATATGCCACCAGGGCTGAAGCGGCGGTAATGCTTAACAGGTTAACAGACATCTATGAGAGCGCTAAACTCAATTTTTAAATTATCAAAAACAAGAGACTGTTTGAGGTCTCTTGTTTTTTTATAACCTACCAAAAACTCCAAAATAAATTAATGTTCGTCAAAAACCAAATCCTTGGGTTTACACAACCTAATTAGAACCTGGTTTTTGTTTAAAAATGTATAAGATTTAAACAGTATCAATTTCTTTCAATATTTAGCTTCTTTCTATTAATTAACACTATCATATTATGGTCAATTTATTACAAAGCGAAGGATTGACCCAGTATGCCGATCAACCCATGATACAAGGGTGATGAACGTACCATTGCCGTGGACGCAATGACAATGGCCAAATATACCGCTGTTCTTAACCTGGAATCTGCCTTAAACATGAGTAACCCGCAAGCAAGACAGGCACACCAAAGGATGAGCCACGATGATGTCCAAATTGCAAACCAACTGCATCAAGCGGGGATGGGATCAACCTCTCCCGGCAATTCCCCAACAAACCCGGCAAGTTGTCCAGCAGTTTGCAGCGGTACAGCCAAAACAATATACATTATAACAAAGAGGGTAAGTTTCCTTGACACCCCGAAAAATGGGGTGTTTTGCTTTAGAGCAAAAATATCGTTTAATTGTTCGGGCAGCAACCTGTTAATAAAATAGCATCAACTTGCAACCATTGCCCGTGAGGTGGGGATGGTCGGCGACGGCATCAACGACGCGCCCGCGCTGGCCACCGAATCAAAAATAGAGTTTGCCTAAAAATCGTCCGAAACCATTGAATTAGCATAAGCTCCATTTTAGCAATAAAGCGCGCGCTTTTGATACATTTTCTTTAGCAGCATTATACCAATCTGGTTATTGCCTAATGCATGTTATTTAGATTCGTTCCGTGTTGTCTGGAATCCTGTGTTTGTTCCATACTTGAAGGGTTAAGATTCTCATCCATACCATATCGGTATTGGGATTCCAGCATGCGAGTTTCGCCGCTTTGTTCCATCTGGCGCTGCACGGCGATGGGTTCATCTTGAGATATTTTTTCTCCGTCATAAATATGTTTTCTATCCATCCCGGGCAAATCATCAGACGCGGAACCGCTATCAGGATGCATCATGCCTCGCTGAGTATCGCCATTCATATCCGGGTGCATTTCCGGCATGCCAAATAACTCCTCTGGTGTAGTACCCGCCTCTTCCAGTGCCAATCTTATAGATGTATTTTGGAGCTGTTCCGCAGTAAGGGATAAACCCTTGAATTTACTTTGTTCAAGCACATAATATTGACTAGCTGTAAGACCTAATTTACCGGCCTCTACCATGAAGCCCTTGTCGTGGCGGGACATTACCATAAATGGACTTTTTCCGCCGCTGTTCATGCTGCTTAAAACAGCTTGTTTAACTTTATCCTCACTGATATGGTGGTTGCCGTCTTTTGACAGATCAGCAAAATTTATAATGATTATATCCTCGCCGGAGCTATCCAGTAGACCTGTACTCCCGGCTTTGGATGCTATTACTGAAACCGCCTGGTACACGTCCTTGCCTTTAATGTCCGTTGCTGCTAGTTGGCTGCTGCCTTTAAATTTCATGTCAACCACCCGGTTATCTTTGTCCAGCCATAACTCCGCGCTGCTCTTGTCAAAACCTAAGCTAAAATAGGCTTCAGCTGGAGGGGATATCATTGGGTTAACCAATCCAAAAACTAAAAGCATAATTGCTGCAGCCGCAATCATTGTTTTCCACCCGGAACTGTTCCAGTGATTGGCGAGTGGTTGGTTTTTAATCAATAATTCCTGGCCAACCTGGTGGTGTTTTCTCCGGGGTATATTGATAAACTGTCCGTCTTCCGTATAAGTTACAGAGTTATTGCCTTTAAACGATACGACAATAACTTTGGTCTGCTTCATATTCTTCCTCTCCTTGATAACCGGCTAAATTAGTAAAACGTTTAAACGATCCCAATAAAGGGTCGGATAAAATCAGGGTCATCGCAATAATATATTTTCTTCCCCGCTCTATTACTTTCCGGCTTAGACCGGTGGATTCACATAACAATTTGACCGGGAGTTGTCCATATTTTTGTAAGTAATCCAGCATATCCTGGTTCCGGCACATTACAACTGCCGCTTTAAGCAGGTTTTCCCGAGTGTCCCGGTGTTTGGGGGATACTTCCGGCAGAATATTGATATCTATTCCATACTCATCCAACAAATTTTTATAGTACTCAATAATATTGGCCAGGTTTTCGCGGTTCTTGCCATCATTGTAGGAGTTGATTGACTGGGCATTAATACCTGCTTCCAATTCATTTGTTTCTTCGGATTTAGAAGACAGGATTTCTTTTTCATACTTGGCCTGATTCCTGAAATAATCAATTAACCTTCTTTTAATTACCACGCCCGCAAAAGTGCTGAATTTGACATTCCCTTTTGTATCAAATGCGTCGATGGCTTCATTAAAAGCGAGCAGCCCTATGCTCAATTCATCATCGTTTTCCCAAGTTAGATACCTGTTACAGGTCTTTGAACAGACCTTGGCTATAAAGTGATAATGTTTTTTTATCAGCCTTTCACGACATAGTTGGTCCCCTTTCTGCGCGCCGGTGATGAGAGCATTTAAATTAAATGAAAACAACTTGATCAACCCCATTATATTTATCGAAAGAAATAAGAGTTTTTGGGTAGGGCGGCTCCCGTAAAATTAAAAAGCCCTCAAATTAAGAGGGTTCCTTTTGGCAGTACTCTTTGGCAGTACTCTTTGGCAGTACTCTATCAGTTTTATGTAACAATTTTGTAACGTTAATATCACACTTTTGTGAACAACTTGGAAATGTTTTCTTTAATATGACATTTTGACGCCTCGGATCTCTGCATCGAACAGACAGAAGGTAAAGGGGTGATTCATGTCACCCCTTTAAAACAGCCTTTTAGTTTAACTTGCCATCCTACCGCCTTTTCCGGCTTTCATTTTTTCGCCGCCCTGGTGCATATTCGACTGGGACATTGATTCGTGCGGCTCGGCCATTTGGCTGCCATTTGGCATGTCGTCCTGATGAATCTCGTTCATTTTTTCCTTGTTTTGCCCATGCAGCTCTGCTATTTGCTCAAAGGTCTGCTCATCCATCACCCGGGGACCCATTTTCCCGGTATGATTCCCATTGACATTTGAATCGCTGTTAGCTTTTTTATTGATGGTGTCTTGGTTGCCTTTCCGGCCGAAATCCTGCACCTTATGCTGGTTGGTATCCATTGCTTTAATCATGGCGTCCGTATCCTGGTCGGTCATATAAACCTGATGTTGGGTGGATTTCGCTGGTGCAGCTTGACGTGAGTTATCAAAAGTGCCGGCGCTGGCGGCGCCTACCATTGCAGCACTCAGGGCCACTGTGGTGATAGCTAGGAAAGCTTTCTTCTTTATCATTTTTATGTTCCTCCTTAAGTTAACCTATATAAATTTGGAAGGGTCATTCCCGGGCCCGGAAATTTTCTTCCCCTTGGCACCTATTCCTTCGGGAAGGCGTTGCAAATTTGGAGGGGGTTGCTGGTTATTTTTTAATAATTCGCATAGGGAAAAGTTATGGGAGTAAAAAAGAAGTCCGGAGGATGCCGCGTTCATTGAGGGTAATTGGGGCCTAAGTGGTAAGGCAAGACTGATAACGGGGGTCTGTACCTGGTTCCGGAACAAGTTTGGCTTAGCAAAAGAACCGACCATTAGCCCAGCACAAGTGTGCCCAGTGCCACTGCCCACCAGTACTTTTTCATTTTGTACCTCCAGACATTCTTTCGATACGTTTTTACAAGCTATTTATCACCCGTGCCGCTTATTTATGTAGCCTTTATAGCTTTATTGCGGTACATGAATTCATCTGCCCTGCACAATAGAACATCCGCTGTCTGGCCATCTTCCGGGTACACCGAAATACCCGCGGAGAATCCCAATGGATATTTCCTGGTCTGCTGCGAAACAGCATTTTTAATCCTCTGGACCAGGCCAGCGCTTTGAGTTCTTGATAAACCCGGACACAAAATCACAAACTCATCCCCGCCAATACGACCGACTACATCGGTAGAACGTACATTGGCTTCAATTGTTTTGGCAACAACCTGCAGAGCAAAGTCGCCTTGCTCATGCCCGTACCGGTCATTGATTTGCTTAAATTTGTCCACGTCAATAAATATTAGAGATAGAATTGTACCGCTTCTATCTGCGTGTGCAAGGTATCTGTTCAGCATCTGAATCAGCATTCTACGGTTGGCCGCACCGGTCAAAGTATCAAAGCTGGCCAAGTGGTTGATGCGGTCGTAAGTATAACCAATCCAAAGTCCAATTGGGATATAAAGAAGAGACAATATGTAAATATGCCACATTTGAGGCAACAGGTAGCAATAAGCAATGCAGATAACTGCCACAGCTAATCCGATAAATGTACCATATAGCTTCCCTTTGTTTCTTGGATTTATTTTCATCTCCGAGCCCCCAATAACAGATTTTCAAGAAATATCAGTCAGATTATATCGGTTAAAATAATGATGCCCTAATGCTTGTTCTTTCTAAATTCGACAACATCCTGCAAACACCAACTATAATACTGGAATGCTTGGAGAAAAGAAAAAGCCGGGAATATACCCGGCAAAGATGGTCGGCAATAAAATATTTCATTTAGCTACTAGCAATAAAACCTTGGGTAAGGTTACCCTCTAAGTAAATCCTCTTTCATGGCGCTGAAATCTTCTTTGGAAATTTCGCCATTGGCGTACCTTTTTTTCAGGATCACCATTGGCTCTGGTGTATTAGATTCACCATCGAGGTGTTTCTTTCTCCGTTCAAATAGGCTCATCACCAGATAAACCACACCTATTATAATAATTACCGGCAGGAGCATTGAAAATAGCATGGAGAAACTCCACAGCAGCGAAGAAATGCCATCGCCAAATCCAAATCCCATCATAATAAGTTAACCCCCTTTGTGGTATTAATATGTTTGTTCGTAAGTTAATTTTAAAATGAATTCTTCACAAATCATTCTCAAAACTTTAACAAATTTGTTACAACAAGTGACTGAACTAGCAGTTTAAAAAAATTGACGGAGGGTAACATAAATTAACAATGGATATAGTCAAGGGGGATATATATGTTTTTTCGGTTACGACACCAAAGTAAAAATAGCCCGGATTTTCCGGGCCATTAATTATTCTTTGCGCATTGATTGTTGCGCAGCCTGCTGCTAGTCGAAGTCCCCTCGGGTCGAAATGGCCTTGCCGGCAGGCATTCTCAGCACCTGGGAAAACACGGGCCGATGCTTTTGGTGCAGTATAATGCTGTATCTGGATCCGTTGTACGTTACCTAAAGTTCTAGTACATTTATTTACTCAGCAATGGATTGTGATAAAATCTTTAACCTTTTGTGATAAAGTCGTAACATTTTTTTAATAATCTTAAGCCAGACAAACCAAATCAAATTAAAGGAGGTTATTCAGTAATGAGTAAAAAAGGATTTGGTTATTGGCGGGAGTAGGTCTTCTGGTTTTAGCCCTGGCGGCTCCTACAGCTTTCGGAGCAGTTACAGTTTCAGGCGATAGCCAGAAAGAACAGAATCAGCAGTTTGTCGACCAAATGTTTGAACAGCACCAGGGCTGGCTTGACCAGGCTCAAAAGGACGGTAGTGTAACGCCGGAACAGGCTAAGGCTTGGCAGGAGCACTTCAACTACATGCGTGATTTTCACGCCCAAAACGGTTTCGGTCCAATGGGTTCCATGATGGGCAGCGGCGGTATGATGGGCCCCGACATGATGGGCAATTATGACGGCAATAACGGATTTGGCGGGATGATGGGTGGATTTAACAACCAGTCCAAAACTAATTAATTAACAAGCTTGGGCGGGGTACACCCCGCCCTAATTAAGTCTTATAGAAAGGTGATGCATGTGGAGAAATGGTACCTGTTGCTGTTTTTGTTATGCCCCATCATGCATTTACTGATGATGCGCGGCCATAAGCACGGCAGCCATGCCGGCTGCAACAAAGCTTCAGCCCAAAAGCCAAACGGGTCGTCCGGTGAAAACTAAAGTGTCATAGATTATCCCCCAGGTTACCACCTACCCCTGCGCAGCGCAGGGGTTATTTATATCATTTAGGTCGCTGACAAGACTACACATATATATTTGTCGAAAAAAGGATGCGTCATGCTAAACAAATTGGCATGCGATAAAAACAGCCCACTATACAACTTCGAATACTTCCTTAATAGAGGTATTCCCTTAACCGGGACAAAGGGAAATGTCGTATATGTGGTGAATTTCTCAACGGAGTTAACATGGAGTTTCACCATATCAAGGTTTTACTATCCATTGAATTAATTAACCGGGTACCCAATATCGCTAGTAAATTTGGATTTAAGCTGCAACAATCACACCTATTCACAAAACAGCAAAGCCATAATTCCTTATCCCACGAGGAACTACGGCTTTTTTACTACCCATATCGTAACCAGTTTATCCATAAGAAAAGAGAGTTGCCAGACACTCGCATTAATTTCCAAATACTGGTGGGGGGGGCCTTATTTTCTATTGAATCACCAATAAATTTACCTTAACAAAAAAGCTAAATTTCTTTATATCAGTTTCACATAGTCCTGTGCGCCATAAAAAAAGCGATGAATGATAACCGCCTTAGCCGCTTCATCAATCTTATAAAACAGCACATAGTTTTTGATAGTTGCCTTGCGATAGCCTTTTTTTTCCAAGCTAGCGTCATGACACCGTTCATAAACGGATTGCTTTTCAAATAGCCATAGCATTTTTCCACTTTATCGAACAAGTAAAAGAGCTCGCCAAGGGTCTTGGGGTCTAATTTAATTTGCAATCAAAAAGGCTGCCTTTTTCTCAGACAGCCTTATAATAGTTGAACGTTTTTTTACCCGCCGAACAGGATTCCAACGGGTAGGGGCACCTTGAATCCGTAGTAGAACACCCCATAGAAAGCTACAGTTACTGCAAAGGCAAAGGATACGGATTTGATGTACCCGAGTTTGCCGGAATTATCGAGGAATTTAAACATTACCGCCAGGAATAAGATACTGGAAATGACAAACCCAACGGCCAGCATAATGCCTATATAGGAAATGATGCCCAGTATCGCCGGCAAAATTTTTCGCGCCTCTACCCCGGCAAAAGCGGGTTGCGGGTCTTCTTTAATGAAGCTTTGTATGAGCAGGATTATACTTAGGGCAACCAGTACGACAATAATAACTTTGGGGAAAAATGCTCCCAATTCAGTGAGGTTGCTAGATTGGCGCCAGAATATGCCGGAGACTGCCAGCAATACAATGGCTGAAATGGTATCCTTGTTAAGCATTGGCGTCAGCCTCCTTTTTACGATTGCGCAGGCTGGAAACTATCGGCCAGCCGGCGGACAACAGGGACAGGGCGATTAAAATCAGGGAAATGGGGCGAGTAAAGAAAACGACCCACATGCTTCCCGCTGATTGACCCATGAGCATGGATTGCACTAATCCGTCTTCCGCTATGGGCCCCAGGATTAAACCCAGCACAATGGGCCCCGGATGAAAACCGGCTTTATTTAAGGCATAGCCAATTAAACCAAACAAAACCATGATCAATACGTCTGTCATATTGTTTCTGATGGCATATGAACCAATTACTGTCATGAACACAATCATTGGCGCCAGGTAGTTAGCCGGTAAATTAATTACCTTGGCCACATGGCGTGATCCATAAAAGCCAAAGACGCCCATTATCACGTTGGCAATGATCAGTGAAATGAGGAAAGTGTAGGTGATGTCGGCATAATTGGTATAAAGTTCAGGGCCTGGTCTAATTCCCTGCAGCATCATAGCGCCCAATAAAATGGCTGCCGGGGCGGCACCTGGTATGCCCAACGTCATCAGAGGCACTAGTGAGCCGCCAACCTCTGAATTATTGGAAGATTCAGAGGCTGCCACGCCGTCGATGATACCTGTGCCGAATTCCTTGGGGTTTTTAGACCAGCGAACCGCTTCATTATAGGATAGCAGGCCGGCAATGTTACCACCGGCGCCGGGAACAATACCTACAAATGCGCCTATAATCGCGGACCGGATGAGTAAAACAGGCTTTTTAATCAGTTCCAGTATAACTCCCTTGGCAACCCCTTTTTGGGGTTTGAAGTTAATTTTGTCGATGTGGCTGATTTTCTTCTCCACCATACCCAAAACTTCAGGAATACAAAAGAAACCAATTAATACTACAATTAAAGCCAGGCCGGCCTGTAATTGATAAAAACCAAAGGTAAAGCGCATATCCCCACCAATGGGTGAAATGCCGATCTGGCTTAACAACAAGCCAATCGCGCCGCCGATTAGCCCTTTAACCAACGAGCCACTGGCCAGGGTAGCTATAATGGTTAAACCGAAAATAGCCATCCAGAAGTATTCGGGCGGGCCAAACTTTAAGGCTACTGATGCCAGGGGTGGAGAAAGAAGCAGTAGAATAACGGCCCCGATTACCCCGCCCACACCGGAGCTGATCGCTGCGGTGACCAGTGCATGCTCGGCTTTACCTTTCTTGGTTAACGGAAAGCCATCAAAGGTGGTGGCAATGGCCGATGGTGTTCCGGGGGTATTTACTAAGATAGCCGCAATGCACCCGCCGTACATAGCGCCGACATAGATACCGCCAAGAATCATTAAAGCCGGAGCGGGTTCCATGGTAAAGGTGAAAGGGACCAATAAGGCCATGGCCATTGTGGCGGTAAGGCCGGGTAAAGCGCCTACTATAATACCAAAGCCTACCCCCAGTGCCATCATTAAAAAGTAAACTGGGTTAATATTATTCAGCAGTGCTGCTATGATATCAGGTGACATGGAATCCCCCCTATCGGAAGAATTATTTGCATATTATTGTATTATGTAGGGTTCCCGGGCGGAAAACCCGGGAACACCTACATATCTTGCTTTATTTTTTTACCTTTTCCAGGATCACACTGTACTCTTTTTTCATTTCGTTAATGTATTGCTTGGATTCTTCGCTGCCCATAGCCAGCGGCATAAAGCCTTCTTTTAACATTTGGGCCTGGATATCTTGGTCATTGGCGATCTCCAAAAATGCTTTTTCCAGCGTTTCTATAATTTGCGGATCCGTATTCGGTGGGACAGCTACACCGCGGTCGATACTGGCTATCATGTCAATACCCAGCTCTTTAAAGGTTTTGACCTCGGGCAATGGCTCAAATGTTTCCCCGGAGCCAATGGCCAGGATCTTCATCTTGTCTTGATGCTGAACAAGATCATTGGAGTTGGCCAGGATGGCATCTACGTGTTTACCCAAAAAGCTTTGGATCGAGGGAGCAGCACCCTGGGCCGGGATATACTGGTATTTTGCCCCGGTGATATCCTCAAGCTGCATCAAGGCTATATCATGTCCGGAGAGGGTGCCGGAACCACTGACCGTTATTTTGCCAGGATTCTTCTTGCCTGCCTCAATAAACTCATCCAAAGTATTGTATGGGGAATCAGGATGTACGGCTAAACCAATGGGAGTTGCTTGGAATAAGGCAACCGTAATGATTTGATCTGTCTGATAACCGGCATTTTCCCGGGCCAGCGGCTGCAAAATGATATGGGGGATATTGATACCCGTCATGTAATAGCCATCCGGCTTCTTGTTAACCAGTTCCGCCCAACCCACTGCTCCACCGCCGCCGGCTTTATTTTCAATGACAATGCTTGTCCCAAGTATTTGTTCCAGGGGCCTTTGCTGGCGGCGTGCCTCCAGGTCGGACTGTCCGCCCGGCTCAAAAGGAATAACATATTTAATGGGCTTGGTGGGATAGTCAATTGTGCCCGCTTGTTTGTCTTGACCACCGCAACCCACTAACAGCGTCAAGCTTAGGAGAAACACGGCACCGATAACAAAAAGCTTTTTGTTCATTAAATTACCTCCTAAGTTTCACTTTTTTGAAAATTAAGGTGTTTGTATATTATCTTTTATAAATAGACTTTTACCGTGGGCACAGCCTACGGTAAAAGTCTATTTAAATAATAAATCAGGCACTGCGATACAGCTTAGTCAAAACAAATTCCTGGTGGCCAAGGGCTTCTGCGCAGGTGAACCGGCCCTTGCAGGTGCGGATCATCATATTCAATAAAGCGTCCGCTGCCTGATCCAGGTTCATTTCCCGGCGTAAAATACCGCTTACATCCACGTCGATATGCTCTTTCATATCCACCACAGTCATGGGGTTAGCGGAAAGTTTGATCACCGGCTCAATGGGGTTGCCGATGATATTGCCCTGTCCGGTTGGGAAAAAGTGTACCACCGCGCCGGAAGCCGCCCACAGGGTTACCGCTTCAGCAGCGGCGGATGAAGTATCCATATACCACAGTCCCTTTCCTGTCGGGGCTTCAGCTGGTTTAAGAACCCCTACGTACTGGCAGTTGCCGATTTTCTGCAGGTTGCCCAGTGCTTTTTCTTCAATGGTTGTCAGGCCACCGGCAATGTTTCCTTTGGTGGGCTGGGAACCGGATAGATCCACGCCCTGGCTGAGAATAAATTCGTTATAATCAAACCATGTCTTATAAAATGCTTCGCCCACTTCAGGAGTGGCGGCATGCGCTTTACAAATATCTTCACCGCCGGTAACCTCGGAGGTTTCACCAAAGCTTACGGTGGCGCCGGCTGCAACAAGTCTTTCCACTGCCCGGCCAACCGTTGGGTTGGAAGCCAAACCGGAGGTGGTGTCGGATTCGCCGCATTTTACTGAAACATACAGTTCGTCGACAGAGCATTCAACCCTTTGTAATTCAGAAGCCCACTGAACGTATTCCTGGGCTTTCCAGGATGCCCTTTCGATGGTTTTATGCTGGCCGTTACGCTCAATGGAAAAGCCGGTCACGGGTTTCCCTGTTTCAGCAATACCCTCCACTATAACATTGGTCCATTCGGGCTCAATGCCGATGACCACAACAGCGGCCACGTTGGGGTTGCTGCCGATACCGATTAATGTACGGAAAGTAAGATCCAAGTCTTCGCCAAATTGCAGGCGGCCATAAGCGTGCGGTAATGCCAAAGTCCCTTTAACGTTATGAGCCACGGCTTCACAAGAGGCATTGGAGAGGTCATCCAAAGGAAGAATAACCACGTGATTACGTATGCCTACCCTGCCGTTTTCGCGCCGGTATCCCGTAAATGTTGAAAAATTATAATTTGCCATTATTACCACCTCGCAGTTTTTAAGTTATGGGTATGCACATGTTCGCCCTTGGTTATGGGGGCCACTACTTTGCCAATTGGTATGTCATATTTAATTATTGCAGCACCTACTTCAACATCGGTAAGGGCAATTTTGTGGCCGATTTTTATATCCTGTTTAGCAGTAATGCTGATTGTTTCATCGCTGGACATTACCCAGCCTTCCACCATTGCACCGGCTTTAATTTCTTTAACAGCCACACCAACGGAATCTTTAGCATCGTGCACAATAAAGTATGGTTGATTCATGATGGTCCTCCCTTTTATTTTTGATAGTTTGCTGCCAACATCTTTAAATTGTATCTTCAATTGTCAAGGAACTAACTAATCTTCTAAGTTAAACCACCTCCAATAAATGGTAATAAATTAATATAACCTAATATGAAACTGCTATGCTGTTTCACCACTAAGGGTTTCCAGTCCCAGGGAAGTGGCTATATCGTTAAGTTCAGCCAGCAAAGTGTCGGTTACGGGGATCCCTTCCTTTAACCGCCGGGCCGCATTGGCCTGCTTGCGCTCGCCGGGGAGCAGTATTCGCTCGCACCCTTGCGCTTTGGGCACCGCCTTTATCTCAGAAACCATGTCTTCCATGCGGTTAATGTATTCGTCCTGAGGCATCAAGGGTTCAATATTGATGGCGATAAAGAAGTGCCCAATGTTGACCGGCTCAAGGTTGTCATCATATATCCAGCCCACGTGAGGGCCATAGGCGGCGCCGCTGACCACGCCGGATAATATTTCCACGGCCAGGGCCAGGGCATAACCTTTGGGTCCGCCCAGGGGCAGCACTGCCCCTGCCAACGCTTTCTGCGCATCGGTGGTTGGCAGGCCGTCCGCATCAATAGCCCAGCCCTCGGGGATGGAGCGGCCTTCTTTGGCGGCCAGGATAATATTACCCCTGGCCACGTTGCTGGAAGACATATCCACCACAACCGGGTCACCCGCCCTGGGGAAGCCAAAAGCAATGGGGTTGGTGCCAAAATAAGGTTTTTTACCACCCCAAGGGGGAATGCCCGGGGGAGAATTCGTGAATGCCATGCCCACCATGCCCGCGTCCGCAGCCATTTTACAGTAGTAAGTTGCCGCGCCAAAATGATTGCTGTGTTTGACGGGTACAACGCCAACCCCCACCGCCCGAGCTGTTTCGATAGCTGTTTCCATGGCCCGTACCGATACCAGTTGGCCAAGTCCGTTATCTCCGTCAATTGTAACTATGGCCGGAGCTGTGCGCTTTGATTTTATTTGGGCCCGGACGTTGATCCGGCCGTTTTGTAAACGGGTCAGGTAAACAGGTAACCGGCTGATGCCGTGGGTATCAATACCGTCCAGGCTGGTATCCACCAGTACGGTGGCTACGATTGCGGCATCTTCCCGGGGAACACCGACACCTGCCAGCAGATGGGTACAAAAATTGTATATCTCCTGTGCCGGAAAATTATATGGCATTGCCTGCAACAGCTCCTTATAAAATTTATTATTACCGGTTTAAAATTTCACCACACAGCTTGAAGGCCGGCCTTTAAAAACTTTAATTACCTCATTGGCCACCAGCACCGAGGTTTTAACCTGGGCTTGTTCGGTTAGGCCGGCTATATGCGGTGTTAAAATAACATTGTCCAGTTCAAGGAGCGGCGACCCCGCCGGCGGCTCTTGCTCCATTACGTCCAGGGCCGCCCCGGCTATTTTTCCGGTAGCAAGGGACTCGTAAAATGCCTGTTCATCAATTACACCGCCCCTGGCCGAATTGATGATATAGGCTGTGGGTTTCACCAGTTCCAATGTTTGTTTATTTATCAAGTGCCGGGTTGCTTTATTTAAGGGAACGTGGAGGCTGATATAATCCGATTGACTGAGCACTTCTTCCAAACTGGCCTGTTGAACGCCGAAATCCGTAATGGCCATTTCATAAGGCGGTAAAAAAGGATCGTAACCTAAAATATGTATCCCAAAGGCTTTGGCTCGAACAGCAAGCCTGATCCCAATTTCACCTGTGCCAATAAGGCCGAGTGTTTGGCCATAAATCTCGCTGCCTGTAAATAATTTGCGATTCCAATGCCCTTGTTTCACATCGGTCGTGGCTGCCACAGGTTGCCTGGCAAAGGTCAGCATAGCGGCAAAAACATATTCCGCCACAGAAATGGCATTGGCATTCCTGGCATATACAACCGCGATCCCCTTTTCTTGCGCAGCCGCCAAATCTATATTGTCCAGCCCAACTCCCAACCGCCCGATTACTTTCAATCGGGGAGCCGAATCCAATAACGACCGGGTAACTTTGGTTTGATTTCTGACGATCAGGGCATCTGCATCTTGAATAAATCGGGGCAGGTCCTGATTTTTCCACAGTTCCGGGTCATAAATCACTTCACCCATTTGGGATAATAGCTCATTGCCCTGGTTCCAATTCAATTCAGTAATTACCGTTTTCATAATTCTCACATTCCACCTCGGTTTTTAATAAACAAATTCTTGATTCAGGCGGGGTTTTAACCCATACGTTGGGGACATTCCTCGGTTAGCTAGCGGATAAATTATACGTTGGGGACATTCCTCGACCCAAAAGTTTAACCCGTTAGCTGAGGTGTGTCCCCTGACCGCTCTGTAAATAGGTTCAAAACAATTATTTCTGTAGACAAAATTTTTAAAGCATATTATGACGATGTATGTTATCATAGGTATGTGGTATTACCACTCCTTTTGTTATGAATTATACAAGCTTATTTTGTGGCTTGTCAATCCTGGTTCTCCAAAAATATTATGAAACTTTTAAATACCTGTCTTTTATGTTCTTTTATAATTTTTTGTAGTATATTTATATTTAAATACGGAGGATTAGGTTATGTTCAAGAAAATCGGCCGCAGCGACACCCTGCGCCATGAAGTCGCGGAATACATAAAAAAATTAATAGAGCAGGGCAAAATCAAACCCGGGGACAGGCTTCCCACAGAGAGAGAAATGGCGGAAAAATTTGGGGTAAGTCGAACAGTTATCCGGGATGCGGTTAAAACGTTGACTGGTATAGGTGTGCTTCAAGTTAGACATGGGGTGGGTATTTTTGCCGCAACGCCAGATAGTCAACTTATTGCTCAACAACTATCCAGCCTTTTATACTATGATCACGATACCATCAGTAACCTGTTTGAGGTGCGCATGGTGCTGGAGACCTCCGCTGCGGGGTGGGCTGCAGAGCGCCATAGTGATGAAGATTTAAAGAAAATCGGTGAAAACCTGGAATTACACCAAAAGGTTATCAACAATGGCGACTCAGCAACGTTGGGTGAAATAGATCGCTGTTTTCACATGCTGGTGGCCAGGTCCACTAAAAACCCGGTTACCATTCGCTTAATGGAGAATTTATTGGATCTTTTCCAGGTGAGCAACCGCCAAACCCTGAGTATCCCAGGGCGGGCCATGCAATCCGTGCAAGAGCACAGCACAATATTCCAGGCCATTGCCGGGAAAAATAAGGATATGGCCAGGGAGAATATGAAAATTCATTTATTAAGCATCCTCAACTCGCTGCAGTTAAAGCAAAAGGAACAAAACTAGGCTGCCAGAGAGTTGTCAGGGGTTGAACCAAAAATAAAACCCCAAAAAAGTATCGTCCCAAATGCATATATAAGGCCAATCAAATCAGCATTCATCATATTATTTACAAAAAAACCTGGTTATAGCAAGGATAATGCCAACGAAGCCAATAAAACTACTAAAAATAACAACATATAAGTCCCCTTTAATTATTTAGAATTATTTATCTTATTGGTAGTTTTTCTTATAAAGTATACTTATATCTAGTTCCATTACCCCACCCCCTCATACACTAGCTAAGCGGTTTATGGAGGGTTTTATTTATTTTAATAGCCAATTCAATAATTAATAGTAGAATTGGGATAACAAATAGCCCTAGGGTATAAATTGTTTCATACAAAGGGTGCATATGGCCGCCAACGACAACAGAACCACCCTGAAGTATTGTAACCATGTAAATATATATTAATTTAAAATACCATCATACATTCCTTAGTGGCTCAGCCCAAAACGCAAGTAAAGCAAAAATTATAAGAAACCAGGCAATCAATAACATCCTTTTTATTTTTGCAGCCCCCAAGTATCAATAAATCACTCTGACTTCTCCTTATGTATTGCCGAAAGAATTAAATAGTCCAATACTAAACCACCAATAGTATGCAAAGTATTATTTATTAATAGAACTACATATCATCAGTCGGAGTAAAAAATAGCGTCCCCAAGTAGTCTAGGCACTACAAAATACAGGAATGGATAAATAGTCATATAAAAGGCAAGCAACCCAATACCCAAAAGCTTAACCCAATCTATTTTCCAGTTCCCATTGTGACTGTCAAGTAACTTTGAACAAATTTTAGCAAATAAAATTTAACACCTAGTTATTTCTAAAAATAGTTTCCAGGTGCTTCATTCTGTAGCTGTCACCAGTAAGGTTTATTACCTCGCTCCTGTGGATAAGCCTATCTAATATGGCAGTAGCTATTGCCTGGTCACCTATTAAATTGGATCTTTACTAATGTTGTTTTTTATATAGTTTGCCATATAATGAATAACATAGAATTGATACTGTACTTTTAAAAAGGAAAGAATGCCGGTGTCTGCCTTTCGTCTTAAGTTCCCGGAGAGTATTGGACTTTTGGGCCTCTTGGGTCTAATCGGGGTAATAGGCAATATGCTGTATGTGAGCATCCTTAAACCCTGGTTAACCGCGTTTGCAGCTTTTTGTATATTCAGCCTGCGATTCTTAAATGAGCGTCGTTTGGGGTTTCCGGAAAGGCTGGGGTTACTTGGCTTTTTAGGATTTCTTGGGTTTTTGGGCTATATTCCCGGAGCGGAATTTCTCAAATTTTTGTTTGCATTCTTTGGATTCGCATTTTTCTTTGCTTTCTTGAACCGCCAGCGAAAGTAAGTCTAAAGATAAAAGAAAATACTTTTTCCCCGCTTAACTACATTTCTTTAATTACGTAAGCGTCAAACTATCCCCACCTGGTTTAATTGTACTCTTACAATTAAACCAGGTGGGGATAGTTTGACGCTTACAAAGCAATACACTTAATTAAAAAAAGACAAGTCCATTGACCTGCCTTTAATTAAAATTATTAAATTTTAATCAAGTTAAATTGAAAATTTAAATCTTACTACCATTTATTTTAATTATTTACATTTTTTGGTGGAGGCGGACCGTACCCCGCCGTAAACACAGACAACCTGAATCCACATTTGTTATTACATTATAGCGATTTACGCCCTTAAAAAACCTGTACAACCCTTGACAGTGGCCCTACCGGCCATTTTCCGCACTCTAGGCCTGCGCCAATAATTTATAGAGAACCCAAGGCAAAAAATATAAAAGGATTGGTGATGATGGTTCAGATAGGCAATTATCATTTGGGAAGAGCAGAAACTGCAAAAAAACCTAATATGGATGCCGGCGAAGTTTTCAGCTTATGGGATATGTTATTGTCTCGCTACGATATAATTGCGAAAACCCAAATATTTCAAAATTTTGCTCACGATGCTGACCTTAAGGCTATGCTAAGCATGGGGCTGTCAGGTGCCCTGGAAAAGCAGGTTACACTGTTAGAAAATGAGATGAATACTCACCGCCTGCCACTACCGTTAAGTAACCCCAAGTCTGTTAATTTACCGACTCATAATGAGGTGATAGACGACGAGTTTATATTCAGAGATGTTTTCTTTGGTATACAGGGCTTCTTGGATTATCACGCCCGGATAATTCGTTCAATAACCACCAATGACAAATTTAGAAAACAACTTATCGATATGGCTGTTGAAGAGCTTTACCTGTTCGATAAGCTTGTTAAGTTTGGTAAAGTAAAGGGATGGTTAAGGGTACCACCTATATATCAGCCGGAGTAACTGTACTCGTATCAGGGTACAAACACTTCTTCTATCCCGGTGCTGCACAGTTTAAACATACTGTTCATCAAGTTGTTAAGCCTGCTTACCCTTTACCCCAAGGTAATGTGGGCTTTTTATCTTTGTAGGCTACTTAATGCGATATATAAATGAAGTTTACCCATTGGCATCATCCCCTTAAAAAAACTCCGTATATCTACGGAGATTGAAAGTTTAACTATCTGCAATCGGTCTAGTCGTGGTTGCGCCATCAAGATTGTTCTTAAGGTGCGAAAGTTGAGTGTATAAAATAATAAAAAATTACCTTTGACTAATTTCGACCTTTTCTCCAAAGGTAATCTGTCGACCTCTGTCTAAACTAATACTTAAAATAATTGCAAAAACATTTCAAAAATATTGCTCCATAATTTTTCCGAAAAGAATCTATAACGAAGGCAATTGTAATGCTCCCGGGTTCGTATTATATCACTCGAAGAGCCAATTTATTGTTACTTCAATAACAGTTTTATTAAATGAAAAGATGGGGTGTGGATGTTGGAGGAGGAAAAGTCAGGTCGACAAAATCATAATGAGCCAAAAGACAAGCAGCAGGAATTGCCTGTAGACAGCGTCGTCGAGGTTGCTGTCACCGATTCAGAGCAACCTGCCGGCAAACCAGTATCCAATATAACTGGAGAATTGACCAGTAATGAACGGCCCGGAAAAGAACCTTGCGCAATTGTCGGTATCGGAGCCTCCGCCGGGGGCCTGGTTGCTTTTAAACGACTGCTTGGTAAATTACCCAACGATACCGGTATGGCTTTTGTGCTTGTTCAGCACCTGGACCCCAAACACAAGAGCGCGTTAACCGACATTCTCTCCAAGATTACTTCTATGACGGTCAGCGAGGTGGAAAATAAAACGGTTGTAGAACCTGACCGTGTCTATATCATTCCACATGGTAAGGTCATGTCTATTTCCGGGGGAGTTTTGAACCTTGTCCCCAGGGTAGATAAAGCAAGGTTTTTACCAATTGATATTTTCCTGCAATCACTGGCAAAGGATCAAGGCAGTAAGGCGATTGGCGTGATTTTATCAGGAACTGCTTCAGACGGTTCCCGGGGATTGAAAGAAATTAAAACCGTTGGCGGCATAACCTTTGCCCAAAAACCACAAACAGCACAGTTTGACAGTATGCCACTCAATGCCATCGCTACCGGTGTCGTGGATTTTGTCTTGTCTGCAGAAGAAATAGCCCGTGAACTGGTAGAAATCGCTCGTTCCAGTGTCTACGACGCCAACGCGAAAGAAACCGGCAAGCTATTTTCTGCCGGCGCAGATGAACTCAAACAAATCTTTACAATACTGCGAAAAGTCTGTAGAACAGATTTTTCCGAGTATAGAGAATTAACAATAAAGCGGCGTATCTTGCGGCGAATGGTCTTGCACAAGTTTGAAAAGCTGGACGACTACATCAATTACCTGCGGCAAAATCCAGCAGAAGTTGCGGAATTACAACAAGATATCCTGATTAATGTTACTAACTTTTTTCGGGATCCCAAAGCATTTGAGACTTTAAAAAGCCTGGTCCTCCCGGCTATCATGAAAGACAGGGCACCTGCGGAGACTGTCAGAGTGTGGGTGCCGGGGTGTTCAACCGGCGAGGAAGTTTATTCAATAGCTATTTTATTGATTGAGTTATTAGGGGATGCTGCTGTCAATACGCCAATACAGATATTTGCCACGGACATTAATGAGATGCTTATCGATAAGGCACGGTCAGGCATTTACACTAAAAGCATTATGGCTGATGTTTCACTTGAACGTCTCCGACGCTTCTTTGTTAAAGTGGATGAAGGCTACCAGATCACGAAGACAATTCGCGATATGTGCGTTTTCGCCAGGCATGACATGCTCAAGGACCCGCCTTTCTCCCGGTTGGACCTGATCAGTTGCCGGAATGCGATCATTTATTTCGGTCCAGCTTTGCAAAAGAAACTTTTTCCGGTTTTTCATTATGCCCTCAAGGATAAAGGTTTTCTTTTCCTGGGGTCTTCGGAGTCCGTTGGCGCTTATGCAAACTTGTTTAATCTGGTAGAAAAAAAGTACAAAATCTATTCTAAAAAAGCCGTTCCGACTCCTTTATTGCACGAGTTTACCGTTAGCGAATATGCGGCAGCTACAATAGAAAACAGTGTGAAAATCAGCTGGAGCGACCCGGACGAAGGTCAAAAGTATAACGTGCTGGATGAAGCCAACCGTATTGTCCTGAACCAATATGCCCCGGCCGGTGTTGTTATTAACAGCGATTTGGAAATCATTCAGTTCCGCGGGCGTACCGGAACTTATCTCGAGCCTGCATCCGGATTGGCGAGCTTGAAACTCTTTAAGATGGTCCGCGACGGTTTGTCGCTTGGTCTGTTCAGCGCCATTAACCAGGCGAAGAATGAGAATATACCAGTCAGAAAGGAAAACTTGCAAGTTATTTATAATGGTCGAGCCAATCGTGTCAATGTTGATGTGATCCCAATCGGGGATGCACATAAAAAGGAGCAATACTTCCTGATATTGTTTGAGAAAATTGTCCCGCAAGCCTTGCCGGAAGGGAAGAATGACGGCAGCGCCATGGCTGGATTGGAACAGGCGATAAGGGCCGATAATAGCGAACTAATTAGAATGGAACATGAGCTGTCTGCCACGAAAGAGTACCTTCAATCGGTTATTGATCAGCATGAGCTGACCAATGATAAACTCCGGTCCGCCAACGAAGAAATCCAATCAAGTAACGAAGAACTACAAAGCATGAATGAAGAACTGGAAACCGCTAAAGAAGAACTTCAATCATCCAATGAAGAATTGATGACATTGAATGATGAGGTGCAAAACCGTAACCAGGAATTGGGTAAAGTCAGCAGTGATTTGTTTAATCTATTCCGCAGTATCAATATTCCAGTCGTCATACTCAACAATAATTTGCATATCAGGCGTTTCAACTCCGCGGCAGAAAAGGTATTAAACCTGATTGCCACTGACGTTGGACGGCCTATTACCAATATCAATACAAATTTTAACAACCTTGATTTGGAACAAGCGATCCTGGAAGTGGTCGATACCCTCATCAGCAAAGAGCAGGAAGTGCAAGATCGTTATGGTTGCTGGCATTCTGTACAAATTCGCCCTTACAGAACCATAGAAAACAAAATAGACGGCGTTGTGATCACATTTGTAGATATTGATACGGTTAAAAAGAGCCTCGAGTTACAACAGGAGGCCCGTGAATATGCGGAAGCTATTGTGGAGACCGTGAGGGAACCTCTCCTGGTTCTCGACGCCGATTTGCAGTTAAAATCGGCAAATAAGGCTTTTTATCAGACCTTCATGGTTACACCAGGGGAATCATTAAACAGGAGTATTTTTGAACTGGGGAATAACCAGTGGAATATTCCCGCATTACGCGTCCTTTTAGACAATATTCTCGGTAAAAATACAGTGTTTAATGATTTTGAAGTTATTCATGATTTTCAGCACATCGGCTACAGGAAGATGCTCGTCAATGCCCGCCGGATAGTTGGCCCGAACAACCAAACGAAATTGATCCTAATGGCCATTGAAGACATGACTAAACTTTAATGGCGTAAAAAAGTTCAGTTAAAACCTCCGGCGAATAAGAGCTTCACGGGAACAAGACACATGGCCTGCCGGCGCCCGGTGGAAAGCGGTAGTTATCAGGAGGCGGTATTTATGGCAATTTTTAAAAGAAGTGCCAAGGATGGGATGATAAAGTCCGGCAAGTTACTGCAATCCATTAAAACTTCTTACAGGGGAGAAATTCAGAACCTGAGAGATGAGTTGGAACCGAAGCAGATCGACATGGAGGCGAAATGCCAGGCGCTGCAGGAAGTCCTTGAAGAGTTGGAAGGATCTCGGAATCGCTATGCGGCTCTTTACGACTTTGCCCCGGTAGGTTATGTGAATATCGATGGTAAAGGCTGCATACAGGAGATTAACTTAACAGGCGCATCCTTGCTAGGCAGAGAACGGCTTCAATTAATCGGAATGCCAATGTTTGTTTGTATAGCAAAAAGCGACTTAAAGCTTTTTCTGGACCATTTGCGTAAATGCAAGCAAAAAAAAGAAAAAGTGTTAACCGAATTGAGCCTCGTTTCAAAAAGCGGCACGCCGGTCCAGGTGCAACTCCTAAGCACCCCGCACAAGAGTGCCGGTGATCATATTGTTTTTTACCAAACGGTTATCACTGATATCACCGAACGCAAGCTATATGAAAGAGAACTGGCCCGCCTTGACCGGTTAAATCTGGTAGGGGAAATGGCTGCCGGTATCGGACATGAGGTCAGAAACCCGATGACTACCGTGCGCGGTTTCCTGCAACTGTACAAAAATAAAGAGGCGTTCCTTCAATACAAGGATAGCTTTGAACTCATGATAGATGAACTTGACAGAGCGAATTCGATAATTACTGAATTCCTCTCTCTGGCTAAAAACAAAAGATTAGATTTAAAAGTGCAGAACCTCAATACAATCTTGAAAAACATGTTCCCATTAATCCAGGCGGACGCTATGGTATCAGATAAAAATATTATCATGCAATTAGAGGAAGTTCCTGAATTAACCCTGGATGAAAAAGAAATCCGCCAGCTTTTTCTCAACCTCTCCCGTAACGGGCTAGAGGCCATGTCACCCGGTGGAAACCTGACTGTAAGAACGTATACGGACAGCAACGTGGTTTTATCAGTACAAGATCAGGGTAAAGGGATCGACCCCAATGTAATTGAAAAGATAGGCACTCCTTTCTTCACGACCAAAGATAACGGGACAGGCTTGGGATTGGCGGTTTGTTATAGTATTGCTGCCAGGCATAACGCCGTTATTAATATAGAAACTACTTCTGCGGGTACAACCTTCCTTGTTAGGTTTGAAGTTCCAATAAAACATTTGTAAAAAACAAGACAAGGGGACAGGGACTTGTCTGGTTGTAACCAGACAAGTCCCTGTCCCCTTGTCTTGTTTTTTTGTCCTATTAATAAAACGTGCGCCACGAAGGCATAATTTCCTCTGCCTCTCAAAGAATAGTACCAATAGATTGGAGGTACTCCAAATGCAAATCTCAATCTTTAAAAAACAACTGAAGGATAGACTGGACATACAGGAAGTATTTAACATTTGGAACGTTCTAAGAGCAAGATACTACAGCTCTGAAACAACCATGTTTTTCAAAAATTTTGTCCACGACCGTGATTTTGACTTAGTGTTAAACACCTTACTAAATCATTATGAAAAGCAAGCGCTCATCCTGGAACAACAAGCACAAAAATACAAAATTGAGGTCCCCCAAAGGCCGCCATATAAAATCAAAACATCAGTTCAGGTGGATGTAATCACGGACACCTATATTTTCCGGAATATATATAACGGTGTAGTGTCGCAGTTATTCTCGCTTATGACTGCATTTCGTTCAACGACGACAAATGATAGTTTGCGAAAGATTATTGCAGATGATTTGAAACAGCATTTGAAGGATTTCGAGACGCTCTATAAATACGGGAAATTAAAGGGGTGGCAGGAAGACCCACCTGCTTACAAAACAGCTAAACCCGTTAAGTACGAACCATTGTCAACTACTGAAGCATTTCATCTTTGGGATAACATCAGCTTAAGATATTCACAAACACAGCTCACCGAACTTTTTATCGGCTTTGCACATGACAAAGAGTTCATTGCTATATTAACAATGGGCAAGAAAAATTTAGACAAACAGGCGAGAGCACTTGAAGAAGAAGCCATTAAATATGAAATAGCCCTGCCACAGCGACCCCCCTCACACGTAGCCGTTCCGATGGATCCAGAATCATTACAGGACAGATTCATGTTCAACGAGATTTTCAAAGGTATCCAAAATGCCATCGATTTGCATATCCGGGCTGTCATTGAAACGATTAGGAATGATAGTTTGCGAACGATGCTTATGGGTTATTGGGAAGACGAAATAGTCATGTATGATAAGATTTTAAAATATGGGAAGATGAAAGGATGGGTAAATACACCACCAATGTACAGATGCAGAACTTCATATGTCTTTTTTAATGGTTAAAGGGCCAACGACATAAGGATTTTTTTCGTTCTATAGTGAAGGGTTTAAGATATGTATTAATGGGTGAACTTGGTAACTAAAATATGATAAACTGCTCCAGGTGAGCCAGCGACTGATGAACTGATAAACAGGTATCAACAGGATGTAAAGGCGGTTTTAAATTAAGCGCCCAATGTGGGGCGTTTCTATTTGGTAACCCCTTCATCCACACGTGCATAATATAACGGCAGCAAGAATAAAACCTTTAGCTGAGGAGGCATGTGTTAATGGGTTACGGCGGAGGCGGTTTTGACGGTAGCTTTATTCTGTTTCTGGTTTTGATTCTGTTGGTATTTGGTATGGGCTTTTTCCCTCACGGTGGTAAGTCATAACCCAAGGCATTTAGGCAAGCGCTCCCTTGTGGGGCGTTTTGCATTTGCTACGCAGAGCAGCATTGTGCAGGCCCTCGCTTACTGGAGGGTTAGATGCTTTTCACAAAAAAAAAGACTTTTACATATAATGATATTGGAGCCGTAAGCTGCAAGCCTAGCCCCTGGTTCGGTGTATACTGGTCATGGCCAGCAGTTGATTTACTGAGAGTTTTGATAGGTCAGGATACTTTGTGGACATTTCATTTAGCCCCTTTCATAAAAATAAAAGGGCCAAGGGAGTTTTGTTTCCCTTGACCCATGAAAATACCCCGCCAGGAATAGCTTCCAGAGAAAACACCGAAAACAAATAATCAATGAAATAGCAGCCCATTACCCTTCCCTCAGGGAATTAAAAAGAAGCAAAATTGGAAACATGTTTATATAAAAGGCGACCGTCCCCTTATGGAGCTAATCGCCTGTTAATAACCTGGAAGGCCATTGCACAAAAAGCCCGGCTTGACATGGTTAGTCATAGTGTATGGGGAGGAATTGCTGCTTTCTTTATAGCAAATAATATAAGAAAAAGGAAACGGCTGAATTTGTGCGATTGTCAATAGAATAGTGATCCATTCGCCAGTAAAAAATTGATCCACTAACGCTTGTAAAAAAGTGATCCACTTTTGGAATACCGCTGAGAAAATATTGAGCCACTTATTAGCGGCAGATTAAACATAAACTGAATTAAGGAAGGTATATTTGTTTAATTATGGTATATTGCTAGCGTAGCCGTGACTGTGGTAAGTGTGGATAACGCGAACGTTATCCTAGCCCTGTGTGTCAACTCGCAGGGGTTGCCAACAGGGCGGCACTGTCCACATAGCCGATTATGAGGTTGTCAAGTTTAGTGACCTGTTTATGCGTAATCACGTGGTATAACCAATCAATCGTTGTAGGTTGTTTCATCAACCTCACTTCTTTTTAATAAGGTCTGTTCTAATCGGTAGGACTCCAGGACATTCATGTTCAGTATATGTGAACGGAATGTTACCCTGTCAATTAAAGCTGCCACCATAATTTCGTTTTCAAACAGATCTGTCCAGCTGGAAAACTCAAGATTAGTAGTCACAATAATACTCGCCCTTTCAGAGCGCTCTGATATTACCTGAAAAAGCATCTCGGATTGATAACGGTTAAAGGTAAGGTAGCTGAGCTCATCTATTATCAACAAGTCAATTTTTGCTAGGCCTTTTTCAAGTTTGGTCAGCCGGTGGAACTGTACTGCCTCCGCAAGTTCGTTTGCTAGGTTTGTTGCTGTATAGAATTGTTAAATCCAGCGTAACAGGCTTTCATGCCTAGCCCTATGGACAAATGCGACTTTCCAGAACCCGGGTTACCTATCATTACGATGTTTTGCCGGTTTGTAATATAGTCACAAGATGCAAGTTCCCATATGAAGGATTCGGATACGTGCTCGAGCCGTCTGTAATCAAACTCGTCAAGAGTCTTCATAACTGGGAACCCGGCCTTTTTAATCCGTCGTTTTTGCCCTGCTTCCTGTCGCTGTATAACTTCCTGCTTCATGAGCTGGCACAGAAATTTATCGTACCCGTCACCAGGCTCTAGCTGCCTGACAACATTTTCATAACCTGCAAACGTCGGAGTTTTAAGTTGTTTTGCATATAGTTTTATGGTTTCTTTAACGGGGTTTATCTTGGCAGAATCTACTCCAGTCATACTGCAGCCACCCCGTTTTTCATTAGATTGTTATACCTATCAAGCTGGGGTTTTGACACTTTGACATCTATCTGTGGATGTATTGTTGTTGGTTTATCTACTGGTATCAAATGTGCCCGTATCTGTTCTACGAATATTTCAGGGCTTTGTATGTAGCCTATAGCGGCCATGAGCTTGTCTTCCCCATAGTCAACAAATAGCCGCAAAAGCTTTACCATTTCCAGCGGTCCAGATAGTCGTTTACCTATCTCAAGCAACTCAGCTGAAATATTGCTCTTTACAGGTTTGGCGTTAAATACGCTGCGGGGCCGTTTCTCAATAAGATCTATGTAATGCTCAAGCCTGTATTTGGTTTGTCCTCTTTGGTAACAGCGCTGGTACTTGGCTATTTCATTATTCCGGTATAACATCGCAACCTCATTGCCATAGCCCTTAATGCTAACTTCTTTTCCGGCATATTTTACCGGTACAGAGTAGTGGTTGTAGTCAAATCTAACCGTGGAAAAATCGTCAACTCTTGCGGTCATACTTTTGCTGGGGTTAAATCTGTACCGGGGCAACTGGGTCAGCCTTACTCTTGTAGTCTTTGCCATCTCACCTACGGTCTGTTCTCTCCCTTTTATCTTGTGCTCACGGTATTTGAGGCACCGGCGCAATATCTCGGCGTTTAGCTCGTCCATGGTAGCTACTCTTGGTATGGGCACTAATATATTACGCCTTGCCCAACCTACAAGACCCTCAACAAGGCCTTTTTCGTGCCCAGCCGCTATATTACAGTATTCACATTTAAAGGCATAATGAGCTGCTAAGGCTTTATATCTATCCTGAGTTTTTGCATGTGCGCCAAAGCCTTCTTTTACTGCAACTTTGGCATTGTCAAATATCATGCGCTTAGGCGCCCCATCAAAATACTCGAAGCCATTAATTTGACCCTCAAGAAAGCTTTCTTCATTCTGGCGGTAAAAGCCCCGGCAGTATATATCTGCACTGTAACATTCGCGCATACAAAACAGATTTACTTTGATTTTTTTGCCGGCCAAATATATTGTTGCCTCGCCCCAGTCTATCTGGATTGCTTCTCCTGGTTCATATGATAACGGCACAAATACCTTTCTCTGCTTGTCTTTTAGTTTGGCAACTATCTCGCGTATCGTTGATTCGCCACCATTAAAGCCTTTTTCATCCACTAGCCGATCATATATCCGTTTCGCTGTGTGCTTCTGTTTTTTTATGTTCTCTACTTCATCAGAGGCAAGGCAGCTTTTTATAAATTCCATGATTTCGTCGGTTACAACATACTGCCGACGTCCGCTTAACCCCTGGCGTTCCCATGGCACATGTGAACCATCACAATACTTCTTGACCGTGTTGCGTGACACCCCGAGCATTTTGGATATCGCTCTTTGTGACTTGCCTTCATGTTCGTGTAAATGCCGTATCTTTTCATAAAGTTCCACTTCTATTGGCACCCTTTCACCCCGCATATCAGCATCCTTATCATTCTGAATTATACAGGGATTTTTTATTAGAAGTGGCTCTCTTTTTTCTTGGCGTTTACTTTAATTATGGCGTTCAATAGCCATGATTATTTCACCCCAGGCTTGGATTAAGTTTAGAAGGCATTTATTGTAATTTTACCTTATACGTTATTCATTAGCAAATAAATTAAAAGTTATAAACTTAGATCCGGTAAGTAGACCCCCAAAACCTAGCTATCATGTGGCTTAAGCCTCAATTTTTCCGTAAAAAATTTGATAAAAAAGAAGAACACCGATCCTGATCGGGAATTGGTAAAGTATCCAATCAATAACATACCGAAGGAAGGTGTCCTAAGAATTATGGTATCACGTTTCTTTACCAATGATTAATTAGAATCGCTCAGCCGCCAGCAATAACGTTATCTGCAGCAGGCATAAAAGAGCTGTTTCGCGCTTACAAAAAATTGTCGGGGTAAATGTACATTTTTCAGCCATCCCTGATTTTGCTTGAATCCTGAAAAACGATTTTAATGCCCAGCCTTTGGGCCTGCGCAATCTCACGGCGCATGCCCGCGGATATCCGGCTGCCGAACACCCACAACTCGGATCATAAGGCAGCAGTTTAAGCCCCATTTTGATCCCCAACTCCCGCTCTTCCGGATTCGATTCACAGAAGAATCTCGGCAGGAGCAAATTTGCGGCTTTTGTGTACCTTTCGTTTACACGATTGAGGAATTTTCCTTTCAGATACCCCCAAAAACTTGGTTTGTAAAATGCGAAAATAATTGATTTTACATACCTTTTATTCTTAATTTTTTAAATAAAAAATACGACCAAACTGTAATGTTCAATCGTGTAAATAATTTTTTATACCTTTAAATACTATGGCAAATTGAGATTTTCATCAATTTCACACTCCATGTTATTAACAACATTATGTCTAACAGTAGTTTATCGATTACAAAACTAAAAATTGTAATCATTCACCATTTGATGTTTTTTACTCTCCTTCTCAATCGACTCCAGAAGACCGGAGTACTTTTCCCTGTTTTCATTCAAATCATTAAGTACCTCTATGGAAATGCCCTCTTTTATAGTATCTAAGGCCTTTAAGTGTTTTAAATCCATAATTCTTTCACTCCAAATCTAAATTCTCATGCAGTATGTCCTAAATATTTACACCATGTATTCTAAATTTTAACTTTCATTATAAAAGCGTTTTTACTCCATAGAATGCCGCTGTATCAGTAAAAGCAATCCTCCCGTAACAACTCACATTACTTGCTTTTATAGCTTTTCTGGACACCACAGCCCGCGGTGTGGCGGCAGTATTCTATGGGCCATCCTGGTGTTTTAATTGATATCTCCGGTATAGGGAGAGCATAGGGAGAGACCGCCGCAAGCCCGGTGATGGCCGATGTGAAGCCGCCCTGCAGGGTTATCGCCAGCTTGTAAAGCTCCATCGGAACGGTGGAAAACAGGCCGGCCGACATAAAGCCCTTGATGGCGTTTAAAGAATTCTTACGCACACCTGATAACCTTGGACTTCCCGGAAGTTGACAGGCACATCGCCTGAGCTTTATAGAATTCAGGCAGGGTTCTGAAAAGCTGCTATGCTTTATCGCAGCGGGAGGTAGCTTTTCTTTTTCCAAATAAATGGACGGGCTGATAGTTGAGTTGAATATAAAGTTGCCAGTAACCGCTTGGCTCCATTCACCGCAATCAGGGTCGTAGACCGCCGCTGACACCGAGGTGCTCTGACTATACCCCCTATTGAAACGTCAACTGGTCCGGTGAAGGTACCCCCGTCAGGAACCAGGGTAGGCTTTGGCACCGGAGTTAAGTAGTTAAATAAGGCGGCAGGCGTTTGGACACTAGGCTCTCCGGGCCCGTAAACCACCACGTATACCGAGCCGCCGCCGGGAGGGATGGAACTGGGCGACCCATAAACCGCTTCTGCCACTGAACCGAAATAGACTGCGTTGGCTTTAAATGCTCAAGGGAAGCACTATTTATTTTCTATTCCAAAATGATAAATGAACCTTTTTGATTCCCAGGTAACAAAGATTAATTATCCAGAGAGACACTGAGAGTGAATAACGGCGCCGGGGACATAAATGAATATTTCCCCGGCGCCTAAAGTGATTCCATGAAATTATTACGAAATTACTACTTGCATAATTTAACTTTATTTACATTATATGGTGGTGGAGGCGGGGGGAGTCGAACCCACCGTCCGAAAGAAGAGCCACAAGACCTTCTACGAGCGTAGATTGTGTTTTAGGTTTCGATCCGTTGGCGCCCACAACCAGGCTTCGCCGGAGCTATCTCGATGAATGTCCCCTAGAGCCTCCGAGAATTGGCTGAAGGGTAATCCTGTATTTTATGACACCCCGAACCCCGCTCCACAGGCCGGTGCGGGTGGGATGCTAGCTGCAATTAAGCAGCTAGAGCGTAATTATCGTTATTGGCAGTTAAATTAACTGTTCCATCGTATTACGGGCTGATGGGACCCCGGCTCGCTTATCCTGCCACAACTTCCCCCGTCGAAACCGTTTCGCCCCCATAATTAAAATCTAATTTAGATCCACACTACTGCTGCTGATTCTTGCTTTTCATGGCCCTTTCTATTTCCCGCTTGGCATCTCTAGTGGCCATGTCTTCGCGCTTGTCATACTTTTTCTTGCCTCGGGCCAGAGCCAGTTCGATTTTAACCCAACCGCGCTTGAAGTACAACTTCAGCGGGATCATGGAATACCCTTTTTCCCGGGTCTGCCCAAAGAGCCGCATGATTTCTCGCTTGTGCATTAAAAGTTTGCGCGGGCGCTTGGGCTCGTGGTTAAAACGGTTACCCTGTTCGTAAGGGCTTATATGCATATTGTACAGCATCAGCTCGCCGTTTTCAACTCGGGCATAACTGTCCTGCAGGTTGGCCTTGCCGGACCGAATGGACTTAATTTCCGTGCCGGTCAATGAGATGCCTGCTTCAAAACTTTCATCAATATGATATTCGTGACGAGCCTTACGGTTGGTAATGGTTGTGGCCGGCATAAAAACACCTCTATCTCTACTTAAAGCACCAAACAAAGCCACCGGCCGTTTGGGTGCAGTAATTAATAATTATACTCACCTTGAACTAATTTGTCAATGGTTTTATAGGCCCATCTCGTCGGAGATGCCCTGCATGGCTTCCACGCCCAAAGTTAGAAACTCTTCCAGCGAAAGGCCCATTTCCGAGCAAGCAGCCATAGTCTCCCGGTTGGCTCCCCGGGCAAATGCTTTTTCACCATACCGCTTCATTAGGAATTCGGTATCAACGGCGGCAAGCTTCTTTTCCGGTCTAATTAGCGCTCCGGCCACAATTAGGCCCGTTAGCGGGTCGGTAGCGTAAAGCGACTTGTCCAGCAGTGATACGCGAGGCAGTCCGTGGGCCTCATTGTGCACTTTGACCGCATAAACCACATCTTCGGGCAAACCCGTTTGTTCAAGCAGCTCCGCCCCCTCCAGGCTGTGCCGCTTCGGATCATCCTTGGTGCGGTCGTAGTCGATGTCATGCAGCAGGCCTGCCAGGCCCCATTTTTCCTCGTCCTCGCCAAAATGACGGGCTAAACGGCGCATTACCGCTTCCACGGCCAGCGAGTGTTTAATCAGATTTTTAGTTTTCATATGCTGCTTTAATAGTTTATATGCTTCTTCGCGATTCACTTTGTTAACCCCCTGAATAACTGGTTTAAAACTACCCATCTACTTTCATAAACTTGGCCTTGGCCCTGGCTGCCACTTTGCCGTCGGGCAGCACGATATGGGCAGCCATTTCGAATATGCGCTCCCTTTTATTTGCTTCGCACCAGGATTCCACCAGCAGCTTTTCGTTGACGGGTACACCCAGGCTGTAGCGGGTGGTCATTTCAGCGGTCATGATGGGTATCCCTTGCAGCCATAGCCACCAGGCCATCGTTTCGTCCAGTAGGGCGGCGATCAGGCCGCCGTGCATGTAACCGCTCCAGCCCTGGTGTTCGTCCCCGGCTGTAAATATGGTGCGGCAGATGTCACCGTCGAGATCAAACTTAAGTTTTAATCCGATTGGGTTTCGGTCACTGCACCCGAAACACATATGGTTGCCGTCCTTGATCAGGCTCCCCAGTTTCGCTCACCCCCCGGTTTCTATTGTTACATATTATAACCCGTTATGGCAAGACTTACCTGTGGAAAAGCCCAAACCAAAGCTGAAGCAGGTTAAAATGCATTAATATTTTACGATAATAAGCCTACTGCAGCCTGCCGGCGTTGATGCCGTGGATGTCGTTTTGTACCGTTTGTCGCAACCTTTCGCTTTTGGTAATACGTTCTTCCAACTTACTCAATTCCGCAGATTCGCCTTCGGTGCCGTTATTCCTTAAGTCGGACAGTTTTTGCTTACTATGCTCAATATCCTGTTCCAAGTCGTAGGACAGGTTTACCTTATCTTGATAACTCATGCCCTTTCTGTAACGCACGCCAGGATCATTTGAATTCACAATTATCCCCTCCATAAAATGTATAGTTTAATAATCATGTTGATTTAATAAAATTTTGCCCTTAAAAGTTGATCATATGTACCACTTGGAACTGGTGTCAGTGGCGATGCCGGTTTATAATAAGCAAGACAAGGAAAATTTTTACCGGGAGGGATACGGTTGGACAACTTGCAGCTTATTGTGGCGGTAATGGCTTTTATATTTGCCGCCGCGTTAATTCCCATGAGTAGGAAAAAAATGAAGGGCAAGGGTGTGCGTACTTGGCGCCTGGTGGCCCTGGGCTTGTTAATGTTAGCCGCTTTATTGTCTATGTTCGGGCAGGGAGTGAATTTAAAGTAGGTGCGGCAAGCGGCTTACCGGGATGGCTAAAATACAAAAACGAATACAACTTTCTGGTTGGGCTTTGGTGCCAGGTGTTGCAAGTTGAAAGCTGCAAAATACGCAACTTTCAACTTGCAACACCTGGCACCTTACTGTTTGTATGCTTTATTTGGACAAAAAAAATACCGGGCTGCAGTAGCCCGGTATTTTTGTTTTGCGTGCTTACAGTTCTTACAGTCTGAGAAGCAGGGGACCAAGGATTAGGGAAATGGTACCTGCAACCTTGATTAGCGGGTTCATGGCCGGGCCGGAGGTGTCCTTACAGGGGTCACCTACGGTGTCGCCGATAACCGCAGCCTGGTGAATCGGGTTGGGCTTGCCGTCAATCTTCTTGCCGCCCATTGCACCGGCTTCAATGTATTTCTTAGCATTGTCCCAAGCGCCGCCAGCGTTGGCCAGGAACAGGGCCAGCAACACACCAACAGTGGTCAGACCGGCCAGGAAACCAGCCAGAGCCATAGCGCCAAGGCCAAAGCCTACTAGCGGAGGAACTGCAACGGCGATAACGCCGGGGAAGATCATTTTGCTGATGGCAGAACGAGTGGCAATGTCCACGCAACGTGCGTAGTCAGGTTTGCCGGTGCCTTCCATAATGCCGGGGATTTCCCGGAACTGGCGACGAACCTCATCCACCATAGAGAACGCAGCATCACCAACAGCACGCATGGTGCGAGCGCCTACCAGGAACGGTACTGCGCCACCGATAAACACACCAACCAGAACCATTGGGTTGGTCAGGTTAACGATAAAGTCACCGCCTGTAAGTGCCAGGCCTTCTTGCATGTTGGGGTTGTGCTTGACGCCGTCAACATAGGCACTGAACAGAGCCAGAGCGGTTAGAGCAGCGGAACCAATGGCAAAACCTTTGGCAATGGCGGCAGTGGTGTTACCCACGGCATCCAGCTTGTCGGTTTTCTCACGTACTTCGGGAGGCAGTTCAGCCATTTCGGCAATACCGCCAGCGTTGTCAGCCACAGGTCCAAAGGAGTCCATAGCTACAATATAACCGGCTGTAGAAAGCATACCCATAGCAGCCATAGCAATACCGTAGATGGACCACATGACAGCCATACCTTCCGGAGCGCTGGACAGCACGGCCCAGAAAGCAAAGTAAATGGCCGCAGCAAAGGTAAGCATCGGAATGAATACTGATTCCATACCAACAGCCAGACCGTGAATTACGTTGGTGGCCGGGCCGGACTTGGAAGCTTCAGCAATCCTCATTACCGGAGGCTTGTTGTTGGCCGTGTAATACTCGGTAAGGTAACCGACGGCCACGTTAACAATCAAACCGGCTGCAACAGCCATGAAGATACCAAAAGAGACACCTTCAAAAGCCACGCCGCCAGCCACGCCAGCCGGGTGAGCAATACCGTCAACCGGGAAGATCATCCTGGCGAGGAAGAAGGTACCGATTAGGGTCAGAATGTTAGTGGTCCACAGACCAACGTTCAAAGCGGCCTGCGGGTTGCCACCTTCTTCAGTGCGCACAGTAAAGGTACCAATTATAGCGGCAACAATACCAATAGCACCAAGCAGCAGCGGGAAGATAACGCCCGGGAAACCAAACAGGGTGTTACCAATCAGCATAGCGGCGATGGTGGTAGCAGCATAGGACTCGAACAAGTCGGCGCCCATACCGGCGGTGTCACCAACGTTGTCACCAACGTTGTCGGCAATGGTAGCCGGGTTACGCGGGTCGTCTTCAGGGATACCGGCTTCAACTTTACCAACCAGGTCAGCACCCACGTCAGCGGCCTTGGTGAAGATACCACCACCGACCCTGGCGAAGAACGCGATAACCGAAGCGCCGAAAGCGAAGCTGTTAATGATTAGCGGGCTCTTGAAGGCAATAAACAGCACCGAAACACCCAGCAGACCCAGACCGGCAACGGCAAGACCCATAACAACGCCGGCGCGGAAGGATACTTGCAGGGCTTTGCCCAAGCCGTGGCTCCGGGCAGCTTCTGCGGTACGTGCATTGGACTTGGTTGTACTGTTCATGCCGATGTAACCGGCAATGGCAGAGCACAACGCACCCACCAAGAATGAGATGGCCGAAGCCGGACCTACGGGTAAGTGAGAACCCTCACCCATGTCTACAAAATATTGAGCAGCCCATAAAATTACAAAAATTGCAAGTGTAAAAGGAATAAGTGTTCTGTACTGACGGTTCATGTACGCCATGGCACCCTCTTGGATGGCCTCTGAAAGTTGCTTCATTTTAGGTGTGCCCATGCTTTCCTTAAGCACCTGGGACATTGTAAATAGTGCAAAAAGCAATGCAACAAAGCCTACCCCAGCAGCGTAATATGCCAATGTCATATTCTCCACTTAATCAAACCCTCCTCTTTCCCCCAATAGTTAAATAGTTTTTTCACAAACAACGCTAAACCCTGAAAACTCCCCGATGTATTCTGCTTTTCCACCTCCTCATTCCTTCTAAAAAAGGCTATACTTTGTCCACAAAAATTATAGCATAGCCCATAAAACTTGACAATTATAATCATGTTGGTTATTCATATAGCGTAAATATAGCGTAAATTAGGCCGTTTGAATTATGCTTAAATTAATCTGTGGCGAAAAAACAAACCCGGGGGTTACCCCGGATTTTTTATTTGGCTAAAACTATCAGTGTTAGTGACGTCACTGCAAAGCCGAGGGCCACAAATACCGTCACCTTACCCAAAAATTCATCCATACCTTTTTTCTTACCAAAAAATGTTTCGGCACCACCGGCAATAGCACCGGAAAGGCCTGCACTTTTGCCCGACTGGAGCAAAATAACAGCAATTAAACTCACGCTAAGAATAACGTGGAAAACGGTTAATAAAATGTTTACAACATCCACGGCTTACTCCTCCCATCAAACATTAATCACATTTTAATATACCCGGGCGGAGAAAGCAAGCACTTCTTGCTATTGAGCCCCCGCCCGGGACGTGATGTTATTGCCTAATAGCGACAAAACAAACCCGCTTCACTTAACCCTGAATTACACTTTTAGCGCAGGTTATAAAAGACTTTTTGGCCTTTAAACATCGCGGTGGCGGAAAGCTCTTCTTCGATCCGCAGCAGTTGGTTGTACTTGGCCACCCGGTCTGTGCGTGAGGGGGCGCCGGTCTTGATTTGACCCGCGTTCACTGCTACCGCCAGATCGGCGATAAAGGTGTCCTCGGTCTCCCCGGAACGGTGCGAAACCACGGCAGTGTAACCGGCCTGTTTGGCCATTTCGATGGCTTCCAGAGTTTCAGTAACGGTGCCGATTTGGTTTAGCTTAATCAGGATGGAGTTGGCCACCCCACCCTCAATGCCGCGGGCCAGCCGCTGGGTATTGGTAACGAACAGGTCGTCGCCCACAATCTGCACCCGGGAGCCCAGTTTTTCAGTGAGTTGTTTCCAGCCTGTCCAGTCGTCCTCGGCCAGGCCGTCCTCAATGGAAATGATGGGGTATTTGTCCGCCATCCGGGCGTAGTATTCAGTCATCTCCGTCGCGTCGTAAGAAACCCCTTCTCCTGCCAGCACGTACTTACCATCCTTGTAAAACTCCGTCGCTGCTGCATCAATAGCCAGCGCTATCTCCTCGCCGGGCTTGTATCCGGCAGCCTGAATGGCTTCCACAATTACGGCCAGCGCTTCTTCGTTGGAACCCAGGTTGGGGGCAAAGCCACCTTCATCGCCCACAGCGGTGTTCAGGCCCTTTTTCTTCAGTACACTCTTGAGGGTATGAAACACCTCGGCGCCCATCCGCAGCGCCGTGGCGAAATCGGCAGCCCCTACCGGCATGACCATAAATTCTTGAATATCCATGTTATTGTCGGCGTGTTTGCCGCCGTTAAGGATGTTCATCATCGGCACCGGCAGCAACCTGGCCGCAGTGCCGCCCAGATACCGGTACAGCGGAATGTCTAAAGACCTGGCCGCCGCCCGGGCCACCGCCATAGAAACGCCCAGAATGGCGTTAGCGCCCAGATTACCTTTATTGGGGGTGCCGTCCAGATCGATCATGGTCATGTCCACGCCTACCTGGTCGAGGGCGTCAAAGCCCAAAATTTCCGACGCGATTTGCTCTTCGACGTTTTCGACGGCCAGAGTCACACCTTTTCCCTTGTAGCGACTGGCGTCGGCGTCCCGCAGTTCCACTGCCTCATAAGCACCGGTTGAAGCGCCCGAGGGCACCGCCCCGCGGCCTGTAGTGCCGTCTTCCAACAGCACGTCCACCTCGATGGTGGGATTACCCCGGGAATCAAGAATCTCCCTGGCTACAACATCAACTATCACCGTGGACATAATGAAACCTCCTTCGAAACCTCATGGTAGCAGAATTAAGTAGTCAGTAGTCAGAATTCAGAATTAAATCTTTCAAGACGGTACACTCCTGACTACTGTGCAATTATTAAATTTTAACCGATCTAGCCAAAAATAACCACATCAGATATTATTTCATTTCCAGCAAGCTCCGGCCCGTCATCTCGGGGGGCTGTTCTACCCCCAACAGATGCAGCATGGTGGGGGCCACGTCTTCCAAGCTACCGGGTCGCAATGTTACCCCTTGATGCTTATCGCTGACCAATATAAAGGGCACCCGGTTGGTTGTATGCGCGGTATGCGGCCCGCCGGTATTGTCCCGCATCATCTCCACGTTGCCGTGGTCGGCAGTGATGATGGCAATGCCGCCGGCCTGGCGCACTGCCTCAATAGCCCGGCCAAGACAGCTATCCACCTCTTCAACTGCTTTAATCGCTGCCTTGATTACCCCGGTATGGCCCACCATGTCCGGATTGGCATAGTTCACGATCATTACGTCGTATACATCGTCTTTGAGCTTGGTAATCAACGCATCGGTAACCCCGCAGGCGCTCATTTCGGGCTGTAAGTCGTAGGTGGCTACGTGGGGAGACGGTATCAGCACCCGATCCTCGCCCCGGTTGGGTTTTTCCACCCCGCCGTTGAAGAAAAAGGTGACATGGGCGTATTTTTCTGTTTCGGCCAGGCGTAATTGACGCAGATTGCGGTAGCTAAGCACCTCGCCCAGCGTGTTAACCAGCACCTGAGGTCTAAAGGCAACCGGCGCCTCAATGGTCTTGTCGTACCGGGTCATGCAGGTAAAATGCACCCGGGGACGCTCCGCCGGACGCTCAAATCCGTCAAAATCCTCGTCCACAAAGGCCCGGGTAATCTCCCGGGCCCGATCCGGCCGAAAATTAAAAAATATGATGGCATCGCCGTTTTTTACCTGACCCACCGGTTGACCACCGTCATCTACAATGACTGACGGTTTGACAAACTCGTCGGTTTCACCCCGGTCGTAAGCCTGCTCCACTGCCTCGGAGGCGCTGTTTACTTGATACCCCCGGCCTTCCACCATAGCATAATAAGCTTCCTGCACTCGTTCCCAGCGCTTATCGCGGTCCATGGCATAGTAGCGGCCCATCACGGTGACAATCTTGCCGAGCTCCATTTTGGCCATCCGCTCGGTCAGCGCAGTTATGTACTCTTTAGCATTGGCCGGTGGCACGTCCCGGCCGTCCAAAAATGCGTGCACAAATACCCTGTCCAGTCCCTGGTCCCGGGCTAATTCCAGCAGTGCATACAGGTGATTAATATGGCTGTGCACCCCGCCGTCGGACAAAAGCCCCATCAGGTGCAGTGCGCCGCCGTTCTCTCGCGCCTTCTCCACCGCTTCCAGTAGTACCGGGTTGTCGTAAAAGTCCCGGTCCCGGATTGAACGGCTGATTCTGGTCAGTTCCTGGTATACCACCCGGCCCGCGCCCATATTCAGGTGGCCCACCTCGGAGTTGCCCATTTGCCCCTCGGGCAGGCCTACGTCTTCGCCGGATGTCCCCAGCACGGTATGGGGGTAACGCTCCAAGAGCCTGCTCAAGTTGGGAATGCGGGCACCGGCAATGGCGTTATGCTCCTTTTGTTCGTTTACACCCCAGCCGTCTAGGATAAACAGCACCAGGGGCTGTTTGGTTGCAACCAACTATAATTCCTCCTCAAGATCTTGGCCCGTGTCATTTCTGAATGAAACAAAGTGCTAAATACTTCGCTGCGCTCAGAATTACCACGCGCACCCGCACCACGATAAACGAATACAACTTTCTGGTTGGGCTTTGGTGCCAGGTGTTAGCCGATGGAATTACGCACGATTTGCGCGAAGCTGTCGGCATCTAGACTGGCACCGCCTACCAGGGCGCCGTCGATGTCGGGCTGAGCCATCAGCTCGGCTGTGTTGCCTGGTTTGACACTGCCGCCGTACTGGATGCGCACCGCCTCCGCCGCATCGTCTCCAAACAGGCGGCGCAGGATACCGCGAATATATCCGTTTACAGCCTGGGCATCGCTGGCCGACGCGGTACGCCCGGTGCCGATAGCCCATACCGGCTCGTAAGCCACCACTAGCCCGGCGACCTCGCTGGCCTGCAGACCCGCCAGGGCGCCATCTACCTGCCGGCCCACCACTTCCTCGGTGCGGCCCGCTTCACGTTCATCCAGCAATTCACCCACGCATACGATGGGCACCAGACCGCCGGTCAGGGCGGCACGCACCTTTTTGTTCACCTTGGCGTCGGTTTCACCGAAGAATTGCCGGCGTTCCGAATGACCCAGGATTACATACCGGCAACCAATCTCCTTGAGCATCCCCGGTGCAATTTCCCCGGTGTAAGCGCCTTCCGTTTCCCAATAACAGTTTTGGGCGCCCAGGGCAATGTCGGCCCCGGACAGTTTCTCCGCCACTGCAGTCAGGGCGGTAAAGGGCGGGCAAAGCACCATCTCCACCCCGGCCAGCCCGGCAGTTTTTTCCCTGAAAGCAACAACAAAATTGACCGCCTCAGCGACGGTCTTATACATTTTCCAGTTTCCCGCTATGATTGGTTTACGCATGCTATGATCACCCCGTATCCATACCAAACAATTTCAGTAGTCAGAATTCAGAATGCCCCGAGAATAGACTTCCAATTATTTACTAACCTCGTACAAATTAGGTTGCCTTGTTGCAAAAGTCTATTAGTGTTTTCAGGTCTCCATTCTGACTACTGACTACTGACTCCTGCCTTCTGATTTACTTGTCCATCAATGCAGCCACGCCGGGCAGCACCTTGCCCTCCAAAAATTCCAGGGAAGCGCCTCCCCCGGTCGAGATATGGGTAATTTTGTCCGCCACGCCCGCTTTATGTACCGCCGCCGCTGAATCGCCGCCGCCGATAACAGAAATAGCGCTGCTGTCGGCCAGCGCCCTGGCCACTGCCAAGGTACCGCCGGCAAAGGGCTCCATTTCAAATACGCCCATAGGACCGTTCCACACCACGGTGGCCGCTTCTTTTAGCTTATCCGCGTACTGTTGGGCGGTTTGCGGCCCGATATCCAGCGCCATAGTATCCACCGGGATACTGTCCACCGGCACTACCCGGTGCTGAGCGTCCGGCGTCGCCGCTGGGGCTACCACCACGTCTATCGGTAAAAGCATTTTTACTTTGCGGCTTTTGGCCTTACGGATTAGTTCTCCGGCCAGTTCAACCTTATCGGATTCTACCAGCGACTGACCCAACTCATGGCCTTGCGCTTTAAGAAAAGTATTGGCCATACCGCCGCCAATCAGCAGCACGTCTACCTGCTGCAGCAAATTGTCAATGACTGCGATCTTGTCCGATACCTTGGCCCCGCCAATGACTGCCATAAAAGGCCTGGCCGGTGAACCCAGCACCTGCCCCAGCATGGCCAGTTCTTTTTCCATCAAAAAACCTGCCACGGCCGGCAAAAAATCGGCCACCCCCGCGGTGGAGGCATGGGCCCGGTGCGCCGTTCCAAAGGCGTCGTTAACAAAAACATCGCCCAGTTCCGCCAGGCGGCGGGCAAACTTTTCGTCGTTTTTCTCTTCTTCAGGGTAAAAACGCACATTCTCCAGCAGCAGGATGTCCCCGTCCTGCATACCGTCAACCATGTGCCTGACTTCGTCACCCACACAGTCTTCCGCCTTTTGCACCGGAGCGCCAACCAGCTGTTGCAGTCGCACGGCCACGGGGTCTAATCTAAACCGTTCGTCCACCTTACCCTTGGGCCGGCCCAGGTGGGACATCAGAATCAGCCTGGCCCCTGCTCCGGTAAGGTACTTAATTGTGGGCAGCGCCGCGTTAATTCGGGTATCGTCTGTAACATGGCCTTCCTTATCAAAAGGCACGTTAAAATCCACCCGCATTAGTACCCGCTTACCGGACACGTCAATGTCCCGTACAGTCTTCTTATTCATCCAATCCCCCTCTCGGGATAAATAAATTCAGAATTCAGGAGTCAGTAGTCAGGAGTCAGTAGATAAAATACCCTAAGCCGTAATCTCGTACTTCAGAAACGCCCTCGGGTAAACGATAAACCGTAAATATAAAAAGTGCGTTTTATGCCATACCAGAGGCCTTTTTACTTTCATTCTGACTCCTGAATTCTGACTCCTGACTACTTCATGATAATATTATAATCCCTTATTGGCAATATATGCTACCAGATCAATCACCCGGTTGGAGTAACCCCACTCGTTGTCGTACCAGGCCACTACTTTAACCATATCGTCATCGATAACCATAGTGGAAAGGGCGTCTATAATAGAAGAGCGGGGATCGCCGTTATAATCCCATGACACCAGCGGCAGTTCGCTGTAGCCCATTATTCCCTTTAACTCGTTCTCCGATGCGTTTTTTAGGGCGGCGTTTATATCATCCCTGGTTACCTTTTTACTTATTTGCAGGGTCAAATCCACCACCGAAACATTCAGGGTGGGTACCCGCATGGACATACCGTTTAGCTTGCCTTCCAATTCCGGCAGCACCTTGGCCACAGCCCTGGCCGCGCCGGTGGTGGTGGGAATGATGGACATGCTGCCCGCCCGGCCGCGCCGCCAGTCCCGGTGTGGCATGTCTAGTACCTGCTGGTCGTTGGTCTGGGCGTGGATGGTGGTCATCAAACCCTTAACAATCCCGAATTCCCGGTTCAGTACCTTGGCCACGGGAGCCAAGCAGTTGGTAGTACAGGAAGCATTGCTGACTACATTATGTAAAACCGGATCATATTGCCCCTCGTTCACCCCCATGACCACCATCAGGCAATCACCTTTGGCCGGGGCAGAAATAACCACTTTTTTGGCCCCGCCCTGCAAGTGCAGCGAAGCGTCCTCCACCTTGTTGAATTTACCGGTGGATTCAACCACTATATCTACTCCCAGGTCGCCCCAGGGCAACTTGGCTGGGTCTGCCTCTGAAAATACCTTAATCTCTTTGCCGTTGTAGGAAATCACATCATCATGACCGTAAATTTCCTCGTCCATCCTGCCATGCACGGTATCATACTTCAACGTGTGCGCAAGGGTGGCGGTAAACACATCATTAACTGGCAGCCTTCTTGATTTGTGATTTACGGCCACCACCTCAACGTCCGGGCGACGAAGTGCCGACCTTAGCACTAAACGTCCAATCCTGCCCAGGCCGTTAATTCCTATTTGCACCGTCATATTAGGCCCACTCCCCTCAATAGTATACCTTACTAACCTTAATTTATTTAATTATGCTATACTCTATTCGCTAATTATTTAATTGTTTCCTCTCTTTTTGTATACACGATTAAAAAAAAATTATTCAAATTCAGCACTTAGATTTTAGGATTTTCAAATTGCAAAATTATTTTATAGATAGTACCCCAAATTTAAGGAGACACCGGTTGCATGTGCCTCCTTAATTGTCTACATGATATTTTGTACAATAAATAATTAAGATTAGTACCGCTTTCGTTTCCGGATGGGTGGTATGTTCAATTCATCGCGGTATTTGGCCACAGTCCGCCTAGATATTTTAACCCCCCGGCGGGCAAAGATGTCGGAAATTTGCTGGTCGTTCAAAGGCTCTTTGTGATCCTCATCGATGACGATTTCCTGAATCGATTTCTTGATGCTTTCGGCGGATACCGATGCCCCACCCTCGTTGGTCAAACCGGAAGAGAAAAAGTACTTCATTTCTAAAACGCCCTGGGGAGTTTGAATGTACTTATTTGAAGTAGCCCTTGACACTGTAGATTCATGCAGGCCTACAATATCAGCCACTGTCTTCAAGTTTAAAGGTTTTAAGTATTTAACTCCTAAATCCAGGTAGTCACGCTGCAAATCCACCAGGCATCTGGTCACTTTGTACAGGGTCATCCGGCGCTGCTCAATACTCTTAATCAGCCAGGCTGCCGCATTTAGCTTGTGCTCCACGTATTTCCTGGTTTTATTATCACCTTTGTCCTGGTTAAGTACCGCCCGGTAAGTGTTGTTGATGCTCAACCTGGGCACATACACATCATTGACAATGATAATGTATTCGTTTTCCACCTTGTTTAGCACAATATCCGGTACAATGTACCTGTTTTCGTTGGCCCCGCTGAAGTTGCGACCCGGTTTAGGATCCAGCGTCTTCAGCAAGTCGGCCACCCGCTGTATTTCCAGCACCGGTACGCCCAGTAGCTGAGACATCCGGTTATACTTGCCGTCTGCCAAATCGTGCAGGTACTTCTCCACTATATCGTAAGCCAGGGGGTCACAAATGTTTAAAAATTTTAACTGCAGCAGCAGGCACTCCTGCAAAGAGCGGGCACCCACCCCGGGTGGGTCGAAGGTTTGTACCAGCGTGAGGGCGTCCATCACTTCGTCCTCGGTTACGCCCAGTTGACTGGCTATATTATCTACCTGATAAATTAGATAACCATTGTGGTTGATATTACCAATTATATATTCGGCGATAGCCTTCTGCTTCTTGGTGCATATGCTCACCCCAAGTTGAAACATCAGGTGTTCGATCAAGCTGGGCGCGCGGCTGGCAAAATGTTCATAGCTGTAATCATTTTGTTCAGTGCGCACTTCAGAACGCGGCAACCCCAGGTCACTGCTGTCCTGAAAGTAATCCTGCCAATCGATATCGTAGCTGTTTTCCTCCGGTTTTTCCTCCACCGCCGGTTTCTCTTCCGCCACCGGCTGCTCGGCTTCTTCTTCCTTGACTTCCAGCAGCGGGTTTTCCTCGAGTTGCTGCTCCACGTAAGATTCCAGTTCCAGAGAAGACAGCTGCAAAATCGTTATGGCCTGGCGCAGCTCGGGGGTCATGATTAATTTTTGTGTTTGAATAACGTTGAGTCCATAACCCATGCGCATGACCGTCATTTCCTCCAGTTCAGTTTAATTCAGTTTTAATTATGCTAAAATTTACAATACTCTAAAAGTTTTTCTTATCATAATATTTCTCGACTGCTAGCAAAAATCCTGCCTGCTGATTTAATTCCAGTATATTCAGTTAACGGGAGAATGATTACAGACCCAGGTTCGTATCAATAGTGCAGCGCCCAGTGCAGTAAGCCCTACAGCCAATAGCGCCGCAAAGGCTTCCTGACCCGCCATATAAAGGTAGGGGTGATACCCGCGCCCATAATCCATGTAATCATTAAAAGTCATCCACAAGCCGGCGCCCAGCACCGCCCCGGCAGGCAAAGGACATACGCGTAAAAAGATAAACCCCTGCAGCGCCATTCCCAAGTGCGAGACCCAAAGCATCCCTTCAATTAAAGTGAAGGGCACGCCCGATACCCAACTGTGAGTAATCACCCCAACGGCCCACAGGCCGTACTTAATGCAGGTGACACAGGCCAGGGCTGTCAATAGACCGGGCCGTAACCCCATAACCACTGCCAGCAACGCCAGGGCAAAAAAGGTGGTGGCCAGCGGGCTGTCGGGTACCACCGGCCACAAAAGAACCGGGGTTTCGGCCAGTTGCAGCCGGTACCAGTAGTAGCCGTACCCAGACCCGGCCAGGTTGATGATAATTAAAGGCCAGACCAGGCTGGAGCGCCAGGGCCTCTGCCACAATTCAGCTGCCAGTTCCGCAAGCAGTCGCAAGCGAGCCACCTCCATTTTTTGCGTTCAAGTCGGGGACGTTCTTGACTTGAATCGAACTTCAATTCAAGTCAAGAACCGTCCCCGACTTGAACGCTATCAGTCATAAAAGCCTTCCTCTTTACCTTGGCGGGCACGCCGCAGGCCAGGGCACCCGCTGGAACATCGCGGTTCACCAGCGATCCGGCGCCAATTACCGCCCCGTCGCCGATGCTTACACCCGGCAGCACGGTTGAATTAGCCCCAATCATAACGTTGGCACCAATTTCCACCGCGCCCAGCCGGAATTCGTGCACCAGGAATTCGTGGGCCAGCAAGGTGGCATTATACCCGATTACGGTGTTGTCACCAATAGAGATATGCTGTGGATAAAAAACGTCCATCATAGCCATCAGCCCAACCGAAACTCCCCGGCCAACCTTTATACCCACCAGGCGGTAAAGAAAGTTTTTCATCCGCAGCGAGGGCAGGTAACGGCACAGGACTATGATCATAAAGTTGAAGCAAACCCGGAAAAAACCAGTCCGCCGGTACCAGCCGTGCATTGAATTGCCGTCACCTTGAACCGGATAATGGGTTAGCCTGCGCATGGCTCTTACCTCCCCGTTTGGTGCCAGGTGTTGCAAGTTGGATTTGTTGCAAATCTAGATTTGCAACAAATCCAACTTGCAACACCTGGCACCACTTATTTTTCACCGGTGCGCAGTTTTTCGGCGATGCGATCCAGTTTGCGCAACCGGTGATTGATCCCGGAACGACCCAGAGGCGGGGCGGCCATTTCGCCCAGTTCCTTCAGGCTGGCGTCCGGGAAACTGAGCCGCAGCTCCGCCACTTCCCGCAGCGATGGAGGCAGTTTTTCTATCCCCAGACCCTGGGCAATAATTTTGATATTCTCTGTTTGGCGCAGCGAGGCGTTCACGGTTTTGTTCAGGTTGGCGGTTTCACAATTAACCAACCGGTTTACCCGGTTCCGCATATCCTTGACCACTCTAACGTTCTCGAACTCCAGCAACGCGGTGTGGGCGCCCATCAGGTTCAGGCATTTGACGATCTGATCGCTCTCCTTGAGGTAGACCACGTACCACTTTTTACGGTTGCTAATCCGGGCCTCCAGTTTGAAACGCTTAAGCAGCCGGCAAATATCATCAGCCAGGCGCTCATTGCCGGTAATCACTTCCAGGTGGTAAGTGCCCCCCGGATTATTCACCGAACCCCCGCCCAGAAAAACACCCCGCAGGTAAGCCCGCCGGCAGCATTCAGTGCGCAGCAGTTCCTGGTGCAGACCACCCCTGAGCAAGCCGTTTTCATCCCGCATGCCCAAATCCACCAGTATTTTAGCCAGGCCGTCCTGGGGCGGTACACGCACCAAATAGACATTATTCTTATTTAACCGCATCTTCTTTTTGACCAGCACTTCGGCCTGCACCCCGTACAAATCCTTCAGCAGCTTAAACATTTTACGGGCTACCGCGGCATTGTGGTTGAACAGATTTAATGAAACCTTACGCCCGCTAATCTGCAGCGAACCGTCCATCTTAACTAGGGCCGCCAGTTCTGCTGTTCGGCAGCAGCGTCGCTGACCGATTACCCGGGCCAGCTCATTTTTTGTGACCAGTGAGAAACTCAAGGACAACTCACCCCCGGGCCGTAATATCTTCTATAACTGTCCTTTCCAGCGCCCCGGCCAGCAAATCATCCACGGCCAGGAATTCTTCCGCCCGTTCGGCCTCCGCCGGAACAGGCTTGGTGGCCGGGTGTTTGGGTAGAAACAGGGTACAGCAATCCTCGTAGGGCAGTATAGATGTTTCAAAGGTGCCAATCTGCTGCGCTCGCTGGATAATCTCCTCTTTGTCCATGCCCACCAGGGGTCGCAGCACCGGCATATCCGTTACCAGGGTAATGGTGCGCATACTCTCCAGAGTCTGGCTGGCCACCTGGCCCACGCACTCGCCGGTTACCAGGGCCAGCGCTTCCCGCTGCCTGGCAATGCTGGTGGACAGACGAAACATCATCCGCCGCATAATGGTCACCCGCAGCTCCTCGGGACAGTGCATTTGAATTTCTTTTTGAATATCGGTAAAGTGAACCACGTGCAGCTTAATGCGGGCGGTGTAATCGGCCAGCAACCGGCACAGATCCCGTACCTTTTCCAGCGACTTCTCCCCGGTAAAGGGGAAACTGTGAAAGTGCACCGCCTCTATTTGAATACCCCGCTTCATAGACATCCAGCCCGCCACCGGGCTGTCGATACCACCGGAAAGCAAAAGCAGCGCCCGGCCGCTGCTCCCCACGGGCAGCCCGCCAATCCCGGGCACGACGCCGGCGTAGACGAAGGCGTTTTTCTCCCGGATCTCTACGCTTACCCGAATGGCCGGGTTGTGCACATCAACCTGCAGCCCGGGGTAATGGTCCAGCAGGTACCCGCCCACCATGCCGTTTAGTTCGGGCGAGGTTTTAGGGAATGTCTTATTGGAACGACGGGCTTCTACCTTAAAAGTTATCGGTGACCCGGGGCTCAACTGCAGACCGGGAACCGCATCTTTAAGGGCCTGCAGCGCCCCGACGCAAACGGCATCCTCATCCAGCGGCAGGCGCAGCGCCGGGCTGACCCCCACAATGCCGAAAACCTTCTGCAGCCGTTCCAACACCAGGGCGGGTTCGATCTCACTTTCCACCACCAAGCGGCCGTAAACCCGGCTTACTTTGGCGCGGCCCACCTTACTGAGGGCCCGGCTCATATTATCCATTAACCGCCGCTCAAATTGCGGCCGGTTCTTGCCTTTCAGGCCGATTTCACCATAACGAATCAGGTATGTATTGTACATTCGTCCACCTCGTTAAAGACAGTAGTCAGAATTCAGTAGTCAGGAGTCAGACCCCCGTGCCGCTGCCGCGCGGCATCATCAGTAGCATAAAAGTAACTATTCAGTATGCATGGACCCTGTCATTTTTCGTAGGGAACGGCCCCTGTGCCGTTCCGTATTAAACGTCAACCCAACCCATAGACGGAACGCCACAGGGGGCGTTCCCTACTAAACCCAATGGTTATTTTCAGGACGGAAAAAAGCAACTACATTTATTTTTTGCCTTTTCTTTCATTCTGACTCCTGACTCCTTGTCCATTATCCATACAACAACCGCAATTCCCGAACCACGGCCAGGGTTTTGGCCACGGCATAATCTATTTCTTCGGCGGTATTTACCGGTGCCAGGCTGAACCGCACCGCCCCGGTAAGCAGATGTTCACCCAGACCCATAGCTTTTAACACATGGCTGCCCGGTTTTTTACGGGATGAACAAGCCGAGCCCGTCGAGACAAAAATTCCGTGCTGTTCCAGAGCGTGTACCAGCACTTCTCCGGGCAGACCAGGAAAAGAAATGTTAGCTATATGCGGGGCGCTGCATTGGTCATTCTCACGGCACGCCGGTCCGTTAAGCACTGCTCCGGGCGCCCCGGCAAGAATCCCACAGACCAGCTGCTTTTTTAAGGACCAAATTTTGGCCGCCGCCCCGCCGGCTTCCCGGGCAATCACAGCGGCGGCCGCGCCAAATCCTGCTATACCGGGCACGTTTTCAGTTCCCGAACGCAGGCCGCCCTCCTGACCGCCGCCGGCCACCAGTGGACGCAGCGGAGTTTGCGGGGCCGCGTATAGTGCGCCCACACCCTTGGGGCCGTGTACCTTGTGGGCGCTCACCGAGAGCAGGTCCACGCCCAAGTCCTTGGAGCGCAGGGGCAGCTTGCCGTAGGCTTGTACCGCATCAACGTGCCAGTAGAGGCGCCCCCCGGATTGGCGAAAGTCCGCAATAACGGCCGCAATGTCAGCCAGCGGCTGAACCGCACCCGTTTCATTATTCACATACATGGTGGACACCAGGTAAGTATCATCCCTTAGCTGCGCCCGTAAGTGTTCCGGGTCAATAACCCCAGTCTGGTTCACGGGCAGCAGAGATACCTCAACCCCCTGCTCCTTCAGCTGCTCGCAGGCATTAAGCACAGCCGGGTGTTCCACCACCGTGGTAATAACATGCCTTCCCCGCCGGCCGGGTGCCAGTCCTTTTACAGCCAGGTTGATAGCCTCGCTGCCGCCGCCGGTGAATATAATATCCCCGGGCGTGGCGCCCAAGCTTAAAGCTACCGCTTCCCGGGCCCGGGTCACCGCCCGGCCGGCCTCCACCCCTTTGCGGTGCAGCGAAGAGGGGTTGCCGTAATTTTCATCCATAGCCTCCACCACGGCTCGCGTTACCTCGGGGTAGGGCCGGGTGGTGGCGCTGTTGTCCAAATAAACTTCACGTACAGTCATGCAGAGCCCGCTTTCCGCCGGAAAACCCGGCTAGTGCAAAGAAACACAAAAGTCCCTGCACCAAAACTGATTGCCGTAAAAGTACGAGTAATTACTATATGAGTTAAATATTTTGCCCCCAAGTGTGCAAGGATTTATCAGTCCAGGCACTATTATCTAATCATAGTATAACGTATTCCCAGGAGCGTCAAGAAAAGTGCTCTGTTTGGCTATTCAAGTTGAATCGCCCCAACTGAATGGTGCCCATACAAAAAACCGGGCGTTGCGCGCCCGGCCCGGCCGTTACTCGCCGTATTTTTTTGCCTTGCGGTAACCGGATTTGTCTTCCGCAATAGTGTGCAGGGAATCAGCTATGCTCTTAAAGTAAAAGATAAATGGGACGGTGATAGCTATCGATACCGCCGTCAGCGCCAAAATACCGGCGTTGGTTTCGCCGGATGACGGCATTTCCCTGTGAAACATAGAGCGGACACCTCCTTAATGTGTCAGAAAACGTGCGAAAAGTCAGATTCAATCTCAAATCCGATCTTTTTGCCAAAACTGTTTTCAAAACACTTATTATAAAGGTGTCCGTCGGCGCAGCCGTTAATACGGCACATTTTTTGGGTACCAAGTGTGTCAAAGGAACCGTCCCCTTGACACATTATTCCAAGACTATAGGGCGGCGCTTTTTTGCCCGTTTGAAGACTGTCTTTGCTTGATATAGTTATTTATAAAAACTACCCGCTCCGGATAATAATCACTAATCACCCGCAACACCAACCGGGCCAGTCTTTCGGGGTGGTGCCGCACCAGATCGCCTTCCTGAACCAGTTGGCCGGGCACCGGCTCGGCACCCAACTCCCGTATCGCATCTAAATCCGGTACAACCGGGGTCGCGCCTTCACGACGGTAGCGACCTAAAAGACGGTTCGGAATACTCTCGGTATTAACAATCATATAGTCAACTACATTGTTACCAACGTGATCGGTCAGAGCCTTTAGGTGCCCGGAGGCACTGTACCCCTCGGTTTCGCCGGGCTGGGTCATTACGTTACACACATAAACCTTGGCCGCCCGGGAATGCCTAATCGCCTCGGATATTTCAGGCACCAGCAGGTTGGGCAGGATACTGGTATAAAGGCTGCCCGGGCCCATAATGATAGCATCGGCTTCCCGGATGGCCTGCAGCACTTCGGCATTGGGAAGGCAGTTTTCGGGTTCAAGAAAAACACGCTTAATTTGCCCACCGCCAGCCGGAATTTTGGATTCCCCACGCACCACGGTGCCGTCCTGCATCTCTGCGCACAGTTGTACATTGGACAGAGTTACCGGCAGCACCTGGCCGCGCACCGCCAAAACCCGGCTAATGCCGCGCACTGCCCGGTCAAAACCGCCGGTAATGTCGCAAAGAGCGGCCAGCAGCAAATTTCCCATGTTGTGCCCTTTTAATGCACCGGAGTCAAAACGGTACTGCAGCATATCCTCCATCAGCGGCTCCCGGTGGGCCAACGCCACCAGGCAATTACGAATATCCCCCGGAGGCAGGATGCCCAATTCGCCCCGCAGACGCCCGGAACTACCCCCGTCATCGGCCATCGTAACCACCGCGGTAAGGTTGCCGGTACACTCCTTGAGCCCCCGCAGCAACACAGGAATCCCGGTGCCACCGCCAATAACCACCACCCGCGGCCCTTTATCCAGATAGCGGCGGGCAAAAATTTCATCCACCAGCGCATTGCCGCCGGTCATGAACGGCCCCACCAACGACTGAAATACCCTTTGCGCGCCGTACACCGTCATCGCTGCGCCAGCCAGCATTAACGCTAAACCCGGCACCCAGGCCAAATGCCCTTCCATAATACCCAGCAGGGCTTTTTCAGCAACGTCTCTGGTGGCGGGGAAAAACCCGCAGGCCACCAGGAAAACACCGGCAGCCACAATTATTGTACCCAGTACCGCCAGGGCTACCCAGCGCTTAACATTCATCCCCGGGTACAGCCACTCAATTCTCATTTACGTGCACCTCCAACCAACCTGGGAGAGAACAGAATTTTTTTAGTAATCAGAATTCAGTAGTCAGTAGTCAGAATATCTCAAGAATAGGGTTCTATGGCAATTGGCAATGGTTGCGGAAAAACTTCGCAATTATTGGCTACTACAAACTATCGCAATTTCCGTTATGAATTAAGAAAAGGGGACACACCTCTGCTTATGGGTCGGGCTTTGGGGGTCGAGGAATGTCCCCTAATGACTCCTGACTCCTGAGTACTTCCCCTAAAGCTACCCCGTTTTGCCGATATCCCGGTGACGCACCGTCACCCGGTGGTCCTTTTGGCGCAGGATTTCTCCCAGCCGGTTGGCCAGGGCTACCGAGCGGTGCATTCCGCCGGTGCACCCGATGGCAATCATCAGAGTGGTTTTCCCTTCATCTATATAACGGGGGATTAAAAATTCCACCAGATCGGTGAACTTCTCCATAAATTGCACCGTAACCGGTGAGTTAAAAATAAAATCCCGTACCGGCGAATCATTCCCCGACATGGGCCGCATTACCGGGTCGTAGTGCGGATTGGGCAGGAACCGCACATCTATGACCAGGTCACTGTCCAGGGGGATGCCGTACTTAAACCCGAAGGATATCACTGTAATCAGCAACTGAGATACTTCAGCATCATATTCAAAAAGCTCGGTCAGCTTCTCCTTTAACTGCTGGTTACTCAGGTCGGAGGTGTCAATAATCTTACCTGACCGCCCCCTGATTTCTTCCAGCAGTTGGCGTTCCTCCTGAATGTTGCGCAGCACCTCGCCGTGCCTGCCCAGGGGATGCCGGCGGCGAGATTCCTTGTAACGCCGCACCAGCGTTTCGTCCGAGGCTTCCAGGAACAACACCTCGTAGCTCACGTCACCCCGTTCCAATTCGTCCAGCACTTCGGTCAGAGTTTGAAAAAACTCTCCACCCCGAATATCTACAACCAATGCTATATTATTAATATGCCGGCCTGATTGTGCACACAGCTCGGCAAACTTGGGGATCAGGGCGGGTGGCAGGTTGTCCACACAAAAATATCCCATGTCCTCCAGGCAACGCAGTGCCTGAGTTTTACCGGCCCCGGAAAGACCGGTGACGATTACCATTCTCGCAGGCATTAAATTCCCACCCCTTTACCGGTTTTATTCATTATTTAACAGTATATTCCTGCATCAAACACCAGGTTTTTATGCTTATCTTAACCTTCAAAGATAAGATCCTTCGCTACGCTCAGGATGACAATCCCAATTAATGTTTGCGCGCGTTCAGTACCTGTTCCGGCGGCACGTTGTACTTTTCTAATAAAGCCGCCCCTTCGGCTAAATTGCCCACGTTTTTTGGAAAATGGGCATCACTGTTTACCACCAGCGGCACGTCCCGGCGCAGCGCCGCCCGCACCACTTCGTCACGGTAATACCGGTGTCCCACGTTTATTTCCATGGCACAGCCTGATTCGGCACACGCCCCGGCCACCGCGTCCAGATCCACCGCCATCATCAAATCCGGGTGGCTGACGAAGGTCAGCGGGTTACGTCGGATGGCTTCCACCAGCGCCACCGTGTTGGCCTCGCGCATCCGCTCCCGCACCAGGGAGGTGGCTCGCCCCACCTGGTTGGGCAGAATCCAGGTGAAAGTCTCCCACCAGGGTACACACCACACCTGGGGATGCAGTCCGGCAATCACAATATCCAGTTCCTCAATAATCTGCCGGGGAATGTCCAGTTCACCGTTTAGCCCGATTACGTTGGCCTCGGCCCCAACCAGCACCCGTACCGGATATTTTGCACTCAACCGGGCGGCTTCTTGCTTAATTTCCAGGTACACTTGGGCATCCCGCACGCCGATAAACATACCCCGGGGGCCGTGGTCGGTGATGGCCACCTCATCCAAACCGCGCTTCGCTGCGGCGATCACCATATCTTCAGGGGTGGCATGTCCATCGCTATAAATGGTATGCATGTGCCAATCGGCGTATAACCGCACCCGTACGGTACCTCCATTACTATCCTATTTCAACCGCCTATTTCAATAAAAAAACGGAGTTTTTACACCCCAAACTTAACGCTATTGTAACACAATCATACGTAAATCAATACATCAGGGCGTTTCGCCGACATTAGCTTATGCACGCCGCACAGCCGCACCTTGACAAATGTTGGATAAAACCTTTATAAGTAAAGTACAATAAAGAACAGATGATTTATTAAACAAAGGATGTGACTTAAATTGCTTAAAGTGCAAGAACTAATCAGCGTCGACATCGGCCATCTGTTAAAAGAGGAAGGCAGCGCCGATTTTGTGGCGTATTCAGAATACGAAGTATTCGGTGCCCAATACGGTGATTCCTTTAGGGAATTTCAGGCCTCACTGCGGGCTAAACAGTCGCCCATGACCCTTTCCCTGGCCGAGGATCAAGCCATTCCCGGCCTTAAACAACTAGCCGGGGAGTTGGCTCAAAAGTATGAGAATGTGCTGGTACTGGGTATCGGCGGCTCAGCGCTGGGAGCCCGGGCCATTATGCAGTTCCTGCGCGGGCCTTACTACAACCTGGAAAACCAGCGTCCCCGGCTGTTTATCCTGGATAACCTGGATCCTGCCCTGGTGAGCCAGTTGGAACAGATCATCGACATGGGCAAGACCGCCGTAATCTACGTCAGTAAGTCGGGTTCCACCCCGGAAACGGCGGCGCTGTTTATCCACTTCTACAGCAAGTACCGGGAAGCCGGGGGTGACGTTAAAGACATCGTCATCTGCTGTGATGAGGCCGAAAACGGCATCAACCGCATTGCCCGGGAACTGGGGTGCCACCTGCTGCACATCCCCCGTAATCTGGGGGGGCGGTACTCGGCACTTTCCTCGGTGGGCTTTTTGCCGGCGGAAATCGTCGGTATCGACAGCGCCGCCCTGCTGGCCGGAGCCGCCGCGATGCATAAGTATATTGCACAAACCCCGCTGGAAGAAAACGCGGTGTTTGCTCTGGGCGCCTGCCTGTTCGAGCTGACCGGCAGGGGTAAGTCCATTCACGCGTTGTTCAACTACAGCAGTTTTCTTTACGAGTTTGGACTGTGGTTCGTCCAGCTGTGGGCGGAAAGCGTGGGTAAAAAATTGTCCCTGGATGGCGAGGTTGTCCACGCCGGCACCACCCCGCTGACCAGTCTGGGGGCTACCGACCAGCATTCCATCCTGCAGCTGTTTAAAGAAGGGCCCGCAGATAAAGTATACGGCTTCGTAAAAATAGATGACATGCCCGGGGAAATCAAGCTCGGCGCCGAGTTCCCCGGTGAAAAGGAGTATGCCTATTTTGCCGGTCATAATATGAGCGAGCAGCTGCACATCGAGCAGTTGGCCACCGAAATGAGCCTGGTTGGGGCCGGGAGGCCCTGCTACAGCATCACCCTGCGGGATATTTCCCCCGAAGTGCTGGGCGCGCTGTTCTACTTCTACGAATCCCTGGTGGTGTTTAGCGCCAAATTGTGGCGCATCAACCCCTTTGACCAGCCCGGCGTGGAAGAAGGCAAGAATATCACTTACGCCCTGATGGGCCGGGAAGACTACAGTCACCGGCGCGAAGAATACCAGCAGGCGGTGGAACAGTACGACCGGGAACGCCGTATTTTTCGGGTTTAAACCCTGCACAATCAGTGGGGTTTCATATAGCTTGACATGCTGCACTCTCATTGGAGGATAATTATATTGAAAATTTTAGGTATTGTTGGAAGCAAAAGAAAAAATGGTAATACTTATAGTCTAGTACAAGAGGCTCTTAGAGTGGCCCAAGAAGAAGGTGCAACAACAAAATTAATTATTCTCGGTGATTATTCCATCAAAGATTGCACAGGTTGTGAAGGGTGTAAAGACACTTATAAGTGCGTAATTAATGATGATATGCAAAAAATATATCCCCTTCTTTTGGAGGCGGATGGTATTATTTTAGGCTCACCTACCTACTTTTATAATATATCAGCTGACATGAAAGCTTTTATTGACAGGTGTTATTGTTTTGAAGTATTTGCAGAAGATGACCGTTCTTGTTGGTTGAGTATTAATGAGGCATTGGGAGGCAAATATGCAGCTGTAATTGCTGTTTGTGAGCAGCAGGACGAAAAAGACATGGGATTTACCCCTAAAGCAATGTCTAAGCCGTTGGAAGCCCTGGGGTATAGGGTAGTAGATACGGTTAAAGTCTTTAATCTTTTTAAAGCTGGTGAAGCTTTAAAAGATAACAAATCATTGGAGCACGCCAGTAAAGCTGGGGAAAGATTAGTGAGAACAATAAAGCTCAAGAAAGATGTCGAAACCAAAATTAAAGAGTTAAAGATAGGGTAAAATTCATAAAAATCTAACATGCTGTGTAGAGTCTACACTACGCCCCGCATTAAAGCCGGGGCGTTTTTTGCAACAACTAAAGCTTTATGTGGCATAAACCCGGGCTCCTGGCCGTTACCGTAACCACTAAGCATCGGCGCCGTTGGCTGCTGTCCTTGCCAGCCGCTCCCGGCCGGGTGGCTGCACTTCCATATAATCCTCAACATAAGCCCGCAGCACTTCGGCGGTGCCCCAGGCCTGGGCGAAACAGCCCCGAGGGGTCACCGGCTCGTCGCCGTCGAAGATTTCCGATACGTGCCCCACACCATGCTGACGCAGGTGATCACTAAACGGAAGCAAAAACCGCCCGGCCTGCTCCCGGGTCTGCGGGGAGTAACCATAAGCTTTGCGGTAAGCGGTGACAAAAGGCCCCATCAGCCAGCTCCAGGCAGTACCTTGGTGGTAAGCGCCGTCACGCTGCAGTTGGTTGCCGCCGTAACGGCTTCGGTATTCCGGATCGGCAGGCTCCAGGCTGCGCAGCCCGTAGGTGGCGTACAAGATTTGCCAGGCGCGCCCCACCACTTGCCGGGCAATTTCACCCCGTACGGGGCAAAAGGGCAGGCTCACCGCAATGACCTGGTTGGGCCGGAACCGAATATCGGGCCCTTGCTGCCCAATTACATCGTAAAGGTAACCGCCCTGCTGGTAATAAAAAGCCCGGTTAAAACTCTCACCCACCCGGCCGGTCAGACCAGGACGGGACACCTGTTGGCCAAATACACTGTCCAGCAATTCCAGCACCCGCAGCGCGTTATACCACAGGGCGTTAATCTCCACCGCCTTGCCATGCCGGGGCGTAACCACCCAGTCGCCAACCTTGGCATCCATCCAGGTAAGCTGCAGCCCGAGTTCGCCGGCTGTAATTAGCCCGTCTTCATCCATGTGGATGTTAAACTCGGTTCCCTCTATATGTCTATCAACGATATCCCTTAATACCGGGTAAATATGCTCCTGCACAAAATCAAAATCAGCGGTGTACTCCAGGTACTTGTAGACTGCGTGGAAAAACCACAGCGAAGCGTCCACAGTGTTGTAGGCCGGTTCTTCGCCAGCGTCGGGAAACACGTTGGGCAGCAGGCCGTTTTTGGCATACCGGGCAAAGGTAAGCAGTATTTCGGCGGCGTCACTGTATCTGCCGGTGACCAGGGTCAAGCCCGGCAGGGCAATCATGGTGTCCCGGCCCCAGTCGTTGAACCAGGGATAACCGGCAATGACTGTCTTGGTACCGGTGGAACGGCGCTCGACGATAAATGCGTCAGCGGAAAGGGTCAGTTGGCGGGCCAGCCTGTCGTCTAAGCCGGTCTGCTCAGCCAAATGCTGCAGCCTGAGCATCTCTGCGGCCAGCAGCGCGGGGCCGTCCGGGAGCGGTGCTGCCTCCTCAACACTGGCCACCACCGTGACAGTCTTTTCTTCCCCCGGGGCCAGCCGCACCGCAAATTCACCGGGCAGATAGTGATCTTCATAGGGGTGCTGCCCCCGCTCCTGTTCCTCGGTGTAAAACATCCCCCGGTACCAGCCATCGCCGGGCACGTATTCCCCTTCGTTTATGTATAGCTGCAAATCGGGCACTTCCGGGACGGTGCTGATACACGTGCCCCGCTCCAACGGCTGCTGGTTGAACGAAACCCGGCCCGCTTCGGTAGTCCAGTGAAAATCACGGCTGTTAACCAAAGGCCGCAGGTGCAGCACCGCCGGCTGGCTGCCGTTGATCACCCGGTACAAAATTACCGTAGTGTTTTGGCCGTACACCATGAACACCCGCTTTTCCAGGAACATGTCCGCGAAACTGTAAGTAAAGAGGGGCAGGGGATCCAGCGCCACCCGCTGCAGGTGGATAGAGCCGGATTCCACCACCCCGTCACCGGTGTGGTTGACGGCCAGGTTGTAAAAAAGGCCGCCGGCCTCTACCCGCTCATCCAGCTTGGCTAACAGCACAGTGCGGCGCACCGGCGGCGTCAGGGCGGCCACCAGCAAACCGTGGTACTTGCGGGTGTTGGCTCCAATTAAAGTGCTCGCGGCGTACCCGCCCAAACCGTTGGTCACCAGCCACTCCCGGCTGATGCCCTCTTCAAAACTAGACCAATCGCCCTTGCCAAACTCTAAATCCACAAATCCACCCCCGGGGAAGACTTTTAAATGCAGTATTCAGTAGTCAGGAGTCAGTAGTCAGAATAAATTCAAGACAAAAACCGTTCTAACATTCTGAATTCTGAATTCTGAATTCTTAACTCTGACTCTTGCCTTCTGCCTTCTGCCTTCTGCCTTCTGCCTTCTGCCTTCTGCCTTCTGTCTCCTGTCTCCTGTCTCCTGTCTCCTGACTACTGACTACTGACTACTTTCCCTAAGTCCTTTCCAGTGCCAGGGCCACTGCGCCCAGCGCGCCGGCGTCCCCGCCCAGTGATCCCCGTACCACGCGCACCGCTGCCAGCGATGACTCCAGCGTCCGGCGGTGCACTTCCGTTAACATGGCGTCCCAGAGCGCGGCTGTCGACTGGATGCAACCGCCCCCCAGCACCACTGCCGATGGGTTAAGTAGATTTATTACCCCCGCCACGGCAATGCCTAGGTACCGGCCGGCATCCCGCAGGATCACCACAGCCTCGGCGTCTCCCGCCACAGCTGCTACCGACACCGACCGGGCCGAAACCTGCTCGGCATCACCGCCGGCAGCGGCCAGAATCCCGGCCCCACGGCCGTCGTCCACCAATGCCCGGGCCCGCAGAGCAATGGCTGTACCCGATGATACCGCTTCCAGGCACCCGGCGTTACCGCAGTTACAAACCGGCCCGTCAGGGGCCACCGTTACGTGGCCAATTTCTCCAGCCCCTCCACCGGCGCCGTGGTAAACCCGCCCGTCCATAATTAAGCCACCGCCCACACCGGTGCTGACGGTTATATATATCATGTGGTCTGCATCCCGACCGGCGCCGTAAACGTGCTCACCCAGCGCCGCCAAGTTAGCATCGTTGTCCAAGTAAACCGGCAGTTTCAGCCGTTCACTCATAATGGTACCCAGCGGGACATTCTTCCACCCCAGGTTGGGGGCGAAAAAAACCAAACCCCTGTCCGGATCCAGCGGGCCCGGGGCGCCGACACCCACAGCGCTTATTTTACCGGCAGGCGCGCCGGACATGCGCATCGTTTCGTGCACCGATTCCACTATGGTGTCAATCACATAATCTTGCCCGCGCCGGGCATGAGTGGACACCTTAACCCGGGCCAGCACCTGGCCAGCCCGATCCGCAAGTACAGTAAGAATTTTGGTGCCGCCCAGGTCTACCCCCGCCACCAACTCTCCGGCCATAGCATAACCTCCCGGTTGAAAAACAGCTCATTACAAACAAATCATCATTAATGCCGATTCCATAAGTATGCCCGGCTCATCCCGGCATTCACCGGGTATCAAAGAATAAAGATAAGATCCTTCGCTACGCTCAGGATGACCATCCCTAAAGTCTATTCACTGGGTATTATCTACATTAATGGCCTTCTAACTTAAGATAAATTTTTCCACCACGTCGGCCACGCCGCAATCTTCGTTGGTGGGACATATGTAATCAGCTTTTTTTATAATTTCCGGGCGGGCGTTACCCACCGCCACGCCCAACCCGGCATACTCAATCATCTCCAGATCGTTGTAGGTATCCCCCACCGCGATAATCTCCTGCCGCCGCAGTCCGTAGTGACCGGCAATGGATTCCAGGGCATGGCCCTTGTGGCCATCGGGGTGCGCAAACTCCAGGAAATGCGGCTTGGACTTGTTGATATGCAAGCGGTCACCAAAAATAGATCGCGCCTGGGCCGCCAATTCGTCCAACTGTGCTTCCCCGGCCACCACCAGTACCTTGGTGGGATCCTCGTTGCGCTCCTTTAGGAAACGACCCAGGTCACCCACCACTCCCAGTGGCACGCTGGAGTGGGCCGCGTAGCGCTCGCCTTCAGGGGTACGCTCGGCCACAAACAGCAAATCGTCTACATAAATGTTAACGTGATAGCCGTAGCCTTTAACCAGTTCAATTAGTTCCCGGGCCAGGTTCAGGGGCACCGGCCGGTGGAACAAGGTCTCCCCGGTAACCGCATGCCGAACCAGAGCCCCCTGGTATGTAATCAAATAATCCTGAATGCCCAGCTGCTGCGCATAAGGCTTCGCCGAGCGAAACATGCGCCCGGTGGCCAGGGTCACCCGCACACCGGCCTCACGCGCCTGCTCCACAGCCCGGCGAGAGCGCTCCGGAATCTGCAGCCTGGCATTCAGCAGCGTGTCGTCTAGATCCAAAGCCAATAGTTTATATATGCTCAATCTGCCACCTCCCTATGAGTAGCGGAGCGATATCACCGGAGCGCCGCGCCCACTACAACCAACTTTAAAAGTATTTTCATGTATCATCTTTACTCATGCAAGTAATCATACACCGCCCGGGCCGCCTTGCGGTTCATGCCCGGCACCGCCGCCAGTTCATCCAGCCCGGCCTCCCTAATTTTGGCCACCGAACCGAAAGCCCGCATCAGTTCCCGACGCCGGGTGGCACCAACCCCCTCGATATCCTCCAGCATGGATTTAAGATTGCGCTTGCCCCTTAGCTGGCGGTGATAGGTGACCGCAAAGCGGTGCGCCTCATCCCGCAGCCGCTGCATCATTTTCAGGGCCGGGGACTGCTCCGGCAAACGCACGGGCTCCGAGCGGCCGGGCAGAAAAATCAGCTCCTCTTCCTTGGCCAGGCCACAGGCCGGGATACCGGCGCAACCTTGCTCGGCCAGGACGGCCACGGCAGAAGAAAGCTGGCCCTTGCCGCCGTCGACTACCAGCAGGTCGGGCATCCGGTGAAACTTGGCCTGGCGACTGGACAACTGCCCGGTGTTAATCAGTTCCCTCTCCTCAAGACCCCGGGCAAAACGCCGGCCCAGGGCTTCCCGCATCGAAGCAAAATCATCCGGGCCCGACACGGTTTTAATCTTAAACCGCCGGTACTGCTGGGGCACCGGCTTGCCATCCTCAAAAACAACCATCGAGGCCACCGTTTCGGCCCCCTGAATGTTGGAGATATCGAAACATTCCAGCCGCCTGGGCGGGGTGTCTAATCCCACAGCCCGGGCCAGTTCGCTCAGCGCCTGCTGCAAATCATCGTTCCGGGTCGCCCGCCCGGTCTGCACTTCCTCCAGCACCAGCAGGGCGTTGCGCCCGACCAGATCCACAAGCTTCTTCTTTTCCCCGCGTATTGGTTTTATTATATGTACTCGGCCGCCCCGTTTTTCCGACAGCCAGCGCTCCAGCACTTCCTGCTCCCCCTCCGGGATATCCTCCACCAACACCTCCCGGGGAATAAACTCGGCCTGCAGGTAATACTGCTTAAGAAAACCGTTAATTACCTCGCCCCGCTGCATATCTGCAGTTTCGTCCAGCACAAAATGCTCCCTGCCGATCAGCTTGCCCCCACGCACAAAAAAGACCATCACGCAGGACTCATCCTGAGCCCGGGCCATCGCCACCACGTCCCGGTCCTCTATGTCACCGGAAACAATTTTCTGCTTCTCAGCCACCTTTTCCACGGCCAGCAGTTGATCCCGCAAACCGGCCGCCTGCTCAAAATCCAAGTTTTCGGCGGCCCGTTCCATGCGCTGGCGCAGATCCTTCACCAGCTGCTCCTGCCGGCCGCCCAAAAACAGCAGCACACCGTCAACCACCCGGCGGTACTCCTCTGGAGTCACCAGGCCGCAGCACGGCCCCAGGCAGCGCTTGATGTGCTGGTTCAGACACGGCCTGCTGCGAGGCGCCGGCGCTTTCTGCCTGCAGGTGCGCAGGGGAAAAATGCGCTTAAGCAGGCGCAGCGTCTCGTGCACCGCCCCCACCTGAGTGTAGGGGCCAAAGTAGCGAGACCCGTCCTTCACCAGCCGGCGGGTGATAAACACCCGGGGATACTCCTCATGCAAAGTCAGTTTCAGATAGGGGTAGCTCTTGTCATCTTTTAGAAAGACGTTATAGCGCGGCCGGTGTTCCTTAATCAGGTTACTCTCTAGGATCAGGGCCTCCACCTCGGAGTCGGTGGTGATGTACTCCAGATCCCGGGCCCGTGACATCAGCGCTTTCACCTTGGGATCCTTCGCCGCAGCCGCGCCAAAATAAGACCGCACCCGCTGCTTTAAGGATACCGCCTTGCCCACATATATAATTACGCCCTGCTCATCCCGGTAAATATAAACCCCCGGACTCTCCGGCAGCTTATCAAGTTTCTCCCGCACCCGCTTACCACCTTTCGGGGTCAGGCCCGGCATAACTGCATAACAAAATATATGCAGTTATGCCGGGCCTGACCCCTTAAAACGCGACAACGCTTCGTTGTTATGTTCCCATTCTTTTTCAGCCTGCCGCAAGCATTTTGACACTGTTGAACCATCTTTATTCAAGAAATCTGCTACTTCCTTTATTCTATACCTGTTAATGTAGCAGGCAACATAGGCAAATAAACACCTGGCTGCATAGGCTTGTTTTGAACGCCCTGGCCCAAGAACAACCTGGGGTGAAACACCAATATATTCAGCTACATTGATTAACATCTCTTTTAAATCGGCACCCGGCAGAGGTTGATTATGCTCTTCCTTGGGCTCATCAAACTGCGCAGATACCGTTAATGCTTCCGGCACCAATTGATAGTCATCTATTACAGTTCCCCCATATGTGGCCAGTAAACTTGTAATAAAGCGTGTATCAACCAATGAGCCTACCCCGGTATTATAATAATTGCGTTGGCTAGACCAGCGATAGTTTTGCGGTTTCCTTACTAAACCGGCTTTAACCGGATTAAGATGGATATATCGAATTAATCCTAAAAGATATACATCTTTATCAATATAAAAGCTTTTATACCGCCCCTGGAAGAGATGCCCCACCTTTTCGTGACGCTTGTTAAAAATTTGCGTATAGGTCTGCTGAATCCCTTGCATAAACCTTGCAAGCGGGACAGAGTTCACCCGTACCAGTAAATGAACATGATTAGGCATTAAAACATAACCATGCAACTCAACGTTATACCGTTCACTATACTTTTTAGTAAGTCTCAGGTAGATTTGGTAATCCTCATCATCGTAAAAAATCTGCTGTTTCTGGTTGCCACGGGCCAGCACATGGTAAAACGCTTCTTGCACATGCACCCTCGGTTTACGCGGCATGTTTTCCACACCTCCCGACGGCCGGGCACCTTCTTTAATGCTATTTCTTATGGGTCACGGCACACGCGAGCCGTACAAATTTTAAAAACAAGTTAAGTTATTCAGTTATGCAGGGCCTGACCCCCTAGGGTTTTGCCCAGGTAGGGGGCGGTGTAGGACAGTGCGGACTGGGCGACCTCTTCGGGGGTGCCGGTGATTAGGACTTGGCCGCCGCGGTAGCCGCCTTCGGGGCCCAGGTCGATGATGTGGTCGGCGGTTTTGATCACGTCCAAGTTGTGCTCGATGACCAATACGGTGTCGCCGGCGTCCACCAGGCGGTGCAGCACGTCCAGCAACCGGTGGATGTCGGCGATGTGCAGGCCGGTGGTGGGCTCGTCCAGGATGTATAGCGTTTTGCCGTTGGAACGCCTGGAAAGCTCGGTGGCCAGTTTGACCCGCTGGGCCTCGCCGCCGGACAGCTCGGGCGCGGGCTGACCCAGACGGATGTAGCCCAGGCCTACGTCAAACAGGGTCTGCAGCCGGCGTTTAATCTTGGGCAGGTGCTGAAAGAAATCCAGGGCCTGCTCCACCGTCATATGCAGCACATCGGAAATACTCTTACCCTTGTATTTAACTTCCAGCGTTTCCCGGTTGTAACGCGAGCCCTTGCACACCTCGCAGGGCACGTACACATCGGGCAGGAAGTGCATTTCAATCTTGATGATCCCGTCGCCGTGACAGGCTTCGCAGCGCCCGCCCTTGACGTTGAAGGAAAACCGTCCCGGACGGTAGCCCCTGACCCGGGATTCCGGCGTATTGGAAAACAAATCCCGGATATCGGTGAACACCCCGGTATAGGTGGCCGGGTTGGAACGGGGGGTGCGGCCGATGGGCGACTGGTCTACCTCAATAACCTTGTCCAGGTGCTCCAGCCCGCGAATTTCCTGGCACGCGCCGGGCTTCACCTTGGCCCGGTGCAGTTCCTGGGCCAGCTTCTTATACAGAATCTCATTCACCAGGGTGCTTTTGCCCGAGCCCGAAACTCCGGTGACACAAATGAACAGCCCCAGGGGAAAGTCGACGTCAATATTTTTTAGATTATGTTCGGCAGCCCCCAGCACCGAAATTTTTTTACCGTTGGGCTGACGCCGGGCCAGCGGCACCGGGATGCTCTTCTGACCGCTGAAATACTGGCCGGTAACCGACTCGGGCACCGCCATGATGTCCTGGATGCTGCCGGCAGCTACCACTTCACCACCGTGCACACCGGCGCCGGGTCCGATGTCGATGATGTGGTCGGCAGTGTAAATAGTTTCCTCGTCGTGTTCCACCACGATCAGGGTATTGCCCAAATCCCGCATCCGCTCCAGGGTATCCAGCAGCCGCCGGTTATCCCGCTGGTGCAGCCCGATGCTGGGCTCGTCCAAGATATACAGTACCCCCATCAGGCCGCTGCCAATCTGGGTGGCCAACCGGATCCGCTGGGCCTCGCCGCCCGAAAGGGTACCCGCCGCCCGATCCAGGGTCAGGTAATCCAGGCCCACGTTAACTAAGAAGTTTAACCGGGAGTCAATTTCTTTTAACACCTGCCGGGCAATAATCTGTTCCCGCTCGGTAAGATCCAACTCCTGCAGAAAACGGCAAGCCTCCAGCACCGACATCGCGGTCAGTTGGTTAATCGGCAGGTCGCCTATCTTAATCGCCAGCGCCTCGGGCTTCAAACGGGCCCCGGCACAGGTCGGACAGGCCCGGGTGCTCATGTACTGCTCAATTTCATCCCGCATGTAGTCGGAACTGGTCTCCTTATAGCGCCGGCTCAGGTTGTTGATCACCCCCTCAAAGGGGAACTTGTAGCTGCGCCGGTTGCCAAAGCTGTCCTCCAGAGAGACCGGCACCAGTTCTTTGCCGGTGCCGTACAGCAGCTTGTCCAGATGGGCGGGGTTCATGTCCCGCACGGGCTCGTCCAGGCTGAAGCCGTAATGATCCGCCACCGATTCCAGGTAGCGCATCCCGTTCAGGCTTTTTATCCAGGCTTCGATGGCCCCTTCACGCACCGTCATGCTTTTGTCGGGTATCACCAGGTCCGGGTCCAGTTCCATCCGAAAACCCAGCCCGGTGCAATCCGGGCAGGCGCCGAAGGGGCTGTTAAAGGAGAATAGCCGCGGCGCAATCTCGGGGATACTCACCCCGCAGTCCACACAGGCGAAGTTTTCGCTGAAGATGGTTTCCTCGCCATCCACCACCGCGGCCAGCGCCACCCCGCCCCCGTGTTTCAGAGCGGTTTCCAGTGAATCGGCCATACGGCGGGCCGACTCGGGGCGCACCACCACCCGGTCCACTACGATACTAATGGTATGCTTCTTTTTTTTATCCAGCTTAATTTCTTCATTAACGTCCAGCACTTCGCCGTCCACCCGCACCCGGACGAAACCCTCGCGCCGGATTTCCTCCAGCAGCTTCACATGCTCACCTTTTTTACCCTGCACCACCGGAGCCATAAGCTGCAGCCGGGTGCCTTCGGGCAGGCCCATCAGCTGGTCTACGATCTGCTGCACGGTCTGGCGGGTAATTGGCTTACCGCACTGGGGACAGTGGGGCCGCCCCGCCCGGGCGTACAGCAGGCGCAGGTAGTCATATATCTCGGTCACCGTGCCCACGGTGGATCGGGGGTTGTGACTGGTCGTTTTTTGGTCGATGGAAATGGCCGGGGACAGCCCGCCGATGTAGTCCACGTCGGGTTTGCTCATCTGGCCCAGGAATTGCCGGGCATACGCGGAAAGCGATTCAACGTAGCGGCGCTGCCCCTCGGCATAGATGGTATCGAAAGCCAGGGAAGACTTGCCCGACCCGGACAGGCCGGTAATCACCACCAGCTTGTCCCGGGGAATCTCGATGTTAATGTTTTTTAGGTTATGGGCGCGGGCACCCCTGACTACTATTTTGCTTTGCATGATTGCCTCCATATGTTGTAGATGATGTTGGGGATATCAAAAATACTATAATCCAAGCCGTTTAACGGGTCCAGAATATATATTACTATTAAGGTGACCAGGAGTCAGTAGTCAGGATTTACCAGTGGTTCGAGCATTTGCTTCCATTAATGCAAACTTCTGACTCCTAATCACAGAATCCAATTTTGTTTTAAGCAAAATTTTGTTTAAAACCGTTAAAAACCTCGTGCAAAAGGGCTCTGATTCCTCACATAATGATACAAGAGTTGTACTAAACTATACAAAACAATATGTTTATGTAATAATTGATGTACTGACTTAGAGAAAGGCGTTGCGTTCAATAAATGGTAGCCAGGGAAAGCGTTCCATATTTACTTGTCTCAGCAGTTTTAGGTATTCTTTTTTATGCCGTGCTGCCCGCCCTTGCAGTATTACCGGCGGTGGCATTCCTGTTCATCCTTTTCTTTTTTCGTAACCCCGGCAGGCAAATTCCTAAGAATGATACTCATGTATTATCCCCGGCGGACGGCAGGGTACAGGCAATTGAGACAATCGACTATGAAGACACGTTCATTCAGGGCAAGGCTGTAAGAATCAGTATCTTCCTCTCCATGTTAAACGTCCACTTCAACCGCAGTCCCATCAACGGAAAAATAATCTACACCGTATACCGGCCCGGCAAGTACCTACCCGCTTTTAAAAGCCACGCCTCGGGCCTGAACGAGAGAAACACCGTCGGTATAGAAAACAGTCAAATGAGAGTTTTGGTGCACCAGATAACCGGTTTTGTGGCCAGGCGAATCGTTTGTTACCCCCAAAAAGGAGACCGCCTTGAACAGGGCCAGGTTTTCGGGCTGATTAAATTTGGTTCCTGCACCGAAATACTGGTCCCGGCCGATGTAAAGGTGCTGGTGCGGGAAGGGCAAAAGGTAACGGCTGGAATAACCGTTTTAGGAGTGTTAGAGGATGATTGAAAACAACAGTTCCCCGGTTGCTAATTTACCAAATATTTTAACCCTTTGCAATATCATCATGGGTCTGGGGGCTATCATCACCACCGCCCACGGCAACTTTACTCTGGCGGGACTGCTGATTATCACCGGCGCTTTCTTTGACCGCCTGGACGGGCAAGTGGCCAGAAGGTACAGCCTAACCAGCGAAATGGGCAAACAGCTGGATTCACTGGCCGACGTAATTACATTTGGCATTGCGCCGGCTGTTACTATCTATATGCTGAGTTTTGCCGATACCGCGGTACTGGGTTTCATCATGATCATTATCTTTGTGGTCAGCGGCGTTTACCGGCTGGCCCGCTTCAATACCATTAATTTCGACGGTGCTTTTGTAGGCCTGCCAATTACCATAGCCGGTTTGCTGATGGCACTAATGATCCTGTTTCAGGTCAAATTCGACTTTCATCCTTACGTAATTGCCGTGGGGATGCTGTTAATCAGCTACATGATGGTGTGCAAGCGGGAGATTAAAAAAGTTTAACCCCGGCCTAACATGCATAACATGCTTATATACTACTACGAACAAATGTTCCTGTAAAGAAAAAGCAATTCTTCCCGCCCTTTACCCCACGCTTAACATTTGGTAACCACAGCGGGCGAAATTATGATCGAACGTGAAGACCATTTGGATCTCCAACCGTTCCATAACCGCAAAACTTAAAGCATCCGTAAGGGTGCAGTCTCCACCCCGCCCGGTGAGTAATATCTCCCGGGCCCGTTTTTCGTCTTCTTCGCCGGCCCTTTCCACGGGCCAAATGTTATTGCGCACCCACATGCGCGCCGCGTCGGGACCCAAGCGGGCGTTAAGCAGGGTGTGGGCTTCGACTACAATATAATTGGTAAGGATAGGCAGCACGCGCCGCTTTTGCATCTGCCTCAGGACAGCCTGGGCCACCGGGTGGTTCTGGTCACCCCGGCACAACAACGCAAATACCGCCCCGGAATCCACCAGCACCTTTTCACTCATTCATGCACCTCCGCCGCAGCGGCATAACCGTCAGGATCAGCCGAAACACCGGCGGCCGCACCCCGGTCATCGAAGATGCCCAGCATGTCCCAGATGGGGTCGGACTCATCCAGCGGGGTTATTTTGTATACTTTCTTCAATAACAGATTTTCTCCCTTAAGAATAACGGCCAGGCGTGAACCCTTGTCCAGCCGCATTTTGTCCCGGTATTCCTTGGGCAGGGTGAGCTGCCCCTTGCTGGTGAGGGTTACCGTTTCGTATTTCAATGGTGTTGCTCCTTTCCTGTGGTAAGGGTTGCTTTATCCTAATATACCAGAGGAAATATATGGAAGCAAGTCCCGGCAGGTGCCGGTTTTTTTTGTGGGCCGGGGGTTTGGTGTGGTTTACTAGGATGCTACCTAGAAAAAATTTTTAATGTTGGTTGTAGTGGGCGCGGCGCTCCGGTGATATCGCTCCGCTCTCTCTTGCAATTCTTATTGTTGTGATCGGAGCGGGCTATTGTTACCGCATGACATAAACTACATAACCGTTTGGCTACGCCCTAAGCAGCCATGAATTCGGGGCTATGACGGGCTAATCAAAGCATCCAGGTGCACCGTTCGCTCCGGATATCACCGGAGCGCCGCGAAGGCGGTTTTCATCGTGACACCTGAAAGAAGATTTGCCGGGCAACTTGCAACAAATTATCTTTCAACACCTGGCACCGGGGGTACTGCGGGGAGGCCGCGGGCTTCCAGGCGCAGTTCAATGATGGCATCCCGTAGCTGGGCGGCCTGCTCAAAGTCCAGCCGCTTGGCGGACTCGCGCATTTCTTTTTCCAGCCGGGCCAGGGTCTGCTTAAGTTCCTTTTTGGTGAGCTTTTTCTTTTTACCGTCGGCGTCGTAGACGGCCCGGGCCTCGGCTACCTTGGAGGTGGCCTCGATTACGTCACGCACGCCCTTGATGATGGTCTGCGGTGTGATGCCGTGCTCCAGGTTGAACGCGGTTTGCCGCTTGCGGCGGCGGTCGGTCTCCCCGATGGCCCGGGCCATTGAATCGGTGACCCGGTCGGCATATAAGATTACCTTACCGTGCGCATTACGGGCCGCGCGCCCGATGGTCTGAATCAGCGAGCGTTCCGAGCGCAGGAAACCTTCCTTGTCGGCGTCCAGGATGGTCACCAGGCTCACTTCAGGCAAGTCCAGGCCCTCCCGCAGCAGGTTGATGCCCACCAACACGTCAAAAGTGCCCAATCGCAGGTCACGAATAATTTCCATCCGCTCCAGGGTATTAATTTCCGAGTGCATGTAGCGCACCCGGATACCGGTCTCCCGCAGGTAATCGGTGAGGTCCTCGGACATCTTCTTGGTCAGGGTCGTCACCAGCACCCGCTCGTTTTTGGCCGCCCGGGCGTTAATTTCCCCAATCAGGTCGTCAATCTGGCCCCGGGTGGGGCGCACGAACAGTTCAGGATCTACCAGCCCGGTGGGCCGGATAATCTGCTCCACCACCTGGCCGCTGAGTTCCAGTTCATAGGGTGCCGGGGTAGCCGAGACGTAGACCACCTGCCCCAGCCGCTCTTCAAATTCCGGAAATTGAAGGGGCCGGTTGTCAAACGCCGAGGGCAGCCTGAAGCCGTAATCCACCAGGGATTGCTTCCGGGACCGGTCTCCCGCATACATGGCCCGCACCTGGGGGATGGTGACGTGGGATTCATCTATAATCATCAAAAAGTCATCCGGGAAATAGTCCAGCAGCGTGTATGGCGCATCCCCCGGCTGGCGTTCGGTAAGGTGCCGGGAGTAATTCTCAATCCCGCTGCAGAAGCCCATCTCCATCATCATTTCAATATCATACCGGGTGCGCTGCTCCAGGCGCTGCAGTTCCAGCAGCTTATCCTGTTGGCGCAGTTCGGCCAGCCGCTGCTCCAGTTCCTCTTCAATGCGCACGATGGCTTTGTCCATGCGATCCCGGGAGGTGGCGTAGTGGCTGGCGGGAAAAACCGAAACGTGTTGCCGCTCGCCGATTATTTCACCGGTAAGCACATCAAATTCCACCAGGCGTTCCACCTCGTCCCCGAAAAACTCCACCCGGATGGCCTGCTCGGAGCTGCCCGCCGGGAATATCTCCAGCACATCGCCCCGCACCCGGAATTTACCACGGACGAAGTTCATATCGTTACGTTCGTACTGGATGTCCACCAGGCGGCGCAGCACGTCGTCGCGGTTATGCTCACCGCCCCGGCGCAGCGATAGCACCAGGGTGCTGTACTGCTCGGGGTCACCCAAGCCGTAGATACAGGACACGCTGGCCACGATAATGACATCCCGGCGCTCAAACAGCGAGCAGGTGGCCGAGTGGCGTAGTTTATCTATCTCGTCGTTAATCGATGAGTCTTTTTCAATATAGGTGTCGGAATGGGGGATGTACGCCTCGGGTTGGTAGTAATCGTAATAGCTGACGAAGTATTCGACGGCGTTGTTCGGGAAAAATTCCTTAAACTCGCTGCACAACTGGGCCGCCAGCGTCTTGTTATGGGCCAGCACCAGGGCGGGGCGCTGCACCCGCTGGATTACCTGAGCCATCGTATATGTTTTACCGCTCCCGGTGACCCCCAGCAGGGTCTGGTGTTTAAGCCCGTCGCCCAGGCCCTCTACCAATTGATCAATAGCCTTGGGCTGATCGCCCCCAGGCTCGAAAGTTGATTTTAGTTCGAACTGTTTATCCATCTTTGCATCACCCCGCTAAAATTATATCATACCGGACAATGGCAAAAGAATGCAAAAAGTGTGTCAAGGGGACGGTTCCTTTGACACACTTTTAAGTTGGTTGTAGTGGGCGCGGCGCTCCGGTGATATCGCTCCGCTCTCTCTTGCAATTCTTATTGTTGTGGTCAAAGCGGGTTATTGTTACCGCATCGCAAAAACTGCTTAACCGTTTGGCTACGCCCTAAGCAGCCATGAATTCGGGGCTATGACGGGCTAATCAACGCATCCAGGTGCACCATTCGCTCCGGATATCACCGGATCGCCGCGAAGGCAGGTTTTTCATTTTCGGCTGGTGCCGCGTTTAGCATTCTGGTGGTCAACCTAGAAAGTATTTTGAAGCTTTTGTTGTAGGGGCAACCCTCTGTGGTTGCCCCTATATTGACTTTTTAATTAATTACAGCAACTTTTTGCTCTCCATCAGCCTGTATATCAAAGCGGCGGCTTCGGCCCGGGTTAGTGTCTGGGCCGGGCGGAACGTGTAATCAGGGTATCTTTCCAGGTACCCCTTTTGCACCGCCGCCAGCACGTAAGGGCCGGCTGTCGTCGATATCTTTTCCTGATCCTTGAACTGCCGGGCCAACTGCAGCCTGGTGGTTCGTTCGCCGGTCAATCTTACCGACAGCCCCGCGGCGGCCATTATGCTTACTGCGGCCTGTTCCCTGGTCAGCCCGTCAGAATAACGGAATACGAAACGGCCGTCCTGCTCCCGGCGCCCGCTGATTAACCCGTTTTTGGCCAGGCTTTCAATATACATAGCATCATAACGGGCCAGGGGCACCAGGTAACCGGCGGCATTGTAACCAAAGGAATGATCGTTGATAAACAAAATATCGCTGAACAGCCCGATACCCTGGTATTCATCACTGGCCTGCAAGCCCAGGGCTTTGGCCAGCATAACGGCGAATTCCCCCCGGGACACCTGCACTGCACCGCCGTTACCGTCCACCAGTCCGAACTGGCCCGGCAGCACACCGGGCAGCGGGGACATAATGCCCTTGGCCCAGAGGTACTGTACGAAGGGTATATTTTCCATGTCCCGTTCCTGAAAGTTCCAGAGCCGGTTTACCGCCACATAGCGGCCGAACCCTTTAAAGGGCACGGTAATGGTTTTCTTTTTGGGGTCAGTTTGACCGCCAATGTTTTCCCAGTTGCCGTACACACCGTCGTGCCTGTCGTATAAAACAGTCACCGTGCTAAAGGCGGCTTCATTGAGGTTTTCCAGGGGCAGGGTCATACTGGCGCCGGCCGGTGCGCTAACACCGGGGTCAACATCAGCAAAGCGATGGTACCGGTATTCGTCACCCTGCCGGGGGACATGGGCAATATGAAAAAGATAGCTTACCGCCGGTGAGCCGCTGACGTTATAGACCCCTTCCAGTTGAAAAGCCATCTGCTGGCTCTGGTCGGCGTTTAGTCCCTGGCGAAAAAAATAGTTTTTGGGAAACTCAATAGTCAACTGCTTGTCAAATACGCTTACCTTTTTGCTGGTTTTCAGGTCGTGGGTGGCTGTAGCCCCTTCCCCGGGGATATTCACAAAGTTAATGGTCTTTTTTAAAGTAAGAGTAGCCTCGGTGTCGTTTCCTGCCTCGTCCTCGTACTCATAAACCACGGTGCAAGAAAAACTGTTGCTCCCGGGTTTTAGCAGCACATCCGGCAGGTAATACTCGTCCCTGCGGTTTTCCAGTTCGTCACCGCTGTAAAGCACTTTTTCCGCACCGGGCGCGTCAACGGTTATGTTAACCGGGCTACGGTTCACTATAATTGTGTCATCTACTATTTTAACGTCGTCCACGTACACCTCGGCATCCCGGGCTGTATTAAAGTAAAAATAATAACTATCAAGATTGTCTCCGTCCACATTTTCAATAGTTCCGGATACCCTGACCCGGTAGCGGGTGTTGTACTTGAGCGGGCTGTCCGGTTTAAACTGGGCTTCACGGGAGCCGCTGTCATAAGTGACCTCGCCGGACACATCCCGGCTGTCCCCGTCCCGCAAGGTGATGCCGTTAAGCACTGATTCCTCGTCCATATCTTCGTCAAACTCTATTGTTATGGTACAGTCTACGGGTACATTATCAGCATTTCTGCCCGGGTAGTGATCATCAACATCCGGTTCGGCATAAGCCGGCTGTACCGCCAGTAGCAAAGCTGCCACTGCAATTAGCATTAATAGAAACCTGATTTTTTTGATCATCTGAACCACCGCCGATAAGTTTTTTATAACCATATTATCGGCAGATACGGCTAATACTGCAGTCCAAGTCCGGATATTCTGTGTAAGTGTGTCAAGGGGCGGTTCCTTTGACACACTTATAGGATGAAATAATACAAACCCTAAAAATACTTTTAACGTTGGTTGTAGGAGGGCGCGGCGCTCCGGTGATATCGCTCCGCTCTCTCTTGCAATTCTTATTGTTGTGATTGGAGCAGGTTATTTGTTACCGCATGGCATAAACAGCTTAACCGTTTAGCTACGCCCTAAGCAGCCATGAATTCGGGGCCTTGACGGGCTAATCAACGCATCCAGGTGCACCGTTCACTCCGGATATCACCGGATCGCCGCGAAGGCTGGTTTTTCATCCTTGTGATGGTGCCGAGCGGCGGCATGAGTGTCTACCCGGAAAATAACCTTTATCATGTCATCCTGAGCATAGCGAAGGATCTTAAAGAAAGATTCTTCACTTCGCTCAGAATGACATTAAAACGGAACCGTACCCCTGACACACTTATAGCTAACTACTGGCCGCCCTGTCCTCCACCCTGACCGCCGCCCTGTTGACCGCCGCCCTGGGATTCTATTTTTTTCACTTCACCGTCGATCTGAACCTCTACGGTCTTGCCGTCCTGGGTGGTGATACGCAGCATAGTTTTGTCCTGCTGACCCTGCTGGCCCTGCTGTCCACCACCTTGGCCCTGGCCGCCGCTCTGCTGGCTCGGTTGTTGCTCACTGCCCTGGCTTTGCTGCTGGCCCTGCTGCTCACCGCCCTGACCTTGTCCACCATCCTGTTGCTCTTTTTTCAAGTCTTTCCAACGCTCCTGCAGCAGGAATGAATTCTTGGCGGTGATTAGTCGCACCGGCACAATCCGGGCGGGCACGCTGTAATCACCGTTAACGGCCCGGGTGCTGTACTGCCAGGTGCCGTTTTTGGCCAGATCCATAGCGGCCTCCAGGGAAAACTGGCCCAACATCTCGGGCCGCACATCTACTTCGGCATCATGCTCACCGCTGACCAGCGCCTTGGATGAACGCTCGTCAGCGCCCATCCCTACGGTCAGCACGTTTTTCTCATATCCCCCGGCTTTCAGGTAATCCACAGCTGCCATAGCCAAGCCGCTGTCATTGGCCAGAACAGCGTCGACGCGATCCCCCCGGGCAAATATTTCCCCCAGCGTGGCGGGAACCAGCGTCGGATCCAAACGGGGGTGATCATAAACCCCGATGATGTTGATATCTTCCCGCCCCTGCAGTGCGCTCCGTAAGGATTCGGTTACCGAGAGCGCCTGCTGATCCCGCGGATCCCCTCGCAGGATTACCACATTCAACGGGCGCTGGTCGGGCAATTGGGCGGCCACATTGTAGTCCACCGCGCCGGGGGACTGCTGCATCCCGCCACCGCCCTGCCCCTGCTGCTCCGGTTGGCCTTCTTGTCCGCCGCCCTGCTCCTGGCTCTGCTGAGCCGGCAGCTTGATTGGCCCGTTTTTGATCTCCTCAGCGCGGCGTAGTGCTTCGGTTATAAAACGGGCCTGAAGTTGTCCGGCCATAACGTGGTCTGATGCAATATAGGCGTCCACCGGCGTATTTAGCGGTAGGTTTTCCAGTACCACCACCTTAATCCCGGCTTGCACCAACTTTTCGACCTGCACCGGCGCCCGCATGGGATCGACGGGCTGCAGCACTACCGCCCGCACTTTTTTCTCCATTAATTGATCCAACTGTTTGTCCTGCTCCGCCGGATCATTCTTGGCGTCAACCCACGTAACATTGACGTTTTCCGCCTTCTTGCGTTCGTCCACGGTTTGCTTAATGGTTTTATTGCCGTCCCGGTTCATATCCGCCAAGGCAAAGCCAATTTGCAACGGTTCCTGGGCCGGCTTGCGCTCGGGCTGACTTCCGCATCCCGCCGGGATCAGAAAGCCCGCCAATAACAGAACGCACATGATATGCCGTATATGTCGCCAACTTTTCATCTATCCACCTCCGGGGATTCCGGAACTCTCAATAGATTTTCTGCAATTAGCTTTGCCCCGAAGAAATACTTTATTCCAATACATGCAAACAACCTGTAAACAACATGCCAACAAGTTACGCCGCTAATAGGCATAAGCCGTAAATTTAGTGCATAGGTATTTTTTGGGAGGTGTTTTTATGCTCGATTTTGAAATTGGCAAATACTTGGAACGCTTGTTAATGCGGGTCACGCCGCTGAAAAAGGAACCGCCCGGGCTGGTAGAAGCCGCCAACAACGCAAAAAGGACCTGGAAGCAGGCCCTTGATTACCTAAACTATATTGACAACACCTTCGTTGATTATGCCGTTCATAATATCAATGCCTCTGAACGGCGCTACATGGCCCTGGTGCAACAGGCCCGCAAAGAAGGGCTTACCGCCTGGTCGGATAGTCTCAGCAAAACGGCATTGCCGGCTAACGAAATTTGCGAACGCGACGGACAAGCTAATCCCCAAAATTGAGGGGGTCAGGCCTGTCGTAACTATACTAACTGCAAAATTTAAATATATAAATAATAGAGTTAGTATAGTTACGACAGGCCTGACCCCATTTTTGCCAGTTTGCTTTTAATCGCTTTCATGTCGGCCCAGGCCTCGGACTTACGTGAGGGATCCCGCAGCAGAGCTGCCGGGTGGTAGGTGGCGGTAATCCAAAAGCCTTTACGATCCAGCCACTGCCCGCGCACCCGGGTAATCCGTGCTTCAGGGCCGAAAATATGCCGTACCGCGGTGGCCCCCAGGCATACAATAATCCGGGGTCGCACGATGTCTACCTGGGCCCGCAAAAAGGGCAGACATTTGTCCCCCTCCTCCGGGTTGGGTGTGCGGTTGCCCGGCGGGCGGCATTTAACAATATTGCAGATCATGGCGTTTTCTTCCCGGCTCAGCCCGATAGCGGCCATCATCCGATCCAGCAGTTGTCCCGCCGGCCCCACGAAAGGGCGGCCCTGCAGATCCTCCTGCTCGCCCGGCCCCTCGCCCACAAACATTACGGTCGACTCCAACACTCCTTCGCCGAACACAACATTGGTACGCCGATCCGCCAACTGGCAGGCACTGCAATGCAAGCAGGTTTCCCTAAGCTGGTTCCACCTGGCCAGCTTGTCATTCATAACCGCCACTCCCTATGAAAAAGGGGGTCAGGCCTGTCGTAACTATACTAACTGTAAAATTTAAATATATGAATAACAGAGTTAGTATAGTTACGACAGGCCTGACCCCGTCATTTAGTCTTGCTGCTCTAGGACAATCCGATGTTCCACCAGGGCCAGTTCTGTAATCCTGGCCTTAATTACCTTGCGACGGCCGAAGATATCTTCTAGAACCAGACCGTCTTCCTGGGGGGTCACCTTATCCACCATTTCCATCAACATTTCCTCTTTGCCATCCTTGCGTAGGTACGCATTGGCTTCGCACATGCTTAATCACCTCCTGAAAAAGTCAAAAAAACCACCTTGGTCTACCTTGTCGGCATTTGACCTCCGTGGTCTTACTCAAACTCGCCGCAGACCTTCTTGATCCGCTTTGTTAAATTATATCTTTCGGGCGGTCTAAGTGTCAACGCAAAATTATTGCCACCACGACTGCCAACAAGCCCTTTGTGCACAAAACCTGAGCCTTACTTACCCCACCACCGGCCCCAGAATTGTGTCCACCAACGGGCTGCCGGCCCGGCAGTGGACAGATCAAGCACCGATGCGGCAGGCACGCTGCTGTCGGGCACCGGCAATATGCCCAGCAGGGTATCCACCTGCCCGGAATGGGATAACATTTCCCGCCGGTAGCGTTTCTTGCCGCCGCTCAGGAAGTCAACCTGCACCGGTGGTAACACGGTGTAAAGAACAGCGGCCATGTCGTTGCGGCTATGCACCGGCACCCCATTAAGCGCCACAATGACATCCCCGGAACGGAGACCGGTATACCAGGCCGGGGTGTTCGGCACCACGTCCAGCACCGCCAGCCCGTGGGGGCTGGGAATGTAGTACGGCGGGTTTTCCATTTCCACCCGGCGTCCAATGCCAATAACCAGCTCATGCCCCAAGGGTGAAAAAAGGGCCGCCGTCACCGCCAGCAAAGTCGAACGGTCGGCCAGCACGGCCAGGGCAAGCAGCACCGCGCTGTACAGGGCCAGGTAACCGGCGGACATTTTGCTTTTACGGCGCGGATCCCTGGCTATGGCCATATCCCCGTAACCCAGTGCCGCCACCACCGGAATTAAGGTATAAATCAAGTTGTCCCCTTCATTCACCCCGGGCCGGACCAGGGGCCACCATTCAGGCATGTTCAATACACCAGGCGGCAAATCTACGGCGATGGTGAAAGCCAGGGCGGTAATTGGGATGGGCCAAAATTTCTGCAGCGTAAACCCGCCCACCAACCGGCCTGACCGATCCCGGAAGAAAGCCGGCACCGCCCCGATATGGCCGCTGAAGTAGATTAACACGCTCTCCACCATATGCAGCACCGCCACCAGGGCCAGTACCTGGGAAACGTTAACCTGGGGGAAACCAAAGAGGATGTTGGACATGGCCAGGATGCCGCCGGCATAGGCAAAGCAGATAAACCGTACGTTAATCAACATTAACAATATGGCCAGGGGCAGGATATAGATGAGGCCCGATCCGGTGAGGGTAACCCCAATCAGCACCATCACCACGCTGCCCATAACACCGCCGACCAACCCGAACATGGAGGCTGTCAGCACCTCGTTCCAATTGGGCTTCAGGGGCACGCCGTACAGGCTGGCCCGCGCGGTATTGATGCGCCGGTACTGCATCCCAACCAGCACCACCACCAACCAGAACAAGGGCTGAAACATCAGGCTAAAGATGTTGACCAGGATCATGGGGAAAATATCACCGAAGGGAAACACGGGCTCACCTCAAATCTTCCCGAGCCAAAACAAACAAAACCACCGTTTATAAACCTGTACCGGCCTTGACCGACCCCTATCCTATTTCTCGACTTGTTCCTTGACTATTTCCACAGCCCGGTCAAGCTGTGCATCTCCGGGCGCGTCTTGATTGTATTCCACTTCCACGTCGGGCTCAATCCCCTTCTCGTGGATATCATGTTTATCCGGGGTCAGGTAGCGGGCGGTGGTCAGTTTTAACCCGGCCTTCGGCCCGGATCCGCTGTTTAGTGGAAACACCGTCTGCACAATGCCTTTGCCGAAGGTGGTGGTGCCCACCAGAACGCCGGTTTCAGTGTCTTTGATGGCGCCGGCCAAAATCTCGGCGGCGCTGGCACTGTTTTCATTTACCAGCACAGCCAGGGGCAGCTGCAGGTAATTGTCATCCGCACTCTTAACGTCCTCGTCTCCGGAACGGTAGTCAATATACACTATCGGTCCCTTGGGGACAAAGTTATCCGCCACCCGGGTGGCTGCACCCAGCTCACCGCCGGGATTATCCCGCAAGTCCAGAATTAAACCGCGCATGCCCTGGTCCCGCAAATCCGCAAGCACATCCAGTACCTCGTCCGGAGTTTTTTCATTAAACTGAGAGATCAACATGTAGCCGATCCGGGATTCCGGCAGCATTTTGCCATCCACGGTGGGCACACTAATCTCCTCTCTGATAATCTCTAACTCAACCGGGTCATCTTTGTTGTCCTCATGTAAAACGGACAGCTCAATCTTGGTTCCCACCGGCCCGCGCATTAACCCGATGGCCGTTTCCAGGTCGGTACCCCGCACATCCCGGCCATCAATTTCGGTAATCCGATCACCGTCATTAATCCCGGCCCGGTGCGCCGGCGTATCTTCGTAAACCCGCATCACGGTGAGCAGATCATCCTTTACACCCACCAGTATGCCCAGGCCGCCAAAGGAGCCGCGGATTTGTTCCTCCAACTGTTTGAAGGTTTCCTCGTCCAGGTAAACCGAGTACGGATCATCAAGCGCCTCCACCATGCCGTGAATAGCGCCGTCCACCAGGTTGGCGGTCTGTGCTTCCTCAATATACTGGGTGCGGATTAGGGTAAACACCTTAACCAAATTGCCCAGCTGATTATAATTAGTGCTCAGTATCCCGCCGGTCGCTACAAAAAAAACAAAAAAAATAAGGGCCAGTACCGTTAGCCAAATGGCTATTTTATTAAACCTGCTGCCCTGCTTGTTATAACCACGCACAATATCTACCACCTGTCAATATCAGGGTTAAATACACATACCATATTATACTACCTGATTAAGATTTGAATTACAACAAAAGCCCATGTTAAATCATACCTCTAAAAATACCCTTTTTATACTTATCCTTCCTTAATGAGACAAAGCCGGCCAAATCAGGCCGGCTCCAAAACAACACGCTATTGGTAGCACTCAACTTAAATTAGACGTAGTTTCTAGGGTTGGTGTGTGAACCGTTAACCCTTATTTCAAAGTGCAGGTGCGGTCCCGTCGACATGCCGGTGCTGCCCACCCTGGCAATGGCCTGTCCTTTTTCCACCGTCTGACCCTGGCTTACCAACTGGACAGACAAGTGAGCGTACAACGAACTAATGCCACCGCCGTGGTTAATCATCACCACGTTACCATAACCTTGCATCGAAGTAACAGTACTGACAGTGCCGCCCTGGGTGGCCCGCACTGTTACACCGCTGGGTGCCGGAATATCAATACCGGTGTGCAGTTTCCGCGTGCCCAAGATGGGGTGAACACGGTAACCGTAAGGGGATGAAATTGACGTGTATCCCGCTACAGGCCACACGTAAGCGCCAGTGGCGACAGGCTCTTTGCCGCCGTTTTGGCTGGCGATGCTGCGGATAATTTGTTCTTCCTGCTGTTCCAGCCGATCTACCTCGGACTTGTACTTGCTCAGGTCATTGTTGGCCCGGGCCAGCAGGCCGCGTTTGTCGGCATTTCGGGAGGCTAGATCCATCTTGGCTGCTTCTTGCTGCTGCATCAATACTGAAATCTGATCTTTTTGCTGTACCAGGTTCTCCCGCTTGCGCCCCAGTAACACCTTAGCTTGCTCTATTTCTTCCACCACACCGACGTCCCTGGCTACTACCCGCCTAAGCAATTCATAACGGTTCAGGAAATCGCCAAAATCCCGCGAATCCAGCAGTACTTCCAGGTAACTGATGTTACCGTTCTGGTACATACCGCGCACCCGCTGGTGCAATTCGTCGGTGCTTTTTTCCAAATCGTTCTCGGCCTGCTTCAACTCCAGTTGGTTCTTGTTCAGTTCGGCCATCGCTATATCCAACCGGTTGGCAAGGGTGTTAATGGCCTGCCCCTTTTGCGCAATATCCCGATCCAGTGCCGCCACCTGCTGGGCGTAAGAACTGACTTCTTTTTTCTTGACACTTTCCTGCTGCTTGGTCTGCTGTAGCTTTTGCTGTACCTGCCTTAGAGAATCCTCCAAGCTGGCCCCGTAAGCCGTGCCAAAGACTGTGCCAAAACTAGAGAACAAAAATGCCGCCAGTCCCACAGTCGCTATTTTCTTTTTCCAACCGGAATTCAAACCCATCCGCCTCCGTTCACGCATTGGTATCAAACCATTAAACTCGTAGAAAACGGTGCAGGGAAATAGCGCTTCCCAGAGCACCAATAGCAAAACCCAACCCCAAAAGGCCGCCCAGCACTTGGTAAATTAATGCCGGGTCGCTAATTAGTTGGATAAAAGGCAGGGTGATCATAACTTTGCTCAGCAGCGACAGGTAGCCAAAATTGATTATCAACGCCGCCACCAGCCCGCCGGTCAGTCCCAGAGTCATCCCTTCCAGCATAAACGGCATCCGGACAAAGAAGTTGGTGGCCCCCAGCATTTTCATAATGCCAATTTCGCGCCGCCGGGCAAACACCGACATCCGAATGGTAGTGGCAATCAGGAATATGGCCGCAAAGCCCAGCACGCCCATCGTAATGGAACCCCAAATGCGCACCCAGTGGGTCAGGGCTAAAAGTTTTTCCACCACGCCCTGGCCATAACGCACCTGTTCCACTCCGGAAAGTTCGCCAAGTTGTTGGGCTGCGGCAGGAACCATTTCGGCTTCCCTGGTCTTTACCCTAAAGGCGTTGGGCAGCGGGTTATCCTCATCCAGCCCGCTCAAAATATCCGCCCGTTCACCAAAGCTGCGCCGTAGTTCATCTAAAGCCTGATCCCGGGAAACAAAACTTATCGCTGTGACACCGGGGATAAACCTAATTTCTTCTTCCATGCGCTCCATGCGGTCCTGTTCCACACCGTCTTCCAAAAAGACGGTAATCTCCAAACTGGACTCCACCGTGGAAGCAATATAGCCTACATTCAGCACCAGCAAGATGGAACTGCCCAGAATGAGCAGGGAAATAATGATGGTACCGATAGATGCAACAGAAAGCCAACTATTGCGCAGCATGGACGTCCCGGCTTCGCGGAAGTAATACTTAAGCACATTAAGATTCATAACCGTAAGCCCCGCTTTCCTCATCCCGGGTGATTATGCCGTCGCCCAGAGCCACCACCCGTTTTTTCATCGCGTCCACGATGTCCCAGGCGTGGGTGGCCATAATGATTGTGGTTCCCCGGCGGTTAATATCCAGGAATAGTTTCATTAAATCCCATGAGGTTTCGGGGTCCAGGTTGCCGGTTGGTTCGTCGGCCAGTATTAAAACGGGGTTATTTACAATAGCCCGGGCTACGCAGGTACGTTGCTGCTCACCGCCAGAAAGCTGGGCGGGAATCATCCGGGCCTTCTTTTCCAGGCCCACCATGCGCAGCACCGGAGGTACCGCCCGCTTAATGTCCTTATTGGAAGCACCGGTTATCTCCAGTGCAAAAGCTACGTTTTCAAATACCGTTTTATTGGCAATCAGGCGAAAATCCTGAAATACCATGCCGATTTTACGGCGCAGGTAAGGAACTTCGCGGTTCTTCATCCTGGCCAGGCTGCGGCCGTTAATAACCACCTGGCCGCGGCTGGGCAATTCCTCGCGACAGATTAGCTTGGTCAGGGAGGATTTCCCGGCCCCGCTAGGGCCAACCAAAAAAATAAACTCACCTTTACGGATGTGCAGCGACACATCGTTAAGCGCTTTTACTCCGTTGTCATAAATTTTAGAAACGTTATATAGTTGAATCATTGCAGCACCCTCAAATTATGTATAGTTAAGGAGACAAATAAAACATTTCGACAGAGGAAAACTAAATCCTTTTCTTAATCCCTTAATAATGGAGCTTTCGACGGCAAAAAAAGAAAACCCTTCCCAAAAAAGTAAAAAAACCGTACATTCAAGTCGGGGACGGTTCTTGACTTGAATGGTGCGGCGGGATTAGTGAATCATCGGTAAGCAAAATACTGAAAGTTTAGGTTGGGCGTTTAGGCGGGCGGTTCAAGGGGGTGGTTCAAGTTGAACCGCCCCTTGACACGTTATTTTACTTTTAGGACTTCATGGATGGCTAGGGTGATGTCGGCAGGGGTTAGGCCGTATTTTTCCAGCAGTGCGGCGGGTTTGCCGGATTCGCCGAAGGTGTCCTGCACGCCTACCCGGCGCATGGGCACGGGGTGGTTTTCGGCCAGCGCCTCGGCTATCGCGCCGCCCAGGCCGCCGATGATGCTGTGTTCTTCGGCGGTGACCACCGCGCCGGTGGCTTTGGCTGCTTCCACTACCGCCTGCACATCCAGGGGTTTGATGGTATGTACGTCCAGCACCCGCACTGAAATGCCTTCACCGGCCAATTTCTCCGCGGCTTCCAGGGCTGCGGTGACCATAATCCCGCAGGCGATGACGGTAACGTCTTTGCCTTCCCGCAGGGTTACTGCCCGGCCGGTCTCAAACCGGAAATTTTCATCGTGCAGCACCGGCACCCCGGAACGGCCCAGCCTGATGTAGACAGGCCCGTCCATTTCGGCCGCTGCCATAATCGCCGCCCTGGTTTCTACGGCGTCGGCGGGTACGATGACTGTCATGTTGGGCAGCACCCGCATCAGGGCGATGTCCTCAACCATTTGGTGGGAGGCGCCGTCTTCGCCTACGGTGATGCCGGCGTGAGTGGCGGCGATTTTAACGTTTAATTTGGGGTAGGCAATGCTGTTGCGGATTTGGTCGTATACCCGCCCGGTGGCAAACACGGCGAATGAACTGGCAAACGGTATCTTGCCCGCTGCGGCCAGCCCGGCGGCGGTACCCATGACGTTTTGCTCGGCAATGCCCATATCGAAAAACCGCTCCGGAAATTCTTTGCCGAAGTCAGCCGTCTTGGTTGATTTGGCCAGGTCGGCGTCCAGCACGACTACGTTTGGATTCTGCCGGCCTAACTCCACCAGCGCCGCACCGTAGGCCTCCCGGGTGGCAATTTTTTTGCTCATAATCTTCAACCTCCTGGTTAGTACTCTGGAACAAAACTTAATTGCTGTCATCCTGAGCGTTAGCGAAGGATCTTAGATGACTTAAATTAGATGACTTAAATCAGATGACTTAAAAAGGATGTTTTTCAGCGCGGAACCCACTTAAACTAGCCGGAATACTTTTAATGTTGGTTTTAGTGGACGCGGCGCTCCGGTGATATCGCTCCGCTCTCTCTTGCAATTCTTATTGTTGTGATCGGAGCGGGTTATTGTTACCGCATGGCACAAACTGCTTAACCGTTTGGCTACGCCCTAAGCAGCCATGAATTCGGGGCTATGACGGGCTAATCAACGCATCCAGGTGCTCGTTCGCTCCGGATATCACCGGATCGCCGCGAAGGCTGGCTTTTCATATTCTGATGGCGCCCGTTTGGCAGCATGAGCGTCTATGCAACGATAACCCTACTTTAATTCTGACTTTTATTCTGACTCCTGACTCCTGACTCCTCGTGTACCTGCTAAGGCAACGAACAGCCCGGCTCGCCTTCCATTTCTTTCAGTGCCTGCTCTACCTGTTCGGGATTGGGAGCGGTGCCGTGCCAGCTCGCCTGGTGCTCCATGAAGGAACAGCCTTTGCCCTTGGTGGTGCGGGCTACGATCATCGAGGGCTTGCCTTTAACTTCCCGGGCCCGGGCTACCGCAGCCAGGATGGCAGCCATGTCGTGCCCGTCAATTTCCTGCACCTCCCAGCCGAAGGCGCGCCACTTATCGGCCACCGGCTCGGGCGACATAACTTCCGTGACCGGCCCGTCTATTTGCAGGCCGTTGTAATCCAGGAAAGCAATCACGTGATCCAGCTTGTAGTGCGCCGCAGCCATCGCGGCTTCCCATACCTGGCCTTCTTGAATTTCACCATCACCCAGCACCACGAATACGCGGTAATCCCGGCCGTCCAGCCTACCGGCCAGGGCCATGCCGTTGGCAGCCGAGAGCCCCTGCCCCAGCGAACCGGTGGACATATCCACCCCGGGCACTTTGCGCATGTCAGGGTGCCCCTGCAGCGGGCTGCCTATTTGCCGCAGCGACGGCAGGCTGGCCACCGGGAAGTAACCCCGTTCCGCCAGAGCGGCGTACAGCACCGGCGCGGCATGGCCCTTGGACAGCACAAACCGATCCCGTTCGGGCCAGTCAGTGCGCCGGGGGTCAATGTTCATAACCTCAAAATACAGAGCGGTTACGATATCGGCCGCTGAAAGGGAGCCGCCCGGGTGCCCCGATCCCGCCGTACCCACCATAGTAATAATGTGCCGTCTAACCTGCCGGGCTTTCTCTCTAAGCTGTTCCATTTTTTCATCTGAAGCTACCATCAAAGCACAACCTCCATTCATTAAGGCATTCCTCGGCATTTCGTATATTTTAGCTACTATTTTTCCATCCTTTTAAAACCCTCACCCAACACTTCCCGCACATCGGCCAGGATGACAAATGCACCGGGATCGGTCTCGTAAACTATTTCCTTCAGCCTGCTTACTTCGGCCCGGTTCACCACCGTCAGCAGCACTTCCCGGTCATTGCCGGTATACAGCCCGCGCCCCTGTAAAGCCGTCGCTCCGCGGCCCAACTCACGCAATATTTTGCCGGCGATAATGTCGATCCGGCTGGAAATAACAAAAAACGCCTTAGCGTAACTAAACCCTTCCTGCACCAGGTCAATTACCCAGGCCGTCACAAAAATAGTAATCAGCGCGTACAGCATCAGTTCCCAAGACTGGAACACGAACCCCGCCACCAGCACCACTGCGGCATCCACCATAAACAACAGTTGGCCGATATTCACACCGGTATAAGTGCGCAGCACCGCCGCCGCCAGATCGGTACCGCCGGTGGTGCCCCGGAAGCGGAAAACCAGTCCCAAACCCAGCCCCACCAACAAGCCTCCGAAAAGGCCGGCCAACAACAGATCCTGGGTAGGCACCGGCAAGAAAGGGGCCAGGGAATCCACTACCAGCGACAGGCTAAGCGTGCCGTACAGCGACCGAAAGCCGAAAGTCAGTCCCAACCGGTAAATGCCCATCGCAAAAAGAGGGACGTTTAAGGCCAGCATTGTCAAACCCACCGGCGAACCAATGACGTGGTGCAAAATAATGGCCAGGCCGCTGACGCCTCCGGCCGCAATTTTGTTGGGAATCAAAAATAGATTCAGTCCCAGGGCGGTGAGCACCACACCAATGGTAACCCAAATAAACTCCCAAAATTTTTTAAAAAACATGGCATATCCCCGCATCGGCAGCAGTATGCCATTAGCTTATCCCGGCCACCTTAACATATTCCGCCGGTTACACTGCTATTAACACGCTGTCAACAAGCTTTCGACATGACAAGCCAATATATTCTTGCTAAGTGTGGTAAATCCTGCCCGTTTGTCGAAAATTTACACGCATTGTGCCTCTTAGGCAGGCCCTAAATACCTAAAATAGCGATGTAACTAGCTTATTTAAATAAAATAAACGCAAAAAATATATAAATCTCTATAAATGAATATACAAAAATTTAGTTTTTTAGTAGAATAATCATATTAAATAGCCAAGATACCTAAAGGTGGTTAATTATGTATCATACCAAGCTCCGGCGCATCACCCTGATTATTATCCTCCTTTTGGTTTTCATCACTGCCCTCTTTGCGCTAGGGGGTTACAAAAATTTCATCTATCAACGGGAAAATATGAAAAAGGAAATCCGGCAAGAACTGAGCGCTATGTCCGGGCTAAAAATAGACCAAATAACCAAGTGGCGTAAAGAGCGTCTGGGGGACGCGGGGGCAATTCAAGAAAACCCGTTTGTTAACCGCAGCATAGTACAATTTCTGGCAGACCCCACTAACCAGTCCCTCAAGAGTGAAGTAATAACGTGGCTGATATCCTTGCGAGAACGCAATGATTACCAGGATGTTTTAATTTTTGACAGCAACGGAAACCCGAAACTATCCACGATAAGCATAACCCAGACAATCGGACCGCAAACGAAAGCGTTGGTCTTGGAGACCATTAAATCAGGTAAACCTCTTTTTTCAGACTTCTATAAAGGGGCCAACGGCCAGCCCCGCCTCAGCCTGCTGGTGCCCCTATCCGACCCGGGCGACAGCGAGGCATCCCCCGCGGCAGTTGCCCTGCTGCGTATCAACCCCTATATGCTCTATCCAATTATCCAATATTGGCCTACCGCCTACCGCACCGCGGAAAGTTACCTGGTCAGACGTGAAGGTAAAGAAGCACTTTATATTAGCGATCTTCGCCATCGTGCCAACAGTGCCCTCAATCTCAGATTCTCGTCGGATGATAACCAACTGACCGCCCAGACAGTGGCTCAAAGCAGACAGGGCATATTTGAAGGCCTGGACTACCGGGGTGAACAAGTGCTGGCGGCAGTGGGGCGCATCCCCGGTTCCCAGTGGTGTCTGGTGGCCACGATTGATACCCGCGAAATTTACGCGCCCGTCCATCAGCGTGCCTGGCAGACCACCAGCATAGTAGGGCTATTGGTCTTAGCGGTTGCTTTCTTGATTACTTTTTTCTGGCGGCGCCAAGTCACCCACTTCTATAAAAAGCAATATGAAGCAGAGCTGGAGCGGTACGCCCTGCTGCAGCATTATGAGTATTTGACCAAATACGCCAATGACATCATCATCCTGGTGGGCGACCGGGGGAACATCTTTGAAGTTAACGAGCGGGCCGTAGTTACATACGGGTTTACTCGTGAGGAATTACTGAGCATGAAACTGAAAGATCTGCAGACGCCGGAAACCAGGCCTGCCATAGATGAACTTTATCAGTCAATCAGGCAAAAGAGCGGCATCATATATGAAACCATGCACATCAGGAAGGATGGCACCGTGTTACCCGTCGAAGCCAGCGCCCGGCTTATTGCGATTGAGGATCAGCAATATTTCCAGGCCATTATCCGGGACATCACCGAACGCAAAAATGCTGAAAAAGCACTGCATGAAAGCCAGCGCATCCTTGCTATGCTAATGAGCAACCTGCCCGGTATGGCTTACCGCTGTGCCAACGACCAGGACTGGAGCATGGAGTACGTCAGCCAGGGCTGCCTGGATTTAACCGGTTACCAGCCCGAGGAAATGGTACAAAACCGGAAAGTATCACTGGGGCAGTTGATTCACCCCGAGGACAGGAATTATGTTTTCGGTTCGGTACAACAAGCGATTGAAGAAGGCCGCCACTACCGGATGGAATACCGCATTACCACTGCCGGGGGGCAGATTAAGTGGGTTTGGGAACAAGGCCGGGGTGTATATTCCGATCAGGGAGAACTGCTGGCCCTGGAGGGCTTTATCACTGACATCACCGAACAAAAGCTGGCTCGGGAAGAACTGGCCCGGGAAAAGGAACAGCTAGCCGTCACCCTGGCCAGCATCGGTGACGCCGTTATCTCGGTGGACAACTCCGGGCGGGTAAGCCTAATTAACCCGGTGGCCGAATCCTTGACCGGTTGGGACAAGGATGACGCCATCGGCCGGCCGTTAATGGAAATATTCAATATTGTCAATGAAACCAGCCGCTTGCCGGTGGAAAACCCGGTAGACCGGGTCTTTAAGCACGGGAGAATTGTAGGCCTGGCCAACCACACCGCGTTAATCGCCCGTGACGGCACCGAGCGTTCCATAGCGGACAGCGCGGCCCCCATCCGGGACAAAGACGGGACCATCCTGGGCGTCATCTTGGTGTTTAGAGACGTAACCGATGACCGGCAGAAGGAAGCAGTCATTCAGCAAAGTGAAACCCGGCTGCGCCATATTACAGATAACATGCTGGACATAATCATCCAGGCCGACGTCAACGGGATACTTAAATACGCCAGTCCGTCCCACCAGTACGTGCTGGGATATAGTCCAGAAGACCTATTGGGATGCCCGTTATTTGACTTTATTCATCCCGAAGACCTGGCTACCGTAAAATTGGCCTTTCAAGACACGGTTAAACTATCGACGGCGAGCAGGTTCGAATACCGCTGCCGGAATGCCAATAACAACTACCTGTGGCTGGAATCAGTTTGCAACCCGCTGCGCAGCCCGGCCGGTGCCGTTACCGGGGTTATCTTCGGCACCCGCGATATCACCGAGCGTAAGCAGGCCGAGGAGAGCCTGCAGTATCTGGCCATGCACGACCCCCTGACCAACATCCCCAACCGCTACCTGTTGGAAGAAATGCTTCAGCAGGCGGTGGAACGGGCCAAGCGAGGTGTCCACAGCGCCTTCCTGTTTATCGACCTGGACAACTTCAAAATGGTGAACGACACCTACGGCCATGTGGTGGGCGATGAACTGCTGGTCGCCGTGGCTCGCACTTTGAAAAACAACCTGCGGTCAGCAGATTTCGTGGCCCGGTTCGGGGGTGACGAATTTGCCGTGCTGGTCGAAGGTGTAACTCTTGAGCAGGCTGAGATAGTGGCTGAAAAACTACGCCATGTTACAGACCAGAATGAAATGATGCTGGGTACCTACGGCGTAAAGTTTACATTAACCATCAGCATCGGCATGATTATGGTGGACGGCACCGCGGATTCCAGGAAACTGCTGGCTTTAGTGGATAATGCCCTGTACACTGCCAAGGAGCGGGGCCGTAACCGGGTAGTACTGGCTCAGCCCGACGAGGATATCGCCGAGGCGCTGTCCAAGACCAACCAAACGGTGGGTCTAATCCGCAGCGCGCTGAAAGAGAACCGTTTCACGCTCTTTTTCCAGCCGGTGTTCAGTTTCACCACAGGCAAAATAATTCATTATGAGGCTCTTTTAAGGCTGCGCCGCGAAGACGGGGAAATTATATTGCCCGGCGGGTTCATTCCCGTGGCCGAACGTTTCGGGCTGATGGCCCAGTTGGATCGCTGGGTCATCGAGGCCGCCTTTAAAACCTTGCGGGAAAATCCCGACCTGAACCTGTTTATCAACCTTTCGGGCAACAGCCTGGGAGACGATACACTGCTTGACCTGGTGGAATCCCAAATCCGCAACAGCAGCACCAACCCCTCCCGTATCGGCTTTGAAATTACTGAAACGACGGCTGTCAAGGATCTAGCCCAGGCCGAAAGGTGGATCCAGCGGATTAAAGCGCTGGGGTGTAAGTTCGCCCTGGACGATTTCGGCATCGGCTTCTCGTCCTTCTCTTACCTGCGCACGCTGCCGGTGGATTACCTGAAAATAGACGGTTCATTTGTCAAAAACATTGATTCAGACGACAATCACCGGGCTATTGTGCAGGCCATGAACTCGGTATCACACACGCTGGGTAAGAAAACAATTGCTGAATTTGTGGAGAACGAAAAAATCATGGGGATATTGAAGGAAATGGGTGTGGATTACGGGCAGGGTTACCACCTGGGCAAACCCGCCCCGGGGTTTGACCCTGCTTTGCATAAACGGTTGCTGCCCTGATAGAATATAGGCCATCTTTAAACGCCTCTCTAAAAAAAGGGTAAAAAAAGGGGACAGGCTACTTTTTACCTTCTCTTACTTTCGCGCAAGAAAAAGTAGCCTGTCCCCTTTTTACTTTGTTTGACTTTAGATTAACACCTGCTTGCACATGTCGGTGGCTACTACGGCATCGGAGGCGAAACCGTCGGCCCCGATTTCATCTGCGTATTCCGGAGTAACGGGGGCGCCGCCGATGAGGATCTTGACGCCGCTCCGCAGGTTCTCTTGATCCAGGGCGGTGATTACTGCTTTCATGACCGGCATGGTGGTGGTTAAAAGGGCCGACATGCCTACCACTTGCGGGTTGTGTTCTTTAACCGCCTGCACAAATTTATCCACCGGTACATCCACGCCCAAATCTACTACGTTGAAACCACTGCTTTCTAACATCATAATGACCAGGTTTTTGCCGATGTCGTGCAGATCGCCTTTAACGGTGCCGATAACCACTTTGCCGGAGGTGGGGATATTCTCGGCGGCCATCAGGGGCTTGACCAGTTCCACTCCGCCTTTCATGGCCTGGGCGGATCTCATCATTTCCGGCACAAACAAGTCGCCTTCTTTAAATCGTACTCCTACCTCGTTAATGCCCGGGATTAGGCCTTCGTTAATGATGGACAGGGGATCATTGCCGGCATCGATTAGTTTTTGGGTTACTTCCTTAACTTTTTTAATGTCTCCCTTGATGACCACGTCGGACAGTTCCTGATAGTTGCTCATTGTATTCCCTCCTAAATGTAGATTCTATCCATAAAATATACTTTACAATTGTCATCCTGAGCGTTAGCGAAGGATCTTGATTCCAGGCTTTGGTGCCAGGTGTTGCAAGTTGAAAGCTGCAAAATACGCAACTTTCAACTTGCAACACCTGGCACCTTACCATTAAAGTTGGTCGGATTTGGCGCTCCGGTGATATCGCTCCGCTCTCTCTTGCAATTCTACTTGTTGTGGTTGGCCATGTTTGTGGTGCCCGCGTTCGGCAAACTGCTTACCCGTACTGTACGCCCTTAATAGCCATGAATTCGGGGCTATGACGGGCTAAACAACGCAATCAGGTGCACCGTTCGCTCCGGATATCACCGGATCGCCGCGGAAGCTTGGTTTTTCATCCTTCTGATGGTGGCGCGGCAGTGGCACGTGGTCTATCCAGAAAGTATACTTTGCTATTGTCATCCTGAGCGTGAGCGAAGGATCTAGATTCTTCACTACGTTCAGAATGACGATCTAAAAATGTCCTCCTGACTCCTGACTCCTTTTTCTACTCCCCGCACAGCCTTTCTTCAGCAGCGCGCAGGATGCTGTCGATGGCCTGTTCGGCTTCCGGCGTCACCTGCACGGGTTGGTGCGTGGCCATCACTTGGGCGATTTTTTCGCGGATGCGGGTGCCGGTTGTTTTGGCGCCTTCCGCAGCCCAGGCGTCGTAGCCGTTGAAGTCTGAAACGTCGGGTTTCCAGCTTTGTTTGAAGTGGTTGTATGTGTGGTCGTCACCCAGGAAATTGCCGCCGGGGCCGACCCGTTTAATGGCTTCCACCGCCAGGTACTCGGGGCTGGTGTTCACACCCCCCAGCAGGTTCCTGGCCCGGGAAATGACTTCGTTGTTCAGCACCAGCAGTTCCAGGGAACCGGTGCGTCCGGATTCAATGTAGAATACGTCGTGCATCAGATTGCAGCCCTGCAGTGCGCCCATCAGGGTAAACATGGTGGCTTCCATGACGGTCTGCTCGTCGAAGGTCTTGGAGCTGCTGCACCCGGCGTAACCCCAGGTGGGCACCGCGTAATAGCGGGCCAGGTCGCAAAGGGCTCCCTGCAGCAGCAGCGCGTGGGGTACCGCGTAAACCGCCTGCATGGTGCGCATATCCAGGGGCGAATCCCCATAACCGTACAGGAATGGCGCGCCCGGGTTCTTAAGCTGGTGTACCACCAGGCCGCCCAGCGCCTCGGCGTTGGCCTGCACAACGGTCCCGGCCTCGGTGACCGGCGTGGACGCCCCGGCCAGCGCTCCGCAAGCAAAGTTGACCGGTATTTTCAATTCCGCCGCGGCCAGGAGTTTATCCACTGACTCAAAGGGAAACTGCAGCGGCGAGGTGGGTTCCAAGTACATGGCAAACAGCGGCTGGTGCTTCAGCTTGGCCGGCCCGCCCACCACCGCCGCCGCCATAGCGAATATGTCCTCCACTGTCGACCGGTCCTCGGCAATAATGACCTGAGGCTTGATGCTATTTTTAATCATTAACGCATACTGGTTGCGGTAAATCATCCGTTTGTCCACGTCATTTAATAGGCCCATAGACATCACAAAATCCATTTGGGGCAAGTAGTCCACCAGGCGCACCGCTGCCGCCACGTCGGCGGTGTTCCAGGGCCGTCTCTCTCCGGTGGCCGGGTCAATAAAATTTAAGGTGTCGGAGCCCGGGCCGAAATAGGCGTTGGAGCCCTCCAGGAACATAGCGGGATCGCCCAGCCGGTTGTAAACGGTCACCCGGGCCGGTGCCGTCCGGATGGCCCATTCGATCAGGGCATCGGGCAGGTAGGTGCGGCCCGAGGCATCGGTGTAGGCGCCGGCCTTGTTCAGCAGTTGGGCGGCCTCGTCGTGGTGCACAATCAGCCCGGTTTCGTTTAGAATCCGGCAGCTGGCGCTGTGGATCTCTTTAATCTGTTCGGTGGTCAGGGTTCTAAATGATACCCCGCCGCCGTGTTTACTTGCGTACTGCATTAATATGGCCCCCTAACCGCACTCGGTTTCCCGGCGCTTAATGATAGCCTGCATTTCTTCGGCGGCCCCGGCGGGCAGCGCCGCGGGTTCGTGTTTCTCCAGCACTTCTTTAACCTTATCCATAGCAATATCCATGGATTTCTTCATCCCCTTGGCTTCCCACTGCTCCCAGCGGTACCGGATAAAGTAGCGGGGGTTCCAGATTTCCTCCCGGAAATATTTAAAGGTGTGGTCGTGGCCCATAAAGTTGCCGGCCGGGCCCACGTCATCGATGCAGTCAACCGCCAGGTGGTCGGGGGTAGTCCTGGTGCCCCGGCCCATGTAGCGAACCATGTCGATAATGTCGTCGCAAATCACCAAAAAGGGCAGGTAACCGGTCTTGCCGCCTTCCAGGTAGCCCACGTCGTGCACCAGGTTACCGCCTTCCAGCTGGTTCATCAATATGGAAACCGAGGCTTCCACGCCGGCTTGAATATCGGGCACCGGTGAGTTTACGCAGCCCGCCTCAGTGAAGTTGGGCAGCCCGTACCACTGGGCCAGTTGGGTCATGATGGCGTAGTTCATGGAAGTTTCCGGCGACCCGTAAAGGGTGGCGGTGGTTTTCATATCCATCGGGGTGGCCCCGCCGCCGATAATAATGGGCGCACCTTTTTTGTACAGCTGGGCCATCACCACGCCCGCCAGGGACTCGGCGTTCATCTGGACGATGCTGCCCGCCTTGGTCACCGGCGTGGTAGCGCCGGCCAGGATGCCCGGGGTATACACAACGGGCACGTTATAATCAAAGCACTTAAACATCTTGCCCACCCCGTCCATAGTATGTACCAGCGGGGAAATAGGCTCGGTATACAATATGATGTAGGGGTTCTGCTTCAGGTTGTCCACCCCGCCGACGCAGGCCGCTGCCATCAAAATTAAGGCTTCAGTATTCTCGGCGTTATGGGCGGTGAAGATAATGGGCTTGCCGGTGTTTAAGGTCATTGCTTCAAACTGGTGCAGATCGCTGACGGTGGGGTTGGTTTCCGAAGCAATGGCGTAGCTCATGATAAAGTCATAGTTGGGCAGCGCATCCATTACTTTGACGGCTTCAACCACGTCCTGCTTGGTGGTGCTTCTTCTGGTTTTGGTGGCCATGTCGATGGTAAAGGGCAGGTCGGAACCGGTACCGTAGTAGACCCGGTTTTTTTCCAGGGGCATCACTCTTTCGCCCAGCCGGTTGGCCACCGCCACCCGCTTGGGGGCCAGGCGGATGCATTCATCCACCAGCCAGCCGGGTATCCAAACCCGTTTATCCTGCACTTTGCAACCCGCATCTTTAAGCAGGGCCAGGGCTCCCGGGTGCTGCACTTCGACGCCGGTGCGCTCCAGCACTTCCAGCGAGGCGTAGTGAATTTGTTCCAACTGGGTGTCGGTGACCCACTTTAAACGGGGCGTAACTTGTTCATCATAATTAGATAGGAATTTTTCCATTATGTACCCTCCTTGTATAATGCCTTGCTATTTTTGTTGTCTTGTAAATAACTTTGGGAAGTCATCCTGAGCGTAGCGAAGGATCTTATCTTTAAGATTCTTCGCTGCGCTCAGAATGACAGGCTTAATGACAAGGTTCTTGGCTTTGGTGCCAGGTGTTGCAAGTTGAAAGTTGCAACACCTGGCACCAAAAGTAATTTGCAAGAGCCATGCCAAACATTTAATACAAAAAAACCCCGGGGTTTGAGATTAAAACCGCAGGGCGCAAAATTTTTATGCTCCAATTTGCACCATCCGGTGGTCACCGGTGATGCAAATATTATTTGCATGCTTCATCGCCATGCGCCGCTATATACTTCGCATAGTTATCGCTTCCGTGGGGCAGGTATTGGCACAAAGACCGCAACCCCAGCATAAAGCGCTGTCAAAAACCACATCCCAAACCTTTTTCCCTTCTTTCTCTACCTCGGTTGGGCTTAACTTAAACGCCCCGAAGGGGCAGCGTTTGGCGCATAAGCCGCACATCCGGCATTTATCCCGGTCATATCCGGCCACGTAGCGCGACCGGGGCCATTTGCCTTTGGTGCTCAGTTGTTGGGCCGCCCGAAATGGATAGCAGCAGCAGGTACAGCAGTTGCACACCACGGCAGGCCCTTTTTCCCGCCAGTCATACGGCCCGCCGGTATGCATCAGACCTTCTTTGTCCAGGCGGCGCACCAGTGCTTTAGCTTCTGCCCGGGACAACTCCCGGCCTCCGGTGCGGTCGGTGATGGTCTGTTCAAAGAAGATGCAAATTTCCCTGGAGTGCCCGCAGTTGTCCGCCATGATTTTGCAATTGCAGGGCAGCACCCTAATTTGCCCGGCGGCGTCAATCATTTCTTCCACTTCGGGCAGCAACAGCACCCAGTCATTATGACAATTGTCGTAATCCGGTTCGGTGTCTAGTACTTGCTTAAAGTAATTATGTCTTTGCATGTATTCTTCATAACACCACTGATCCAGCCGGCGGCGCACCTCTTTGGGCAGTACGTGGTAATTACCGAACAGGCAAAAGTTGTCCAGCCGGCGGTAAAATTCGCCCGAGGTGTATAGGGTGGTGCCGTGCTCCACTGTTTTATTAATTACGTGGCGTTGGTAAGACTGCTCCAGCCAAACATTAACATTTTCCAGCGGCTCTTGCAACAGGGCGGCAATTTCCAGCCCGGTCAGGCTTTGATCCTTTAAACCAATCGCCAGTTTCATTTCCTGCTCGGTGACAAAATGGTGCAGATGTGGTTTGACAAAGCCGGGGGCTTGAAAAACCGCCATAAATTCCTTGATAAATGCTTCGCTTAGCTGCATGGTTTAACCTCCGTCAAAGCAGTTTCGTAACCGGCACCGTAAAAATTATAGCTCTGATCGGATCCGGCACATCGGCGCCGGGGACGATCAGAGCCAGGTCACATTATTAAGGAGTTGCTTAAAAATACTTTTTAAGTTGGTTGTAGTGGACGCGGCGCTCCGGTGATATCGCTCCGCTCTCTCTTGCAATTCTTATTGTTGTAATCGAAGCGGGTTATTGTTACCGCATGGCACAAACTGCTTAACCGTTTGGCTACGCCCTAAGCAGCCTGAATTCGGGGCTATGACGGGCTATTCAACGCACCCAGGTGCACCGTTCGCTCCGGATATCACCGGATCACCGCGAAGGCTAGTTTATTTAACCTTTGCCGCGCCTCTACAATAATGCATGGGGACAAGGATAAACCGGGCACCCGCAAGGGGTGCCCCTACGATCGATTCAGCATTGTTATCTAAAACAGAAATTACTTGATTAAGCCTTTTTCGGTCAGGAATTGTTTGGAAACTTCTTCCACGCTCTTCTTGTCAACGTCTACTGCCTTGTTTAGGCTGACAGTGGTATCGTTATCTAGAAGTTGGCTAAGGGCTTTCATTTGTTCAGGGATATCCGGATATGCTTCCAGGATTTCTTCCCGGAACAGCGGGGCGGCGTTGTAAACCGGGAAAGCACTCTTGTCGTCTTCCAGAGCTACCAGGTTATAAGCTTCGATCCTGGCATCAGTGGTAAAGGCGAGACCCACTTCGGCCTGGTTGGCTTTAAGCGCTTCATAACCCATGTTCAAAGCAGCAGCCACCATGTCTTCTTTGGGATATTGGAAATCGTAAATGTTCTCAAAGTGCTGCAGGCCGTCGGGACGCTCGATCCATTCCTGGGCGGTGATGAACTTAAGGTGCGCGCCGTCCTGCACTGCCTTGGCCAGGTCGGAGGTTGTGGTCAGGTTGTATTCGTCAGCAACGTCCTGCCTGACCATGATGGCGTAGGTGTCGTTCATCGGGGTATAGTCCAGCCAAACAATACCGTTGGCCGCGTCAAATTCCTTAACCAGATTAAAGCTCTCTTCAGAATCAAAGCTGGGCTCGTGTTCCATAATGTTAATCAGCACGGTGCCGGTATATTCCCAGTAAGCGCTAACCTGCCCGGATTCCAGGGCGGGCCTGACCACGGCCAGTTCGCCGAGGCCCATTTTATTTTCCACGGGGTAACCGAGGTACTCAAGGTACTGATAAGTCATGGTGCCTAAAAGCAATGCTTCGGTAAAAGTCTTGGAACTAACTACGATGGTAGGCTTGTCGCCTTCTGAGGCCGCATCGCCTTTGGTTTCACCGCCACCGCCGCAACCCGCGGCAATTAGCGAAAGCGCCATCACTAAAACTAGCATGCATAAAAATACCTTTTTCTTCACTAGGTACTTCCTCCCTTACTTTTTTAATGTTTGTTTTTTAATTAGCTAACCTGCTCTCTGCTCTTCTTGGCTCAATCACCTCTCTCCCTGTAAAGTGTCCAAAAATTTATAAAGAAGATTTGGTTCAGGTGTAAGTTGGGGACATTCCTCGACCCATAAGTAAGACCCGTTAAGCAGAGGTGTGTCCCCTTTCCGATTTACGGGGTTTTACAGGCTGTGCGAAGATCAGCTGCCTAGGCCGGGAGGAGTGATCCTAAACTCCACGTACGCCAGGGTTCTATCTAATACAATGGCCAAAAGCGCGCCCAACCCGGCGCCCACCAGCAGAAACTCAGTCCAAAACATGGCCAGTCCGGTCACAATCAAATCCCCCAACCCGCCGCCGCCGATATAAGCGGCCAGGGTGCCCACGCTTACTACGTACACCGTGGAGGTTCTGATGCCGGCCAGGATAATAGGCATAGCCAGGGGCAGTTCAACCTCGTAAAGTATTTGTCTATGGGACATGCCCATGCCCAGAGCGGCTTCCTTAACATCGGGGCCGACAGCGTAAATACCGGCAATAGTATTTCTGGCGATGGGCAGCAGGCCCTGCACCGACAGGGCTACAATGGTTGGTTTTAAACCCAGGCCTAAAAACGGCATCACCAGGGCTATCACAGCCAAACCGGGTACCGTCTGCAGCAGGTTCATCACGTTCATCACAATCATACTCAGTTTTTTGTACCTGGGCCTGGTTAATATAACACCCAGCGGCAGGGCGATGGCCACGGCTATGCCTATGGTGATAACCACCATCAACAGGTGTACCGACAGGGCTTCAGGCGCTCTATGCACCAGGGCATCCTGCATACGAGCCCAGTTCATTTACTCGCCCTCTTTCTTGCTGGCATGCTTCCTAATATCCCGGAGGGAGATCGCGCCGGTAATCCGGTTACCATCCATAACCCCCAGGTGCTCGGTGTCCAGTTCCAACATCAACGACAGGGCATCCCGCAGCAGTACCAACTCCTGCACGAAAGCTTTTTTACGGCCGGCAACAATCTGCTGCATTGTTTCGGAAGCGGCACTGTCGCCATGTTTGGCAATATCTTCCCAGGTTATAAAACCGGCGGCCCGGCCACCGTTATCCAACACAAAACAGGTGTCGGCACCTAAATCACGCATCTTGCCGGCCACGTTGGGCAGTTCGCTCTCGCCGGCGGTGCATATCGTACGCCTGGCCACGTCTTTCACATGGAACAGGCTCAGTATTTTAACCACCCGGTCAAGGCCGATAAAATCTTTGACAAAATCATTAGTCGGCTTGGACAGGATCTCCTGAGGAGTACCGTACTGGACAAGCTGTCCGGCACTAAAAATAGCAATGCGGTCACCCATTTTAATCGCTTCATTAATATCATGGGTCACAAAGCAAATGGTTTTTTTCATTTCCTTTTGCAGACGTAGGAATTCGTCCTGCAGGTGGTTCCTGGCGATGGGGTCAACAGCGCCGAAAGGTTCGTCCATCAGCATTATCGGGGGATCCACAGCCATAGCCCGGGCCACGCCTACCCGCTGCATTTGGCCGCCGCTCAGTTGGGAGGGAAACTTATGGCGACTTTCTTCCGGGTCCAGGCCAATTAGGGTCAGCAGCTCGTCAACCCGTTTTTTAATCCGATCCTTGGGCCAGCCGTGCAGCCGGGGTACGATGGCGATGTTCTCGGCCACCGACCGGTGGGGCAAAAGGCCGATCTGCTGAATTACATAACCGATGTCCATTCTGAGTTTGTCCGGGTCACTTTGCCTGATGTCCTTGCCGTCAATCAGAATCGTGCCCGCAGTGGTATCAATCATGCGGTTAATCATGCGCAGGGTGGTGCTTTTCCCACACCCGGAGGGCCCAACCAGTACGCAGGTTTCCCCTTTTTCAACCGTCATGGAAAGATTATCTACCGCCGGTGCGGATTGTCCTGGATATACTTTTGATACTTCTCTTAACTCGATCAAATTGTCTCCTCCTAACCGGCAAATGTATGTAGTACAGAATTCAGGAGTCAGTAGTCAGAATTCAGAATTTAAAGTGCCGCGAGAACAAATCTTATAAGGAAAGGGGACACACCTCTGCTTGTGGGTCAAGCTTTGGGGTCGAGGAATGTCCCCCAATGAATCGTTCTCTCGTTCTGACTACTGACTACTGACTACTGACTACTTGTAGTTTCACCGTCAACTTCGTCCTGTCCTGAGGCCGCGGGGGACGATGCGTTTTTCAATATAGCCCAGTAGGCTGTCCAGGCCGATGGCGATTATTGCAATAAAGAGGGCGCCTACTATAATCATCTCGACGTTGAACCTGGTCAAACCTTCCGCGATAAGCCGGCCCAGGTTTCTTTCCCCGATATAGGTAGCAATAGCCGCGATACCCGTAGTCATTACCACGGTGATTCTAAAACCGGCAAAAATCACCGGGGTGGCCAGCGGCAGCTGAATTTCCCACAAAATCCGCCAGGAACTCATACCCATACCTTTGGCCGCCTCAATGACGCTTTTATCGACCCCTTTAACACCCTGGTACACGTTGCGCACCAGCGGCATCATGGCATACAGCACCAGGGCCACCAGGGCGGACCGCCGGCCCAACCCCAAAGCGGGAATAGTGACCATCACCGCAAATAGGGACAGACTGGGGATGCAAAAAATTGTATTGGCTATGTTAAGTACCCGGCTGGCCCACTTTTCATTTTTGGTAATCAGCACACCCACCGGTACCCACAGCACAAGCGAAATAATAATGGCTGTCAGTACCAGCGCAAAGTGGTTTTGGGCATATTCCATAATTAACTCGGTATTGCGCTGGATATAAATGATATATTCCAAAAATCCACCTGCTTTCAAACTTCAATGAGAGAATGCTCATAAAAAAGCCACTTATGAACGTTCGCAATTGCAGGGCATTTTTCCTGCCGGAGTCGGGCGCATATTTTTTGTGCATGCACATTTGTTTTGCGCTGCAAAACAGGAGTCAGAATTCAGGAGTCAGAATTCAGAATACTGTAAAACAATAAACCCTCTATAACCTGACTTCTGACTTCTGACTTCTGACTTCTGACTTCTGACTTCTGACTTCTGACTTCTGACTTCTGTCTTCTGTCTTCTGTCTTCTGTCTTCTAACTCCTGAATCCTGACTCCTGACTCCTGTTTCCTGCCTTACGCCAGCATCCCTACTTCCATTTCCACCTTCCGGTTTACCGAACCGGCCAGCAGCAGGTCGTGCACCCGGTGCAAATCTTTGTACAGCACGCGGTCCTCGTCCCAGTGGGGCACTACTTCCCGCACCAGGCGGTGGGCCACCCGGGTTCCCCGGCCCACGGAGTGAGACGCAAAATCCAGGGCCTGGGCCGCTGCCAGCATCTCCCCCGCAATCACCCAGGAAACATTTTCAATGACCGTCCCGGCTTTGCGGGCTGCTATGGAGCCCATGCTGACGTGATCCTCCTGGTTGCCCGAGGTGGGGATGGAATCCACACTGGCCGGGTGAGCCAGCACCTTGTTTTCCGAAGCCAGGGCTGCTGCACAGTATTGCAGAATCATCATCCCGGAATTCAGGCCGCCGCACTGGGTCAGAAAAGCAGGCAGCCCGCTTAATGACGGGTTGACCAGCCTTTCAATGCGCCGCTCGGCAATACTGCCCAGTTCTGAAACCGCAATCGCCAGAAAGTCTAGAGCCAGGGCCAGGGGCTGGCCGTGAAAATTACCGCCGCTTATGACGTCCCCGGTGTCAGGGAAAATCAGCGGATTGTCGGTAGCCGAGTTAATTTCAGTTTCCAGGATGCCCCGCACATAATTAAAAGCGTCCAGCGAAGCCCCGTGCACCTGGGGTATGCACCGGAGGGTGTAGGCATCCTGCACCCTTTTATGCTCAGTTCTGGTGCACAAGTCGCTGCCTTCCAGCAGTTGGCGCATCGCCAGGGCGCTGCGCTTTTGCCCGGTGTGGGGGCGGGCTTCATGAATGCGCGCATCATAGGCACTGGGCAGTCCCTCCAGCGCTTCAAATGTCATGGCCGCGGCAATGGACGAGGCCTTGCAGAGCTCCAGCGCGTCGTATACCCCCAGGCAGCCCAGAGCGCTCATGTATTGGGTGCCGTTAATCAGCGCCAGGCCTTCCTTGGCCGACAGGGTTACGGGGTGCAGTTTGGCCTGTTTGAAGGCTTCGGCCGAGGAAATCACCTGGCCGTTGTACTCCACGTCCCCAAGGCCGATCATAGCCAGGGCGATATGCGCCAGGGGCACCAAATCACCACTGGCACCCACCGAGCCCTGGCAGGGAACCACCGGGTGGATGCCGCAATTCAGCATATCCAGCAGCAGCTGCACCAATTCCAGCCGCACGCCCGAGTAGCCCTTGGTCAGTGAATTGGCCCGCAGCAGCATCATCGCCCTGACGGCGTCCCTGCGCAGGGGTTCCCCCACCCCGCAGGCATGGCTCATAATAATGTTTTTCTGCAGCGTATTCCGGTCTTCCGGCGAAACCGAAACATCGCTGAATTTGCCGAACCCGGTATTAACACCATAAACCACCTGGTCGCCGGCCAGTATTTTCTCCACCACCGCCCGGGACTTAACCAACCTGGCTTTCCCGGGTACATGCAGTCTGACCTGCACCGACTCCCGGGCTACGGCAATCACCTGCTCCAAAGTGAGGTTTTCGCCGTCAATGGCAATCATCTCGATGGCAGATTTGGTCTCAATCATAAGTACCACCCTCCCGCATCATTAAGCAAAAATAATTTAAAAAAGGACAAAATAAATAGGGAATAGAGCACGATTATCTCGCCTCTACTCCCTAACAACTAGTTATCTCTGAGTAGAAATGACAACGCATTTAGAAAATGCTTTTTTATTTTTTGACTTTTATGTCATTCTGAACGGAGTGAAGAATCTTTCTTTAAGATCCTTCGCTACGCTCAGGATGACACCCTAAAGAGTATTTTCAGGATACGTTTCTTTCATTATATTCTCTTCCCCGCGGTTAGCTCAAGCAATTACCGGTCAGTCGTTATATATGCCCCTCCGGTAGGCGCCCAGGTACTCTCCGCAGTAGGGATCCTGGCCCAATAGCGCCTGTGAAGCGTACAGGAATCCCATCATGGCCCGGTCCAACGGATCCAGAATATAAGAATCCATACCCGCGGTCATGGTTTGAATCATGAACACCTGGTTCAGTATTTTCCGGCAGGGCAGGCCGAAACTGATATTGCTCAGACCGCAGATGGCATGCACCCCGGGGTATTCCGACCTGATGAACCGCAGCGTGTCCAGCACCTCTATACCCGCGCCGTCACTGACGCTGACCGGTTTGACCAGCGGATCCAGGTAAATGTCATCCTCGGGAACGCCGGCATCGGTCAGGTCTTGCACCAGCTTTTTAACAATCACAATGCGCTGATCCGCGGTATCGGGCATGCCGCTGTCGTCCATGCACAATGCCACCACTTTGGCCTTGTATTTCAGCACCAGCGGCAGAATATTTTCAAACCGTTCCTTTTCCGCCGAGATAGAGTTGACCATTGGCTGTTTACCGGCGGCCAGTTCTAGGCCGGCCTGCAGTGCCTCGGGGCTGGGGCTGTCAATGCACAGGGGCGCGTCTACGGCTTCTTGCACCGTATTCACCAGCCACTCCATAATTTCAGCCTCATTATGTACCATTGTGCCGCAGTTTACGTCCACAAATGTGGCTCCCGCCTGCACCTGCCGGCTGGCTATGTCCTTAATATAACCGGCGTCTTTGTTAAGCACCGCTTCTTTAATCAGCTTGCGGCTGGTATTGATTAATTCTCCCACGATAAGCAATTTGCGCCAAACCTCCTTAAAAAATCGGGACTGAATCTATGTTTATAAAACAAGCAATAACCATACCAGAGAGACCAGACAAGGGGACAGGGACCTGTCTGGCGCTGCCAGACAGGTCCCTGTCCCCTTGTCTGGTCCCCTTGTCTGCCCTGTCCCCCTGGCTTAAATGCCCAGTTGTTTAATTTTAGCTGCGCTTACGGTGCCGTCTTGTTCCCAGCCCATCAGGGCATAAAATTGCTGCAGCATGGGGGCCAGGTTGATTACGGAGCCTTGGCAGGGGCCTTCAGATATGGGCTCGGTGGTAAACTTTTCAGGCAGGGTGTCATCACGGCCGGTGGCGCCGAAGCGGAAATTAAACAGCCGCTCGACGTTGACTATTCTTTCGCCGGCCAACAGCAGGTCCGCCCCGGTGACCGGCTGGCCGGTAAAGGCCGTCACTATTTTAGCCGCTTCCTCCAGGTTAAAGTCCAGCAACATGCCAAACTGGGGTATTTTGCAGATACCTAGCGAATCCACCACGGCGTTGGCGCACATGCACTGCCGCACCATCGCGGCCTTGCCCTCCTCGGACAGGCGGTCGGCTGCCTTTGCCGTGCCGAAAGCATCCAGCGCCTGCTGCGGAGTGTAGGCGTACTCGGGCTTGGCGTATACGTAACCGAAATCCGCCCCCCGGTTGGATACCGCATACCCCAGGCCGCTGGCTTTGAAGGCCCGGGGATCCATAAAGGTCATGCTGAGACCCTTGACCAGATGGGCGTATTGCTCGGCCCCCCGGCCAATAATCCGGGCTGCTTCCCGCATACCCCGGGCCAGGGTGTCGCCCAGCGGCGTGCTGCGGTAAGTAATTTGCTGCAGTAATTGTTCCATAGCTTCGGTGTTACCCCAGGTCAGTGCCAAACCCCCGGTATCTTCCGGGGTTAGTATGCCCCGTTCATACAGGTCGATGGCAAATGCCACCACGTTGCCGGCCCCGATGCTGTCCACACCGTAATCATCACACAGGTTGCACAGGTACACGCTGGCCAGGCCGTCGGCGTTGCCGCACTTGGGGCCCCAAGTGGCCAGGGGTTCGTATTCCCCCCGCTCGCCTTCAAAACCTGTGTGCCGGCCCCGGTCTATTTTAATGTCGGCTTTGCAGCGAATGGGGCAGTTATAACAGCCCCGGTGTTTGACAATTAAATCTTTGAAGGCGGATCCGCTGGCGGTTTCGGCACCCGCAAAGGTGACCTGAGAGTGGTTTTTAGCCGCGCATCCACCCATCTGGTGGGTCCAGAGCACGCTGTCGGTGGAGCCCAGGGTAGTCCATTGCTCCCAGCTGGGCAGCGCTTTTAATTTGGCCAGGTAGTCTTTCACCGCCGGTACTGCGGCCGCCGGTGTTGCCGCAGCCACAGAGGATGTTTTGCGCACCACTAGCCCTTTCAGGTGCTTGGCGCCCATCACTGCTCCCAGTCCGGTGCGCCCGCAGGCGTGCCCCGGGCCGAACATAATAGAGGCTAAAGCCACCATCTTTTCGCCGGCGGGTCCGATCACCGCCGCCCGGGCCTTCTCGTCCCCGGCCAGTTCCAGCAGCTTGGCCGCCGCCTCTTTTCTTTCCAAACCCCAGGCGGTGGAAGCGTCCTCGATGGTAACGTGCTCGCTCCGAATGTTAATAAACACCGGTTTATTGGCTTTCCCCACTATAACAAGGGCCAGGATGCCACAGCCTTTAAGCTCCGAGCCGAACATGCCCCCGGAATTGGAAGTGCCGATCAAGCCCGTCAGAGGCGAGCGGGCGCTTACATGCAGTCGGCCGGTGGTAATCATTTTGGTGCCGCTTAACAGACCGGCGGCAAAGATCAAAATATTTTCCGGATCCAGCGGCGCCACGTCTTTTTTTAAATGCTTCAATAAGATGTAATCGCCCAGGCCCCGGCCGCCCAGGTAATCCCGGGTGATGTGCTCGGGGCAGGGCTTACGGCTGATTTCCCCGGTCGACAGGTCAACCAGAACCAAGTCATTGCGAACGTTAGCCACCGGCTCACTTCCTTTCTGATCAAGAAGTGTGTCAGGGGGACGGTTCCTTTGACACACTTTTGTTATAAAGTATTTAGGAGTCAGGAGTCAGGAGTCAGAATTCAGAATTTAAAATGCCCTGTTATGTCGCTACGTTTACCGAAACCTTCGCAATATCCCCTGCTATAGAACGATGCCAAAACGTAAAAACAATCCGAATATACCATACTTCGCAAACAACAATGATAGACGATAAACGTCAACCCGAACAATTGCCTTCTACATGCCAATTTTTATCGGTTTACTCATTCTTAATTCTGAATTCTGACTACTGACTTCTGTGTTTATTTTTGTGTCAAAGGAACCGTCCCTTTGACATATTTTTTGCAACTTGCAACTTGCAACACCTGGCACCAAAGCTTACTTCAGGGCTGTGGTGACTAGCCGATCGACCAGTTCGTCGTCGGCCAGGTAGGGCAGGGTGATGTGTCCGCTGCCTGCGAAATTGCGGTTGAACTCCATGCTGGTGGTGATGGAATTGTCGTTTCTGGCCCAGGAGCGCCTGGCTACGCCGCCCATCACGTCCCACAGCATCGCCGATTTGATGATGTTATCCACCCGGGCGGTGCCGTCCAGCACCAGGCCGAACCCGCCGTTGATCGCTTTGCCGATGCCCACGCCGCCGCCGTTGTGCAGCGAAACCAGGCTCATGCCCCGGGCGGCGTTGCCGGCGAAGCACTGGGTGGCCATGTCAGCCATCACATTGCTGCCGTCTTTGATGTTGGCGGTTTCCCGGAAGGGCGAGTCGGTGCCGCCGGTATCGTGGTGATCCCGACCCAGCATCACCGGGCCGATTTCACCGTTCCTGACCATCTCGTTGAACTTCAGGGCAATCTTAACCCGCCCCCCGGCGTCCTGGTACAGAATCCGGGCCTGGGAACCCACCACCAGCTTGTTCTGCTGGGCGTCCCTAATCCAGATGTAGTTGTCCCGATCCTGGTATCGCCCGGCCGGGTCAATGCAGTCCATAGCAGCCCGGTCGGTTTGAGCCAGGTCTTCGGGCTTGCCGCTCAGGCAAACCCAGCGGAAAGGCCCGTAACCGTAATCAAATAACTCCGGTCCCATAATGTCTTCCACGTAGGAGGGCCAGATAAAGCCGTCCTTATCGTCTACGCCGTTGGCGGCGATTTCTTGCACCCCGGCATCGTAGACCGCCTTTAAGAAAGCGTTACCATAATCGAAGAAATAAGTGCCCCGCTCCACCATGATTTTAATCAGCTCGTACTGCCGGCGCAGGCTTTTGTCCACCAGGCGGCGGAACTGTGACTGGTCTTCGGCCAGCAGCCTGGTGCGTTCATCGAAGGTGACCCCCTGGGGGCAGTAACCACCGGCATAGGCGACGTGGCAAGAAGTCTGGTCGGAAAGCAGTTCCACTTTGATATTGTTCTGCACCACGTATTCCAGCAGATCCACGATATTGCCGTGATAAGCAATAGACAGCGGCTCTTTTTTAGCCAGGTACTCGGCGGCCGTGCGGAAAATTTCGTCCAGGTCGTCCGACATCATGCCCACCCAGCCCTGGTCGTGCCTGGTCTTGATGCGGGAGTAATCCACTTCGGCGATGATCCCCACCCCGCGGGCAATTTCCACTGCCTTGGGTTGGGCACCGCTCATGCCGCCCAGACCGGAAGAGATAAACATGTGCCCGCTAAGGTCGCCGTCCTCGGGGATGCCCAACTTGGCCCGGCCGGCAATCAAAATGGTGTTATAGGTGCCGTGCACAATACCCTGGGGGCCGATGTACATCCAGCCACCGGCGGTCATCTGGCCGTAGTTGGACACACCCATCTCCTGGGCGATCTCCCAGTCTTCCTGGTTGTCGAACATGCCCACCATCAGAGCGTTGGTGATAATCACCCGGGGCGCTTCGGGTTTGGAGGGAAACAGGCCCAGCGGGTGTCCCGATTCCATTACCAGGGTCTGGTGGTCGGTCATGACCTCCAGGTACTTTTTAATTAGCCGGTATTGCATCCAGTTTTGGCAGACACTGCCCGTCTCGCCGTATGTAACCAGTTCGTAAGGATACAGGGCCACCTCAAAATCCAGGTTGTTGTCGATCATCACCTGGAAAGCCCGGCCCTCGGTGCAGTTGCCCTGGTGTTCAGTGATGGGTTTGGCGCTAATCCGTCCCTCGGGGCGGAACCGGTATCCGTAAATGCGGCCCCGGGTGAGCAGTTCATTCAAGAATTCCGGGGCCAGCTCGGCGTGGTATGCTTCGGGCACGTAGCGCAGGGCGTTTTTCAGGGCCACTTTGGTTTGGGCCGGCGTCAGGCGGAAGCCCCGGTTGGGAGCCCGGCGGATGCCCGGCACAAAGGCAGGCGTTTTTTCGGGCACCTGATCAAGCTTTATGGTCATTGCTCCGGTTATTTCCCGGTTGGTCAGCATTTGATTACCCCTTCCTGAAAAGGTTATAAACCGCTTTAGTTTTATGGATATTCATTAACAAGCACTACCCCTGAAAATACTTTTATGTTAGTTATAGTGGGCGCGGCGCTCCGGTGATATCGCTCCGCTCTCTCTTGCAATTCTTATTGTTGTGGTTGGAGCGGGTTATTGTTACCGCATGGCACAAATTGCTTAACCGTTTGGCTACGCCCTAAGGAGCCTGAATTCGGGGCTATGACGGGCTAATCAACGCATCCAGGTGCACCGTTCGCTCCGGATATCACCGGATCGCCGCGAGAGCTGGTTTTTTATTTTCCGCTAGTGCCTGTTTAGCGGTATGGTGGTTTACCTAGAGAATAAACTATAGTGCTGTCATCCTGAGCGCAGCGAAGGATCTTATCTTTTAAGATTCTTCACTTCGTTCAGTATGACATATTAGATCCACTGCTTTAATCCCCAGGCGGCGCATCCGGTACTGTAGGTTTTGCCGCAGGATGCCCAGTTCCCTGGCCGAGCGGGTAATGTTGCCATGGTTATTGAGCAAAACATATTCGATGGCCCGCCGTTCCGCCTGCTCCAGGATGGTGTGCAGCGTGCCTTCGGCAGCGTCGGGGGCCGGCGTGGGCAGCTTCTTAACCTGCACAAACCGGGGCCGCACGTATGACGGCAGGTGGTCAAAAGTTACGGTGTCTTCACCGGGATCCAACATAGCCAGGCAGCTTTCGATGACGTGTTCCAGTTCCCGCACGTTCCCGGGCCACTGGTAACGGATCATGGCAATCCGCAGCTCCGGATCCAGTTGGGCGTTGCCCTGGCCGTAAACGCCGCTGTACCGATGCATGAAGTAAGTGATTAGTTTTTCTATATCTTCGGGCCTTTCCCGCAGGGGCGGCAGAATAATAGTAAACACCGCGAACCGGTAATACAGGTCTTCCCGCAGAGTGCCCTTGTTGATGCACTCCTGGGGATCTATGTTGGTGGAAGTGAAAATGCGGCACTGCACCGGCAGTTCCTTATTCCCGCCCAGCCGGCGGTAGGTTCTTTCCTGCAGCACCCGCAGCAGTTTGGCCTGCAGTTGGGGGCTCATGGAGTTGATTTCGTCTAAAAACAGGGTGCCTTCCCCGGCCTGTTCAAAAAGGCCCGGGCTGTTTACCGCCCCGGTGAAAGAACCTTTGACGGTGCCGAAGAGGATACTTTCCAGCAGCGTTTCGGGTATGGCCGCGCAGTTAATGCCCACAAAGGGCTGGGCCTGCCGGCTACTGGCGTTATGAATGCTCTGCACCAGCACCTCTTTGCCGGTGCCGGTTTCGCCGTATACCAGCACAGTACCGTCTGCTTTGGCAGCTTTTTGAGCCTGGCGCACAATCCGGTCCATAGCCCGGCTGACGTAAACGAAGTGTTCAAAGGTGTAGCGCGTGCCATTTTTAAGCGGGTGCTCCCTGCTCTCGGATAGCACCTGCTTTTGCAGCAGAATGTTGCGGCTGAGCAGATCTTTAATGCGCGTCACGTCGCGGCATACGGAAAATGCGCCAATAACCCGGCCCTTTTCAACCACCGGATAGGTGCTGGCCATCAGGTTAACCTCACGCCCGTTGGCCGTGAAGTACATTTTAGGCACCTCTTTAACCGGTTCTCCGGTTTCCACCACGGCCAAGTGTTCGCTGGTCTCCGGGGTGACCCGATAAACTTCGGTCAGGTACCGGCCGATAACCTCGCTTTCACTGAGCCCTTCCATTTTCTCCAGGGCATCATTATAATAAAGAATCCTACCCCGGGTATCGGTGACGATAATCCCCTCGGAAACCTCATCCAGTGTATTTTCCAACAGGGCCAGCCGCTTTTGAAGATCACCCTGCATCACTCATGCCCCCCACAACGTTAATAATTTATGATGAGTATTGCAGTAGTGTCTTCGACCCGGTATGACAAATATCCTATTAGACTGCTGGATAACACAAACATTGCCAGGCCCTTACCATTCCACCATGTGCGGCATCTTCTCCAGCATCTGCCAGCGGAACTCTTCGTACAGGGCGGCGGCTTCGGACATAACCCGATCCCGCTCATCCTCGGCCTGGGCCTTATAGGCAGCGTCTTTTATGGCATCCAGGTTGATGGCCACGTTGAACATGGCGCCGGTTATCCCGCTGTACGCCATCATTGCGGCCACCCCGGCGTCGCTCAAGGCATTAGGGTTACCAACTGCCATCACTTCCCGGCACAAATGCAGCACGCGCAGGCACTCTTTGGCCACCAGCATGGGATGATCGGCAGCTCCCTTGAGGGTCTGCTGGATTACCTCGGAACGATCGGCTTTCTCATCTTCTGTCACTTTGGGCATCCGGTAAGCCTGCATCACCCGGTTAAAGGCACTGGTATCTTCGTCCACGTGCCGGCCCAGGCTATCTTTCAATGCGGATGCTTCCCCGAGCACCCGCCCCATGTCGTCGTTCTCCAATTCGCCCCCGGACAGGCGTGCCACCATACAAACCAGGGACGCGGCCAGCGAGCCGGCCAGGGCGGACACACTGCCGCCGCCCGGGGCGGGTGAACCCGAGGCCAGCTCATCCAAAAAATCTTGCACTGTCATATCCATCAACTTTCCAGACTCTAACATGCGCTCATTCCTTCCGTTATTGGTAGTTATTCAGCTATTCAGCATTCCTAATGTAGGGGCAAGCCCCCGTGCCTGCCCGGGCAACCACAGGGGGTTGCCCCTACAACATCTCTACAATTAACGCTATACCCCGGCATCATTAATTCGGTCACCCGCAAGGGGTGCCCCTACGAATGGAGGATGACAGTTCCGCTTTATTGGTCTAAAAGCCTGTTTTCCAAAACCTGTTCGGGCTTAAAATTCTCCAGCCGCAGGTAAAAGGCTGCCGCCTCAATCAACGCTTCCATGGGCAGCAACCCCACCACCTCGCTGCCGATAACATTTACACCATAGCGGGAGGCCTCGCATTTAACCGTTTCAAACACCCGCTGCAGTGATACTTCTTGGAAATTGCACACGTTTATGGTCACCTGGGCCACCTGGCGGTCTTCAATCATCACGCCCAGCGCCTTGATGCTGGGGTAACCTCCGCTGCTGCCACGGATGGACTTGGCAATAGCCTTGGCAATGGCCACATCTGAAGTGCCCAGGTTGATATTATACGCCACCAGCGGCGGCCGCGCCCCCACAGCGGTGGCGCCGGCGGTGGGATGCAGGCGGGCCGGCCCGAAGTCGGGTTGTCTTTCGGGCTGACCGATGGCTTCTTTCAGCCCCTCGTATTCCCCCTTGCGCACCTGGGGCAGGTTTTTACGCTCCGGCCGGGTGGCCGCGGACTCGTAAAGATAAACCGGGATGCCCAGCTTGGCACCCATATCGGCGCCCAGTTCCCGGGCCAGGGTTACGCATTCATCCATAGTGGTATCCCCAATGGGAATAAAGGGGATTACGTCGGTGGCCCCGATACGCGGGTGCGCACCCTGGTGCTGCTCCATGTTAATCAACTCGGCAGCCCTGGCCGCCCCCAGGAAAGCCGCCTCTTTAACCGGCCCGGCCTCCCCGATAAAGGTCACCACCGCGCGGTTATGGCTGGGGTCGGTGGAATAATCCAGCACCCGCACCCCCGCCACCCCCCTGATGGCATCGACAATCTGCTCCACAACATCGGGACGGCGGCCTTCACTAAAATTAGGCACACACTGAACAAGCTTGGCCATTGCATTTACCCTCCAAAGTTATTGCCTTGTTATTGTGTTGATCAAACATTGCACACTTTTGGCAAGAATTTAGTTCATATCTTGTTTAGAAGACAGGGTTAAGGAAAGGGGACACACCCCTTCGGGGAATGTCCCCAATGGTAAGCGTTTACACTACCTTTCCGGATTTGATTACAGTCAATGCAAGATTGGTGCCGAACCGGTACATCAAGTACCGGTAATCTAAGGCGTCAAAAATAACCAGGTCGGCCTGTTTGCCCACTTCCAGGCTGCCCACCCGGGCGGCCCGGCCCAGGGCGTGGGCGGAATTGATGGTTACCGCCGAAACTACCTCGGCCGGCATCATCTTCAGCTGGCGGCAGGCCAAGCCCATCACAATCTGCATCGAATTGACCGGGCTGCTGCCGGGGTTGAAATCGCTGGCCAGGGCCACCGCCACGCCCTGCTCAATCATTGACCGGGCCGGGGCGTACTGTTTGCCCATCAAGCAAAAGGTGGTGGCCGGCAGAATTACCGCCACCGTGACCGACTCCGCCAGCTGCCGGATGCCCTCTGCCGACACCGCCATCAGGTGATCCGCCGAAACCGCCCCCAGTTCCACAGCCAATTCAGCACCGCCCAGCGAGACTATCTCGTCAGCGTGCAGCTTGGGCTGCATGCCCAACCGGCGCGCGGCCAGCAATATCTGCCGGGACTGCTCCACGGTAAACACGCCTTGTTCGCAAAACACGTCACAGAATTCCGCCAACCCCTCCCGAGCCACCGCCGGCAGCATTTCTTCAATCACCAGGCGCACAAATGCATTGGGGTTGGCTTTATATTCGATGGGGATGGCGTGGGCGCCCAAAAAGGTGGGCACCAGGTCGACGGGATGGCTGTTGTGCAGTTCCCGAACCGCCGCAAGCATTTTTACCTCATCCTCGGTGGTCAGCCCGTAACCGCTCTTGACCTCGGCAGTGGTAGTGCCTTGGGCTAGCATCTGGTCCAGATACTTGCGCCCGGCAGCGACCAGTTCTTCCCGGCCGGCAGCCCGGGTGGCCCGCACGGTATCCAAAATGCCGCCCCCCTGGGCCAGTATTTCCAGGTAGCCCATGCCGGCAATCTTCATTTCCAACTCATGTTCCCGGGAGCCGGCGAACACCACGTGGGTATGGGGATCCACCAGGCCGGGCAGCACTACCCGGCCGCCCGCGTCAATAACCGTGGCGTCCCCGGTCAGTTCTACTTGTTCTTGCACTTGCGCCGCCGGCCCCACCGCCACGATGATGCCGTCTTGGGCGGCCAGCACACCATTTTCAACCAGGCCGATGTCGGCCAACTCGGCGCCGCGCTTGGGAAGCTGGGAGTAACCGGCCACCGTTACCAGTTGGCCGGCGTTATGTACCAGGAAATCAGCTTTTATTTTGCTCATTAAACAGCACTTCCTTTCTACTGAAAGCAAACCATTTGAATGTAAACCTGACCAGACAGGTCCCTGTCCCCTTGTCTGCTTGAAAACAAAAAGGGAATAGAGCACGAATCATTAATTCGCCCCTACTCCCTCGCATCTCGCAACTATGAGTAGCCCCAGTCGTTTATTTTTCAAATTTTAACATGTAACCCCGTTAAACGCAACCGCGCCCGCTCTGAAAAGGCTTGGTGATGGGCGTTGTGTCATTGCAATGAATACAACGAAACGAAGAACATTGTCATTAAGCCTGTCATTCTGAGCGCAGCGAAGAATCTTAAAGATTAGATCCTTCGCTGCGCTCAGGATGACAAGCTTAGGGTAAGGTGCCAGGTGTTGCAAGTTGAAAGTTGCGTATTCTGCAGCTTTCAACTTGCAACACCTGGCACCAAAGCCCAACCAGAAAGTTGTATTCGTTTACCCGTCTAAACCGGGTTGATACCCAGCCCGATGACCTCGTGTTCAAACCCCTTGATGGGCGCCCCCATGTATCCGTACAGGGCCACCGCCACCCAGTCGCCGTCCTCATGATCGCCGGGTATCCTGGGGCCCCGGACAATGCTAAACACCAGCCCGGCGCTGCGCAGCACGTTGCCCAGGCCCAGCTGTCCCCGGCAGATGGCATTGTATGCCTCCAGCACTGAATGATAGATGGCATGCTCCTCCCGGTAAATATCCTTCACCAGGCCTTCCTTCTTGGCGGCTGTTTCCACAGCCGCAAATATTTTGGTGGAATCCATGGAGCCAACTTTACCTTTATACAACCTGTAACCAAGTTCAGAACCGATTTTTTCCAGCCTCTTTTTATCTTCTTCGGAACCCAACACCAATAAAAGAGCAAGTTTGCCCAGTTTAATCGATTCGTACATGGAGAAACCTCCTTTACGTTTGCCACACCGTAAACAAAAAAGCAAACTCACAACTGAGCCTGCCCCCGCGCATCTTCTTCCCTGATTAGGCTTATTCGACGTCCGAAAATTGATTTCCTTTTATGTAACGTACTTTCTTGCTGGCAGGTTATGTTTACTCAAAAACCCGGTAAACAGACATCAGCCCGGCCATGTCCATGCCGCTGAAAATGCCGGAGCTGGTACCCAGAATCAACCCGGTGCCGCCGGTGGCCTCCAGCACCGCATCCCTTAACCCCTCCAGATAGCCAACTTCACCGGCCCGCAGGGTGTCGGCCACGTCCAGGCTGCCCCACAGGCACAGCCGGTCACCGTACTGACGGCGTATGGCGGCCAAGTCCAGGCCTGAATTGCGGTCCAGGCAGTGCAGGCCGTCAAAGCCCGCCTCGATGATATCCGGGATAATGGGGCTGTAGTTGCCGTCGGAATGGAAGAAAACCGGCATCCCGGCAGCCGCTGTTTGGGCAGCCTGTACCTGCGCCGCCAGGGACGGGAGCACATACTTTCTAATCACCGCCGGGGAAGTGAAAAGCCCCCGCTGATAAGCCAGGTCATCGGCAATGATGATACCGTTAACCCCGGCATCGGTCAGACGTGTAATCAACCCGGTATTGAGCTGCTCCACCCCGGCGGCCAGTTCTGCAAGAGACAGCGGTGAAGTGATGGACAGGGTAATAAACCGCTCAAAGCCCAGCAGTTTAACACCCCAGCCGAATACGCCGTCCAGCAGCCCGAATATGAACCGGTCCGTATTTTGCATCCAGTTGTGCAGATCCGCGAATGCACATTCCCGGGCCGCGGGCAGTGCAACGCCGGCGGGGTACTGCGGGCTGAGGCAATAAGCGTCCAGCCCCATCCGGCGGACAAACTCCAGGCGTCCGGAGAAGGAGAAACCCGCCACATCATCATCAATGACCAGCTCACCCCGGGGGATGCGGTCGACTTTACGGTGTTTAACAGCCAGCCGCACCCGTTCCCGGGGCGTGCAGCCGGTTGGTTTGCTTTGGTTTTTCATGATTGACCCACCTCAAGCATCAGACCACCGCAAAACCCAGCGCTTCGACAAATAAATCCTGAAAGCCTGGGTCGGTGGACAATTCCACGTGCTCTACGCGGCCGGGTATCCCAACCGCCACCGTAAGTTGCTCTACCGACAACAGCGCCAGCACCGCCCCGGTGCCCGCCGCGTTACCCACGGGTTTAATGCGATCCAGCTCAATGTCCGGCAGCATGCCGATGGTTTTAACACTTTGTGGTCGCAGGTTGCTGCCAAAGGCCCCGGCCAACAGTATCCCGTCCAGGTCGGCAGGGGATATCCCCGCTCGTTGCAGCAACAACTCCATACCGGCCCTGATCGCCCCTTTAGCCAACTGCAATTCGCTGATGTCCTTCTGGGTTATGGCCACTTCCCGCTTACCATCGGAGCCATCGGCCAGGACAAACTTAAACCCCTTACCGGCAGGTCTGATCCGCTTTTGCACCCGCTCCGGCACTCCCGGCGGGAAATCAGCCGGGTCAATAATTCGGCCGGCTGTAGTTACCAGGCCCAACTCCACCAGTACCGCTACCGCATCCACCAACCCGGAACCACAGATGCCAACCGGCTGACTGTCGCCAACTACCCGGCACCGGATGTCATCGTCGACGCTGACCTCACATATGGCGCCCGGCTCGGCGCGCATGCCCTGGCTGATGCGGGCCCCCTCAAAAGCCGGCCCCGCAGCCGTGGAACAGGCTAATATATTTGGCGCATCGCTTCGCTGTTCGGGAGCCAGCACAATTTCCCCGTTGGTGCCCACGTCCACCGCCAGCCAGTTGCCCGGCCGCCGGTACATTTCCGTAGCCAGGATCACCCCCACGGTGTCGGAGCCCACATACCCGGCAATATTAGGCAGCAGAGTAAACCTGGTTCGGCCCGGCAGGCTTTCCAGCCCCAGGTCTGCCGCAGTCCCCGCCAAGCTCCCGGCAAAGGCGGGCGCAAAGGGCGAGGCCGCCATTCCCACTGGCGAAACTCCCAGCAGCAGATGGCTCATCACCGTGTTACCGATTAGCGTCATGGAGTAAATCCGGTTGGGCGAAACCCCGGCCCGGGCAAGCAACTGACCCACCACCTCGTCAATAGTCCGGGTGGCCAGTTCCCTCATCCGCTCCAGTCCATCGGCGTTCTCCATAACATAAGTGATGCGAGAGATAACATCGGCACCCTGTGCTCGCTGCCGGTTGGCAGCGGAAACCGAGGCGACTACCCGCCCCCGGCTTAGATCCGCCAAATACCCGGCCACGCTGGTGGTGCCCATATCAATGGCGATGCCGTAGCAATCCGCCGTGGTATCCCCTTCTTCCAAGGCTAGCAGCTTAAAGTTGGGGACATTCATACGTTGGGGACATTCATACGTTGGGGACATTCCTCCACAGGAGGTGTGTCCCCTTTCCTTACTCGAGGTGTGTCCCCTATCTACATTATATGTAACCGCAGTTACGCGGTAATTTGCTTCCTGCAGCAAACCCGTCACCCGGCGCACCAGGCTGACACCGGCCCTCACCCCGCCCGGCAGCCCGCCCAGCACCCTGTCCAGGTCGGCAGTATTATCTTCAATGGTGGGCGGTTCAAGTTCCAGATAAGTTTTAACCACCGGAGGATCCACAGCCGTTACCCGCCCGTCAAACACTGCTTTATCTCGGGTGAAGCCGCCCGGATCTTGTTCCCCGGGTGCAACTTTTTCATCCAAAATCTCTACAACCGCACCGCCCGTCACCTTGCGCTGGCACAGCAGAACGATTCCCTGCTCCAGTTCATCCGCCGCCAGGTGCCCCTTTTCAGCCTCCGTGGCGCCGGATATGGCACCCTCCACCACCCTGGCCCGGCACTTACCGCAGGTTCCTTGCCCCCCGCAAATAGCATTAACCCCGATGCCGGCGGCAGCAGCCGCTTCCATCAGGGTTGCGTTCGTAAGAACCGGTGTCTTAACACCGGAGGGGAGAAATGTTACAACAACCTGCTCGATTGACATAATCACTACCGCCCCCGACTTGATTCTAGCTAATCCTGGCCTGTTTGCTCAGGTAGGCGTTGATAAAATCGTCGATATCCCCGTCCATGACCGCTTCCACGTTGCCTACCTCGGCTCCGGTACGGTGGTCTTTAACCATCGAATAAGGGTGAAATACATAAGAACGTATCTGGCTGCCCCAGGCGATGTCCTGCTGTTCGCCGCGCACCTGAGCCATCTCAGACTCCCGCTTGCTCAGTTCCAGGTCGACAAGCTTGGACTGCAGCATTTTCATAGCGGTGCTGCGGTTGGATAGCTGGGAGCGCTCGTTCTGGCACTGCACCACTATGCCGGTGGGCAGGTGGGTAATGCGTACCGCCGAGTCGGTCTTGTTCACATGCTGGCCCCCGGCACCGCCGGAGCGGTAGGTGTCTATCCTCAAGTCATCAGCATTAATTTCCACGCCGATGTCATCTTCCACCTCGGGCAACACGTCCACCGAGGCAAAGGAGGTATGCCGGCGGCCCGCGGTGTCAAAGGGGGAAATACGCACCAGCCGGTGCACCCCTTTTTCCGATTTCAGGTAGCCGTAAGCGTTTAGGCCCACCACCTCGAAGGTGACACTCTTAACCCCGGCCTCGTCGCCGGGTAACATATCCAAGATGCTAACCTTAAACTTGCGATCCTCGGCCCAGCGGGTATACATGCGCAGCAGCATCTCCACCCAATCTTGGGCTTCGGTGCCCCCGGCCCCGGCGTGCATGGCCACTATGGCGTTGTTGCCGTCGTAAGGGCCGCTAAGCAGCACCTGCAGTTCCATGCCAGCCACCCGCTTCTTCAGGTCGGCCAACACGTCTGCCGCTTCTTCAGCCAGCGGCAAGTCATCCTCTTCTTCGCCCAGGTCAAGGAGCACTTCCACGTCCTCTATAATCCTGGCCAGTTCCGCAAAGTCGGCAATGCGCTCTTTCAGACCGGTGACGGTCTGGGTCACTTCCTGGGCCCTGGCCTGGTCGTTATCCCAAAAGCCGGGCTGGGTCATCTCCTGTTCCAGTTCGCTTATTTTCTGCTCTTTGCCGGCGATGTCAAAGAGAAACCCTCAAATCTGCCAGGCGTTTCTGCAGGGGTTCAACCTCCCTGCGCAATTCAGCGAACACTGCCCTTCCCCCTCTAATGTGTGTGTCAAGTGTGTCAAGGGGACGGTTCCTTTGACACACTTTGATTGTAACATTCACTTTTTGTGTCAAAGGAACCGTCCCCTTGACACACAGGAGTCAGTAGTCAGAATATAAATGCCAATAAAGGCATTGCTAAACTATTCCTCGGTGGTTTTCCCTTATTCTGACTACTGAATACTGACTCCTAACTCCTATTCAAGTCGGGCACAACCGTCCCCGACTTGAATCTAGCCTGCCGCTTGGCCGCAGCATTTTTTGTACTTTTTGCCGCTGCCGCAGGGGCAGGGGGAGTTGCGGCCCACCTTTTCTTCCCGGCGTACCGGCTTGGCCGGGCCTTCCTCCTGGTATTTGTTCTCCACAGTCTGGCGCTGTTCGGGCGCCTGAACCACGTTCACCCGGAATACGTAGCGCACCACCTCGTCTTGGATGGTGTCCACCATATTCTGAAACATTTGGTAGCTTTCAAATTTATACTCAATTAACGGGTCTTTCTGGCCGTAGGCCCGCAGGTTAATCCCTTCCCGCAGTTGATCCATAGCGTCCAGGTGATCCATCCACTTCTCATCCACAATGCGCAGCAGTACCACCCGTTCCAGCTCCCGCATCACTTCGGTGCCCAATTCGGCTTCCCGGGCTTCGTAAATTTCGATGGACTTGTCGGCGAGCAGTTCCCGCAGCGCCTCACGACCCATGTCATCCAGATCCTCGGGTTCCAGTTCATGGCCGGGCAGGTAAAGCTGCTCGGCATAGCTCAGCAGGCTTTCAAAATCCCACTCCTCGGGGATAACCCCCTCGGGGCAGTATATTTCTACCGACCGGTCCACCGACTCGCTGATCATCTGCAGCACAACTTCTTTAAGATCCTGTTCCAATAGCACTTTCATCCGCTGCTGGTAAATCAGCTCCCGCTGCTGGTTCATCACGTCATCGTACTGCAACACATGTTTGCGGATACTGAAGTTGCGTCCTTCCACCCGTTTCTGGGCGCTCTCAATGGACTTGGTAATCAGGCTGTGCTCGATGGGCACGTCATCCTCCAAACCCAGTTTATCCATGATCCCGGCGATATTATCAGAACCAAAAAGCCGCATCAGATCATCTTCCAGGGAACTGAAAAATTGAGTTGATCCAGGGTCACCCTGACGTCCGGAACGGCCCCGCAGCTGGTTATCAATGCGGCGGCTCTCATGCCGCTCGGTGCCGATGATATGCAGGCCGCCCAATTCCACCACCCGGCGGTGCTCTTCTTCGCATTCTTTTTCATATTTGGCCAGCGCTTGGCGGTACAGTTCAGCATTGGCCGGGTCTTCGGGATCGTAATCAGCCCGGCTGCGCAGTTCGGCCTGGGCCAGAAAATCGGGGTTGCCGCCCAAAAGGATGTCGGTGCCCCGGCCCGCCATGTTGGTGGCAATGGTCACCGCCCCCAGGCGCCCGGCCTGGGCCACAATTTCGGCTTCCTTATCGTGGTATTTGGCGTTCAGCACCTGGTGGGGAACGCCATTTTTGCGCAGCATGTGGCTTAAAACCTCGGACTTTTCAATGGATATGGTACCCACCAGCATAGGCTGCCCGGTGGCATTGCGCTCGGCAATTTCATCCACCACCGCCTTGAACTTGGCCAGCTCGGTTTTGTACACCACGTCCGCCATATCATGCCTGATCATGGGCTTATTGGTGGGAATCACCGCCACGTCCAGTTTGTAAATGCGGCGGAATTCCTCCTGCTCGGTTTCAGCAGTACCGGTCATACCGGCCAGCTTGTTATACATGCGGAAATAGTTCTGGAAGGTGATAGTAGCCAGGGTCTGAGACTCGCGCTCAATGCGCACCCCTTCCTTGGCTTCAATAGACTGGTGCAGACCGTCGCTGTACCGGCGGCCGAACATGAGCCGGCCGGTGAACTCGTCCACGATAATCACCTGACCGTCCTTGACCACGTAATCCCGATCCCTTTTCATCAGGGCGTTGGCCTTTAGCGCCTGGTTCAGGTGGTGGTTCAGCTGCATGTTGCCATCATCGAAGAGGTTCTCCACGCCCAGCATCTGCTCGACCCGGGCTACGCCATCCTCGGTGAGTACCACGGTGTGGGCTTTTTCGTCGACGGTATAGTCTTCTTCGGCCCGCAGCCTGGGCACTAGTTTGGCAAAGGTATAGTAATGGTCGGTGGCCTTGTCGGCCTGGCCGGAAATAATCAGCGGGGTGCGTGCCTCGTCAACCAGGATACTGTCGACCTCGTCCACGATGGCGTAATTAAGCGGCCGTTGCACCAGTTGATTCGGCCGCACCGCCATATTGTCCCGCAGGTAGTCAAACCCGAACTCGTTATTGGTGCCGTAGGCCACGTCGCAGTTATATGAAGCCTTACGCTCGGTCCAGTCCAACCCGTGGACAACCAGCCCCACAGACAGGCCCAGAAACTTGTATAGCCGGCCCATCCACTCGCTGTCCCGGCGGGCCAGGTAATCGTTCACCGTCACCACGTGCACCCCGCGCCCACCCAGGGCGTTAAGGTACACCGGCAGTGTGGCCACCAGGGTTTTGCCCTCACCGGTACGCATCTCGGCAATGCGGCCCTGGTGCAGTACCATGCTGCCGATTAGCTGCACATCGAAGTGGCGCATGCCCAGCACCCGCTTCGATGCTTCCCGCCCCACCGCAAAAACCTCGGGCAGAATGTCGTCCATAGTGGCTCCCTTGTCCAGCTTGTCCCTAAAGTAAACCGTTTTGTCCTGCAGCTCGGTGTCCGACAGGGCACTAATCTCGGGTTCCAGCGCGTTAATGCGGTCCACGGTTTTCTGCATTTTTTTAATATCTCTGGCGTTGTCGTCAAGTAAGTTTTTAATGAATTTCAACATAGTTAATCAACCTTTCTATATAAGAAAAAGCAGGGAAACCCGGGGGTTCCCGCGCATACTGATGCCATTTTCCACTTACTTATTCTAACACTTTGCCCCCGGCACTGCAACCGTGGTAGGCTTTGGTGCCAGGTGTTGCAAGTTGCAAGTTGCAACACCTGGCACCAAAAAGGCACGCCATCTCGGGCGTGCCTTTTGCCTTTTCCAGAAAGTGTGTCAAAGGAACCGTCCCCTTGACACATTTTAGGGTTTAAAATTCGGGTTCGATTAAGCCGTAGTTGCCGTCTTTGCGCTTGTACACCACGTTAACCAGATCGGTTTCGGCATTGGAGAAGACGAAAAAGTTGTGTCCCAGCAGGTTCATCTGCAGCACCGCTTCGTCAACGGGCATGGGCTTGATGGCAAAGCGCTTGGTCTTGACCACCCGGGGCCCCTCGTCTTCCTCCGGGGGCGCATAACCGGTGAAAGCATTCTTCTGGTCGTTCGCATTACGCCGGCGAACCAGTTTACCCTTGTATTTCTCAATTTGTTTCTCTAACTTTTCCACTACCAGGTCGATGGATGCATACATGTCTCCAGTAGCTTCCTCACCGCGCAGAATCATCCCATTCACCGGGATGGTGACCTCCACCTTATGAGAATCACCCTCCACCACCAGCACTACAGTGATGTCATCTACTCCGTCAAGGAATTTGTCCAGCTTACCCACCCGTTTTTCCACGTACTCTTTAAGGGCGTTTGTTACGTTAACATTTCTGCCTCTTACCAGAACGTTCATACCTTCAACTCCTTTCGAGCGAGTAGTATGTATATTATTCCCTCTAACAGGAATAAATCCTTCTAATTATAGATAATTAAAAACCCCGGCTATTGCCAGGGTTTGTAGTGGCTATAGTTTAACTACGTTAGCGGCCTGTGGACCACGGGTACCTTCTACTATATCGAACTCCACATCCTGACCTTCGACCAGTGTTTTGAAACCATCTCCTTGGATGGCTGAAAAGTGGACGAATACGTCGCCTCCGTCTTCCTTTTCAATGAAGCCGTATCCTTTGTCTTTGTTAAACCACTTAACCTTACCTAACACTGAACCATACCTCCTAAAACATAATACCGTGGTCTTCCCAACTCACGTGGGGTTATATTAACATGGGGCTAAAAAGTTGTCAAGCGCACTCATTACTGCCTTTTTGGCCTTTTTTCCCCAATATGACCCGTGCTTTAGAACCAACTTAGGCAGTCCTTAAAAACCTCTTGGAAGCGATAAATTTGAATTCACCAAATTGTCGAAAAATTTCCTGTTGAACACTGTATTAACCATTAATACCTGTGGACAATGTGGATAAGTCTGTTAATAACTACAGTTTAAAGGGTTTATGGCTGTGGGTAAATTAAAAGGAAAGTTGAATCATGTCATATTTACCCATAATTGGTCGTGGCGGTATGTCAACTTCTCCCGGTTTGGCGCGCAATTGCAAAGGTAAGTACCATCACCCCAGTCGCACCAGCCTGTCGCAATTGCTGGGATAATATGGAAACTGTACTCCCGGTGGTAAAAACGTCGTCAACAATAGTGATAATCTTACCTGTTATCTGTTCTGATTTCTGCACCCGGAAAGCCTCTTCCAAGTTGCGCAATCTTTCGTAGCGGGTCAGGCCGGTTTGGGGAGGTGTTTCCCGAATTCTGGCCACGGCACGTTCCAGCACCGGCACTCCGGTTATTTCACCCAGTGCCCGGGCCAGCAGCACAGCCTGGTTGAAACCCCGCCACCGCTCCCGAGCCGGATGCAGCGGAACCGGCACCAGCCCCCGGGTACCACTATAAGCAGCCTCGCTGCGAAAAGTTTCCGCCATCAGAACCGCCATCGGCCGGGCCAACCCCCTGGTCCGGTAATACTTTAGCTGGTGCACCGCGTCACGCAGCGGTTCCTCATAGGGCCCAACTGCCCGGGCCAGTTCAAAAGGCCGCCCGGACCGGCAGTCGGGACATAAGACCGGGTGACCCGGGTAAATCAAGTTTACACCCGAATTACCCGACCCGGGGTAACTGCCGCAACAGGGACACGCACGCTCATTAGCATAACCCGCAAGAAGCGCAGCGCATTCACTACACACCGCCCCTTTAGGACTGTCAACCCCGCACAGAGGACAGACCTGGCGGGGTGGAAAAGCCAAATCCAGCGCGGCATGCAGCAACTCCCTGAACACGGGCATCACCCTCTTTAAAAAAGATAAAGAGCCTACCTCAGTAAGCCCCATCAAGATGTCATGGTAACAAAATTTAATTAACTATCGGCACCCACCCGATCGGAAAGAATACTCCTGTCCCGCCCCTGTTCCTTGGCCCGGTACAAGGCAGCGTCAGCAGCGCTCAGAATCTCCTTCAAATCACCAGCGTGCACCGGGTAAGCGGCCACACCGGCGCTGATGCGCACTTGGAACCGCACCCCGTCAGTCTCAAACAACGCTTCCCGAACCGCCAACCTAATGCGCTCCGCCACATGCATCGCCTCACCAGGCCCCGTCTCAGGCATCATCACAGCAAATTCCTCGCCGCCGTAACGCGCCACCAAATCACAACCGCGCACCTCGGCAGCAATAAGCTGAGCCACCTGGGCCAACACCGCATCTCCAGTCATATGCCCATAACGATCATTAATTTTCTTGAAATAATCAATGTCCAGCATCACCAACGCCAGGCCGTACCCGTAACGGGAGACCCGTTCCATCTCCTCCATAATGCGATGATAAAAATAACGGTAATTGTACAGCCCGGTGAGACCGTCGGTGATGGCCGTCTGCTCCAGTTTCCGGTACAGTTGCACGTTAGCCACCGCCACCGCAGTCTGCCCGCCGATAATGGAGATGGTTTGCAGATGCTTGTCCTCGAAGAAACCATGCCGTTTATCACCCAGTACCAGCAATCCCAGCACCTCGGTTTCGGCCACCAGCGGCACCACCAGCATTGAACGGTGCACCTGGGTCAGCCCTACATCATCGGCCGTCCGCACATCAATCTTAGTATCGTGCACCAGCTGGGTTTCGCCGCTTTCCACCGTCAAGCCCAAAAACCCATCCCCGCGCCGTAATGTGGAGCCCTTCAGCAGCCCGGCGTGGGGCCCGGTTGCCGCTCGCACCCGGTATAGTCCCTCATCGTCCTCAGCCCGAAGATAAATTATGCCGGTGTGGAAATTAATCATCCGGCTGGTTTCCCGCAGCACCAATTCCAAAATCTCATCCAGTTTCAGACTGCCCCCCAGGCGCCTGGCCACCTCGTACAGTACCCGAAGTTCGCGGTTGGCCATCTCCAGGTGCACATAAACACGCAGCATGAACTGGGTCACCAGTACCGGCAGGAACAACAGCACCATGCCGTAAATCCCAATTTTAGCGAACAACAAAGCCATCAATAATCCGCAAGGAACCGTTACCAAGTAGGTCAAGCCGTCCCAGCGCAGCGCGTCGACCCACTGGAACAACGGGTTGCCCTGCCGGGCGGGCAGAGCATATATGTAAACCATAGTTTGATTTAAACTAAAATAGGCCAGCACAAAAACAGCCAGCAGCGGAATGTTGGTCAAAGCCAAGCTGCGGTCGGGCAAGCCGCCGGCCAGTTGGTATAACAAATTGGCACCCAGCAAGGCCAGCACAGACTGGGCAGCGTTGAACAGAGTAGTCCGCAAGGGATTACCCCGGTTCACCACCCCTTGTCCGATAAGTGAAGCCAGACCGCTAACCCAGACCGCGGCCACCGGCCCGTAAACCAAAAAAGTGGCGAAGATAATAGCAAACCCACCGGAAAGCTGCCCCTGGGGCAACATTACAGCCAGCCACTCGGCCAGCACCGCCAGGGCAACAAGCAGCAGCAGTTCCCGGCCGTGGTCCAGGTCCAGCAGGGGGAAGGTGTGGGCAAGCAGCCAAAAACCCAGCCCGACAACCGTCCAGTTATACAGGATATGGGGCAACCTCCGCACGCTGCGCACGTTATTCACCTCTGAATGAAACTATTCGACAAAAATTGGTATTACCCTTCGTCCCCAAGAAAAACACATTCAAGTCGGGGACGGTTCTTGACTTGAATGCGGGATCCCGGATCCCGCACAGATAAAAAACGTGGAGCACCTCAGAATTTATCACGCGTAAATTAAGCTTGTCATCCTGAGCGCAGCGAAGGATCTAATCTTTAAGATTCTTCGCTGCGCTGGAAGCAGAGCCCTCCCCAGTGAATACAACACACCGGGTGGTGCGGGAAGAGCCGGCATCGTCATCCCTGCCGGTACTTAACCCGGCAGCCTCAAAACAGGGAGCCGGGCAATCAATTAACGGGTCCATACCACAACCAACGCCGCCTGGACTCCCCTGATGACCGACCCTGGCGCACTGCTCGCCCAGATCGTTCAGGCGGCAAAACCCCAGGTTAAACTGCCGGGCCAGCCGCTCCAGAATCAGCGGCGTTTGATCGGTCGAGCCGCCATCTACCAGCACCACCCGCATTTCCGGTTCCCGTTTCACAGCAGCCGCCGCTACCCTGCCCCGCACTATCCACTCGGCCCAGTTGCCCTCGTCCCTAAGTAGCACCGCCAGGCGCTTTGAATCCCCTATATGTCCGGCGTACCCGGTTTTTCCCCTTCCTTCGCCCACATCACGGGCAGCCAAAAACTGCCGCCATATCCGGTACAACACCACAAACAGCCAACCCAGAAAAAGCGCACCCAGCAAGTACGCCAAAGCCAAGACCATCACCCCGCACCCTTTTACCCCACCATATGCGCGGGCGGCCGGATACGCCTGCGCCGGGCCGCAGGTAAAAAAAGCAAGGCGTTTGAGAACAACTGCTTACGTAATTTTTGGGGCAGGGGAACCCGAATTGTTTGAGTTGGGGTTGGGGTTGGGGGTTGGTATTTTGGGATCCCGGGATACCTGATTCAAGTCAAGAACCGTCCCCGACTTGAATTGTGTGTATAGGGAGGGTGGGGGAAGGAACAATATACATGAAGCAAAAGAAAGGAGTGGTTGCTTAAATGTATCAAACCAACCAGCAGCAGGCGGGGCAGCAAATTATGCCCGAACCGCCCAACGTGGTAAGCACCAAGGATTTTCTCTACCTTACCGACGCCCTGTCCTGGGAACTGGGGGCGATGAAGATGATGCACCATGCCGCCCTGAACTGTACCGACCCGGAGATCAGCACCTACCTACATCAAGCGGGACAGATGCACCAGACACACTACCAGCAATTATTGACCCACTTAAACCCGGCCAACGCCGCCAACATGTAAGGAGGGGATAAAATTTGTACGGACAATACCAGCAACAATTCGCCGGTTTGCAAGGCGCTCAGGGGATGATGGGTAATATGGGCATGCAAGGAATGCAGGGTATGCAGGGTATGCAGGGCGCCCAGGGAATGCAAAACCAGCAGCAAAACCAGCAACAGAACCAGCAGAACCAGATTAAAAACCCCCAATCCAACCTGCTGCCCAAGGTAAAGGGACCGAAGATTAACGACCGGGACAACGTGAACCTGGCCCTGGCCCAAGAGAAATACATTACCGACAGCTTGAATGTGTTTGCCCGGGAAGCCAGTCACCGGCAGCTGCACAACGATGTAATGCGCATGTTCTTCGAGACCCACGCCATGACCCGGGAATTGTTCAATCTAATGTTCCGCAAGGGCTGGTATACCTTGGAAGGGGAACAGCAGCAAAAGCTGGCCCAATCCTACCAAAAGTTTCAGGGCTACAGCACCCAGTTTCCGTATACAACGCAAATGCACTAAACCCAAAAGTGTGTCAAGGGGACGGTTCCTTTGACACACTTTGCTTTTCATTATTAAAGAAACGAAGTGAAATGAAGTCAAGACAACCATCCACAAAACCGGGTTTTTGTATGGTAATGACAATCCCCCGCGACAAAGAAGGATTGACTCCCCCTCTTGAGGTGCTGATCCTATCCTATTTACCAATGGTTAACACTAGGGCTGTCTAATTTTGTGTCAAAGGAACCGTCCCCCTGACACACTTGCGGGAATTAAGTGGACTTTCCCACTCTGTAATTTGATTCAAGTCAAGAACCGTCCCCAACTTGAATCAGTCCCCTGTTTGAATGAATTGGTTTAGGCTGTGGGCGCATTGGGCTCTGGTGGCGGGGCTTAGGGCTGCAAAACCGGGGTAAATGAGCCCTTTTTCTGTTGCCACTTTTACACAGCCAGAGTACCAGGTGTCTGTTTGGGCCTGAGCAACCTGTTCAGAAAGGCCGGCAGCTTTGGTAATCATGGCCATTACCTCAGCGCCGGTTATATTTTTACCGGTGCCAAACAGATTGCCCGGGTAACCGCTGACCAAACCCTGTGAAGCGGCTGCAGACACGTGGCCAGACGCCCAGTGCCCGGCAGGCAGGTCGGCAAAACGTTTTCCCGTCTCTGGAGCAAGCCCCTTGGCCCGGGCCAGCATGACCACGAATTCTTCGCGGGTCACCGGGTTGTCCGGTCTGAAGGTGCGGTCGGAGTAACCGCCTACTACCTGGCGGGCCAAAAGGTCGTTTACTGCCTGGTAGGCAAAATGTCCGTCCGGCAGGTCGGTGAACGCCGTTTTACCGGTGGCGCCGAGCCTTTGATATACCGATTCTCCCGCGCGATAGTCCCCTAGGGCGATCAGCGCCTGGGCCGAGGCCATATCGTTGGGGAGCCGCTCTGAGCCATGACTAAAGGAACCATCGGCCAGGCGATACTGCAACAGCCCGGTGACCGCATTACCCCCGCCCTTGCTCCACGCTTCAGCCGTCGGGTCGATACCCAAAATAGTCAACGCTTGCACCACCTGGGCGCAGGATTCGGCGGTAGAGGTGCCCCAGGCGCCGAAAGTACCGTCTTCATTTTGCTGTTCTTGAAGATAAACCAGCGCTTTTTCCACCGCCGGGAAGCTGCTGTCCTGCCCCAGGCAGGCCATAGCTATAATGGCCATTGCCGTCATGTCCACATCCGATTCATCCAACCGGATATCGATGCTGAACCCGCCGTCGGCGTTCTGGTGTGCCGTCAGCCACTGCAGAGCCCGGTCGGCTTGGGGAATATCCTGCCCCGCCACATGCAGCGCGATAATGCCCCAAACGTGGGCGTTAACCAACTTTTCGCCGGTGCCGTTAATCGTATCGGCGAATTTGCCCGACGGAGTTTGGGAGGCAATGACACTCTGCAGCAGGTTTTTACCCCCGTAACCATCGGGGTTTTGCCCGGCCGCCAACGCACCCAGCACAGTCCGCTGGTAATCGGTGCTCTTGGTTTCGGAAAGCATGATGCCCCGGGTAATCTGCGTCTCCCTTAATTTTGACAAGTGCCCGGCGTCTTTGCCAATGCCATAGTATCCCAGCATGGCCCATTCCAGCATCCCGCTGTATCCCGGGGACTGCAGCTCTTTTTCCAGGTAATTTACCGCCCCTGTTATAGCTTTCTGCACTTGGGGGCTGTCAGGTGCAACGGATGCTCCGGTGGCCGGCGCGCAAAAGGCGAACACGAAAACCAGCGCCGCCAGAACTGTAAAAACTCTTTTGACCGGGTTAAACATCTAATTCACTCCTTGTTTCTTTGTAACTGTCCTGAAGATAAACGTTGCGAAATGTCATCCTGAGCGCAGCGAAGGCTCTTAAAGAAAGATTCTTCACTTCGTTCAGAATGACAGGCTTAAAGAAAGATTCTTCGCTGCGCTCGGAATGACAGGCTTAAAGAAAAATTCTTCACTTTGTTCAGATTAAGTTTGTCATCCTGAGCGTAGCGAAGGATCTGGGTTTTAAGATTTTTCGCTGCGTTCAGAATTATCACACGTACCCGCACCACGATAAACGAATATAACTTGCTGGCTGTATTCATAACAATGACTATTTTAGCGTCCCGGGAAAAAGGCCAATTGTAGGGAACGCCCCCTGTGGCGTTCCGTCCACAGGTCAGCGATGTCGTTTGAACGGAACGGCACAGGGGCCGTTCCCTACGACCCTGCCACGACGGAGATAATACAAGCCTTGGAGACAAACGGATAAAACATCGGTTACCGGTTATATTCATAACAATGACAATAAAACTGTAGATTTTTCATCAATGACTCCTGACTACTGACTACTGACTTCTGACTACTGACTCCTTGACTTCAATTGTCTTCACCGTCAGCCGGTTGCCGAACCGCTGTAGAATCTTAATCATCTCCATCCCCATCAGGTACATGAACACTCCGTTACCCACCGCGTGCAGGGTGTCAAAAGCAAAACCGGCGGCGTAGGTGGCGGCAAAAGTTTGCCAAGACAAAGGGTAGATATAAGTCAACCAGTGCCAGGTGTTCATAATTAAACCGTACAGATAACCCCAGCCAAGGGCGAAGGCCACCAAAGCCCAACGGGAATGGCTGCTTTTAATCCGGGCCAGTACGCCCGCCGACAGGCCCACCAGCCCCCAGGCCACCATCTGCCAGGGAGTCCACGGCCCCAGCCCCAAAAAGAAATTGGAGGTTAAAGCCGCCAGCGCCCCTACGGCAAACCCGGCACCGGGGCCCAATACATAGCCCGATATAATCACCAAAAAAGTGGTGGGCTGTACGTTGGGAATGGCTGCAAAGGGCAACCGGCCCAGGGCGGCCAAGGCAGACATGGTGGCCAGCAGCGCCACTTCCCCGGCCGACGGCCCGCTGCTTTCAAACTTAAGGAAAAAACCCAGCAGCCCCAACAGCGCCAAACCCAGGGACAGTACCGACCAGTTTAAATCCATGTCGGGATTGGCCCTAATGTCCAGTACCAAAAATGCCAAAAATGCGGTTAATGAAACTCCAAAGCATACCTTACCCCACTTCATAGCGACACCATTTCAGCGTATCCAGCGCATCCTGGAACGTGATGACCCCTTCGTAAAAACCCCTAAACATTTTATTCAACTGAGGCGCATAATACAGGGAATTATTCATCACCGCCCGTTTGTCTCCGTCGGCCACTATTTCACCATCAAACATAATCAGCACCCGTCGCGCATATTCAGCCACAAATTCAATATCGTGGGTCACAATGATTATCGCGACCCCAGCCGCGGATAAATCCAGCAGGTAATCCCCCATTTCAGTTTTTAAATGGGCGTCCAGTCCCCGGGTGGGTTCATCCAAGAGCAGTACCCGGGGCTGGCGCACCAGTACCGAGGCCAGCGCCACCCGCTGCCGCTCCCCGCCGCTCAGATCCCGGGGGTTCACATCTTGCACATGGGTTAAACGCAACTTAGCCAGTATTTCATCCACCGACTGCTCCACCGGCCCGCCATGATCCAGTTTTAGCCCGAAGGCCACCTCCTGGCGCACGGTATCGTTAAATAAATAGTCATTGGGGTTCTGCGCCAGGTAACCCACGCTGCCGGCCAGCTCATGAACTTTCTGTGGCTCAATATCCCAGCCTGAAAGTTTAACCCGGCCCCGCTGTGGACGCAGCAGACCGCATATATTCTTAATCAGGGTGCTCTTACCGCCCCCGTTTTCGCCGATGATGGCCGCCACTTCGCCGGTGCCCAAGGTGAATGATATATTTCGCACCGCCGGTTCCGGGGCGTCCGGATAGGTATAAGAAAGGTTTTTTATTTCCAGCAGTTTTTCCGGGCTTGCCGCGGACTTTTTAACCTTTTCCCACTCCCCCGTTCCCCTGGGGCGGGGGTGACCCGCAATACCCGCAGCACCCGGATCCGGCAGCATGGCACGAATCTGCTTGCGGCCCTCAGCGACGGTGAGAGGAATTTTAACACTGCCCGCCTGGGCAAAAAAGCGGGGCACCGGCGGTACAAAGGGGCTGCCAGCGTTCAAGCCGTAGATAACCGCATCATCCGGCCGGCTGTTGTTTAACAGGTGCCCCCCATTCATCACCAACACCCGGTCCGCCAGATGGAAGCACCTTTCCAGCCGTTGCTCCACCATTACCACCGTCAAACCCAAATCGTCATTCATCCTTTTTACATTGGTGAGCAACTCTTCGGCCGCTACGGGATCCAATTGGGAAGTGGGTTCATCCAACAGCAACACCCTGGGCTGCATGGCCATTACCGAGGCCAGCACCACCATTTGCTTTTGCCCGCCCGACAGATCAAAGGTATTAGCCGATTTTAGGGCGGATATGTTCAGATAGTCCATTACTTCGGCGATGCGGCGCTTGATTTCCCGGGGCGGCACGCCAATATTCTCCAGGCCGAAAGCTATTTCCCGCTCTACACCGGTCATCACCAGCTGGTTTTCGGGATCCTGAAAAATAAAGCCTATTTCTTTCGACGCTCCCCGGTAGCGGACTCGACCGCCAATGCGGCCCCCGTAAAAATTGGGCACCAACCCGGAAAGCGCCCGCAGCAGTGTGGACTTACCGCAGCCCGAACCACCCACCAGCAGCACAAATTCCCCTTCGGTAATTTCCAGGTTAACCCCACCAAGGGCGGGCCTTTCCGAGCCGCCGTAATAATAGGTTAAAGCCTCCACTTCAAATAAGGCCAATTTTTCCACCCCCAATTTAACAACGCGGGCAGCGCTGCGGCAATTACCAGACCGGTTAACCCCAGCACCTGCTGGGGCGCTGCGAACAATAAGTCCAACTGCGGATAAAACCGGTATTGGGCCCACCCCAGGGCCAACAGGGTTACGCCCAGCACCAGGGCCGCAATGCTGGCCGCCAAAACAAGTAGATCCCGCACCTGCATCCTGGCCCCGCCGTAGTAACTGCGGGGGCCGCTGCCGTAACCCCTGCTGTGGATAGCTTCGGCAATGTTCAGAGCGTTTTCGAGCGCGGATAGCATGATTACCTTTAATAACGGGTAATAGCTGCTGATTTTTTTAATCAACCCGGGCTGGTCGAAGGCCACGCCCCTGGTTTGTTGTACTTCTTTGATGCTCTTAAGCTGGTTGGCCAGATGGGGAATTAACCTGGTGGTCAGCGCCACCAGCATCGCCGTTCGCGGGGCCAGGCGGGCAAACAGGGCAAAAGCCCGGTCGGGATTGATAGCCTGGTTGTACAGGAAAAAGGTTGTCACCACCACCAGCAAACGCAGGCCCATATTAACACCGTATAATAGGGCTTCCAATGTAAAGGCAATCTGCCCCAGCACCGGCAGATCCGGCAGGCTGAAAAGTATGGTGCTACCCAGCCGGCTGAATAACGGGTTAATCAATATAATCATGGCCATCATAATCAGCAAAAACGGGGCGAAGGTTTTATATGCCTCAAGGGCGTCTACCAATTTAATGTTCACTAGTAAAACAGCGTACAACGCCAACAGCAGCAAAGGGTGATTGCAGGCCAAAGCCAAAAAAACCAGCACCCCCGCATAAGCAATTACGGTAAGGGGATGGAAGGATTGTAGAAATAATTTTTTATCCCGGTAGCTGTACATAATAATCACCCTCTTGGTGGTTCTTGGGGGTCAGGCCCGGCATAACTGCATAACTTTATAAATCAAAAGTTATGCAGTTATGCCGGGCCTGACCCCTACTTGGCGGGGACGGGGAGCACTTGGCCGCCGGTGATTACGGCACCAAAATATTGTTTAAATGAGCCGGGCTTGGTGGTAAAGACACTGACCGCCTCGTCCAGGCCGGCTTGATCCAAACCGGTAACCAGCCATAGCGGGGTGGGGTCGCCCATACCGGAACCGGTGGCCGTGATAGCGCCAACCTGCTGGTTGTATTTTTCAACAATATCGCCGTTCATGTCCAGGGTGGCAAAGTAATCCGGGGCCAACTCAATAAACAAACCTGTTTTTTTGCGCTGTTTCTGCATCCCCTGCCAGAACCGTTCGTCGGCAAATTGTTCCCATAAGCCCACCACCAGTGTAATTTTGTCGCTGCCGGTGACTATTTTTTCTTCGTAAGGCTGCACGGTTACCTTTTCAGCCCCCAAATTGCGCAACTGATCGGCCAGTTGCCGGCCCTGCTGTTCGCAGCCCGGGGCGGTTAGCACGACGGTGCCGGGTTTTTGGCCCCGGTAACCGCTAACAAAGGGTTCGGGGAAAGCGCCAATCAAGGCTGGTGTAAACACTGCCCCGCCCCAGTCATGGTAATCCCACCAGATAACGTCACCCGGTGAGGGCTTGTAATCCAGCGCGCCCACCGAGGTGATGATACCATTGGCATAATAAAACCAGTCCCGGGTCTTTTTATCGGCGCCGGTGTAACCCGAGCTAAGGCCGTTAATGGATTCTACAAACCCGCCGCCGTACTCGGTGTCTATGTCCAGGTGTTTTTTAAGAATGTCCATGACCGAATCGCCGGGGCTAAAGGCAGCCTTGCTACCGTGCAGCTGGCTTTGAGCAAAATCACGGGTAACCCACAAGTTTACTGTGGTTGCCGATGAACCTGGGCTTTTGGCCAACCCGTCTGTACCGGATCCGGCGGGAGCGTTTAGCCCACCCCCGGGTTCGGCGCTAGTGCCGGCATTGGCATTGGCGTCGACGTCGGAAATCGGTTGATTTGGATCAGCGCCGGGCTCTGCGGCGGCTTGGTTGGCAGCGGCGGCCGGTTCTTTAGACGGCGGGCTGCTGGGATCACCGTTTGGGGCCTGGGCTTGATCCTGGTTGACGGCTGGTTGGCCGGGCTCAGTACCGGTATTGTTGTCCGGGGTGGAAACGCTGCCGGTACAACCGGCGCATAGCAACACCACCAATAATATAATCAACATACCCCAACGATTCATTGTGCAACCTCCTGCGGTAACCGGAATTTAGCCGGCTGCTTTGTTTATACGTTATTGTTTAGTGCCTACCCAGAAAATAACCTTTAGGGCTGTCATCCTGAGCGTAGCGAAGGATCTAAGATTCTTCACTTCGTTCAGAATGACCACGCGTATCCGCACCACGATAAACGAATACAACTTTCTGGTTGGGCTTTGGTGCCAGGTGTTTCATAGCAATGACATATCTGAACTACTTTAATGAAAGAATGCGGTAGATTAACACGGCGCCTTGGGCTCGGTCGGTGAGCATAGCCGGTTTGAATGAACCGTCCGGGAAGCCTCTAAGCAAGCCACTTTCCTCAACTGCGATTACGCTTTCCTTAGCCCAGGCGGATACCTGGTCCCGGTCGGCAAATGTCGGTTCCGTCGCTACGGGTTTCAAGTCCAGCGCTCTGGTAACCAGGGCTGCAATTTGCTCTCTGGTAATTTGCCCGTCGGCGCGCAGGGTGCCGTCTTCGTATCCTCTCACCAGTCCGGCGGCATAAGCACCTTGCAAAATATCGTAACCCTCATTATCCGGCTGCAGATCGGTAAAGCTTGGTTGGCCACCGCCACCCGTCACCGCCTCGATGCCCATAGCTTTGGCCAGCATGATGACAAATTCGCCTCTGGTTACCGGGCGTTGTGGTTCAAAATTACCGGCACCGGTATCATAAATAATCCCTTTAAAGGCCAGGTACTGAATTTCTTTCCGGGCCCAATCGTAAGAACCGTTGCCCACATCGGCAAAAGAGACCGGCTGTTTTTCCCGGGCCAACACCGCAAACTTGGTGAAGTGAGTAACCAGGCCCGAAATCTCCCCGTTGGCCGGGTCAATTACTGACGGCACCGGTACCCAACAGTCATTGGCTGCATCATACCAGGCCAGGATTAGGTTTTCCCAGGCACCGGCAAAGCCGGCTATTTTGATCCTCAGGATCACCGAGTTATTGAAGGTAAGCCCGTCAGGCCCAAAGTCATACACCGAAGACACCTGGCGGTGAGTAACCGGTATCGTGACGTCAGTCCCGGTTAATTCGTAGATTTCTATTGTTGTTTGACTATCCAGAGACCCGGCGGGTAGTCTAAAGCTTATTTCGTTATCGTTACTCTGGGTGTCGGTGATCTCGCTATCGCCCGCCGGGTCAACCGACCGCGAAACTCTAACCCGGTTTTGCTCCAGCCACTCTTGCCACTTAACCCGGTCATCATCTGTCATGGGCTGATCCGAATCGAGAACAACCACGTTATATGCAGCCAGTTCAATTCGATTGAACAGTTCTTCTAATACCGGTGCCAGGCCGGGGAGCAATTCTAACAACTTGCTCAGTTCTTCCGCTACCAGTTCCCTGGTCTGCTCATCTGCTTCTAATTCTTGCGGCACCACGGATCCCTGCGCACCCGAGCCGGTATCATCAGCATCCAGGGCCCAGAACCACTCCACTTCGTCCCCGTCCTCCAGCCGGTAATCCTTGGCCGAAAGCGTTGCTGGCGCTACGCCGTTAACTTTATATTTCCACCCGGCGGTACTGCTGGAATCCTCGGTAATGCCTTCTATGCTGTACACGTAACGGTCGTTATACCTGGTAACCACGCTAAGTGGGGTTTGTTTTAAGGCATACATAGGGTTTTGGTCTTCGTTATCGGCAATTTCAACCGCTCCAGAATAAAGCTGTTCCCGGTTTTCGCCCCGAACCAGGACGTCAACGGTTATGGTATCTCCGCCGTTACCGCCAATACTACCTTGAGGTGTAACATCCAATGAGACTTCAGCCGGTACAATATTGGGGTAACCCAGTGGGTCGTACTTTTCCGCCCGGATATTCAGGGAGCCTTCTGCAGCAGTGAAGCTGATGGGTTGGCCTGAGGTTACTATTCGTTCTTGGCCGTTAATAACCAATTTAATGCCACTAACTTGCTGTTCAATAAGGCCCAGGAACCAGTCATTTAATTTAGCTGTAACTGTAACTGTCAGGCTTTTCCCAGCCTGTGGTGTTTGGGGCTGCAAATTAACCAGAGTAAGGTAAGTTTTATCGCTATAAGTGTTTATATCGTAAGCGCCCAGATAAAATATAGCTTCGTCTCCCGGGGCCACATTATAACTGCCCGCCCCGGTGCCCAGGGAAGAAACGTCGATGTCACCGCCCCTTAGGACGTAGTATTTCCAAGACGTAGCAGTGTCCTCAGCAAGGTTAAAGTTGCCGCTTTCATCCAGGACAGAGTTGATAAAACCTCCCGGAGCGGATACGTTTGCCTCGCCGACCAATGTTTTAAGTGCGTCCAGCGCAGTGCCGCCGACCTCCACGGTACCGGAAGTCAGTTTACCCCCCGCACCTTCCACCCGGACCTTGACCTGCTTGTTAACCGCCTGACCAACGGAAATCTGCCTGCTGTTCCGAACCAGCTCCGGATAGCCATCCGGGTGCTGTTTATCAACACTTAACGTATATGTTCCCGCTGCAGTCAGGGGTATCTGCACCTGTCCATAAAATGTTTCGTATATTTCACCGTCGAAATCTATGGTGACCGGATCCACCGGTACAGTGGTAAAATCACCTTCGCCCCAGTCAAAGTACTTGCCGCTTACGTTTATGGCAAGCGTTTGCCCCGCTGTAGGGCTGGAGGGGCTGATGCTTATTTCGGGTATATAAGTTTTGCTGCTCCAGTCGCCAGTATCGTAGGCCCCGATGTAGAAAACAACCTCATCCCCGGGAGCAACATTGTACCCCCCCGGCCCTGTGCCCATAGAAGCTGCGTCCACCACACCGCTCCTTACAACATAGTAAAGCCAGGAGGTAGCAGTATCACTATTCAGGTTGGGGTTACTACTTTCAGCAAAGATGGTGGCAATCATGCCGTAGGAATCTAAGAGTACGTTTGAGCCGCCAACCAGCGCTTGCAAGGCATCCAGCGCAGTCCCGTCCACTTCCACCTCGCCGGAGTCCAGGGTGCCCAGTGCCCCCTCAACCCGAACATTTATTGAACTTGCCCCGGGGTCTTCACCGCCGCCGCTTCCACCCTCGCCCACCACAAATGAGCCATAGGAACCTCTTAAATCGGCCAGAGCCATTAACGCCTGGCGGGTGGCGAAATCATCGCTGCCGTACCCAGCTAAATGGGCAAAAGAGCCGTCGGCAAGCCGGAAATTAAACATAGCGTGAATTATATTGTTATCGCCCTTATTCCAGTTGGTGATATCCTCACCGCAAGCCAATAGGCCCTGAATTACAAAGGCTATGCTTTCTGTATTCTCGCTGCCGAACGAAGCAAACCCGCCTGAATCCAGCTGCACATCCTGTAAATAATCCAGCGCCCCATACACCGAACCGTACACACTGGCATTTACAGTATGGTCGGCTATAGCCATCATGGTCAATCCGGTGGTATCAGGGTCGCCGGAGGCACCGCTGATCGAAAATCCACCATCACTTTTTTGCTGATTGACTATATAATCTAACGCCTCGGAAACTCTATAACTCCCACCCGCTCTGTCCAGGGCCAAAACGGCATAAGCAGTGTTATTAATCGAACCGCCAAAACCACCGTTAGATTGCTGTTTGGCAGCCAATATCTCCACCAGGTTAATGCTGTTGCCGTCCTGGTCGGTGTAATCCCGCGGGTCTTCCCCGATAGCATCCAGCGTTAAAATAGTTGAAGCGTAGTTTAAAACAGAGCCATCCAGTTCAACCAGCCATTCCGAAAGATCGAACCGGTCGATAACCCCGGCCCGGCTAAAACCAACTATCTCTTCCCAGTGATCCGGCTGTGGTTTACTATTTTCGTAGTATTCAACCAACCTATCAAGGGCTTCATTCAGCGTTTCTGCAGAAGCCGGAGCGGCAAAAGACCCCATAATGCAAAGTAAGGCAAGCAAGGTAATAAATATTTTTCTTCTGGTCATTAAATTCACCGCCTATTTTATAATTGTGAAATTAAAATACTCCTGTACTAAAAATATTTTTAAATTTTCTGGCTAAATCAAACCCAAACTTACTGTTTTGTTAATCGCCTATATAAAAAAGTTGCATTATGCCAACCGTGTTTTAAAAAGAATTAACCCCCGTGAAACACCATGGATGAGCATGGTTAAACATAAAACCCAAGAAAACAGGTAAAGAAATTGATGGGGGTTAAAAAAATAAAAACCGGCTTATACGAAAAAGCCGGTCATTAGACTACCTGAAAAACAAATAATAGGCAACCTTTCCCTGGAAGGCTTTACCGTATGAAGCATTCGGGTCTGGTTCCTGACTATCTGGCTAACCGAGGTTAACCAGTCACAGTGGCCGGACCGTCCAGGATTCTCACCTGGTTCCCTAGAAATCCCCGGAATATGTAATCCATTAAAGAAACATTCCTAAACCGGAGAAACCCAAATGCACAAAACGATATGTTATTTTATATTGTTATTTTACCTCTTTTTGCAATTAAAATCAAAATGTTTTTTTTATAGGGTTAAAGTGGTATTAATACCGGCAGACCGCCGGTTTTAATCAGACAGCTCAGGTACCGTTAAACCCAACGGTAACTTTATCTCCTTCAATAATAACGGGAACCAGCCTGTCGGGCGAATATTTAAGAAAATCTTTGTAAGCAGACTTGCTTGACAATACGTCGTGGTATTCACAGGCACCTTTAGACTCGTAATGGTGTTTGGCCGCCACACTAAATGGACAACCCATTTTGCCGTAAATGATAACCTTATCGCTCAATACATCCACCTCCTTCCGGGTTAAAATTCAATCCCTTTTTGGGCTTTAATACCTTGGGCAATGGGGTGTTTAACGTTTATAGCCTCAATTACCCTATCCGCACAATCTTTCACCCCTGGCGGTGCGTCCCGCCCGGTAAGAAAAAGGTTTGTTCCCCGGGCTTTAACCTTAATTAAATCTATAACCTCCGACTCTTGAATCAAGCCAAACTTGATACAGTACAGTATTTCATCCAGAATCACCAGTTGGTATTCTCCTGATGCGATGCTGTCCCTGGCTACCTTCATGGCCTCTCTGGCCGCTTCAATATGTTTTTTGATTGTTTCTTCGGTAGCAAACCGCACAAACCCAAGTCCCAGCTTTTTAATTGTAAATCCGGGTGCCATTTTTTCCGCCGCCAGATATTCCCCGTATACCGTCTGTCCCTTAATGAACTGCAGAACTAAAACCTTTTTACCTTCGCCCCAAAACTGTAAACTTTCACCCAGGGCCGATGTCGTTTTGCCCTTGCCGTCGCCAGTGAATACCGTAACCTGACCTGCCTCACCATCCATCAAAAGACCCACCCCCTAAAGCAGCATCGATTTTAGCCCAAACAATTATGAATGGCCTTAATCCTTTGCGTATTAAACCTTACCGGAGACTCGTTAATCAGTTTAAGCAATTCGTTTTTATTTGCCGGTACCTGCTGGTTTTGATTGGCCAACCCGGTGTTAATCATAGCCCGGTATATCTCGATAATCCAGGGACAGTACAGATCGCAGGCGGTCAGCAGATCTTGCCTTAAAAACAACTCCTGAGGCGTCCCCTCCCCGGCTATGCTTCCTTCCTTGATAAAGTAAACATAGTCCGCCCAACTGTACGCCAAATCAACATCGTGCGTCGATATAATTAATGTTTTCCCTTGTTCGCTTAACTGGTGCAATAAATCCATAATTTTTAACGCCATTTTGGGGTCTAAGCCGGCCGTAGGCTCATCAAATATAATTACCTGCGGTTCCATAGCCAACACACCGGCTATAGCAACTCTTTTTTTCTGGCCGAAACTCAAAAAATGGGTTGGTTTGTTTTCAAGGCTGACAGTTTCGGTTTCCCGCATCGCTTTTCTGGATTTGGCCAGCGCCATTTCCCTAGTTAAGCCCAAATTAAGTGGCCCAAAGGTGATATCATGAAGAACATTGGCGGTAAAAAGCTGGTTATCGGGTTCCTGGAAAACAATACCCACGTTTTTGCGCAATGCCAGCAGGGAACGATGGCGGTAATCTACTGCCTGGCCCTGGAACACAATGCTGCCCTTTTTCGGGCGTAGGATCCCGTTTAGATGCAGCAGCAGTGTAGATTTACCCGCTCCGTTTGCACCAAGCAGGGCAATCCGCTGACCTTTTTTAATTGCTAATGACAGGTTATTAAGAGCACTGGTGCCATTGGGGTAGATGTAGACAAGACCCCTGGCTTCGATAATATTTGTCATAGTATTCCTCCCGCATACAGGGAACCGGTTGCCAACAGGCCATCAACGGCCAGAATAAGCAGCACGTTGCGCCTGGAAAAACTGCGGTTATCTTCAACACCCGGCAGGTTTCCGGTGTAACAACGGGCAACTAGAGCATTATATACATTTTGCGAATTGACGTACGAATTAAGGAACATAGAAACCACCAGCCGGCCCAAAGAGTTAAATCCGGTGGACAAGTTTTTGTAACCCAGACGGCAGGACTGGGCCACATATACTTTACCCGCCACCTCCAGCAGTACAAAGATAAACCGGTAAATAAAGGTGGTTAATTCCACCACCAAGGCAGGCACACGTAGTTTTCTCAACACTGATACTATCTCTGACATTGGTGTTGTCAGAGATAAAAAATACAAACACGAAACCGAACCCAGCGAACGCAGGAACAGATTAACCCCCGCGTCAAGACTATGACTGGTAAAACCCAGGGCATACGGCCCCAAACCGGTAAACCAGATCAAACCTTGTTGTTCCCTGGTCAGGGTGAGCATTAAAGTAATTACACCCACTATTAAAAACGCTCCCGGCAGCAGCATCAGCTTAAGGTAAAACCTCCACGGGACACCGGCCAATAACACTATGGCCCCCGCCATCAGCCCAATAACGGCCAGTGAGGCAACCACACTGGTAATGGACAGGCACAGGGAGATAGTCAAAGCAAAAAACAGGCATTTTTCCCCGGGATGCACGGACACCAGCTTATTGTTATAAGCGTAATGGTCAATTAGGAGCATCTGGTTTACACTCCTTTTGACTTTTTTTGCCTCTCAGGTAGCCCAAATAATAACAGACAAAACCCGCCCCCATAGCCCCTTGCAAGGTAAAAAGTAAACTCTCCACTTCACCGCTGGGAGTCTCCCATATGTTGTTAAACCAAGGCTTATATTCAGGATGCAGTTCAATAATTGCTTCCTGTGCTTTGCCGTCGGCACCGCCGAAATCAGCTCCTTTAACATAGACAAGCGGAAATACAGTGATTAAAACAACCAGCATAATCAGCAATAAGTTTACATAATTAAACTGATTCTTGCTCATGCGTACTCACCTCTTGGGGAATCACGGACAGCTGAATTAAATCATCCTTACTATATGTATAGATTAAATTGAAGATCAGCAAAGTTAACAACCCTTCACTTATGGCCAGGGGCACCTGGGTAAAGGCAAATATAGTGGTAAATTTGGCGAACGATAAGGCTATACCCCCGTTTACATCCGGAAAGGCAAGGGCCAACTGCAACGATGTAGTAATATAAGTGGTCAAATTGCCTAACATGGCCGCCCCAAAAACAGCCAGCCAGCGCGGCAGATTTAGACGCATTGCTCCCTTGTATACCCCGTAGGCAATAAACGGGCCGACTACAGCCATAGAAAAAGCGTTAGCCCCGATGGTGGTAATGCCCCCGTGAGCCAGCAAGAGCGCCTGAAATATAAGCACGATGCTGCCCAGCACCGACATGGCGGCAGGGCCAAAAAGGATCGCTCCCAAGCCCACCCCCGTTGGATGGGAACAACTACCGGTGACCGAAGGGATTTTTAGTGCCGACAGAGCAAACGCAAATGCTCCGGCAAAGGCCAACAGCATTTTAAGCCTGGGATTTAGAGTAACGGTTCTCCTAATCGACCTGAGACCGATAATAAAGAACGGCAGCGTGATTATAATCCACAACAAGCACCACTGGCGGGGAAGAAAACCTTCCATTATATGCATGGCGTAGGCGGCATCGGGTAGGGCCAATGAGGTCACTAAAAATGCATAGATGCCAAGCATGCGATATTGTTTGCGAGCTGTCATGGGTTACCCCCTAGTTTAAAAAGGCCGGTAGGTGGGTGGTTTAGTTGAAACCAGCCCACGTACCTGGAAAGGATTTACCCTTTCCATAGATGCTTTATCTTGCGAAGGAGGTTAAAGGCCCTGCCAAGTAAGCCTTTAACTTTTCATTACCCTGAAAATACTACTAAGAAAATACTTTAAACGTTCAGAATCGATTCAATAACATTGGGCGTTATAGTATTTGCATTTGGTCTCCCTGCAGCCGTGGGGATGGCGTTGGCTATCCCGGCACAAAATAACACTGCCGACAGAAAGCTCAACCTGCAAGTAATCTTCACACAACTGCCTGCTTAATCCCAGGGCGGTACGGACAAAATTTTTGCAGCAGCACGGCCCGGTTTCATTGGCAATAGCATTAACTACCCGGGATACCACGTGCATGGTCACCGCAGTTTCCTCGTCCTTCGGGCACCCGGCCCCTAAAATTACTGAAAAAGCGGCACCGATAGCCGGGGCCACACCACAAACACCGGTCAAACCGCAGTAAGCGCTAATCGCCTGTTTCCTGGTCCGATTCAATGCTTCGGTAATTTGTTCCCCGGTGATTTTAATCTTACCGGTGCTCTTGATGGCCGCCAGCAGCGCACCTGATGCTATCCAGGCATGTTCACAGCCCAGCATGGGGATGTCGGTGTCCTGGATAATGCCTTCGGCAATCAGCACCGGATCTGTATTTTGCGCCGTCAGCAGCATATCGGTAATAACACCAAAGTACCTTTTACCATGGCATTGATCACATACAAAATGTCCCTGGCTGCAAAATACGTATCCCACTTCACTCTTACCGCAGTAGATGCAGCTTAATTCCCGGCCGTATTCAGAGTAGTCCAGCTTACCGCCGCATAACAGACAATCTTTTTTGCTTTCTTTGGGATGTTGAACAACACCCTTAACGATCAGCCCTCAGCAATTATGGCCATTTTTTTGTCCCACATTTTTTTGCTCATCAGCCATTAAACAACCCCCATATTGCAAACCTGTTTTTTACGCACCGGGGAATTTGCTTTCAAGAGTAGCTTTCTTTAGTGCCGAAAGTAAAAGGCCCTCCAAATAATCCAACCCGGTTTCGTAACAAACCACCGGCAACCCGGAATAATCAAATATCTCCAATATGTCCAGTTCAGGCATATCGATTAAGCCAGTATCAATAATCAGCATCTGGTCACAGCAGCCAAAATTCAACCGGGCTGAAACTCTGTCCCACTGCAGCGTTTTTTTAACTATTTTATCCCAGTTTTCAAACCACCCGGCAGTAAGAAAAAATGATTTTCTATATTGATCCTGGCCCGAAATCTCTGGACCCAAGACCATTTCCACACAATTTTCGGCTCCGATCAGTACCGCCTGGCTGGCTTCGGCCACCTGCTCAATATCGGTAAAACATTTATTGCCGTAAACTATAACCTGACCCGGTTCATTCAGGTGCGCTTTAATTTCCGTGCTTAGCCGGTCAGGGTAAACATGCAGGGCGCAATCAATATACTTTAAATCAACATCCAAGCCATGCTTACGCACTAAAAAATCAATCTCTCGCTTAACAATCGAGCAACACAACATCTTAATCATTGAGCGTCCAGCGGTTCCAGTCATGGTTTTATACTTAAGTGGCAATCCTTGGGCAGTGCTAATTCGGTTACCACCTCTATGCTTTTTAAAACCCCGGCCGGTACCAGGCAGGCCGGGTGTGCCACACCTTCACACAAGGTCTTATACGTCTGAGTTTCGTGCATTTTGCAAAAAAGCTCTTTGTACGGGTCAACAGTGATTAAATTTGTCGTAATTTTTTTTATATTTGGACAATCTGTTGCAATACTTACCTCTACTTGGCGTTTATTAATTCTGGTTGCTTTTACTTTGGTTGTAAAACCGCATATCCCGGACATAATCTCAACATCAGCCATCCGCTTGCCTCCTTAGAGTCTTTCGCTCTACTCCCCGACAAGCCAAAGTATAAATAACCACTGAGTAACTCATTCTATATTTATTCCGATATATTAATCGTGACGTCTCTGGGTAATGCGCCACCCAATTCAACCTGGATGGCTTTGATAATGGCACAGGGTACCGGACAGTCCGAGTTGTGCAGCCTTTTACTGGCCGCTTTGTAGATATAAGATTCCACCATGTTGCCGAAAACGCCCTTTGAGCAATCCACCTCCGTCAAATCCTCATTCAACATCCGGACGTCCTGGCAGGCACTAATTATCTCAACCTTAACCTTCATTTTAGAAATTTTTTGCACTTTTACTACTACCGTAAAACCACATGCTCCGGCAAAAACTTTGGCCTTAGCCATTTACGGGTTCTCCTCCCCCATCACACCATTAATTAGGATCATCTCTATTATGACATAAAGTGCCAAATAAATAAAAATCTTTTGTTTTTTTATTATACTACTTAGCCGGATATTAAAAAATGTTGGTTTTGGGGCTTAACCCTGGGGGACAAGCCCCAAAACCGCATGTGATAGGGAGGGAAATTTATTATTTGTTCTTTCTAGCCCACTTCTCAGCTCCATACTGCTTAACGGTATCAACCATCGCCTTTACGTTGGCCACAGGCGCTTCAGGCCAGATATCACAACTGGGCAATACCGAGTCCACACTGCCTTCCATAGCTTCAATTGTCGCTTTCTCCACAACTTCCGGGGTACCCAAAACCAAAACGCTATACGCGTCGATGTTGCCGAACAGTAAAGGCTCATAGCCAATATCTTCACGGCTCTTAGCCAGGTTGTTCTTGATTTCCACGCTCAGGGCGTCTGCACCGCTGGCCTGCATATTTTTCATCACAATATTAGTGCTGCCGCAGATATGCAGGAAGTTAGGCGAACCGATATTCGCAAAAATACGGCCCAGGTGCGGATCGATTACCTGCTTGAAGTTCCGGGGGCTCAGAACATCGGTGGTGGCACCCATCTCACGGATACAAATAATATCGGCGCCTGCTTCGCGATATTTGGCCGCCATAGTTATAATCAGGTCGGTAAGCACGGATAACATGCCGTTTACCAGGTCTGGTTTTTTAAATACCAGCTTAAACAGGTCGTTCAAATCCATTAACTGACCAGCCATTGTGAAGGGTCCCAAAAGCCAGGCCACTACCGGAACCTCGTTACCCACATCTTTTTTCAATAAACTCAAGGCTTCGGTAACCACCGGGTAGCGACCCCTTTCCCAAATCTTGTCGGGAATCGCTATGGTAGTCATTTCCTCTTCGTTATGGATAATTTTTTCTTTAATAGTGGGGTACAGCAGCTGGTTTACGTTCTCGTAGGCATTCATAACGCAGCCCAGCGCTTCGGCATCCACACACATATCGTAGGGCACAATAACGCTTTCCATACCGGTTGCTTTGTAAGTGAAAGCCGCAGTGTTGGCCATTTTAACCGCATCCCCGTGCACAGTGGGGAATTTGTATCCGTATTCATCCAGGCTGGCCGTCAATACACTACCCATACCACTAAAACAGGCCATTCGATCAGCGTCTTTATTGGCAAATATGCTCAGTACTCTCTCTTTTGATGTCACTGGATCATCTCCTTATTACTCAATTCTGCCGCCGGGGTTTTTAACCGACATATCATAAATTTCATCGACCAGAATTTGCACTACCGCAATAGGATTGGGCATGTTCATCCGGTTAAGGCTTTCTACATACAGATCATAAATTGGCCCGCTGGTAACCAGCTCTACTTTCCCGAAAAACCTGTAACCGCTGAGCGTTTCCCGATCGGCAACCACAATAGCTGCCCGGGGGTTTTCCAGAATGTTACGATATGTTCTTCTACCAACGATTTCGGCAAAAGCAATGATATTGTCGCTGATTACCCGGGTAGATCCCTTCGGGGCCACGCTGGGATTGCCAGCCTGATCCGCCGTGGCGATAAAACACTGATTTTGCTCAACCATTTTTTTCATTTCCGGACTGATTACGGGCATTTAATAATACCTCCTTTAATTATCCGGATAACTGCTTGGCAAAGTCGCCAAAGAATTTATAAAGCGGGTGGTTTTCGTTATCCGGTAGTTTACCGGTTTCGTCGTAAACCATAGTCGCCAGCATCATACTGGCAGTGGCCACAGCCGGAATAATCTTGGTCAGATTAATGATTGGCCCGCTGAATAGTAAATCGGACCAGAAGAAAGCGGCCAGGCCCTGGGTGGTGGCGTTCATCGCGGTAAAGCCATCGGAACCCCACATTTCCTTGGCTTCTTTCCACATGTAGGTCCCGTTGGAAGAGGCGACCCCACAGGGATACCCGAACTCTTCCTTCACCATTTTACTGGCGATGCAGGAGAAGGAAGTGGACGGCAGGTTCATCACCGAAGTGTCGACCAGCACCGTTTCAAACTTGTGCTCGCCAATCTGCTCCAACATCTTTTGCAGCCCGCTGACCCGCCCTTTGGGTGAGGGGTCTTCCTGATTGTAAGCCTGCAGCACGACGTGCTTAATCCCCAGTTCAGTCAGTGTTTTAACCTGTCCCGGGATATCTTTGTCCCAGGGAGTAATACTGTTATATAGTAATCTATCCTGCAGCCCTTTTTGGCAGCAGTATTCGGCAGCTTCCAAACGGGCCTTTTCCACCCACATATCAATACCAAAGGGCCGGTCGCTAATACTGGTATAAAAATCAACGTATTCTTTCATTTCGGCCGCCGAAGTGGCCACCAGCGCCACCAGCGCGGGCACTCCGGTCTGGTCGGAGAGCTCTTCCATTTTCTTTACATATTCCGTGGCTTTCTGGCGGTCAAACTTTCTCTCTTTCCTGCTTTCCATAATCTTATCCCCGTTATGAAACATCGAGGCAATTAATAGCGGCGGGTTGTTGCCCGGCTGCCCGCCAATTTTCCAATTACCCAACGAAAAAACTTTTTGTTCACCGGATAAAGTAAGCATTTTAGTTAACTCCTTTCATCAGTTGGGGACATTACCTCTTGGGTATCTGATCCAAGATGTTTTGAATACTTGGGAACTTATGTTTAGCATGCGGGAAGGCCATCGCCAACGCAAACCGATCCTGGAAATCCGATTCCACAGCTGTTTCCACGAACTCAACACTTTGCGCAATTTCCTGGGCTTCCCTGCGCTTGCCCCGATCCAGCAGCGCCAGCTTGGCGCCGTCACCGGCTGCATTACCTACGGCCTGCACTTTCTCCAGGTCGCAGTCCGGGAACATGCCCATTACCAGGGCACTTTCCTTGTCAATAAAGCTGCCGAAAGCACCAGCCAGAGTAACGCTGTCCAATGCAGCCACCCCGTACTTCTCCATCAGGTACTCCGCACCGCAGTACAACGCCGACTTGGCCAGCTGCACCGCCCGGACGTCACCCTGGGTAACTACAATATCCTTACCGATGGATGTTTCCTGGGCCCAAGCCACCACGTATTCCGGTTTACCGTCTTCACCCCGGCGCACCCGGGGGAATTGGCCTTCCAGTTGTTTAATGTTAAACCGGCCCGACTTGTTAATGATGGCCGACTTGAACAGCTCGGCAATCACATCGATAATAGCCGAACCACAGATCCCTTTAGAGTCTGTTTTTTGCACCTGCGGGTACCATTCTTCCATCCCGATCACCTTATAGGTAGGTTCCAGAGTTTCCGGGTCAATGCGAATTCTTTCAATGGCTCCGGGGGCGGCCCGCATGCCAAACTTAATCTGGGCACCTTCCAAAGCCGGTCCGGTGGCGCAAGAGGTGCACATTAATCTACTGCCGTTACCCACGTCAATTTCCCCATTGGTGCCGATATCGATAATCAGCCGAACCTCTTCGGTTTGTTTGTAGGGTTCTTCAGCAATTAGTACGCTTACATTGTCCGGCCCGACAAACCCGGCCTCCACCGGCAGGGTATGGACGTAAGCGCTTTTGTTCACTTTAATGCCCAAATCCCGTGCCTTCAGGTTCAGCGAGCTTTTTACCCCGGCGGTAAAAGGTGACCGCCCCACAAATTTAGGGTCAATGTTCAGGGCAATATGCTGCATCACAGTATTGAAAACAAGGGTCATTTCCATAATATCCGTGGGCTGCTTCTCAATTTGCTTAGTCATCCGATCAGCCAGGGTGTTTAAGCCCTTGATGATGGCCTTATGCATCTTTTCCAGCCCGTCGTCGTTCATCATGTGGTAAGTGATGCGTGACAGGACATCTTCACCATACCGAACCTGCGGGTTCATCATGGAGTCGCGCACCAGGGTCTCACCCGTTCTCAGGTCGCAAAGATAAGCAGCCACCGATGTGGTGCCGATATCCACGGCCAGGCCCAGCACGCTATCCACCAGGTCGGGCTCAACATGGATAATCTCCTGGTCATCCCAGACGGTGGCAGTGACACACCAGTTACCATCCCTGATAACATTGGGTAACTGCAGCAGGCAGAAGTAGTCGATGCCCAGATCGGCGGGCAAATCATATTTTTGGTGCAGCGCTTCCCGCAGCCGTTCGTAGTCACCATGATGGTCATCCAGGGTGGCGGGTTCCAATTCAATGTAATATTTGCTGACCGCCGGATCCAGGTTAAAGATCCGTCCTTCTTTGCCTATCTCCAAACAAACTTGTTTTGTGCCGCGGCTTTCCTCCGGCACGAAAACCAGCACATCGCCCTGAATCTTAGCGATGCAGGCCAGGCGGTAATTGTCCTTGATCATTTCTTCGGTCATAAAAGGCGACTCTTCTTCGGCCTGGAAGGGAGAAAGGTGTGATGCCTGGGAATCTATATTAAACTTTTCGAAAAAGCCTTCTTCTAATTTAACCATACACTTGCCACACTTTTTGGCTCCGCCGCAGACGTTTTCAATGTCTACTCCCAACTCCCGGGATGCTTCGAGGATTGTTTTACCCTCTTGAACCCGGCTCCTTCTTCCGGATGGTTGAAAGATTACCTGGTATTCATTCATACTTACGATCCTCTCCTCCGAACGCGTGATTATGTTTCATCCGCTGCAAACTGTCCCTGCCCCATTGCAGGGGCAGGGACGAAAAATTATCATACCCGTAAAATAGTTTTTGATTGTCTTAAACTTAACTATCCTGTGTCATCCTGAGCGTTAGCGAAGGATCTTAGATTCTTCACTTCGTTCAGAATGACATAATACTGTCAACGGTTTAGGTCTAAATATCTTTCAGTGAAGCTACCATGTTAATGGCATCCTGCAAAGCGTTGCTGGCGTTGGGGGCGTAGCCGTCGGCGCCCCACTTGTTGGCGATTTCCTCGGTCACCGGCGCGCCGCCAATCATGATTTTGGCCTTGGGGTTTTTCTCTTTAATCTGCTTGATGATGTCTTTCATGCCCACCATTGTGGTGGTCATCATAGCAGACAGGGCCACGATTTCAGACTCGGTTTTGAGTTGTTCTTCCACGAAGTTCTCCAGGGGTACGTCCCGGCCCAAGTCGTGCACTGTAAATCCAGCGGCGTCAAACATCATCTTGACGATGTTTTTACCAATGTCGTGCACGTCACCCTGCACCACGCCCATAACTACCTGACCCTTGACTCTGGATTTGCTTTCGTCACCCTTAAGCAGGGGGCGAAGGATGCCTAATCCGGCATACATGGCATCAGCGCACATTAGCAGTTCAGGCACGAAGTATTCCTGCTCTTCGTACAGCCGACCGCATTCTTGCATCCCGACCACCAAACCGTCGAACACGGCTTTATGAGGATCAATCCCTTCTTCCAGGGCTGTATTGACAGTGGCAACAACGGCTTCCTCCTCAAAGTTAACTACGCCGTCCGCTAACGCTTTCAGTAATTCCTGTTCCCTTTCTGGTGTCAAATGAAGCATCCCCTTTCAGTTGTTTTTTAATATCAAGCCCCATCAGCAGGTTTTATTTGTATACCCCATATGTTTTAGCCGCTTCTACAATGGCCATAGCATTAAGCACCGTACCATTGGGCGGATACTCGCAGCCGGGAGCCAGAATAAAGCCGCCGTTGCAGTCCTTAAATGTTTCAATGCACTTCCTGGCCGCCTCCAGGGTATCTTCGTAAGTATAAGCAAGCGCCAGTTCCGAGGGCGTCAGGTAACCAACGGTAACGATCTGGTTGCCCCACTTGGCGGCGTGCTCTTCCCAGTTTTTGCAGTCGTCGGCCGGGTAAGCGTGGGATATGCCTACGGGATCGAGCCATTTCTGCTGGGCGTCAAAGTAAATACCGTTACCGCAGTTGTGCAGCAGCACCGGCAAACCGGTGGACCGCATGGTATCCATAACCTTTTTGGCGTACGGTGCTTCAATCTTTTCCCACATTTTCTTTCTCATAATGCTCTGCGAAGCATATAGGGTGTCCTGCATCAGGGCGTGGGCCCCGGCTTCCGCCATCGCCTTGGCGTAGTCGCATAAAACATCGGCAATCACGTCTTCGGCGTGCATTACGGCTTCGGGGTGCTTCAAGCAATCCATGAAGACCTGCTCATGACCCCTCAGTTGGGAAAGCACGCCCAGCGGGCCGTAAATAAAGGCGCAGATGGCAACTTCCTTACCAATTCTCTTGGACAGAATGTCGATAACTTTTAAAACCATGCTCATCCTTGGTGTTTCACGGGGGTTGATTCTCTCTATTTTGTAATAATCGTCTCTACCTTTAATTACGGGGTTATAAGTCTGGGTGTACGCGGTACTATTGACGGGGTATACCACTTCCTGGCCCCAGTCGGCGCACTCTACGGACAGGTCGATCAGCAGCGTTAAGCAGTCGTCCCCAATAATTTTTTGCGCCTGGATAAAGGACTCCGCACATTCTTCCGCATCGGTGGACCATTTGGGATAATCAACACCCAATACCCGCCGTGATGCACCGTTAAACAGTGTGCACACCGGTACCCGGTCCGGCTTCTGTCTGCTTAGGGCAGCGGCTGTCCTTTCCAGTCCGGTCATTTGTTGGCCTTGAAATAAAGAAGCCATTCTTATACCTCCCCTGCTTAAAATTCAGTCCCCTGCTTAAAATTAAAACCTTGGTAAGTTAACTTTAAACAACCCGCATCCATCTTCAATCCAGTAACAGAATCCCTGTATAAATCACCTCCTTAGGATTATCAAGGCCAAAGGGCAAACCTGCTTCCCCGGCTGTTTTGATGACGTCAATCCCCATTGCTTCCGCGCTGGGGCGCGCCTGCGTCGGGTTTCGGCAGGGTAAGCCGGATCGAGCCCCGACACACTCTTCACAAATGCGACAATTGGATGCCCCAAGACCAGTCGAAAAATAAAATCCCAACCCGAGGGCTTTTTTCTCCAGCTCACCCAGCATCAGCTGCGCTCTTCTTTCGGTCTCGGCCAGTTTTTTTTCTTCTATCCCGTCAGAGACAACCTGAATCACCAGCGCGCAGGAGTATTTGGCTAAAACGGTTCTAAACTCGGCCACCGTCATGGTATTGGGTGGGCAGCGCAAATTGTTCCCATAGTTTGGGCAAAAGGGAATTTGGCACTTCAGCCTTACCCGTTCATCAACAACTATCTGATTGGCCGGCATCAACTCCGCCCTGTAAGCCCCCAATACCAGGGCACATTCTTTAACCTCGGCGTATTTTTCAAACTTGGTCTGTGTCATAGTTACCTCCTCATGAATTCAGTAGATAGTTGGTTAGTTGGTTCTGTTAAACAGTCAGCTTCTTATACAACTCCGGCAGCTTAACCGGAAGCAGTTCAATATTGTCAATAACGATATAACCCACCGACCCCATTATCTTTTCCAGGTATTCCTTACCCTTACGGTCTACGGTAATACAAAACGGGGTAATCAGCTTCATTTTGGCCTCGCTTATGGCCATCCGGGTGTCTTCCTGGGCATAAAGCAGTTCGTCCCGCTGCAGCCAGGACTTAAAATCAGTATTTTCTGGCTCAGCACAATAATCAAAATCGTATGGCCTTCCATCACTAAGCAATATAAGAAGCCGCACCGAAGCTTCAATGCTCTCCAGTTTACTAATGGCATGCCTTACCGCTGCCCCCAAACGAGTCTGCCCGCTGCTCTTAAACCCGCCAAATCGCTGCTTGGTTACATCACCGTGGACTTCATCAAATTCTTTGACCACGTAAAAATTGACTCGGTCTCTGCCCTCACTGTTAAAACCGTAAATCGCGTACTTATCACCCAATACTTCCAGCGCTTCCGCCATAATAATCACCGATTCTTTTTCCACATCCAGTATCGTCTTGCCGCTGTCCAGCACCTGGTCGGTGGAATTGCTTAAATCGATTAAGAATGCAACCGCTACATCCCGGATGCGTTTGTCAATCCTGGTATAAAATCCGCCCGTTACCATAACGCCTCTTTTGTTATCCACCCAGGCTTCCACCATAGCATCCAAATCAACCTGGTCACCGTCCTCCTGGCGTCGAAAACGCATGAAACGATCCGGCCTTAACAGGGCAAAGTATCTTTTTAATGACGACACCAGACCGTAGTGATGCTCAAGCGTCTCCCGTACAAAAGCAGCCGAGCTGGGTCGCAATGTAAACTCCCTTACCCTGACCCAGTCCGGTTTATATCCCCCCTGGTTGCAATCCCACTCGTCGTAGTCCGCCATAGCCCGGCAAGAATCGTTTTCTTCCTGGACAAAATCCGCTATTAGACCGGTTAAATATTCAATATACGGTTCCTTGTCAAGCTCACCGGGAAGGGCCTTAATAACCGCCTGGCCGTAGTACTTACCGCTCCCGTAACCCATCTCAGAACATTTTCGTTCCACCGACCGAGATACAGCCAGCAGTATGGGGCTCAAACCGCTTCTGGCGGTTAACCGACCAAAATCCCTGATGGCCTTGATATCCTGGCTATGCTCCCCGATATACAAATACCACCTGGTAGCCAAATGCAGACTGTCGGCCACACAAGCCTCTCCGGCAACAACTGACTGCCAAAAAACCGCAAAGGTTTGTTCAAAATATCCCGTACCGGCATCGGTAATTTGACCATCGCCCAAGGTTGCCGCGGCCACTGCTCCGGCCGCGTTGCTTAACAAACTGCCGCCATTTGCTTCTTCATCCACAGAATCCCGGGATAATAACTCCCTTTCCAGGCCAGGGTAGGACATAAGCAATAATTTTTTCACCCGGGCATCTTCAATCAACTCGAACAAGTGCAGGATTAAGCTGTAGTTTTCAAAGAGTGAAAAATAAAGGTGATATTCAGAAATTTCTGCGTATTCTGTCGATAAATTAAATTCACCGGCAGTATCAGCCAACATTTGTGGCTCTATGGCATAAGTACCCCCAATTAAATGAGCTACCTCGTGGATCAACAACGACTTATAAATGCTTAGGTTCTCTCCCGCTGTTGGATAGACGCTGATAAACCGCGGCAAGTAAACCCGTTTGCCGTCGCCGGTCGACGAACCAGATCCCCTTCCGATAACCTCCCGGGGCAGCAAGGCCGAAGACTTAATAATAATTTCCCGGTTAAAAAAAGCAACCGCATAAAGGGTCAGGCTCTTAACAACATCATCCAGGTCAATGCCCCGCCGAAAGGAAACCAGTTGTTTCCTGCTTTCCCTGGTCTGCAAGGCAACATTTTCAGCAAGCCGGTCTTCTTGCCCGCAGTGCTCGGCCCAAACCCAGGCAAACCAGTCCTGGAATTCCTCAATGTTTAATTCGTCAAATATCCGGTCACCGGATGCAGCAAACGCCAAGGCCGCCTTTTTACTTACCCCGGCCAGACGAAGCACCGCACCGGACCATGAGGCAAGGCCTTTTCCTTTAATCAGCGGCAAAACCCGGCCGCTTGCTCTGGCATATTCCAGCGCCACAGTTGCATCAACCGGATACAGTCCTTCTATCCAGCGACTCCACTCCGGCAGCAGTCGCTTAGAGATACGGGCACCCAATTTTTGCACCAAGCTGGGTACGGTATTAAAAAATACTATGGCCAATTCAATATCCAGGGCCAACAGCCTTTTTCCCCTGGTTATTAAACTGCCGAAAACTTCAAATGAACATTGCGGCCATATGGCACCCGATTTGAAGTAAGCTTCGCCTAACCTGGTATCTCGGCGGGCAAAATGAAATCCCTCATCATACCAGTCCTTTATAGCACTACCCGGTAAGTACCTGGTGGCCATAGGTATGGCCCCAAAAAACTCCATTGCGGCCGGCCAGCTTACCAAACTTAGTTCCAGACAACTTTCCAGCAGCATAAGCTGCTTGGTTTCATCAACACCAGCAAAGATGTCTTTACTTTGCTTAATAATTAAATTACCAGTATTTTGATTGTACCTGCAGGCTGATATATAAAACTGCGCCCAGCTGAACATGGCCTCCGGTGTTAAAACGCCCTGCACAGTGGGGCTGTAATTAAGCCAGTTCCACAATGTTTCCCACGGTGCGCCGGTAATCTCCATCGTCAACGGCAGCCAACTAAGCGCAAAACCCCTGTCCCCGGTCCGGGCAAGCACAGCCACGGACTGCTTAAATGGCTCCAGGCCCTTGGAATTGGTGTTAGCAAGAGTTATAGCACACTCCGCAACCAACTCCCTGAGCCGGTGGTCAAAAAAACCGGTATGCTCCTGAATTAAGCTATCAATTGTTTCGATTCCATCGCTGTACGGCACGTTGCAACCCCTTTAATTAAGTAAAAATTGAAACCGTGACTTCCTCCAAGCTTCTCTGGATGGAAAAATCATCCGTTAGAGGATTAATCATCGTAACCTTGATGGCATCCCGCAACGGAACACCTTGGTTGATTAAACCGGCAGCATATATCAACAGCCTGGTGCTTACGCCTTCTTCCAGGCCCCTGTTTTTTAAACCCCTTATCTTGCCTGCCAATTCGACCAGTTTTTCCGCTACCTGCTGCTCAACACCGGTTTCTTTAATCACAATTTCTACTTCCTGTTCCCGGGCCGGAAAATCGAATTCCAGTGACACAAACCGCTGCTTGGTACTTTGTTTTAAATCCTTCAAAATAGTCTGGTAGCCCGGATTATAAGAAACCACCAGCAGAAAATCATCCGGCGCTTCAATCATCTCCCCTTTTTTTTCAAGGGGCAGGATCCTTCTGTCGTCGGTTAATGGATGGATAACCACAATGGTATCCTTGCGGGCCTCAACTACTTCATCCAGGTAAAAAATAGCCCCTCTTTTTACTGCAATTGTTAAAGGCCCGTCTACCCATTCAGTCTGCTCGCCCTTGAGCAGATATCTTCCCACCAGGTCAGAAGTGGTTAAATCTTCATGACAGGCAATGGTAATCAACGGCCGTTTAAGTCTAAAGGCCATGTACTCCAGAAACCTGGTTTTCCCACAGCCTGTCGGACCTTTCAAAAGAACGGGCAGTTTCTTACCGGCCGCGGCATTAAATAACTCTATTTCCCTTCCTGTTGGCAGGTAATATGGTTCTTTTTCGCGCTTGAAATCACCAATTTTATATACTGTCAATTTTCACACCCCACGCAGCAAAGTATTATTTATGTTGTATTTCAGCCAACCTTTTTTCCAGGTCACTTCTCTTTACGTCCTTACCAATGAAGATAAACTTGTTTTCTTCTCCGCCCTTCATTTGCCTAAAAGAAACATTCCCCTCGACGAAATCAAAATTTTCATAAACCGAGCCCGTGCTGTATATCCCTTTTGCCCGCAAGATGTTGCCGTACTGGCCATCCTTCAATTCATCAAGCAGAGCTCTGACTTCACTTTGTACATAAGCGGCGTCTTTATTGGTAACAGCAAAAGAGTCAAAGGTATGGTCAAAATGCAGGTGCAAAAAGTGTTCACCCTGTTTTTTCTCGACTTCCGGTATATTCGCCTCGCAGTTTACCGCATGGATAATAATAGCCGATTCATTATACTTTCTAATTTCCTGTTCCACTGCATTCAGTGTCGCGGGGGGTACTAGGTCTACCTTGTTAACCATGATAATGTCCGAGTTAGCCAACTGGTCGGTATAAAAATCTCCAAAAAGTCCACTATGTATATTGGGTAAAAACCTGTCCGCATCGACAATGCCAATAATGGCCTCAATTTCCAGACCCAACTTTTCCTGAACCGGCTCCAGCGCCTCTAATATACCCGAGGGCACTGCAAGACCTGACGGCTCAATGATTAATCTTTCGGGGTTGATTTTAGTTCTAATTTCAGTAACCGCCTGCACAAAATCATTGGCCAGGGTACAGCAAATACACCCGCTGGGCAATTCCACCATATCAATGTTCTCCCCGCGCTGGATTAACTCGGCGTCAATGCCAATATCCCCAAACTCGTTAACCAGGACTGCGTTAAAAGCGTCTTTTTTCTGCAAAATATTGCAGATACAGGTAGTTTTGCCGGCACCTAAAAACCCGCAGATAATTTTAATTTTCATGAAATAGTTACCTCCCTGTGTACTTGTGTAATAAGTTTTTTCTATTACTAAACTAATGAGTAAAAAAAATGAATGTTCTGACTATTTAGCTACATTATAGCAAGCCAACCAAAATAAATCAACATATTAGTTGACTAAATACTATCCAAATCCGGTTTCTATCTTAATTTGATTCATAAGGTTAATGGCCACTTTTAAAGCATGATTGGCGTCTTCCCCATAACCACTGGCGCCCCATCGGCGAGCAACTTTTTCGGTAACCGGAGCACCCCCGATTAATACTTTAATCCCCGGGTTTTGTTCCTTGATAATTTTTATAATCTTTCTCATCTCAAACATAGTAGTGGTCATCATAGTTGATAAACAGATGATGTCCGGATTTACTTTTTCTGCTGTAAGAATAAATTTCTCAAACGGCACATCTCTGCCAAGATCGTATATTTTAAAACCGGATATTTCCAGCATCATTTTAACAATATTTTTCCCTATATCATGAATATCGCCGCTGACTACACCAATAATAACCTTGCCCTTAACTGCAACCTCTTTTTTATCAATTTTTACCCGTAACAATTCCAGACCTTTATATAGCACATCAGCACACAACAGCATTTCCGGGATAAAATACACCTGGTCTTCATAGAGCCGACCTACTTCCTCCATGCCCGGCACAAGCCCGTTAAAAATAGCTATGGCAGGTTCATAACCGGTTTCCAGCCATTGTCTGATGGTTTCTTCCATTTGAATTTCATCAAAAAAGATTACCGCTTCTTTAAGTTTGTTTAACATTTCGTTTTCAATATTCATCGCATTATCCATTATGCCAACCCCCTAAAAAATCATGCGAGCACATTTATCGTCAAGGTAATAAATAATTCTTATTTTTTTGAAAAAATTCGATGTAATTAATAATGTACTTGATCTCGTTGTTCTGGAAACCTCTAAGCGTCCTTAATACAGTTTGCACATTTGGATCACCCAGCAGTTCAATTACATCGGGGTTTAAAGTGGAAAGTAGATCTTCCACGTCCTTATTTTCCATAAGCAGGTAGGAGGAAGGGATGTACAAATTATTTGCAATGTTTTGCAGAGTTTCCAACGCCGGGGTGGTTTGGCCGTTTTCAATCTGACTGATCAGACCGGGGGTTACATTAACCTTTTCTGCTAGTTCCGTGACGGTAAAACCCCTGTCCAAACGGATTTTCTTTATTCTTTTACCTATACTGTTGCTGTTTTCACTCAAATCAAGAAAAAATTTAATCGTTACATTTAAACCTTCTGATATTTTTTTTACAGCATCAAGATCGGGGGTTTCCAAACCTGCCTCAAATTTAACTAACTGTCCTGCCGGGATATCGCATATTTCCGATAAATCTTCTACGCTCAACCCCCTGCTTTCCCGCATGTACACAAGCTTTTTACCCGTAAAAACATCATCCTGGGCGCCAACGAGAAAATTAACGGGCAGGTTTAGTTTTTCACTAATCTTTCTCAACACCTGAATAGAAGGCTTACGCAGGTTTCTCTCCAGGGCACTTAAATAAGAAGTAGAAATTTCTATCTTATCCGCCAGTTCGTTTAAAGTTAAACCTCTTTCTTTCCTAAAATCTCTAATTATTTGGCCTAAGTTCAAAATTGTAACACTCCATTTTTTGCTTAAAACCTTTTTGTCTGAATATTGGTATTATTTATCATAACAACTAAATCATTTTTTGTCTATTGTAAGAAATAACTTTGTTTCGACAATTCAGGGTTGCCACGGTTGTCATGGGGACGGTTTCGGTGACAGACGCGCTTTTCGTATGTCAACGGAACCGTCCCCGTGACAACCCCCTGCGACAAAAGAACCGGCTCCCTCTTAGTGAGGTGCCGGTCCCTTTAGTCATTGGATTAAAAGCCAGGAGCTATCCCAAGTGTGTCAAAGGAACCGTCCCCTTGACACACATGATGGAGAATTAACCGGGCAGTCTGGTTATGTTCAGGATAATGTCAGTTTTATTTCCGGCCAGATCCTTAACCACAAACTTCAAGCTGGTTACTTCTTCACCGGCGGCAAAATCCATTGCCCAATGTAGATCCGCGTAGCTCGTGCCGATAGTATATTCAATAACCTTGGTGTCGCCCCCGCCGAATAAGCCCATTAAAACGGTTTTTATTGCGCTGCCAGCCTGCTGGTCGCTGTCATTGATATAAAGTTCGATATCTCCCTCAACATCTCTCTGAACGGTTTCGTTGAAGGTAAATGTTACTTTCCCTACAGGGCAACCTGCGCAAGTGTTCACTTGTGCAGCAGTCCAGTTGGAACCGCTGCCGGTAACAGCCAGACTGGAGCCCAACGGGTCAGTTTTGGTTACTGTAACGCTCTGCAACACTGCCGGTGTGCTATCACTCGGGGTAACACCGCCACCGCCGCCACCGCCGCCGGCGGGAACGTCACCGATTCTATCGCCATCCACGGTAGCCGAGATGTCATCTGCTATCTCAACTTCTTCAGGATCCTGCTCAATCAGGCAGCCGTCGGCGTTGATTACTGCCGATTCAATAGTCCCTTCACCCTTAACATCAGCTTCGCCATCTAATGTAAGCGTACCAATGGAGGATTCCTCATTCATCGTGACAAGAGTGCCTTCCGCTTCTACGGAAACCGACAGGCTCTCGACACTGCCGTCAACCGTAACGGTGGCGGGTTCGGTAATGGTTACATTGCCGAAATCACCAACTAGTTGCACAGTGTAGCCTGCGGGGATAGCAACTTCATTATAAGAACCTTCCAAGATGGTGTTGCCGCGCAGTTCCGCATTTTCTACCGTAGTGCTGCCGGCAGCCACAATACGCACAGTCTTTGTGGCTTCGTCAATTTCCACTACCAGCCCACCAATTACGCAGTCCGTAAACACAATGCTGTTTTCGCCGCCGCCACGGACAATAGTCTTGCCGCGCACGGTTACGTTAACTAGGTTAGCATCGCCATCGCCGATGCCCGCGCCCAAGATTAAGTTACCGCTAATGGTCGTATTCTGCAGCGTTACACCCGGTACATTAATAGTTACACTGCCGGCGACCACTTCTACGCCCTGCTCGGGACCGTAAGTGCCGGCGGTTTCATAAACCACCGAGCCGGTAGTTGTAGATGTGCCACCTACAGCCCTGTCCAACGTAACCACGGCCTCGGCCCTGGTTATGGGGCTGCCCGGCTTGTAGCTTCCGTCGGTGTAACCCGACATTATTTTATTTTGGACCACCGCGCCAACCGCGGCCTTAGCCCAGGGAGCAATTTTATCGCCATCACTAAACCCGCTCAGCACATCCTGCTCGGGAACGCTCAGGCTCATCAGCCTGGCTATAATGGCGGCTGCTTCCTGCCGAGTGATAGACTTATTCGGTCCGAAAGTGCCGTCCTGGTACCCGGCCATATAATTGGCCTTGTCCACCTCACCGTAATACCAAGCGGTGGATTTTACATCAGTAAAACCAGCTGCGTTGCCACTGCCTTGAATACTAAACGACCGGTTAACCAGCGCCACAAATTCCGCGCGGCTAATCTGTTGGCCTGGCTTGTATGTACCATCCTGATAACCGCCAGTTAAACCCTGATCCACCCATTTGTCAATTTGGGCTTTAGCCCAGTAGTTGTCCGGCACATCGGAAAAACCGGCAGCGGAAGCAAACCCCGCGGCGGAAACAGAAAGTACCAGAGCCAAAACAATAACCATCAAATATTTTTTGCGCAAAACACAACCTCCTTCGTAAAATAATAAAACAAACTCTTGCAAAATAAGGACAACCCAAACATCCAAGTTATGCAGGGCTTGACCCAAAATGAGCTACTTCCAAACAGTATTTAAGTTCTTTGCAATTAACTAAACGATTAGGGAATCTGCAAAAAAACTATATTATGACCACGAGCCCCCTTTTCGCAGTAATTACAACCACATTTACTGAATTATAACATTTTCCGTATAATTTTGCATTACAAGAATGCTTTGGTTTATCAATTTAGGACCAGCATCCATAATTGGGACACTGAAATCATAATTAAACGTTGTAGGACTTGCAACTGCTGGTATAAAATAACAGCAGCGAATATTTATGTGAAATGAGTTGACCAATAAGCCAATGAAACCCATTACGATAATCGCCGTAACCATTGTTTGGATGTCCCTTATGTTTTTCGGCTCATCCATACCAGCAATTTCTACTACCGAAATTACCCACTTAATTTTAAATATCCTTAATAAACTAATCGACCTGTTACCGGATTGGTTAAGAGGAAACAGTCCCATCTCCGCCGAGTCTTACAGCTGCTTTAACATGGTAATCAGGAAAATTGGCCATTTTGTCGAGTTTCAAATCCTGGCCGTTCTCCTGCTTAAACTATTGCTAAGCATAAAAAACATCAGGCACCCGTTTATAAAAAGCGGCCTGATAGCCATTGCCTTTGCCTTTTTAGATGAGCTATACCAATCCACAGTACCCGACCGCAGCCCGCTCCTGCTAGATGTTGTGGTTGATACCGCAGGTGTACTCACAGTCCTAATTATGATCAAACTAGCCCGTTTCGTTCAAGTCGGGGACGGTTCTTGACTTTAAAGTGTGTCAAGGGGACGGTTCCTCTGACACACTTTAAAAAATGTGTCAGAGGAACCGTCCCCTTGACACACTTTTTTCAAAGCGCCAGGCGTCTCGGCACATAGCTACCAAATTTCGCTTGGCTGTCCAACCCCAGTCCCTCTCGGCTTTGGAAGCATCGGCATAGCACTCGGCGATATCGCCAGGCCGCCTGGCTGCTATTTCATAGGGCAAATCCAGGCCGTTGGCCTCTTTAAAGGCCTGCACCAACTGCAATACACTAACGCCATGACCGGTGCCCAGGTTATAAATATGTACGCCTGCCGTGAGCTTAGCCAATGCCGTTACATGCCCCTCGGCTAAATCCAGTACATGAATATAATCTCGCACGCCTGTACCGTCCACCGTGGGATAGTCGTTGCCAAAAACCCGCAGTTTATCCAGCTTGCCTTTAGCCACCTGAGTGATATAAGGCATCAGGTTGTTGGGGATACCGGCAGGCGCTTCACCAATCAAGCCGCTCTCATGGGCGCCCACCGGGTTGAAATACCGCAGCAATGCCACCGACCAATCTGGATTTGCTTTGGCGATATCAGTGAGAATCCGCTCACTCATCGCTTTCGATTCACCATAAGGGTTGGTGGATGGCAAAAGCGGCATGTCTTCCACAAAGGGGACTTGATTCTCGCCATAAACCGTAGCCGATGAGCTGAATACAAACCGTGGCACGCCGTATTTCAAACATGCTTGGGCCAGAACCATCGTGCTGACGATATTGTTATAATAATAAACCAATGGCTTTTCTACCGACTCGCCCACCGCTTTAAGCCCGGCGAAATGGATGACACCGTCAATCGAGTGATTGGCAAAGATGGTATTGGTGGCTGCTGCATCGGTCACATCGATCTGGTAAAAAGTAATTTCCCGGCCGGTAATCTGTTTAACTCGCTCCAAAGTCTCGGCGCTGCTGTTGCAAAGATTATCGGCCACGATCACCGTATGTCCCGCTTCAAGCAAAGCAACACAAGTATGGGAGCCAATATACCCGGCACCGCCGGTAACTAAAATGTTCATCTCCTGAGCGCCTCCTTTAAAGGGCATTCAAGTCAAGAACCGTCCCCAACTTGAATGCTTGCTTTGCCTTTACGGCAGGCATACTTTTTACCCTGCGCTTTTTTATTCGGCACCACCTGGGTTTGCGGTTTTCTCTGCCAGGCGGCCCGGGTCAGTTTTAATTTTCTCATACATGCGCATCCAGCAGCCGTTTAAAAGCCTCATAGGGCTTGGCGCCTATAATTTTGTCCTTACCTTCTATAATAAAAGTCGGCAGCGCCGTAACATCGTGCTCCCGGGCCCGTGCACGGGCCTGCTGCAGCCGGGTGGCATAAGTGCCGTTATCCAGGGCCTCTCCCAGCGCCTGCCGATCCAGGCCAATTTCGCCCAGCAGTCTGAGCAGGGTTTCCTTCTCGCCGACGTTCTCGCCCTCCTGGAAATAAGCCCGTAACAGGCGTTCGTGGGCCTGCTCAAAAAGCCCGGCCTCCCGGGCGAACTCGCCGGCCTCCAGCGCCAGTCGGGTGTTGGCCACCACCTCAAGCGGGTTGAACGTGATGCCGTAAGGCGCCCCGGCCCGGTTCAGGTTAACAATCATCGTCGTCGGGTCATAATTGGGAAACATCTGCCGCAGCAGCTTGCCCTCAGGCGGCGTTTCGGGGTGCAGCTCATAGCCCACCCACTCTTCCTCTATCTCATATTCCTGCTTCAGTTTTTCGGCAATACCTTTGCCGATATAGCAAAATGGTCAGGCGTAATCAGAAAAGATGACCAGCTTAATACTCATTTGTTTGACCTCCTAAGAACAATGTTAGCTAAATAATAACACTATTTCCCACAAAATAAAAACATCGTCCCCTTGACACAACTTGAACGACCGCGGGTGTTTGTTTTATAATGAACTAACTATTCGACTATTTTTGTACCTGCTGACACCGGAAAGGGGACTATCCTTTTGGCCGTACTAAACCCCGCAGCGGACGGGTTTAATGAAGCATCTCGTCTAATGAGTCTAATTAAAACCCAAATAGAGTCTGTCATCATCGGCAAACAAGAGGCCGTGGAACTGGCGCTGACGGCTTTTTTGGCCCGGGGGCATGTCCTGTTGGAGGATTTGCCGGGCACCGGCAAAACTACCCTGGCCAAAACTATGGCCCGCTCCCTGGGCTGCGATTTTAAACGGATCCAGTTCACTCCCGACCTGATGCCTTCCGATATAACGGGTATGAATTTTTACAACACCAGAACCGGCGAATTTGAATTCCGCCCCGGGCCGGTGCTCACCAATGTGCTGCTGGCCGACGAGATTAACCGCACCACCCCCCGTACCCAGTCGGCGCTGCTGGAGGCGATGGAAGAAAAACAGGTCACCGTCGACGGCGTGACTCGCCCTCTGCAGCAGCCCTTCCTGGTGCTGGCCACCCAAAACCCCGTCGAATCCGAAGGCACCTTCCCCCTGCCTCTGGCCCAGCAGGATCGCTTTCTGCTGCGCATTAAGCTCGGCTATCCCGCCAAGACTGATGAAGCGACAATTTTACAAAAGCACGTCTTTGGTGATCCCGTGGCATCTTTGGCGCCGGTTTTAAGCCGGGCGCAGGTTTTACAGGTGCAGGAGATGACTCAGCATGTGCATTTGGAAGAGGCGCTGGTGCAGTACATTTTGGATTTTGTTGAAGCAACCCGGCAAAGCGAGGTGGTAGCCCTGGCGTTAAGCCCCCGGGCCTCCATCGGCATGGTTAAAGCGGCCAAAGCCCTGGCCCTCTTAAAAGGGCGCGATTACGTCCTGCCCGACGACATCAAACTATTATGCCTACCGGTCTTTGCCCACCGGATAAAGTTAAAGCAAGCCGAAAAATATAAAGGCTGGCAGGCCGAAGACTTCTTAAACCAACTCCTGACGACCATCCCCCTGGCGCTAAAAGAACGCCAAACAAAGGACCGCCAGCAATGAAAAACACCCGGGTGCTCAGTACCACCCCGGCGGCCAGTCTTGCCGTCCGACTGCTGGCCGCCGCGGCCGCGCTGGTGACGGTCTATTACCGCATGCCGCTGCCTTTTTTGCTGCTGATCCTTTTTCTTTCCTATTTAATGTGGAGCTACTACTGGACGCTGATGAGCTGCCGGTCTACCACCGGCACCAGCCTGGCCGCCCAAGAAAGCATCTTTGCCGGTGAAACCCTCACCCGGGAGTTCAAATTTGTAAACGGTTGGCTATTCCCCCTGGTGCGCTGCGGCATCAGCTTCCTGCTGCCCGCCGGGCTTACCTGCACCGGCGACACCCCGCAAACCATGACCAGGGAATCCAAAAGCGGCGACGTCCCGGCCACCACTTTTCAACTGGCCCCGGCCTGGAATTATTACACCGTTCATTACGCCTGGCTGCCCGAAAAAAAAGAATTTACCCTGCGCCTGCAGGTACAGGCTCGCTTAAGAGGCATTTACTACCTGCCCCCGCCCCATCTATTTGTGGGCGACCCCTCGGGCCTGTATCGCGGCCTGAATCAGGTGGGCCGGGAACAATACCTGTACGTTTTCCCGCGCCTGAAAAGCACCGGGGAACTCCATAAAGCGCTGGACTTTCAAGAAAACAACCGGGAAGACAACTTCGGGTTGGAGGATCGCTACCAGGCCCAGGGGGTAAGAGATTACCAACTGGCCGACTCGCCCAAAAGCATTAACTGGTACGCCACAGCCCGGGCCAACAGTTTAAAAACCAACATCTACCAGCGCAAAGACTCCCAATTCTGCCTGGTGGCTTTGGATTTGTGTGTGCCCGTCCAACCCGCCTATGCGCTTGATGCAGCCCGCTTCGAAGACCCCAACCTGGAAGAAGCCATCAGCCTGGCCGCCGGTATAGCCCTTTTCCACCTGGAACAGGGAGCGATGACTGCATTTTACACCAACGCGCCCCTGCTGCAGTGGAAGAAAAAGAAAGACAACCCGCTGCCGGACGACACCAGCGCCTATATGAACAGGGTCAGACCGATTACCGTTTTGGACTTTGCCGGGGGCACCAGCCAGGCCCAAAGCATCCTTAAAATATGTGCCGCCATTGATGAAACCAGCCGGGCCTACCCTGAAGCCAGGGACAAGCTGTGGGAAAAAATACAGGCCGCCCCGGCCAATACGTTAATCTACCTGCTGCGCTACCATGACCCGCCCGCCAGTTGGGAGAACGACGAAGAATACAAAACCAAACGAGACAATGCCGCCCCGGCGCAATTTTACAGCCCGCAGCGTCTGGCCGACCTAGCCTCATCCCGAGTGCGGCTGTTCAACCTGTCCCCCTGAGCCTTGGTGCCAGGTGTTGCAAGTTGAATTTGTTGCAAGATGAAAATCAAATATTTTTCAACTTGCAACTTACAACTTGCAACTTACAACTTGCAACACCTGGCACCTTACCCTGCCCGCTTTAAAAGCAAGATTCTTCACTGCGTTCAGAATGACATATACCGGCAGTATGACATTAAACCGTAGGTTTACATAAACCCGAAGTCCAAAGGAGGGAGACAAAATGAGTTGGGCGGCCTTGCTGCTAAGCGTAACCGGCTATAGCTGGTACCTGGTGTTTGCATACATGACCTACGCCACCTACCCTGGCCTATGGACCGGCCTGGCCGGCCTGTTTTGTCTGGCCCTGCTGCCTACCGTCCTGGGCTTTACCATAAACCGGAGCCTGCTTGCATCGGGCCCCACGGTTTTAAAGCTGGTGCTCATCAATCTACTGCTGTACCTGCTTTATACCGGCCTTACCGCGCTGGGCAGCGTAATGATTGCCGATTACCTGTTTTGGAATCCCCCGCATTCGTTAACCCGGGCAGCCTATCTTTTCCCGTCCGCCTGGCAGCTGCTGGCCTGGCTAATCGGGACGTACTATGTTTTTCAAACCGCTGATATTAAAGCTGCCGCCCAGCCCACCGGCATCAAAACCGTGGAAACAAGCCTGGTGCTGGTGATACCCGCTATTTTTCTGCTCACCTACATGGGCTTTGCCGGGCCGCTGCTGATCATCCTGGTGGCCGGCTGGTTTTTAGCCCTGGCCCTGACCCTGGCAATAGAGGGAACCGGAGTTACAGCAACTTCCGTAATCCGTTACGATATCGTTCTTTTTCATGCTTTAGTGCCGCCCCTGGCCGCCATCATCCTTTGTGCCGCCGCATTTTTGGGCGAAATCCGCAGCGTGCTTCAGGCCGCCCGGGGGGCTTTGTTCGCCCTGCTGGCCTATCTGGTCAAATTGCTGGACATGCTGTTTCCGCCACTGCCGGAATCAAACGTCGTGCTCCCGGAAATGGCCTCCCCGCCCATGCCTACCGGGGGAGCGGAAAATGTCCAGGAGCCGGCGTCCTGGTTTATCTACATAATCATTGGCCTGGGGCTGCTGCTGCTAATCCCCATCCTGCGGGGGCTGCTGGGCCTGCTTAGAATCCGCCTGGGTGCTGTTCCGCGGCTGCCCCAAAAGCGGTATTCCCCGTTCCGAGCACTGCTGCAGGTGTGGCGGTGGTTAATAACACTGGTCTGCAGCCTGCTTAAAATTTTCGCGCCCTTGGTTACCCGCCTAAAAGCACTGGCCGGTGGGCTGCGGCAAAAAATAAAAACCATCCTTAATAGGTGGTTGCCCGCCAAAACCCCCGGCCAAAAAATCTTTCGCTCATACGAAGCCTTTTTGCGCCTGGGCCGCCGCGCCGGCTGCCCCAGACAAATCTACGAAACCCCGTTGGAATATGCCCGGCGGCTGCAAACGGCAACCACCAAGCAGCCCTATCCCGGCGCGGAGATCAGCCGGCTCACCGGCCTGTTTCTAGAGGCCAGCTACAGTAAAAAGCCCCTCAGCTGGCAGCAAGCCGCCGAAAGTGAACGCCTTTTCAAAACCATCGCCCATTCAAGTCGGGGACGGTTCTTGACTTGAATGCCAGTAGGAAATTTTAAACAATTGTTTTACTTTCTCGCATAAAGAGGTAATCTATTATTATAAAGTATAAAACATAAGGTTGGTGCCTACATGAAAACCGGAAATGTAAGCCATAAAGGACAAATCGTAATACCTGTTGAAATACGCAAAAAATACGGCTTGGAACCTAATTCAACGATTAGAATTACAGAAATAGATGGATACATAGCAATTATGCCTATGCCCAAAGACCCGATTAAGGCAGCTAGAGGCATGCTTCGTGGCGATATGACAGCCGCCCGGCATATGTCCGAAATTCGAAAAGAAGAGTGGGAGATGGAAATTCAAGTCAAGAACCGTCCCCGACTTGAATGTTGACCAACCTACTAACTACCCAATACACCCCAATCCCAACACTGGCCCCGGCGCTATCAATGATAACATCCTGCACCTATCCACCTCGGCCGGGGACGAATAACTGATGGACTTCATCCGATATAGCATAAAGAACACAAACCCCTAAGGCTATAACAACGCTCCGGTAACCGTATACCCCACTTCTCCTCAATGCATATATTACCAATATCCCCAGCATAAGATAGGCAAAAAAATGGGCATTCTTGCGCACGATGTGATTAAAGCCTTCGATATCAAAATCCGCCCCTGGTGCAAATTGCGCCACGATTTTTACAATAACCTCTGTTATTCCGGTAAATCAGACAAGGGGACAGGGACTTGTCTGGTGTTGCTCCACCAGACAAGTCCCTGTCCCCTTGCCTGATGTTGAAAAAAAGCGCTACCCTTGTAATAATTTGTTGAATAAAACAAAACGCGATGGTATAATTTAACTGTCATTATGTTGCCTTAATAAAGGGTGTAAATCCATGGACCAAAGGGCTGATTCTGTGTAAATGAAACGCCATATTGACACCATGGAATCTAAAAGCCAGGCATTTTTGTCTGGTGCTTTTCTTTATTATCTCCTATTGAATAACGAAATAACTAAATAATAAAATAATTTAAACAAAAAGAGGGTGGTTACGTTTTTTTAAGCAGCAGGGCACTGATATTATTCTGCCTGGTTGTCGAATTGGCTCTTTGCGGTTGTGCGCCAATAAAGGACACAACTGCCGTTAATCATCCCCCAACAGCTCTCCAGAACCAAACGAACAATAGCGATGAACAAATTCCACCCCAGCAATTTAAAATATTACACATTATGAGTTACCATTCGCCTTGGGAGTGGACGGATACACAACTTGAGGGATTTAAGGAAGCTGTGCGGGATTTGGACATCGAGTATCAAGTTTTTCAGATGGATGCCAAAAACAAAAGTGCAGTAGAATGGAAGGAAGCAGTAGGCCAGGAAGCCAGAGAGCTTATCGATGCCTGGCATCCGGACCTTGTCTATGCCAGTGATGACGAGGCGCAGCAATACGTTACCGGACATTATCTCAATACCGGTATACCGTTTGTATTTAGCGGGGTAAACAAGGACCCCGCGGCATACGGCTTTACAGCGAGCAAAAACGTAACTGGAGTTTTAGAAATTGAACATTTTAAGGAAAGCGCGGCATTATTTAAAAAAACTGTGCCTGATGCCAAAAAAATTGCCGTAGTTTTTGATGATTCTCCCATTTGGGAACCGGTGCGTAAGCGGATGCAATTGCAAGCTGATCATATTTCCGGACTGGAATTTACGGTTTGGGATACCATTACAACATTTGCCGAATACCAAAGTAAAATTAAAGCCTACGAGGACCAGGTGGATGGAATCTGTCTGGTGGGTATTTTTAACTTCAAGGATAGCAATGGTAATAATGTACCTTACGCTGATGTATTGAGATGGACAGCGGAAAACAGCCAGCTGCCGGATTTTAGCTTTTGGATCGATAGAGCCACTTATGGAACTTTATGTGTGATGTCTGTATCGGGGTATGAACAGGGCCTGGCGGCAGGGAAAATTGCCAGGGGCATTTTAGTTGAAGGAAAGAGCCCGTCCAGCTTTCCCATGGAGCCTACCACCAAAGGCCAGCCCGGGATAAATATGGCCAGGGCCAAAGCATTAGGCTTAAAAATTGATAGTCATATCCTTTTATGCTCCAAAGTGCTGAATAATTTTCCCTGGGAGAAATAGATGCTGTATAAAATTCAGAACAAGATACTCCTAATTTTGTTTTTAGTTTTGTCTATCACCATCGGCATCAATTATTATCTGAGCAACAATATTTTGCGGGCTGAGTTTTCCAGTGCGGTGAAGGGGGAAAGCTTTGCCATCGGCAAGGGCTTGCAAATACAGGTGGAGAGGCTGCTCTCGTATGGTCTGCCGCTGGAGGACTTAGTCGGTTTTGACCAACTTTGTATTGAAGTGACCAGTAACAATAACAGTGTTGATTATGCCGCGGTTGTCGATGTAAATGGAACAGTGTTGTTTCATAGTGACCTTGATCAAAAAAAGGTTAATACAGATGGGCCAGAGGTACTTGCCGCCCTGAAAGGTAAAAAAGATACCGTTGTTGAGTATACCAGGGGGCAAGACCAGGTTTATGGTTTTGTTTTACCGGTATTCACCAGTGACAACCAATATGTCGGGGCAGTGCTGTTAAATGTACCAGTGGCCAGCATTACGCAAAGAGTAGCCATGCTGTCCAAGTTTACGGCATCAATCGCCGTAATCCTGTTTATTGTGGCCATGTGCCTGATCGCCTTGGCGCTTTCCCTGTGGATAACCAAACCGATCCTTAAACTGCATCAGGCGACAAGAGAAATTGGGCATCAAGGCACCGAAAATACCCGGATGGTTGATATAAACTCCAATGATGAAATAGGCAGACTGGCGGCTTCTTTTAATACCATGACTTCCCAGCTTAATAAAACGATGGTTTCGAAGGCTTATGTGGACAATATCATTTCGAGCATGACCGATGCCCTAATAGTGGTTAGCCCGGATAACAAAATCCAAACCGTTAATGAAGCCACCACCACGCTGCTGGGCTTTGCCAAGGATGAGCTGATTAATCAGCCGGTGACTATGATTTTCCCCAGTGTTAAAGAGGTGCCTTTTCGAGGCGAGTGGTTAAGTAAGCTAATTGCATCGGGTGAATATAAAAACTATGAAACCGTGCTAAAAACGCGGGGTGGCTTGGATATTCCCATTCTATTATGCTGTTCGGTGGTTAAGACTCAAGATAACCAAGTTAAATATATCGTATGTACGGCCAGGGATATTACCGACTTGAAAAAGGCCGAGCAGACCATGTTCTATCAGGCCAACTATGATATGTTAACCGGACTGGCTAATCGCTATCACTTGGAAAAACAGTTGTATCAAGCGGCCCGGGATATAAAAGGCAATGAGGAGAGACACACCTTTCTTTATCTGGATCTGGACCAGTTTAAGGTTGTCAACGATATGTGCGGGCATCACGCCGGTGACCAGTTACTGGAACATTTATCGCTGATGATGAAACAAAAGATGCGGTCGCACGATTTAATCGCCCGGCTTGGCGGCGATGAATTTGGCGTACTGTTACGTCATACCAGCATTTCAGACGGGCTGCATATAGCGGAACGATTTTGCAATGAGATATTAAATTTTCGTTTTGCCTGGCAGGACAAGTTGTTTAACGTTGGAGTCAGTATTGGGGCAGTGGAAATAAATAAGCAAAACACGGATGTTGAACTACTACTCAGCGCGGCTGATCGAGCGTGTTACGTGGCCAAAGAAAAGGGCGGCAATAGAGTGCAGCTATTCCGTATTGAGGACCGGGAGATATCTGAGCGGCATGGCGAAATGAGCTGGACTTCTAAAATTACCAAGGCCTTCGATGAGGATAGGTTCTTTTTACATTACCAACCAATCATACCGGTGAAGCTAAAAAACAATCGGGATTGGCATGAAGTTCTGATTAGAATGCGCGATGAGAATGGGGATGTCGTTTTACCAGGTGCTTTTTTACCTGCCGCCCAAAGATATAACATGATGCTTAACATAGACCGTTGGGTAATCCATCATTTTCTTTCCACGTACCGGGAAAACGTCGGGGTACTTCTGAGTGGGTCTGATTTGTTATTTAACATTAATATTTCAGGGGCATCTTTAAATAATAAATCCTTTTTAAGCTTTATATGTGATGAGCTTAAGCTATACGGCGTACCTCCCGAAGTGCTGTGTTTTGAAATAACTGAGAGTTCGGCGGTATCCAATTTCGCCAATGCCAATCAATTCATCCAGGAGTTAAGAAGTTTGGGATGCAGTTTTGCTCTTGATGATTTCGGCAGCGGACTTTCTTCATTTGGCTATTTAAAGTATTTGGCGGTAGATTATTTGAAAATTGATGGCACGTTTATTAAAAACATAGCCTCCAATAAGGTTGATTTCGCTATGGTGTCGTCAATTAACGAAGTTGCCCATTTAATGGGGATGCAAACAATAGCTGAGTTCGTGGAAAATAAAGCAATATTCGAGTGCCTCAAAAGAATAGGTGTTGACTACGCCCAAGGTTACTGGATAGGGAAGCCCTCAAAAGTGTGCCAAGGGGACGGGGTTCCTTTGGCACACTTTCCACAATTAAATTGCTTCCGATAATGAGATTTATCAGAATAACTAATTTTAGAATAACCGCAATTTTATAGACAAATAACTATCCATCTGATAAAATAAAAATAACTGAAAAGTGCCACACTACGCGTTGTGCCAAGTTGGCACAAGGAACTAGGATACTGGGGGGGGTAGCCTTTAATAAGGCTACCCCCCTTTTTGTTGCCCTTTTTCTTGTATTATTCTGACACTATAAATTGGGGGTGAATATTTTCCCTTTTTTGTGAATTAGATAACATGAGAGTTGCCATTTGATATAGTGAATATTTGTTAGGCCTTATAGATTTCTTAAGGAGGTGCATCATATGGATCCTCAGACTGGTATTGGAAAAACAAAACAGATGGGTTTCGGACAAGCGTTCAAAGCTAATTTTTTGGGTAACGCCCCGGAGTGGTACAAAGCAACAATTCTCGTTTTTCTGGTGTTGAACCCTATTTTGATGTTGACCGTCGGTAAGTACGTTACCGGTTGGGTGTTGATTGTCGAATTTATCTTTACTCTTGCAATGGCGCTAAAATGTTATCCGCTCCCTGCAGGTGGACTTCTTGCGATCGAAGCCGTTGTGCTCGGGCTTACTAACCCGTATACGATCTATCACGAAGTTGAAATGAACCTCCCGGTTATTTTGCTTCTGATGTTCATGGTTGCCGGGATTTATTTTATGAAAGAAGGCCTTGTGTACCTGTTTTCCAAGGTCCTTACCAAAATACGCTCCAAAATCATGCTTGCATTCCTGTTCTCTGCAATGGGTGCATTTCTTTCAGCTTTTCTGGATGCACTAACCGTAACGGCGGTGATTATCGCCGTGGCATATGGATTTTACAACATCTTTCACAGGTTTGCTTCCAGCCAAAAAATATTAGAAAAATATGACGTTAACCACGACCATATTGTTGATGACACATATAAGGAGGACCTGGAACAGTACCGTGGTTTTCTGCGCAATCTTATGATGCATGGTGCTGTGGGTACTGCGCTGGGCGGAGCAACAACAATAGTCGGTGAACCGCAGAACCTAATGATCGGCAGCATTATGGAATGGCACTTTATTGAATTCTTTTTACACAGCGCACCCGTGTCTATCCCGGTACTGATCGTTGGCCTTCTTACCTGCATTACCCTTGAAGCCACCAAGTTTTGGGGGTACGGCTATCAGCTTCCTGATACTGTTCGACAGGTTATGGAAGATGACGTCAAAGCCAAAGAAGCTAAGATGGATACTCGCGCACATGTACGCCTGATTATTATGGCGGTATGCGGTGTTCTGCTGATTTTCGCCCTGGGGTTGCACCTGGCCGAAGTCGGTATTATTGGTCTGATGATTATTATCCTGCTTACCGCTTTCAACGGGGTTATTGAAGAAGGTAAAATCGGTCATGCGTTTGAAGAAGCACTGCCGTTTACTGCGCTGCTGGTCGTATTTTTCGGCATCGTTGCAGTTATTCATGACCAGGGCCTGTTTGCGCCGATCATTCAGTGGGTACTGAACATGGAAGGACAGAATCAGCTTGTCGCTTTCTTTGTGGCAAACGGTGTCCTTTCTGCAATTAGTGACAACGTATTTGTTGCTACCGTTTATATGAGTGAAACACAGAAAGCGTTTCAAGCTGGAGGCATTTCACTGGAACAGTACGAAAAGATGGCAGTTTCAATCAACATGGGTACAAACATCCCTTCCGTTGCTACACCAAACGGTCAGGCGGCGTTCCTGTTCCTGTTAACCTCTGCACTTGCTCCGCTGATTCGCCTGTCTTACTTCGAAATGGTGAAACTGGCTCTGCCATACGCCATCATTATGTCTATTACAGGTTTGCTGGCAACAATGTACCTGTTGTAATCTAATAGTTTCTGATTAAAAAATGAATTGTAAAATTTAACATCACTTATCAAGCAAAAGAGAGTGTCCTATTTTGGACTCTCTCTTTTAACATTATTAAGCTTAAATTCATAAAAACCCATATCATATGTAATGACAAAACTTTTTGTCAGAATAACTAATCTTATAGACAAGTAACTAACCATCTGTTAAAATAACGATAATTGAAAAGTGCCAAACTGATGTTGTATCAAGTTGGCACAAGGAATTAGGATACTGGGGGGGTAGCCTTTAACCAGGCTACCCCCTTTTTCTCGACCTTTTTATTGTATTTTTTTTACATTTTACAAATTGGGGGTGAACATTTTCCCTGCTTTGTGAACTAGGTAACAAGTGAGTTGCCGAATATTTTTTAGGCCTTATAGATTTCTTAAGGAGGCGCATCAAATGGATGCTCAGGTTGGTATTGGAAAAGCAAAACAGATGGGTTTCGGACATGCATTCAAAGCAAATTTTTTAGGTAACGCCCCGGAGTGGTACAAAGCAACAATTCTCGTTTTTCTGGTGTTAAACCCTATTTTGATGTTGACCGTCGGTAAGTATGTTACCGGTTGGGTGTTGATTGTCGAATTCATCTTTACTCTTGCAATGGCGCTAAAGTGTTATCCGCTCCCTGCAGGTGGACTTCTTGCGATCGAAGCCGTTGTAATCGGGCTTACTAACCCGTATACGATCTATCACGAAGTTGAAACGAACCTCCCGGTTATTTTGCTTCTGATGTTCATGGTTGCCGGGATCTATTTTATGAAAGAAGGTCTTGTGTACCTGTTTTCCAAGGTCCTTACCAAAATACGCTCCAAAATCATGCTTGCCTTCCTATTCTGTATAATGGGTGCGTTTCTTTCAGCTTTTCTGGATGCGCTAACCGTAACGGCGGTAATTATCGCCGTGGCATTTGGATTTTACAACATCTTCCACAAGTTTGCCTCCAGCCATAAAATATTAGAAAAATATGACGTTAATCACGACCATATTGTTGATGACACATTTAGGGAGGACCTGGACCAGTACCGTGGTTTTCTGCGCAATCTGATGATGCATGGTGCTGTGGGTACTGCGCTGGGTGGAGCAACAACACTGGTTGGTGAACCGCAGAACCTGCTGATCGGCACAATTATGGAATGGCACTTCGCTGAATTCTTTTTTAACAGCGCCCCTGTGTCTATCCCGGTACTGATCGTTGGCCTTTTGACCTGCATTACCCTTGAAGCCACCAAATTTTGGGGGTACGGCTATCAGCTTCCTGATACGGTTCGAAAGGTTATGGAAGATGACGTAAAAGCCAAAGATGCTAAGATGGATACTCGCGCACGTGTACGCCTGATTATTATGGCTCTATGCGGCGTTCTGTTGATTATCGCCCTGGGGTTACACCTGGCCGAAGTCGGTATTATTGGTCTGATGATTATCATCCTGCTTACCGCTTTCAACGGGGTTATTGAAGAAGGGAAAATCGGTCACGCGTTTGAAGAAGCACTGCCGTTTACTGCGTTGCTGGTCGTATTTTTCGCCATCGTTGCGGTTATTCATGACCAGCATCTGTTTGCGCCGATTATTCAGTGGGTACTGAATATGGAAGGACAGATGCAGCTTGTCGCTTTCTTTGCGGCAAACGGTGTCCTTTCTGCAATCAGTGACAACGTATTTGTTGCTACCGTATATATGACAGAAACACAGAAAGCGTTTCAAGCTGGAGGCATTTCACTGGAACAGTACGAAAAGATGGCAGTTTCAATCAACATGGGTACAAACATCCCTTCCGTTGCTACACCAAACGGTCAGGCGGCGTTCCTGTTCCTGTTAACCTCTGCACTTGCTCCGCTGATTCGCCTGTCTTACTTGGAAATGGTGAAACTGGCTCTGCCATACGCCATCATTATGTCTGCTACGGGTTTGCTGGCAACAATGTACCTGTTGTAATCTAAAAGTATTTGCTTAAAAATTGAATCGTAAAATTAAAAACATCACTTATTAAGCAAAAGAGAGCGTCCTATGTGGACACTCTCTTTTACGGTTTTTGAAGGACAGACCCCATTTAGGAGAATCTGGAAAGCCCATTCAAGTCAAGAACCGTCTCCAACTTGAATGTTGACCAACCTGCTAATTACCCAATACAGCCCAATCCCAACACTTACCCCGGCGCTATCGATGATAACATCCTGCACCTGTCCACCTCGCCCAGGGACGAATAACTGATGGACTTCATCCGATACAGCGTAAAGAACACAAACCCCTAAAGCTATAACAACGCTCCGGTAACCGTATACCCCACTTTTCCTCAATGCATATATCACCAATATCCCCAGCATAAGATAGGCAAAAAAATGGGCATTCTTGCGCACGATGTGATTAAAACCTTCGATATCAAAATCCGCCCCTGGTGCAAATTGCGCCAAGGTTTTTACAATAACCTCTGTTATTCCGGTACTCAACTGATTGGATTGCTCTGCTACTTGGGCAGACAGGTTAAAAATAAGTGCCATCCAAAGAAACACCGCTGCCCAGGAAATAAATTTAATCATTTATCCAATTCCTTTTATAGAAACCGCGTGGCTCAATTTTACAAAGTATATCAAACAAAGCAAATAAACACTAGGATTTTGCTCCAGTAACATAATCATAACGCCCTGAGGGACTCATTTCCCCGGCGCTTCCCGTAGCCAGGGACATCAAGCTGCAGAGCAAAAATGTGGCCGGCAAAAACCAGGCCGGCAGCAACACATCAAAACCATAGTAAATCATGGCCGGGACAACGCCGCTGGCAATCCAAACTCCAATGATCATGCCAATAATAATTCAACAAGAACCCCCCGTTCAAGTCGGGGGGTTCTTGTGTTGCCCGGCCCCCTTATACACATTGTACAAAAATTAAATTCTAAATTTTACTCATTGTTGATGGCAAAGAATTAGGCCAAGATGGTAACCTAATTACAGAATATTCACAACATAAGGAGGTTTAATATTGTCAATCAAAGAACCCAAAGGGGCTTTGGCTGGAGTAAGGGTGATAGACCTTACTCACGCCTACAACGGGCCTTTTTGTACAATGCATTTAGCGGACCACGGTGCAGAGGTAATCAAAATTGAAAAACCCCTGGTAGGCGACATGACAAGGGAATGGCCCCCCATTAAGAACGGAGAAAGCGGTTATTTTGGTAATCTAAATCGCAACAAAAAAAGCGTCACGCTTGATATCAAACAAGAGCGGGATAAGGCTATTTTTAAAGAATTAGTCAAAACAGCTGATGTGGTGGTTGATAACTTCCGCCCCGGCACCATGAGCAGATTGGGGCTGGGTTATGAAGTGCTTGTAGAGCTCAACCCCAGGATCATCATGGCGGAAAGTTCGGGGTTCGGGCAATATGGACCGCTAAAAGACCGGCCAGCTTATGATGTTATTGCACAATCAATGGGCGGTATCTGCAGCATAACCGGTTATCCCGACGGCTTGCCGATTAAAGTGGGCCCGGCCATTGCCGACAATTACACCGGCACTTACCTGGCCCTGGGTATTATTTTGGCATTATACAACCGGGAAAAAACCGGCCGCGGGCAGCAGGTTGATGTGGCCATGCTGGATACTGTTTTTTCCGTCTTGGAAAATGCCATCCCGGTTTACGCTGTGACCGGGGAAACTCTGGGCCGGACCGGCTATGTGGACCCGGCCACCAGTCCCTACGACTTGTTTGAGTGCCAAGATGGCCACCTGGTGATAGCTTGTGCCAACAATAATACCTTTAATAGATTATGCAAATTGATGAACAAGGCAAACCTTATTGAGCACCCGGATTATTGCAGTAATGACAAAAGATGCGAAAACCGCAGCCAGTTAACCAAAATCATTGCCGCCTGGACGATCACCAAATCAAAAGACGAAATAGAACCACTATTAGTTGCGGAAGGGGTTCCCGTAGCATCAATATTAAACATTGCGCAGGCTGCCAACCACCCGCAAATTATTGCTCGGGAGATGCTGGTTGAAATTGAACATCCAGTCATTGGTCCAACCAAATACCAGGGTGTGCCAATTAAGCTTAGCAAGACCCCCGGCGCTGTTTGTTCACCGGCCCCGCTTTTAGGGCAGCATACCGCCGAGGTTCTGTTATCCCTGGGCATTAGTCCAATAAATAATCAGGATTTTAGCGAACAGAAAGTCATTTAAAATTTAACTGGAAGGAGGAGCTTGGCATGCAGATAAAAAAAGGACCATCCACATCCTTGTTTACAGTAATACTTTTTGGCACGGCTGTATTCGCTATGCATTTTGGCGCTTCCTGTATGATTTGGCCGGTAACATGGGGGCAGCAAAGCGGCAGCTCGGTGCTGACGGCGGCGGCTGGCATTATGATTTCAGCCATCATTTTGCCTTTCCTGGCCTACCTGGCAATTACACGGGGCAACGGCTCATTTTATACCCTGGCCAGCAGGATTAATGAGAAATTTGCCTTCGTTTTCGGAGGCCTTACGGTTGCTGTTTTGGGGCCACTTTTCGTGATACCCCGCATGAGTGCGGCGTCGTGGGACGCGGCCTGTCAGGTTATGAACTGGAACTCGGATCAGATGCTGCCGGCATTCTTGTTTGCCGTCATATACTATCTAATATCGTTCTGGTTCTTGTTCAATCTACAAGAAGTGCTGGCCAGGATAGGCAAGTATTTAGTGCCCCTGCTTGGTGTGATGCTAGTAGCCGTAGTGGTAAAAACATTAACCAACCCACTATCCAACTGGATGCCCAAACTATACCAGGAAAACCCGTTTACTTACGGCTTTATCAACGGCTATCAAACCATGGATTTGCCGGCCGCGCTTATTTACGGCACCATTATCATTGCTAGTTTAAAGGCGTTAAAGGGTCAATCGAGTAAAGCCCAAATTAACAAGAACCTGTTAATCGTAGGCGGACTTGGCTTTGGCTTACTAGCCGTCAGTCACTTATCACAAATGCTGGTCGGTGCATATACCGGACATTTGTACCAAGACGTAACCTATGCCAAGTTATACGTAACCATTATCCTTAACCTGTGGGGTGTGTTGGGCGGCACGGTATTCAATATCGCCCTGCTTTTTGCAGCCTTAACCAGTGCTGTCGGGCTGGCGGCCGGTACAGCCGCTTATTTCGAAGAGGCCAGCAAGAAAAAATGGTCTTACCGGAATGTGGCCATAGTTACTTTAGCGGTCAGCGCTTTAATTAGCTCCTTTGGCCTAACTAAAATCATTATGATTACCGCGCCTATTTTAAGCCTGGTGTACCCTCCGTGTATCGCTTTGGTAGCCGGCTATGTAATCTTAGGCAACAAAAACATCGGCATCATCAGCGGGGCGACCATAGTTGCCTTTGCCTGGGGCTGCCTGGATGCCTTGCTTGGTTACCTGGCGTTGGCTCAAATTGACACCGCGGGGTTTATGGCACTATATAACCTAATGCCCTTGGCAGGCCTGGGGATGGGCTGGCTAATACCCACTTTAATTGGCGGGCTAATCGGTTATTTGACCATCGATAAAAAAACAAGTGTTGAAATAGGCCACCCTTCAAGTGCCGAATAAATACTTTGTATATATTTCAAGGAGGTTAAATAAAATGAATTTCGAAACTATAATATATGATAATAAAGATGGTATCGCTAGAATCACTTTTAATCGACCGGAATCTTTAAACGCTATAAACAATCAACTCCTCTTAGATATCCAAGCGGCTTTGGCCAGCGCCAAAAGGGATCCCTCCATCCGGGTGGTCGTTTTTACCGGGGCCGGAAAATCTTTTATTGCCGGCGGAGACATTAAAGCCATGAATACCATGACCGCGGTTGAATTCAGGGATTTTTGTCTGGAAATTCAAAAGATTACCAAAGACGTACGCGAAGTCGGCAAGCCCGTTATCGGGGCGATTAATGGTTGGGCACTGGGTGGTGGCTCGGAATTTGCCTGCATCTGTGATTGGCGTATCGCTTCGGAAAAGGCCAAATTTGGCTTCCCCGAGCCGCGGGTAGGCTTAACCAATACCAGCGGGGTTTGCCAGAATTTATCAAGAATAGTCGGTCTGGGCAGAGCGATGGAGTTATTATGCTCCGGTATTACCATCGACGCCGCCGAAGCATACCGGATTGGCCTGGTCAACAAAGTGGTACCCCACGATGAACTTGACCAAGCAATTAACGAGGCGGCAGCCGAAATAAGTAAGTGTTCACCAATTGCGGTGCGGATAGCTAAAGAAACTACCAATGCCTGCGTAGATATCGATATGAATTCTTGCTTGTATTACGAGGTAGAATCGATAACTTCCGCTTTTACCACCGAGGATCGCAAAGAAGGCTTAACGGCTTTTATAGAAAAAAGAAAACCTCACTTTACAGGCCAGTAAGCCGCCATTAACCGCGCCAAGTATTCCGATTTTTCTTACAATTTACGGGAAATCGAAAGATGTAATGTTAGAGGGGGCCAGTAAATGTTAACCATCCGTGACGCCTTAACTTTATCGTCCCTGGGCTCCGCCAAGGTGGCTGCTGGCTCCCGGGGCCTGGATCGAGAGATTGCCTGGTTTCATGTCATCGATATTCCGCAGATTATTCCCTGGATTAAAAGGGGCCATTTCCTACTTACGGCCACATACTCTTTCTTTATGGTTCCCGAAACTACGAAAGGGCTAATTAAAAGTTTAAATGACAAGGGTGTTGTAGGCATAATCATGGCGCTGGGTCTTTACCTCAAGGACGTGCCTGGACACATGATTGACGACGCTAATGAACTGGGCTTTCCAATCATAACCGTTACGGCCGATAATCACTTGGAAGATATAACCAGACAATTAGCTGAACATATTTTAAATGGCAGTGAGGGGTTTTCCAAATACGATACTTGGTTTCACAAAATTGTAGAGGCAACTGCACAGGATGAATCATTAGGTAAATTAACCAGAATTGCATCAGAAGTAACTGAAGCCAGTGTTCTGCTGCTGGATAACTATGGCCGGGCTTTAATGGCCGACGATTTATTTAAACACCTTGATATGGATGGTTTTTTCAAGCATTTTAGGGAAAAAGAGCAAAACAGAAGTCTTAATCATACTGGGCTGCCTCAAGAAGGCGCTTATAAAAATAGAACCTACTTCTATTACCAAATTAAGGGGCAAAATGCAGAAGATATCGCATTTTTATTGATTCTTGATAATATTAACCGCATAGAGTTTTTTAAGTTAATCCTACTGCAGAATATCATTGTAGCGATGTCGGTTTTAATAACCGGGAAAGAATTGCATAATACTATTCTATCCTCTCATATTCCCCTGTTTGAGGATATCCTCTATGGCCGTTACGTATCAAGAGAGAGTGCTCAACATAAAGCCGCTAACATGGGGTGGAATGTTAATGCCAATCATGTAGTAGTGATCATTGAACCTGAGAATTACTGTCAGTATATAGTTGAACACCAGTTAACCGAAAGCCAAATCTTAAAGCTGCAAAATAAGATTACGGCTAAAATTTCCGAGCAAATCAGTGCTATGCAGGGCAAGTACCCGGTAAGCAAGCAGGACTCACACTTTATCACTATATTTGAATTAACTAAAAAGCTTAGCTTGAAGAAACTGGCCGGTAAGCTCGAGGAACTGGTCGACAATTTTTCAAATGATTTAAGCATCCATTTGCTGGTTGGAATAAGCTCTATTGTAAATGACCTCTCTTATTTTTCTACCCGTATAAATGAAGCCCAGGAATGCTTAAAAATTATCAAAGAGCTAAAGAATACCAGGGTAGCAAAATATGACGAGCTCAGTATGGAACTTGTCCTTTATAAAGTAATCCAGAATAGCGAGATTAAGCATATCTATATTAAAAAGATACAAAAAATAATTGATAATGATCTAGAATTCAATTCCAACCTCATGCCCACCTTAAATGCTTATGTTAATAATCAGGCCAATTTGGCATTAACGGCGCGCTACTTGAGCGTGCATCGGCACACAGTTAAAAATCGCATTAATAAAATCGGCGAATTATTGGAGATGGATATTTGTACCACGGGCGCATTAGTAACTTTAACCTTTTTGTTAAAAATTAATGAACACACCGGGCATGATAAACAAGAGTACTAGTTTTTATCACTGGCGGCGGCGGCTTCTTGGGCTGGTTTATTGGTCAGCGCGTAATCTTTGTAATAGTCACCCAAGAACCGTTCGTAATTTTGGGATTGATAGAAAGCACCGAGTTGATTGTACTTTATGCCGTTTAAGATGCAGCCGATGATGCGGACGCCGGCGTTCTCAAAAGCGGCTTGGGCTGAATTAATCACGTCCACTTTGGCACAACCCTGTTTAACCACCAGAATTACCCCGTCGGCATAAACCGATAACGCCACCGCGTCGGTGAGCAAATATGAAGGCGGCGTATCCAAGATAATGTAGTCGTATTGTTTTTCCAGCGCGGCCAGCAAGGCGGCCATTTTTTCGGAGCCCAGCAGTTCAGACGGGTTGGGCACGATGTACCCGTTGGGCATTACATAAATGCCCTGCTCGGCAGCAAATACTATACCTTCCTCAGCTGCACAAGCCCCGTTCAATACCGCAGCCAGTCCCTGATGATCTTCTAAATCTAATTCCAACACCCCGTGCATATTAGACTTGCGCAGATCGCAATCCACCAAAAGCACCGACTTGCCGGTGCGGGCAATGGTAATGGCTAAATTTACTGCCACCGTGGACTTGCCTTCCCCGGTCAAGATGCTGGTCACCAGCAGTTTTTTAGCGCTGGTGACCGCCGAGGCAAACCGCAGGTTAGTCCCGGCTGCTTTGTAAGATTCCACAAATCCAAACCCCACCTGATCCGAAGTCACCAAGGGCGCACCCTGACCCTGACCCTGACCCTGACTCTGACCCTGACCCTTCCTGGCCTTGGGGCTAAGATACGGGATACTGCCCAGCAAAGTGAGGCCAAGTTTATTCTTTACATCATCACCGCTCTTAATGGTGCGGTCAAAAAACATCAGCATAAACACAATGCCCAGGCCCAGCATCAAGCCAAGCACCGCTCCTACGCCTACATTCCGGAAAGTGGCCGGCGCATTAGGAAACTCGGGTACTTTTGCGTTGTCCAGAACATTGATAGAACCGACTTCTACGGTGCTGGAAATAGCTGTCGGCGCCACATGCATAATGGAATTGCATATTTTTGCCGCCAGTAGAGGGTCGGGATTACTTACAAATATCCTCAGCACCTCAGTATCTCTTACCGGCGCCACCGAAACATAGGGACTAATGGCCGAGGCCGGCAGATCCAGCTCTCCAGCCACCAACTCCATGACCCGGTTACTAGTCAATACTGCGGTATAGGTATTAACCAGTTTGGCCGATAGATTAACATCATTGGTTAATACCGCCTCCTGCCCCACTATCTTAAGCTGCTTGGAATTGACCACCATGCTGGCCGACGCGGTATATACCGGCACGTAGGTAGAGATAGTGTAAAAATATGCCCCCAGGGCGGCTAAAACAGTGCACAGGACCACCAGCCACCACCACTTAAACAGCGCAGAAATTATTTCCCCAAGGCTAATTTCATTTTCTTCTGTTCTGTCGACCCCGTTATTGAGTCCCTGGTGTTCCATACACTAGCCCCCCTTTTAACTTCGACTAGGCCGCCGTCCCTAATTTGCAAAACCCGGTCACAATACTCTAAAGCCATCGGCCGGTGGGTAACAATAATACAAGTCCGGCCCAGGCTGCTAATCGCCTGCAGCACCTTGGCCTCGGTCTCGGCATCCAGCGCCGAGGTAGCCTCATCAAGCAGCAGTATGGGCGCCCGGCGCAGCAAAGCCCGGGCAATGGCCAGCCTTTGCACCTGTCCTTCGGACAAACCCAGCCCATGCTCGCCAATCACCGTGCCCAATTGCTCGGGTAATGCGGATATAAAATCCCAGGCCCGAGCCATAACGGCGCAATACACTATTTCAGCCGGGGTTGCCTCCGGACAGCCCATTTTCAAATTTTCCTCAATGGTACCGGTAAATAATATGTTCCTTTGCGGCACATAGGAAATATATCTTCTGGCGTCGGCAGACGCTTTAACCCCCTCGCCACTGCCAGCCGTAAACAGCACTTCCCCTTGGGACGGCGTGATTAAGGCTAGTAATAACCTCATCAAAGTTGTTTTCCCTGCTCCCGACGCGCCGGTAATGGCCACTATTTCCCCGGCCCTTACTTCCATGGAAAGCTTGTCCAGTATATTAGCATCGGCATGATAGCCAAAAGTGATATCTTGTAAAGTTAAACCAACTGCCAAACTGCTGCTATGCTTGAGATCGCCGTCGTCGGCACATTTTTCTTCCAGGGGCAGCCCCTCAAGTTCCATTAACCGGCCAGCCGACGCCATAGCCGAATAAGTCCGGGGCAGTAACCGCGCCAGGCCCAAAAACGGCCCCTGCACCTGCCCCACCAACTGTAGAAAAACAGCCATCGTGCCAAAAGTAATCATCCCGGTGGACAGCCGGTATGAACCCCAGGTGAGCGCAAGAAAATAACCCAGCCAAAAACCCAGTGACAACCCGGCCCCCGCAGCCATCCCCAACCAGTTGCGCTTCATCACCCACATCAAGTGCTGCGACTGCAGCTCTTTAAACCTCCCTGAACAAGTATCGCCCAGGTTAAAGGACTTAACCACCAGCATATTCTGCAGCACTTCCTGCAAAAAAGAACGGGTTTTACTTTCACTTTCCTGGCAGCGCACCTGAATCTGTTTAATCCGGCGCCCGTACAGCCGGCCAAAGATTATCAGCACCGGGCCAAGGATAAAGGCCAGGGCCGCCATCACCGGATCAAAATGATACAACACCAGAAAAGCAGCCAGCATCTGCACGCCCAGCGTCACGCCTTGCGGCACCAGGCCCGTTATAGCGTTGGCCACACTTGATATGTCGCTGGTCAGGCGGGCCACCACATCACCACTGTGGTATTTGGAAAAGGGCATCCATTCTGTTCCAACCAATCGACCAAATAAATCGCCTCTAAGGCGGTTACCCGTTTGTTCCAAAACCCTGGCGCTTACCATTGTATAGGCCGACTGCAGGGCTATCTGGATGATAATGATTAGCCCCATCACCACACCGGTATGCAAAAAATTTCCCTGCGCCGCACCGGTGGCAGTGTCAATAAGGTTACGCGAGGCCAGGGCAAAACCAACGCCGCAAAGAGACAGCATGCCGCCGCCAATAACTAAAAAGAGTAATGGAGGAAGAAATAACCGGGCATACCCGGCCATCCAGTATATCTCGGCACTAAATTTTTTCAAATAAGCCATCCTATCTCAGCCACCGGTAAAAAGAAAGTATGTAACCCCTAACAGGCAGAGCCAAACCCCATAGGGCCGAAAGTGCCCTCCACCACAATCCGCGGCAATCAATATGCCTGTCCCGGCGCCAAACCGAGGTCACCACCGCAATTACCTGCTCCAGAAGCAGCGGGCCCTCAATTTGCTGCTGGGCATCTCCATTTAAATAAAAGCACTGCCGTTTATGCTTAATAACCCGATGCAGCACATACTGGCCGTTATCCCGCATAACCAGCACAATGCTGCCGCGTTTTAAGGCCGTTGGCTCTACCGCGGCAAGTATTACGCTGTCCACACCCTGGCGCAGAAAGGGATACATGCTGCTGCCGGTAACGGTCAGCCGCACCCGGCCCCCGCCGGCAATTATTTCGCCAATGGCCGGCATCAGCGCACTGCTTTTAACTCTTCTAATATCAGAAATTATTTCACACATTGGCGCACCAGCTCGAAGGCTTCTTTATCCGGGCGGCATTTTAAAAGATAAACAGGCACCCGCTCAATAACAGCGCCGATGTTATCCAACGCCCGGGCCATTAAATGCTCGTCAAAAAAGGGCAGAAAGCAACGCGGCACTAGCCGCTGCACTGCCTCGGTCGATGATAACAGTTTAATTTCATTTTGCGGGGCCTGTTCCAGCATCACAATCGCCTGCAGTGGAACCCGGCGATTCATCGATTCATTTGATGACCCGCACCAGGGCGTCCCGTAAAGCTCCACCTGGTTTTCATGTACCCGTAAAGCCGGGCGGTCACCGTTAATGATATCCGCCCCCGCATACTGCTGCCATAAATGGGCGTGGGTGCTCTTCCCGGTTCCGGATGGTGCTGAAAAGACAATACCTTGTTCAAGATAATCGATTGCGGCGGCATGTATAACGATGCCCTGGTGAAAAAGCAGCGCTGTCCTGAAAATAACTTCCCCGGCACCGCTGAAAAAAGGCATTTTCTGCCGCTCTGAACTACGCACAAAGATTCTGTTCCAGTCCGGAGAAGTTTGTATTAGGTGGGTAATACGCCCGGTGGAATCATATAAGCTAACTGTATAACCAATATCTGTTTTAAAACCTACTACTTCATCATAATGCGCTTCAACCAGTTCATCATTAATCGATGAGTCCACCTCAAAAACAGCATGAACGGATGAAGTACCAGGCAAGCCGTCATTCCCGGCGTATAAAAAGGTAGCATCATCCGCAGCCCAAAAACCCGACGAGTAATGAATGTCAAACAGTGCATCTGCTATTAAATACCTTTTTTTATAAATCATTTTTACTCGCTATCCCAATATTTTGTAGAACTTACCCAATATTTAAGCTGAATAACCTGTGGCATTTTTGTACATGTGTAAATCAGTACAACGTGGCGGTTCCTTAGCTCCATTATAAACTGGATCACAGGTCGCTAATCTTTCTTCCGGTTGGAGTTGCATCATCTCTACTGTGGGTTTTGTATATATCTTTTTCATCCAAAATAACCTCCAATAATTTTATAGATTAATGTTTCGCATCATTCGTTCTTTTTCTTTAGCAAGCAGGCATACATACTCACTGTGGCCATCAAACTTGCCTGTTTCCAGGTAAAGTCTCCCCGGACACACCGGGCAAAAGGCCCTCAACTCACAACCCTTGCAATTTTCAAGGCCTGGGATTTGCGTAACTTGATGGCGCAGCAAATCCCATGCTTGCTTAAAACCCACATCCAGCGGTACGGTATAAGGCTTTTCAAATAAATTACAAGGCACTAACCGGCCCAGCCAATTAATGAAAAAACTGCATTTCCCCGCCAAGCAGAACATAGCAGGTGAATCTTTATATTGTCCTTTAATATTTTCCAGGTCAATAGGCGAACAAACACCCTGTTCCAGATTGGCCAGGTCGAAGCTATAAATTTCCCCGGGCGAAAGCCGCTCATCATTAATATTTTTAATACCGGTGATCCGGTTGCCGTGAATTAAATTACTAGGTAAAAACTCCAGGCCGTAGGACAGGGCAATAGTTTGAACAGCCTGGTAATCATGAACATTGGATCGGACTACAGTAGTTTTAATTCTAGTGGTAATATTGTTTTTTAAGAGCAGTTCCAAACCACCCATAGCTTTATGAAAAGCCTCACCGCTGCCGCATAAATTTCTGTAAGTCGTTTCGCTGGCTCCATATAAGGTGATATCTACAGCAGCCGGCGGTATCTGGGACAGCCACTTAGCTAATTCCTCATTAATTAAGGTTCCATTGGTAAAAAGGGTCAGGCGTAAACCCAAGCGGCAAAAAGCCTCATATATTTCTTTAAAATCATCCCGGATTAGCGGCTCTCCACCCGTCAAAAAAACCGCTAAGGCACCGCCATCCCGGGCAGCGCGGCCAAGCTCCACCCACTGATTGGCAGTTAATTCATGATTTGATTTTCCGGCTCCCGCGCCTTTTACATAACACATCCGGCAGCTCAGGTTGCACCTGGTAGTAAGCTCAAAACCGCCATATACCGGAATACCTTTTTCGAATGCTGCTTTTTGCAAGCTCTGATGAAATTCCTTCAAGCTCATAGCTCCAACAGAGCACCTTCCTCCAGTGCAGATGTAAATTCAACGACATCGGCCCGGGCAGTGGTTTCGTCAACATCATATTCAAGCAACAGCTGATTAACTAATTCATCAACGCCCGCGCCTTTTTCTAATATCTCCCACAGAAAGGCACCCGTTTCGCTAAGCGTTATGATACCGTTAAAATCAACAACTCTTTCACCCAGAGGAACAACCAGCCATGAGCCGGCTATTTCTCTTAGCATAAAATTTTGCTTTATTTTCATCTAACCAACCTCCGCCATCCCCTAAAAACAAAAATACCGACCACATGGCCGGTTACGCTACTAGCTCCTCCAAGGTATAAGCGTCCAATTAAACCCTGGATTCATAGCTTCCTAATTCATATAATATCGATCTCTGGTATAATTTACAAAGATTAATATGCAACATAGTACCTTATAATTTAACATTTAATGTAACCTTTTATTGCTTTTAGGGGGGTACAAGCATGCTATTTGGTGTAAAAAGGGAAATGTTGGCTAAAATTTGAAATCTTTTTACAGAGCCAGACAAGGGGACAGGGACTTGTCTTGTGGGAACAAGACAAGTCCCTGTCCCCTTGTCTGTTGTTAACGCGGTGAAGGTCAGTCCCGGTCACTAAAAATGTAACTTTATGTATTAATTATTCTTTTTACAAGTAACCAATGCGACACTGTTCTGGTCTTGTACAAGCTATAATTTAAATACCCTAAATTAAACAAAGGAGGTACATTTTGGTTTTATATTGATAGGGTAAAAATTTTATGGGAGGCTAGGACTATGAAAAGGTTTAAAACTATCCTGGTTTTAAGTATCATTGTTTCCTTTTCACTACTTTGTACATCTGCTTTTGCTGCTCCCCAATCCAACCCTAATGGCCCCTGGGTAGAAGACAATCAAAATGTTTCCCTTTCCAGCGTAATGACTAATGCTGAACTGTATAAAACACTAGAAAAACTCGAAGCTGTATCAAAAGGAAAAATGGAGTTAGAGTTAGTTGGTTATTCTGATGCATTAAACGGCGATTTGATGGAAGAGCTTGGATACCCGCTCTATTTGTGTAAGTTAGGAAACCCCGACGCTGATAAAAAGATGCTCATTACAACTCAAATACACGGTAATGAAGTCATTGGTACTGAAGCTATTGTGGAACTGATGCAAAAGTTTGCATCCGGTGATAAAGAGGCTAATGAGATACTTGATAACGTATGTATTTGGATTATGCCGAGAATTAATCCTGATGGGGCGATGTACCAAAGAGATGGACAATGGTACCCCGTAAGGCAATGTGTACAAGCTTGGGATCCCGAGAGCATTGATTTATCCGAAACTACAAAGGCTCCATGGTATTACAATAGTAACGTGCCTGGTTATGATGAAAACAGGGATTATAATCCCAACCTTGATTTTAGAATAGATGATTTTGACAGTGATGAAGTTGAAAACTTCTTAAATGACACCAGTTATTGGTACACTGATAGCGACGGACAAAGGCAACGTTATGTCGGCCAAAACTCCGATATAAACGGAGGCTTTTATGTAACCCCTGAAGCCCGTATAGTAACAAGCGTATTTCAACGTTTAGATCCCGATGTTTACATTGACGTCCACCACAGGGGATTTAATACTGTATCGGACGAAGACAATCGCTCCGTTTCAATCCAGGTGGCAGCAGTTGTCGCTGACCCGTACACCGATCCCTGGACTGGTGATGCATATGAAGTAGACGCGGATGTTCTAACGCTTGGCAAGCAAATAAATGCTCTGGGCTGGCTGTCGTTACAAAGAGGTTTCTCTTCTTTTGGTGCCATTCAAAAATACCCTGACGTTAACCTCCCCGGGACCTCATTAGGTGCCTTTGCCTTAAACGATACAGCGATTATGCTTATCGAAATTAAAGGTCAAACCCAAAACCTTGGTCAAAAGCAAAACGGGATGTTAAAGCAAACCGTCTCAACGCCGATTTACGAAATTCTCAAAGCTTTATCAGATGGTTCAATACACGACGTTGATGAAAGCATTTACAATGATATCCCTGAATCAGATAACCGTATAAGTGACCCAACAACTAGGGATGATATTCTTTAGATAACTAATATCCATGGGAGTGTCGCAAAACTACTTTTCAAGTAGTGAGCGATGCTCCTTTCTTTTTAGAACAGACAGGGGGACAGGGACCTGTCTTGCTCCCACAAGACAAGTCCCTGTCCCCCTGTCTGTTTCGGAGTCAGAAACCCCTGAACCTTTCCACATTTGTAAAACAGCACCGCATATGATACTGTAATTGAATAATTTACTGTAAAGGTGACATTTATAATGGCAGAAATCAATTTACAACAATTGCTGATGACGTTATCCTCGTGTTTGGATTTTGATGAACAGGGCATCAACGACCATCACAATAAAGTTTGCCAGATCAGTTTAAGCCTGGCCAACCAGATTGGACTAAACCAGCAGGATAAGAATTTAATCGGCACGGCAGCAGTCATACACGATATCGGGGTGACAACGTGGGGGGAAAGGGATGTTTTACTCAATTTTGAAGTCAATAACCCCTGGGACCACTGCATAAGCGGCGCGGAACTGGTACGCAAATACAGTTTATTGGAACCCGTGTCCGATGTAATCCTTAATCACCACAGCAATTTTGCCGGTGGCAATCAAACCGGTTTAGCCCGTGGGGATATCCCCCTTGCTTCCAGAATCATTCATTTAGCCGATCGGGTTGATGTACTAATCAATAATCTGTATAAAATGGATAAGCCTATATTGTGCTATGTTGAGCAAATTAAAGACCGGATTAATAGCCTATCCGGTACTGTTTTTGACCCCGAACTGGTGGAGCAGTTCACCTTATTGTCCCAACGTGAAAGCTTCTGGCTGGATTTAATCGCGCCAGAGGTGTCCAAAAGGATAAAACTGCACGATTTTAATTTTACCATAAGTGTCGATAAAAATGAGATTTTACAATTAGCCAATATGTTTGCGGATGTAATAGACAGGAAAAGCCCCTTCACATACCGCCACTCCCGCGGTGTCGCCGGTACCGCGGTTCTTTTGGCTTCGGCGATGGGTTTCGGGGAAAATGATCTTGTCAACATTCAAATAGCAGGGCTATTGCATGATATTGGTAAACTTTCAATCCGCGACGGGATTTTGGAAAAACCAGGCGAACTGACAGATGATGAATTCACCGAAATCAAGCAGCATACCTACTATACATATCATATACTGGTTGATGCCGGCGCTAATAACGAAATTCCCCAGTGGGCAGCCTACCACCATGAAAAGCTGGACGGCAGCGGCTATCCATTTCATCTGGACGCCTCACAGCTCTCCCTCGGCTCAAGAATAGTTGCCGCAGCCGATGTTTTTACCGCCCTGCGCGAGGACCGGCCATACCGGCGGGGCATGGAAAGGCATGCCATAGAAGAGATTATGAACAAGATGGTTCACCGGTCGGCACTGGATAAGGAAGTTGTGCGTAACCTTTTTGGCATTTACCGCCAACTAGATGATTATTTCATTAGTTTACTCTAGGTATAATCAAGGGCAGACAGGGGGACAGGGACTTGTCTTGCTCCCACAAGACAAGTCCCTGTCCCCCTGTCTGCTCGTGCGATCCCTGCACTACCTGGTTGCGCTGCTTACGGTAGAACCAGAGAAGAAGCCCTGAAAAGAGCCCATGAGGCAATATCAGTAACTATAGAAGGACTGCAGGCCACCGGCCAACCTATACCTGACGGTGACGTTGACATTACGAGCCCTATAGCTTAAATTCCCGCACCACCTTGCCGGGGGGCGGCTCGCTTGCCTCTTCCTCGGTGAATGTCAAGTAATCCTCATTTTCGCCACGGTTATCTGCGTCCAGGTTCTGGCCCGCTATATCCAACAGGTTTAGCTGGACTGGCTCAATAATTACGCTTACCGGTTCGTTGGGTCGAAACTGGCGCAGTTCCAGCAGGTTTTCGTTGGTCAGTTCGATGTCGTCCAGATTCACCCGGATGGACTGGGCCCAGCCGTCGGCCAGGACTTTGTTGACGATTTCTATTTTTTTAATCCGCGCTTGAAAGTCAGCTTTACGCAATGTATACACCTCCTGAATTGGATAGAGATCAAAGTCTTTAGAGATTAAGATTTTCATAGGAATGGGGACACACCTCAGATTAAGGGTTAAGCTTTGGGGTCGAGGAATGTCCCCGGATTAACAGTCGGGGAATGTCCCCGATTAAATCTCCCCGGTTTAATGTCCCCGGTAAATCACTCCGGCTTTGGTCATTTCCCTAAACATAAACTGGCAGGCGCGGGGCGTCCTGCCCAGGCGGGCTGCGGCCTGTTTGTAGTTTCTTTTCTGCCTGCCCATCAGCACGGCCAAGCGGCAAAGCTCGGCAGTGCTCCAGGAGTTTTTGTTGCCGCGCCGGCGTCCGGTGTTGAATAATTTGACCCGCTCCCGGAGATCCTCGTCGAGTAGTGCTGCCGGCCAAGCCTGCTTGCCATCGGCAGCATCCGCTATTAAACCGCGCGTCTGGCCGGCCCAAAACTCCAGTAAGTTGTCCTCGATCACCCGGCCGGTTTGGATGTCTACTTTAACCAGGTTCGGCACGTTTACACCCCCTAATTTCCTTGCCCCTGCGGGCACGATAAATTTTATGTCTGTCTAGGTATGTCATACTGAACGAAGTGAAGTATCTTTCTTTTCCGTCAAAGACAAGATCCTTCGCTGCGCTCAGGATGACAATACTGGCACTCGGATGACAATCATCGAATGCTGGCATTCGCATGACAAACATAGAATGCTGGCACTCATAATGACAGCTATTAAATAGGCGTACCCCCAGCTGCGGCCGGCACTTTCACGGCCCCGCCCGGCAGATCGCCCCCGGCCCGCAGGCCGGTGCGCTTTTCCCACGAAGCACGGTTTTGCCGGGCCAGGTGAACCAGGCTGCCGATATTGTCCACCTGGTCTACCCGGGGCAGGCCGATTTCGCTGCGCTGCTGCCCGACCCGGCAGGTGCACAGGGCGGCAAACTCGTATAGCAAACGGCCTCGCTGCTCCTGGTAAAAGACCAGCCCCCGGTCGGTGCAAATGAAACAGGCGGGCTCTTGCTCCTGCTGCTCATCCCTCAGCACCCCGGGCAGGGTAATCACCAGGCCGCAGCGGCCGCATCTTTTACGCCACTGCCGGGCGCCAAAGCCAACCTCGCTGCCGCAGCGCCGGCAGGTCAACTTGCGCCCCTGCATCGCGGCGGGCAGCACATCGGCAACGCTGGTCATGGCGGCGCCGCTCATTTCATCCTCCAGTCAGCCCCGGTAACCTGCTGCACATGGGCCAGGCCGCACAGGCGGCTGACAATGCGGTCATGCCCCAGGCGTTGGGACAGTTCGACCAGGTTGTAGTTGGTGGTGGCCACCACCGGTGCGGCGCGCTCGTCCAGGATGCCGTAAATTATTTCCGCCGCCCAGTCCGAGGGCTTGTGGGTGCCCAGGTCGTCCAGGTAAAGCACGGGGGCGTCGGAAATGCCGGGCAGCGTGGCGCGGTTCACCGCCGGGCAGTACCGGCACACACCCGCGGGGCTGTACTTGTGATTTATAACGCCGCAGTTCCCGTGGATGGTGGCGTAACAGCGGCCGGCGTTTTGCCGGGCCTGGTGGATTCTGCCCATCGGCCGCAGGTCGGCAATCAACTGGCTAACGTTTACCCAGGCACCGCCCAGTTGGCTATAAATGGCTGCCGCCAGGAGGGTTTTGCCGGTTCCGGGCGGGCCGGTCAATAAAAGCCCTTTGCGCACGTCGGGCCATCTTTTGACTATCTTACTGGCCAAGCCGGCGGCCTTTTGATTCCCGGCATGTACCGTCAGGTCCTCAAAGGTCATCGTAGGCAACGTCCCGGTTGACATAGTCGGCATATTTATCTGCACCTCCCTGCGCCGGCGCGGGCGCTTTGGATTTGTCTTTCAAAAAGTTGGTTCGGGGGTCGCTCGCGGTCTTGAACTTGTCCAACCCGCGCAGCAAAAACTCTTCCAAACGCCACTTGTGGGTCCAGTAGTACTGGTCACCGTGCACCACTGCCGCGTAGTTGTCAATGGCGGCCAGCAGCTCTTCCACCGGGCAGCCTTCATCCAGCCGGGCTTTAATCAGCTCCTGCTGCCGGGGGGTAAGTTTGTCGTGGCTGCATACCTGCTGCGTATTCCAGTGTTGGAAAATGGTATATATATCTTTTAGTTTAGTTTTAGTTTTGTTTAGTTTATATAATGGTACCAAGTTCGGTTCCCGGATCGGTTCCAAGATCGGTTCCAGGGTCGGTGGACACTGCGGGGGAATATTTCCCCCGATGTCTTCAGTAAGTCCCTTGTTCGGTGGCATGTTCGGTGGAATATTTCCCCCCATCCGCGCGCTGACGGACAACATTTTATACCGCCCGGCCTCCCGGCCCTGGTTCTTGTACGCGATAAGCTGCTTCTGGACTAAAACATTGCGTTGTTTAATGATGGTTTTTTTGTCTGCCCCCAGCTTAGCCTGTAGCGTCAGATTGGCTACTGCAAACCACTCTGGCCAATTACACTTATTGTTTATGGCCATCAGGTGGAACCATAAAACCTGTGTCATTGCGTCCAACGGATTTGTTTCGAGCCAATCTACAAAGGCATTCATTTCACGCAGGTAGTTCATTTAAGGCACCTCAGTTTATTAAAAAATTGAAGAATCTTTCTTTTGCCTGTCATTCTGAACGGAAGTGAAGAATCTAAAAGATAAGATCCTTCGCTACGCTCAGGATGACAAACTAATGGCCCTTTAATCCTCCCCGGTCCGGCCCAGCCCATCCAAAGCCCATTTGTTTTCACTCATCTTGGGTTGCTCCTTCCTGGGCAGGCTCCTCATCCCGCTCTAACAGCCGGTTAGCCAGCCTTTTAGAAACAATGCTCATCGCGGTAAGCACGCCGGCCATTTCGGCCTGCCTTTCTTTGTCTGCCTCCTTGACGTTGGTATTCATATCGCCTTTAGCCACCTCCCATCTACTGGTAATAGAAAAAACCCCTTCACTTATTAGCCAACGGGAAAGGTACTTTGTTAACCTAATTTACAAAAAAAATTTGCGCAGCTTGTCCAACACCCTTTGCTGCCTTTTAAACACCGCGACATGCGAGACGTTTTCATCCCTGGCCACTTCCCGCACCGTGCGGTGGTTATAATACAAATCCTTAATCAACCCTTGCTCGGCCCGGTTTAGTTCAGCCACGGCGGCCTGCAAAATTAAAAGCATGGCCTTATCGCAAATCATATCTTCAACCATTTGCTGATCAGCAAAATCCGCCCCCTGCTCCATTAACCGCTCCAGGGAATCCTCTTTGCCGGGCATAAAAACAGCCGCTTCACGGGCAGGATCAACATCAATCCGCCCAGCCTTAATGTCCCTTTCCAGATACCGCCGACGTCTGCCCATTTGGTAATACGCCTGGTAAAGCTCATCACTAACCGGTACCAACTCCCGGCCAATTTTAATGCACTTGCTCATGCTCTTTTCCTCCTTAGGTTTTTTAGCACCGCGGGAGGAGCCGAAAATGAACCATGAACAGCGCAAAAAAACAAAAAAAAGGCCGGACAACAGCTAAACTTAATTAGCTACCGTCCGGCCATGTGGTAGATCATCCTCGACTCCACTGCTCGGTACTTCCTTTAACCACTAGCCCATCTAAAAAACAACCAGGCCACAGCCAGCTTGGGCCAAAAACCAAACCAGCAGCCTGGCCCCTTGGGGTCTACAGGCCTAATAAAAAAGGGCACCAAAATAGCCGCCCCCGGCTAGAAACGTTAATCGTTCCCAGCCGCAAGCGGCTAATTTTGCCGATATTCATTGGGCATATTTACCACCATACTAATTATATGGCCCATAAACTCCCATTACAATTTCGTTGCACTATTAAGCTACTTCCATCTACCTGTCAGCGCAGTTTAGCGGTCTATTAGCCACTTAGCCCAGGCCGCTCTTCCGCTGCGCAGCTGCCACCCCCGCCTAACATCCAAACATCCCTGAGTGAGGGCAGGATATAGCCCCAAAGAATAACCCCCAGCAAGTTAAGCGCTTTTTTCTTATAGCGGTAATAGGTCGATGGTGCCAGATGATACTTCCGGCGGATTTGGTCATCGGTTAGTTTCTCCTTGTTAATATAGCTGCTGGTGATGATGTTAAAATAAATCACACCATTGTCCGGATGGGTCCTCAGCTTGAGCAAGGCCTTATCCACAATTTCAATCATGATCTTAGACTCGGCGATGTTCAGCAGTCTTTCTTCAATGACCTGCTTATCTTTAAGGCTATCCAAGTCATCTAAACCAAAGGATAAAAAATCCACTAAATTGGCAATGCGCCTACCGCCCAATTCATAGGCAGTATCATTAACATCACAAATAGCGTTTTCCACCCGCCACACCACTTGGCGATAAATCATCAGCAGCAGTTTGGTCTTGTGAAACTTAGCCGCATCTTTTTCTTTTTTAATCAGGTGATACAAAGGCTGCATGGCAAACACCCCCGGTTTTATATTCTCTAATATTTTTCCATAAAGCTCCTTGACGGACGAAGTTTATGGAACTATAATGAATTTACCTTCATAATTTTGACTAATTGTAGCAAATTTAGGAAGTTAGGTCAAGAAGTTTTATGTATTTTGTGAATTTTCAGTCGAAAGGAAGTATGACACAATGAAAAGTTTCGCCCACAAGTTAAAAGACGCCCGCGAAAGTATGGACCTAAGCCAGGCCGAACTGGCCCGAAAAACAGGCCTTTCGCAGCGTTCCATCACGGCCTATGAAAATGAAAACACCATCCCCAGAGGCAATACCATAAGAAAGCTGGCCCGGGTGCTTAATGTCCCGATTGAATATTTAATGAATGACGAGGAAGTTTTTATTGCCACCGTGCGGGAGAATTATGGTAGTAAGGGCGCTAAAGAAGTGGCCCATTTGCTGGAACAGAACAAGGCGCTGTTTGCCGGCGGTGCTTTAAGCCAGGAAGGGAAGGATGCATTTTTCCAAGCGCTGATGGTGGCCTACGTAAATTGTAAGGAAGAAGCAAAAAAGACTTTTGGGCGGAAAAAGCAAGAGGAATAGCTGGTGCAATTGGCTATGGGGAAAGCGGAATGGAGGGGGCTAGGGTAACACAGTCAGCTTTACTAAGCAGTTTAGCTTCGGAAAGAGAGGGCTGCGATGTTAAGTATTGACTTTATCAGTAACGAAGTCAGAAAAATAAAAAGGAAGTACGCGGAAGCGGATCCTGTTAAGCTATGCCAAAAGATGAAAATCACTTTGCAATATCAGCCGATGGGTTCATTTGAAGGGGCCTGTAAAGGATTCTATTTACAACAATCACGCCAACAGGTTATCGTCATTAACAGTGACCTGGCTGAATTGTTACAACTAATCATTTTAATTCATGAGCTAGGACATGCGGTTTTACATAAGAAAATACCCGGCATGAAAATTTTCCATGATTTTATTCTGTTTGACGAAACATCTCGCTATGAGTATGAAGCCAATATCTTTGCTGCCGATTTCTTGTTAGCTGATCAAGACGTACTAAGAATGTTAAATGGGGATATGTCATTTTTTACTGCGGCCAGTATGCTGTGCGTCCCGGCGGAGCTGCTTGATTTTAAATTTCGCATTTTGAAGCGAAAGGGTTACCAAGTAATAGATCCTCCTTTAAATGCCAGGGCTAATTTTTTAGAGAATTACTGATTGGCACTTTTGGATTCTATAGTGGACAAGCGCGAAGTTTAGTGCAAAATGAAATATATTGGTTAAAAAAAGCAAATTTGTCAAAGGCGAAAGGAGTTTATGATAAAATATTAAATTAGAACGGCAAATGCGATGGCCTTGGGGGTTTATTGGTATGAAACAGGATAAAATTTTAGAACCCTTTGAGCAAATTTCCCCTGAGCTTTGGCTGATGCTAGCCAGCGCCGGCGGCGATATTAATAAAGCACAAAATTTACTGCAACAGCCGATTAACTGGGATTGGTTATTGCAACTTACAGTCCACCACCGGGTGTTTCCATTGGTTTATAAAACACTGAGCCAATTAAATAACCCTACTATACCCAAACATGTCCTTGACCTTTTGCAACAGAAATGTTGGAAGAATGCCATACTTGCCGTAAACATGGCCCAAGAAACAACCCGGATAACACAATGCCTGGAAAGCCACGGCATCCTTGCAATTGTTTTAAAGGGAGCCCCCCTGGCCTGGCGTTTGTATGGTGATATAACCATAAGGCCATCAAGTGATATCGATATTATAGTTCCGTTTGATGAACTTGAAAAGGCTATTGGCGTATTGGAAAGTGAAGGTTATACGGAAGCAAAGAACTTAGATTTGACATCGAGCCAATTAAAAATTTATTTAAAAACTATTAGAAGGAACAGACATAATATGCCCTTTAGACATAATAAGACAAATATTTATTTAGAGCTTCACTGGAAGTTTGGTTATGGTGGTTTCCATTCACTTTTTAAACCAACAGAAAATATCGTTAGAAATATTGAGCTGGAGGAAAATTTTATACCAGTGCTCCCTGATGAGGAATGGCTGTTTTATTTAATGTTTCATGGGGCTAAGCATGGATGGACTTATCTGCGCTGGCTGGTGGATATTGCAAAATTCACCCAACAGAAAGGTATAGACTGGAATAAGATATCTCTTTTAGCAAGCAATTATGGTTTAGAGCCTGTTTTACACCAGTCTTTATTCTTAGCCAACCGGCTGTTGGCGACACCTATTCCACCCATTGTATCATCCCAAGTTAATAATGACCGAGCTGCATGGCGGTTGGCCTGCGCTGCGATGGACCTGTGCCTAAGCACTGCGGATTATGAAATTATGGGGAAAGATAAACATCGGTTAAATTACATTCGCAATAATTACTTTACTCTGCTTTGGCCCGGGTGGAAGATCAGGAACAAGTTTGAACCTTTTAACCCTACTATATATGAAATCAAATTTATATCATTACCAAACAGGTTATATGCATTGTATTATTTTATTAGACCCTGCTATTGGGTCTGGCGGCGTTTGCGACGTAAACATAAAAAAAGTAGGACAAATGCCTAATATTAAACATTAGCCCCCTCTGCCAACTGCCGGGCGACTTTGTTATCCACACCGCCCTGGCCTGCAATAAATTTGTGCCCTTCATAACTTTCTAGGGAGTATCCCGGCACATATCTACTACGCCACGTTTAACAAACCATCCCAATTCTCTTTTGGCTTTTGTAGCATCAGCATAACACACAGCAATATCCCCTGGTCTGCGGTCTACGATTTCATAGGGCACTTCAATCCCATTGGCTTCTTTGAAAGCCTTAACTAACTGCAAAACTGAAGTCCCTTGACCGGTACCAAGATTATAAATATGTATACCTGATGTTAATTTATCCAGTGTCGCTACATGCCCTTCAGCCAGATCCATTACATGAATATAATCTCTAACGCCTGTCCCATCCACGGTTGAATAGTCATTGCCGAAAACTCTTAATTTCTCCAGCTTGCCTTTAGCCACCTGGGTTATATACGGCATCAAGTTATTTGGTATACCGTTGGGCGCTTCACCAATCAATCCGCTTTCATGTGCCCCTAACGGATTGAAATATCTAAGCAAGGTCACTGCAAACTTTGGACTTGCTTTGGCTGCATCGGTTAGAATCCACTCACTCATGGCTTTGGTAGCACCATATGGATTCGTGGTTGGCAACAATTCCATAGTTTCCACAAAAGGAACCTTATTTTAACCATACACTGTTGCCGATAAACTAAAGACGAATTTTTTTACTCATATTTTTGGCATGCTTTAGCCAGTATCATGGTGCTAACGATGTTGTTATAATAATAAGCCAGTGGCTTTTCCACAGACTCTCCTACAGCTTTAAGTCCGGCAAAATGAATAATGCCATTAATAGAGTGCTTACAAAAAACTGCTTCCACCGCTGGTTCATCAGTCACATCTATCTGATATAAATTTATTTGCTTATTAGTTATTTGCTTTACATAATCCACAGTCTCAGCCTTACTATTGCAAAGGTTATCTGCAACAATAACTTTATACCCTGCTTCTAGTTGAGCAACACAGGTGTGTGAACCTATATAACCGGTACCGCCGGTGACTAACCCCATATTGGAGAACACCATAAATTGATTTATAAACCGTAAATCGCGGGCTGGAAAGCTCTTTACCAGGGCAACCCATTCACGGGCGCAAGAAATTATTTGACAACCACAAGGGAAATCGTTATAAAAGACAAATAAGACCGAGAAAAAATCGTCAGTTATTTTATTTTTCTCTAGGTATCCATTTATATACGTTTTGTTATCTTTAATCATACAGGGTGTAAGCTAATCTTTATCAAAACCCGGAATTAATGTATTTATAATTTTTTCCATATTATTAGCAACATCTCTAGAATCGATTTCTGTAAGGGTAATGTTTCTTTTCGCAATTAACCATTTCTGCAACCCCAAAAAAGTAAAGGCCCGGTAAATTTCGCCCTTTATTATATTTTTTGCGATTAACCACGCTGTTTCTAACCGGCCTATACTTGGTTGACCGTAAATTTTTAAAATTAATCTATCGGTTTTACACGTTTGCAAATATTTTTTTAATTCAAAAGAACCATCTTCCCTGTAAAACAATAAAGGCTCACTCAATTTACCAAATTCAGCAGCATTATAAGTCCTACACCATAGTTCATGATCTTCTGCTCTCGGGAAACGACTGTCATATGGGTTTTTTTTAAACCATTCTAAACGACCCATCACGGTAGGGTGTATCAAAGACACTTTTTCCAGAAGCAATGTATTATTTGTTGGTAAAGGGACATTCGGCCTTTTTCCAACAACATTGTTCGAAGCATCAATAGTATATGCACCGGTACTAACTACTTGAACTTTCGTATTTTTATCCAAAAATTTAACTTGGTTTTCAATTCGATTTGGATGCATAAGGTCATCAGCATCCATTCTCGCAAGATATTTACCCTGCGCGAGCTGTGCTATTTGATTTAACCTATATGATAAGCCCCTATTTTTCCCTTCGAAAATAATTTTTACACGGGAATCACGTATCTTCTGAACATGCTGTAAAGAACCATCAGTTGACCCATCATCTATTAAAATTAATTCCCAATCAGAAAAACTTTGAGCAAAAACTGAACGCACTGCATTAATTATTGTATGACGGTTATTATGGAATGGAAGACCAATGGTAACGCGCATTTACATTTCGCCTCCTGCTAAATAGAAACAGTGTAATATGCCAACTTGTAATTATTTAAGCAGAGATGAAAAGAAATTTAAGCGTTCTTTTTCTTTTATTTTTAAGTCTAGATGGCTAATATCGTTACGGGGTACCCTCCGTCCCTTCCATCTTTTTATGAATCTTTCTATTAAATCACGATTCTCTTCAATATTTTGCTCTGTATTAGGTAGTTGTAGTAAAAAATCAGCACCTTTAGGGAAATCTGTGTCTTGATAACCGATAATCACGGGTAAACCATAAGCTAGATATTCCCTTGTTTTTAGAGGAGAAGCTTCCATCATGTTATTACGGTGCAAAGCCAATGTGCCAATTGCACAATCTGCTCTTGACAAGACAGCCTCATATGCACTCTTATGAAGTATTCCATGAAAATGTATATTTGGTGGGACAGATAATCCAAAATTATCTTTATCACTACCAATTATATCAATTTGCCAATCAGGGTAAGCTTCTGCGATAAATTTAAGTTTATCAACGCCATGCCATGGGCAACCTGCTTGACCTAAGAAAACTAAAAAAAATTTTTCATCTTTATTTGGTTGTGAGACACTAAAATGGGAAAGACAAATACCATTTCCAATAACCTTATGAGGCTTATCCGAAAATTTCTTAAAATGTCTAGCTTTTGCTAAATCTCTTGTAACAAACACCAAACCTGAAACCGAGTTAAGAATAATGTTTCTAGTTACTAAACTATAAAACCACTGCGCCTTTGAGTAACCCCAAAGTTCATACAAGTCATCCGTGTTTATTTCTACTACCATTTGAGTCATTTGTGCGATTTTTTTTACAGGTGGGTAAAACAAATCTTGCCTTGTATAAATAATATTTGGGCTAAAATCCAATACTTTTTTTTCAAGTTCACAGAATGCTCGAATTCGATTAAATAATCCACTATAACTTTTAGTTGAATATTCAACTAACGTAATAAAATCCTTTAATTCAGAATGCTTAACACCCTCTTTTACATCTTTGGACCGTGTGACAATAAAAAAACGCGGCTCCATCCCCAGTTCAATCCATATCCGCAATTGGTTTAATATTTTCTTATATACCCCACTTTTGGGTCCCAGGTTTAAATGAACAAAATAAGCAATTCTCATTTTACCTCTCCTGCAATTTATTAATAATTTATTTTTTTATAACTAATCTTGATGACCAGTATATATAGATAATCATAGCTGGAATAACTATGCCACCTCGACCAACAAACGACAAGAAACTTCCTGATACCAAGCTCAAAATAGGGCCAGAAGATATAGCTAAGACACCCCAAAACACAGCTGGCTCCATTTTTCGCAAATACCTATCAATAATAAATAAACTTATAACCAAAAAGAGCGAAATTAAAGCAACCCCTAAATAACCTGCACCACTCCAAGCTACAGCTAAAAATGAAGCGTTAGATGAAAACCTCACTCCGGTTGCAGCATAAGCTACATCATAAATAGTTACATCGCTAGCAAATTGCGCATGGCGTAACCCAATATCAAAAATTTGATTTAAACCGCGGAAATTAAAATAATCTGGGAAAACCATAAAATAATTAGTCTCAGTAGCGCCTGGAATAATGAGTAACCTTGCTAATACACTTTGAATTGCAATTAAAGGAGTCAAGCCAAAGTTTATCATATATAATATTGCCCCACCAACGAATGAGATAAAAAATGCTGGAACTACGAATTTCCTTATAATAGTTTTTATATCTATTTTTTTTGTGTCTACCCTGTTTAATATCCATAATAGACCATAAACCAAGATAATTGCTAATAACGGTGCTTTTTGTCTAGTCTGAAACGCGTAAACTCCAGATGAAAAAGCTAAGATTACGAACACTATAATTCGATAGCGTAACGAACTTTTTAAAAAAAAGAAGGCGGCTACTGGAAAAATTATTGTAGATGAAATAGAAGCCATCCATGCACCTTGTCCTAATTGAAGAGTGTCACGGATTTCCGAGCGACTTGCAATAGCTTCAACCGTACTCTCAAAAAATAATCGAGAAGATAACAAAATTTCAGAACCAGGTCCAAACATAAAATATCTTACATATGTTACCGTTCCTATAAACGCAAGAATAATTCCCCAAAAGACGAGTCGTTTACTGGAAGGAAGAAATCTAAAATAATTATTTTTAGGCCAGCGCATCTCTATTAACAAACCGATTATCGCTAGCCCTATAAATATCCAATGTGAAATAATTTGCCGAGAATAAACAAGTAGATCTTTTTCAGTAATTATAAATATAGGGCTTGGTAGATATTTAATGGATTCTAAAGGAAGATATGGGGCAATAACTAACCCTAGCGAATCAAAAAAAGCAAACCCCAAAACAGTAAAAGCAAGAAGTGAATGCCTACCTTTTGCTATAAGATAAAAGCTGATAGAGATTAAAAACAATATTAAGAATAGATGGACAACCGATAATAATAACAATGCGCTTTTCACACCTTAATCATCTTTTTATATTGCAATTTTTCTTACAATTTTCCCCACACTACGCCCATCTCCATATAGATTGATTTCTAACCCGGGTGGTGCGGACAATGCAACATAAACTTCTCTAGCAACATTATCACCAGAAAGCGGGTACACAAGATAATTCCAATTGGTTTTAACAAGCTCTACCCACTCTGTCTCCGACCTTAGCGTAACGCACGTAACTTTATTAAAAAATGCTTCCTTTTGAACACCTCCAGAGTCAGTAGCAATAAGGCGAGCATTTTTTTCCAGCATTACCATATCTAGGTACCCAACCGGCTCAATTAGGCGTAAACAAACTTCTGCTTCAGCAAGATAACCATACGATTCTAAGGCCTTTCGCGTCCGAGGGTGAATAGGAAAAATTATTGGAATATCCTTCGCTACCTTGCTAAGCCCCTCCACAATAGCCCTAAGCCGCGATGAATCATCAGTGTTTTCGGCACGGTGGATGGTTACTAGAATATAGCTTTTGGGGTCTAATCCCAATAGGTTTAGGATTCTACTTTCTCGATGTGCCTTCTCATTATAAAAAAGTGTAGCGTCATACATTACGTCACCCACTAGATGGATGCGTTCCTGAGGAATGCCTTCTCGACATAGATTCTCAGTAGCTACCTTAGTTGGAGCAAATAATAGATCCGCGGTATGATCAGTTAGAATACGATTGATTTCTTCAGGCATTGATCTATTAAAAGAGCGTAGCCCTGCTTCCACGTGAGCTACTGGGATGTGAAGCTTCGCAGCAGCTAATGCTCCGGCCAGTGTTGAATTGGTATCACCATAAACCAACACACGGTGTGGTTTTTCTTTAATCAAGACCTTTTCTATAGACTCAAGCATTCGCCCGGTTTGGGACCCGTGGGTTTTAGAAACTATGCCTAAGTTATAATCAGGTTGAGGTAGTTCCAACTGCTTAAAAAATACTTCCGACATATTATAATCATAATGCTGACCAGTGTGAATTAATATTTCAGTATGTTGTTTTCTTAATACACGGGATACAGTTGCTGCTTTTATAAATTGTGGACGTGCACCAACTATTGTAACTATCCTCATGATCATGCCCCCAAAGCACCATAAAAAGTTATGGCTAGTTAATCATAACAAATAAAAAACTTTTAATTAGTGATAAAAGATATGCGCATACTGTTCTTCCTTTATTAATTATACAGTCTCTGTTTTTACTAATTTGATTTTAGTATATAAATAGTCCATGCCCCTAGGATAGCATCATTCTCTTTTCCACATGATTAATATAATCTATGACAAGGGGGGAATTAATATTGGCATATTCTCGTGCGTGTAATAAATATTCGTCTAAATTATAAATGCCCCACCACGCGAGCGGATTACTATTATACTCCTTAACCAATGCCCGTTTATTAGATTTTCCTATGTTAATAATCCTTCTTTTTATTACTGGGCTTAAATAAGGACTAATCATGTGTTTTAACCATTGTTTAGTATTTAGTGGTGTGTCATCTAAACGCATTCCTGTTATCTTATTAAACAAATCATTAACAAAATGCATGTATAAAAATTGATTTATTCTAAATGCTAATGCTACTTTTGACCAAAATTGCATATATTCGTAATCCCAAAACGGCATCCACCAATCATAACCCCAAAATTCATATACTCTTAAGGAGTTAACAATGAATTTCGCTTGCCGCTCGGATGTATCCCACGATTCAAAAGCACTTGCGCAATCAGGAAACTCTTCCAAATTTCCAAGGGTTCGTTTTATCCTATCCCTATAAAGCAGTTCTTGCTCTTCTTTACTCTTCATCCATTTAAACAATGAATAATGATACTTAAGAATTCCATTATTTACTTTCATAACGTCAACATTTTGGTTATTATACAATTCTGGTACATAGGCGCTTCTACTCCCCGCAGGCAAATCAGCTGAATGCCCAGGAGCAAAGATTGAATCTTTTGGAATCCTTTTGTTTATATTTAATTGCCATACCGCAGGCCAGTCTTGAATATGTGGTAAAGAAGTACTCCCACCAGCAAAACATGCATATTTTTTATATTCCGCAGAAAGGTACCATTGATGCCATAAATCGTTTCTGTATTCAATAAATTCCCATTTAAACCCTAAAATTTTGGCAATCTTCTTGCTTATAACTGATTCTTTATTACCAACTCTCCCATAGGAAAAGGTTATTATGTTTTTATAACCTAGTCTTTTTAACATCAAAACAATCAGCCTCGAATCGCATCCGCCACTTAACGGAACAATTATGGTTCTACCATTGGCTACTTGTATTAGTCGCTTAAAGACACGCACAACCACTTGATCATGTTCTTCCATTAGTTGTTCCATACTTTTTTCCTGATCATATTTGTGAACATAACTGTAATAGCGATTAGGGTTCACTGACAATCCCTGCTCGGTCTCCTTAACAATTATGGCTTCACCAGCTTGTAGTTGCTTAACGTCAGGGAAAAGTGTGTCTGAACCGGTTACGTATCCAGTAAGAAGAAACTCTTCTTTCGCTAGTGCATCCAATTCACGGTTATCTACCTGCTGTCTAATCCATTCTGTGCTATCACTTAGATAAAAATCATCTCCTTTGCGACCGTAGAAAAGCGGAATGCTTCGCAACCGGTCTACTGCCGCAAGAAGTTGTTCATCCTTGTTAATGATAAGGGCGTAAAAACCGTTCAGTTTTTGAATACCATCAAAAAAATTTTGTTCTGTATGCCAAGCCGAGACTAATTGATGTAATTCTTCGCCACAGCAAAGTCTGTCATGGTAGAATGCTTTTCCTGTCGTAACACAATTAGGTGACTCAATATAAGTTCGATACCTATGATGCTGAATAGATACGTAAATCATATCAACTCTCCTGCCTTTCCTATTCGGAATAATTGATATACAATAAATCCCAAACCAGAAACAACTCCTGCCAAGACAAAAGCCGTGGAATTATCAAAAATATGTAAAACTATTAATGGAACAAAAGCAAAAGGTATAGCAATAATGACCCGCTGTAATATCGCAACGCATACCTGTTTTATTGGGACACCAGCCATAAATAAGATATAGGTGCAATTTAAAAACCATAGTATTGCACCAGTAATCCCAAACATGGCAATAGTAAAAAGCGGTTCCCCCATAAGGCCACCTATTATTAGAACTAGAAGCCGGGTGCAAAACATGACAGCATCCATTACAAATCCAATCTTTTGCCGCTCTAAAACTAAATATATAGTTGATAATGGTGAAGAAATAAAAACAAAGATCAACCATAAACTTAACCACCGAACATATTCACCCGCTGTCCACCATTGATAACCGAATACCAACGCAAAAAGATCGGGGGCCACAATGGTAAGCAACATCATAGGCACAAAACCAATTTCTAGCAAGCGTTTAAACAAATTAAATGTTACGCGATCCAGTCCACCTGAGCGCCGTGCTTCTGTTGCACGCGGGAAAAATACTTGGGAAACCGAATTACCTATTACCCCCATTGGTAATGCAAGGACACGGTGTCCTAAAGCATAGTATCCTACAACAACAGGAGTGAAGAAATAACCCAAAAGTAATGCCGGCAACATAATAGATGCAGAATTTAGTAAACCTGACCATGAGGAGTAAATAGGGAAATCTTTATAGCGAGCCAACATTCTTTTAATGTTGCTTCCCACAATATAGGACTTTAATAATTTTCCTTCATTTTTACCTATTTGGCACGCAAGAAGGCCTGTGGCAGTTAACTGGCCCAATATGGACCCGCCAATTAAGCATCCTGAACCACAATTAAATATTGCACCGTTTCCTATCTGCGCCCCCGCAGTCACTGTACTCAGGGTAATGGTTCGTGTAGCTAGGCGACGAAACTGTTTTTGGCGAGTACTCCAGTAATTAAAGGCCTGAAATAAACCAGTCGTAACCAAGCTCAGAGGTAAAAACCAAAACCATAGCGCCAGTTCTGGTGCGCCGAGAAGGTTTGCCACAGGAACCCGTAACACAGCAACCAATGAAAGAATTAACCCTGCCATACCACAACAAACGATTATGGAAAGTGCAAGCAAATTTGCAGCATCTTGATCTTTCTCCGGCAGAACTATAGCTAGTTCATACCGTAGGCAGGCTCCTACGGCCAAAACACCCAGTATGGATGTGTAAAGTGCAAAAACTCCAAAATTTTCAGGACTATACATCCTGGTAATAATCGGTGATACCAGTACAGCAAGAGCTTGAGCGAAGGTGGTCCCGGTCATTAAAGTGATTACATTACGAGCAAAACTCCTTGCTGGCAAGCGATTATTAATTATGTTTTTTATATTCACCCTATACACATCTCAAATAAACATTTTTCGTATCGTCTGCCGCACTGGGCGCAGTCAATGGATCCCAACCCATCTTCATATTTCAATGGCACACCACACACACAAACCCACCCAATTACAGTAGCAGGTACTCCTGCAACCATAGAATGTGCCGGTACATCTTTGGTTACTACCGCGCCCGCAGCAACAAAGGCATGTTCCCCAATAGTTATACCACAAATAATAGTTGCATTAGCACCAATACTAGCACCGCGTTTTACAATAGTTACATAATAATCCCCGCTGGTGTTGCGAGGGAAAGCAGACCGTGGTGTTTTTACATTGGTAAATACCATGCTTGGGCCGCAGAAAACATCATCTTCGAGTATAACCCCTTCATAAACAGAAACATTATTTTGTATTTTAACGTTATCTCCTATTTTAACGTTATTAGCTACAAAAACATTCTGGCCAAGGCTGCACTTTGTACCAATTTCCGCCCCCGGCATAACATGGCAAAAATGCCATATTCTCGTACCACCACCAATCAGAGCACCATCGTCTATGCAAGCAGATTCATGTGCAAAGTAATCGGTTTTGGGCATAACATTTTTTGCAATTTTATGTGCCTGGACAAGAATATCTATAACATCCCTTCCTTTTTTTCCATCTGTTACGGGCAACTCTCTATTGGCAACACATTTTAAAAAGTGCCGGGCCTCTTCTTCCAGAGCGTCATTATTCACAATTTCAAGTTCTTCCTTGCCTTCATCCCATATGTTCAAATCTTTATGTATACCTTTTCGGTACAACCACACCTTGTTTTCATGTTCATCATATGTGATCATTCCTTCGGTACCGATAATAGTAGTTTTGCGTTCATCCTCCGGCCAAAGCCAGGAAACATGGATATGGGCTTGTATATTGTTTTTAAATGTTAGGTGTACGCGATAATCATCTTCAATGTCGGGCTGAAGTGCTGTCATTCCCATTGGGATTAATTCTTTTACTGTGGAGTTTGCTAGTTCCAACAAAACAGCTATATCATGCGGGGCAAAGCTCCATAGGACATTTTCCTGGTTGCGCACTTTGCCCAGCTTACGCCTGCGCATTTCTATGTTGACAATATTTCCTATGTAACCATTTTTTACATAGCGTATTATTTCTTGCACGGCTTGCTTGTAAAGTAAAAGATGCCCTACCATTAATAACTTTTGCCTATTTTCAGCAACGGTATTTAAGTCTTCAGCTTCTTTGACAGAAAGGGTCATAGGCTTTTCCACCAGGACATCTTTACCCGCTTCAAGGGCCTTCCTTGCTAAGGAATAGTGTGTGGCAGCGGGAGTGGCTATAACCACAGCATCAATTTCTGAGCTGTTTAGTACATCAGAGTAGTTTGAACGGACTTTAACTCCGGGATATTGTTCTTTTATTTTGCTCCTTAAATTAGCATCAGCTTCTACTACACATACTAAAACTCTTAAACGGTTAAACACGCGCACATGGTTTTTACCCCAATTTCCTGCACCAATAACAGCAATCCCAGGATAACCATTGATCATAAAAGGACCACCTTTTCGGACCTATTTGCAACTTCCCTGGTAGCATTCCGGGTATCAACAATTTTGTTTGCCCTATCAACTAACCATTTATAATTAATACATGTATGATCTGTTGCGATTAATACAAGGTCCACTTCGGAAACTATCTCTTTTGTGAGAGCCTGAGACTCATAATACTCTCCGTCAATATTAAGCTCCTCCACATACGGGTCATGATAAAGAATATTTGCTCCTTCTTGGAGTAACAACTTAGCAATATGTAACGAAGGAGATTCTCGATAATCACTAATATCTTTTTTATAAGACATGCCTAGGATAAGTATTTTAGATTGGGACATGGCTTTACCCATACCATTCAGGGTTCTGATAATCTTTTCTTTGACAAACTCCGGCATTCGTCTATTTATTTCCCCTGCTAATCCAATAAACCTTGTGGTAAAGTTATATTCCCTTGCCTTCCACTCAAGGTAATGAGGATCAAGAGGTATACAGTGACCACCAACCCCAGGACCAGGGTAAAACGGCATAATACCAAATGGCTTTGTAAAAGCGGCATCTAACACTTCCCAAACGTTGAGATTCATCTTATCACATAAAAGGGCTAGCTCGTTAGCTAACGCAATATTAACCGCTCGAAAAGTATTCTCATATACTTTTACCATTTCAGCAGCCCGGGTACTTGACACTGTAACCACGTGTTCAATAGTTTGCATATAAAATGCTTTACCTAGTTCTAAAGAATTAGGTCCCACACCACCAAGCACCTTGTTTGTATTCTTAGTAGTATAGCGTTGATTTCCAGGGTCTACTCGTTCCGGAGAGTGGCATAGGAAGAAATCCTTTTCCGCTTTTAAGCCTGATGTTTCTAAGATGGGCAACATAACTTCTTCAGTTGTTCCCGGAAAAGTAGTAGATTCTAAAGAAAGCAACTGCCCTGGTCGTAACCTTCTTGTTATCTCGTGTGTAACACTGGTAACATATCGTAAGTTCGGCGCAAGGTTTCTATCGAGAGGAGTGGGGACACATATTACAATAACATCCATATCTGAAATGCAATCGAAATTAGTCACCGCGCGAATTCGCCCCAAGTTAACAAGGTCTACCAATTCGGCATCTTTAACGTCAGATATATAATTCTCACCTGTATTTATCTTCTTAGCTCGCCTAGGATTTTGCTCAATACCTGTTACGGTAAAACCTACTTTAGCCTTTTCAACTGCAAAGGGTAATCCTACATACCCCATACCCACCACACAAACTTGGGCCGTTCGGTCAAATATCTTTCCCTTTAAGGATTCTTTAACAATATCTACTGTTAAAGCAAGTTGAGTCACTACAATTCCTTCTTTCTTTTTACCTTAAAAATTCCGATACTATATCAACCACTTGGCGCACTTCTTCATCAGTTAGTTCTGGAAACATGGGAAGAGATAATACCTGGTTAGTAGCATGTTCAGCATACGGAAAATCCCCCTGATTGTAACCTAGGGGTGCAAAGACTTTTTGTAAATGCATAGGCTGAGGATAATAAATTACAGACCCTATTCTACGCTCTTTCAAGAACATTTGTAGATCATTACGTTTTTCGGTTTGAATCGTATATTGATGATATACATGGTAAGCATAGTCAGGTTCTTCGGGCAATTTAAGATAATTTTTGATTTTTTGTAACTGTGATAAAAACTCTTTATATAATTTTGCTATGGCTCTTCTGCGCTCTGCCCAAGTGTCAAGGTAATTAAGCTTTATTCGTAAAACTGCTGCCTGAAGTTCGTCCAATCTGCTATTACACCCTAAAGCACTATGGAAATACTTTTTCTCCGCACCATGTACGCGAAGCATGCGTACCTTTTCAGCAATTTCCGGATCATTAGTAACCACCATGCCGCCATCTCCAAAAGCACCAAGGTTTTTTGTGGGGAAAAAGCTTATACAACCAGCATCACCGATTCCAGCTATCTTTTTATTTTTGTATTTTGCACCCAAAGCCTGTGCAGCATCTTCAATAACTTTTAAACCATGATTATTAGATATTTCGACAATGGTATCCATATCTACGGGGCATCCATATAGATGAACTGGCATTATGGCCTTGGTATGCGCTGTAATTTTTTCTTCTATTTTCAATGGGTCAATGTTTAAAGTATCAGGTTCTATATCCACAAAAACGGGCCTAGCACCCGTCCTTTCTATTGACCCAGCAGTGGCAAAAAAAGTAAAGGGTGTTGTTATCACCTCATCACCAGGGCCAACACCACAGGCTAAAAGAGCTAAATATAAAGCATCGCTTCCGCTAGCACAACCAATTCCAAATTTAGCATCGCAATACTCGGCGATTTCTATTTCTAGCGCTTTGACATTTTCACCAAGGATGAACAAGCCCTTATCAATTACTCCAGATAGTACATCAAGTAATTGTTCTCTTAACTCATCATTTTGGCGCAATAAATTAAAACTAGGTATGCTATGGATATCACTGACTTGAGTCACTACACTGTACTCCTTTCATTCTAATAGACAAAAAAATAAAGACATTATATAAATTAAAACTTATTGCCATATTCCTAATTGCGCATAAAATGCTACTTTACAACTAAGTCACCTGATAAAAGGAATATATTTAGCCACCGTAATACAAACCTAAGTAAACATTTATTATTTCTAATGCCAATTTAATTCTTCATTGGTAGTTCTAATATATTTATCTTCTAACTTGTCATAATTAGTTAACTGATTATAAATGTTTTTCATATGCCGTAAAACATTTTTACTCTCAAATGACTTCATTTTATTGCAATTCTCCTTTGCAAAATGATAACTCATATTAGAATGAATAATTATACTTTCAATTGCTTTTTCGAACCCTCTAACGTTACCCGGTTGTATCAAGTAACCGCCTTTACCGTTTTCAATTAAATCACTATTTCCTCTAATCTCGGAACAAGCAACAGGTAAGCCGCTAGCCATAGCCTCCATGAGAGCAACAGATAATCCCTCTCGAAATGATGGGAATATAAACATATTCGATATCTTATAAATCTCACTTACATCATCCCTAAAACCTAATAATTTAACTTTATCAGATATGCCAAGTGAAATAGCCAACCTTTTTAAATATCCTTCTCTTTCACCTGTCCCACATACTACATAGTAGATATTGGGGTAATTTAGATTTGCAACAGCCTTAATAACAACCCCATGATTTTTATTTACATTAAGCTCCCCTACCGAAAGCAAAACAATTGCTTCTTCAGGTATACCCAATTCTTTGCGCTTAGCTTTTTTATCTACATTAATTTTCAAAAATTTACTTATGTTCACCCCCACGCCTGGAACATATTCCACATTTTCTGCTTTAAATGAACGTACCCTTGCATAATCCTCTTTATTTATAGTTATAATCATGTCGGTATAGTGAGATAAAAATCTCTCTACCGGATAAAACACCAACCAATTTACAAGAGGGGCACCTTTAAAAAAATGAAAGCCGTGGGCTGTGTAGACCACCTTAGACCCATTTTTTCTAAATTCTTTAACAGCCCATCGTCCGAATGCACTAGCCACAGGAGTGTGAAAATGAATTATACTATAATGGTTATTCCTAACAATCTCTTTTAACTGGCGACTAGCTACAATATTTAGTTTTGAAAATGGAGTGCGTTGATAGGGAATATTATAAACATTGTTAACTAGTTCATCTATTTCATTAACGTCTTTATTTCCTGCAACATCAACAATAAAACCCATATCCTGCAACGCCTTAATATGTGGGATAAGAAATGCCTTTATAGTTGTCAATATAGTTGTACATATTAGAATACGTTTCATATTAAACCATCACTTTACTTGTTATTACATATAATGCAGTAGTTTAATTATGGTATTTAAGCCATCCTGGCCGGAACCCCAACATAAGTTCCAACCTCCGTTATATCTCTAACCACTACAGCACCTGCACCGACCATGCAACCGCTAACGATAAATATGTCGTTACTTACCATACTACCAACTCCTATCCATGAACCCTTACCAATTCGCACTGTACCAGCCAAATGCGCTCCGGGTGATATATGTACATAATCTTCAATTACACTATCATGGTCTATTGTTGCCCCAGTATTAATGATGCAGCCTTTACCAATCCTAGTGCAGCAATTAATTACTACACCAGGCATTACTACTGTTCCTGTTTTTAACCCGACCTGTTCCCCCAGAACGGCATCCGGATGAATCAGCACCGGGATACTGGCACCTGCTGTTTCAAGCCGACTCTGAAATTTTTCTCTTATTTCATTATTACCAATAGCAGTAAAGATATCGTAATCATTTATATATGTAAAGGCATCACTTGATTTACCAATTACTTTTATTCCCATTGCTGACTCGATACTTTCATCATCGTCCAAAAAGGCCATTTTATGCCATTTATTCATTTTTAATGCGATGTCAGCAACGACTTTTCCATGACCGCTGGCGCCGATTATAAGAAGTTTGTTTTTCATAGTCCCACTCTTTCTTTTGCAGTGCCCTTGAAAGGCTCCATCGTTGACGCAGTTGCCGAATTAATACCTTCTCGAATTAAAGCTTTCTTAATCGTCAAAAAAATAATCTTCCAGTCATTGATAAAAGAAATATTATCTACATACTCAACATCAAGGTTGAGCCTATCTTCCCAGTTTAGAGCATTCCTGCCGCTAACTTGGGCTAGACCTGACAACCCTGGTCTAACATCATGGCGGCGTTTTTGGTTGTCATTATAGAGTGGCAGGTAATGTATTAATAAAGGTCTCGGGCCCACAATTGCCATATCTCCCCGCACTATATTCCAAAGCTCAGGCAATTCATCCAGCGATGTCGCACGCAGGAACTTCCCAAACTCAGTGAGTCTAACTTCATCAGGCAATAATCCTCCGTTTTCATCTCTTTCATCAGTCATCGTTCTAAATTTATAAAGAGTAAATATTGTCTCATTAAGCCCAGAACGTTTTTGTTTGAATATCACCGGACTGCCTAGCTTTACCCGTACCAGCATCCCCACTATCAACAAAACCGGCGATAAAACAATCAATGCACTGAGTGATAAAATAAAGTCCATTGGCCTTTTAATATATCTTTTATAAATGCCACCCCTGGCAAGCTTTTTCAGAGGTAGCCCAATATTTGTTTTAATCTCAGTTTGCATCTCTATCTCCACAAACCTTTCACAATCTCAACCACTCTAAACAAGTTTTCAACACTCATCTTCGTATCACTCGGCAGACAAACGCCATTCTCTGATATCTCCTCCGACGCGCCATCACCAATAAAGTCATACTCCGCAAAAAACGGTTGCATATGCATCGGCTTCCAGATAGGACGGCTTTCGATGTTCACCTTCTCAAGAACCTCCATTATGTCAAGCGGCCTAACATTTCCGTTTAGGGTTATGCATGATAACCAATAATTAGGCTCATTCCAATCGTTAATGGGCATGAACTGAACGCCATCCAGAGCTGCAAGTTCTTGCTTGTAAAACTGGAATATAATTCGTTTCTTCTTAATCCGTTGCTCAAGGATTTTCAGTTGTCCTCTGCCAATACCAGCAACAATGTTGCTCATCCGATAATTAAAGCCCAGCTCACTATGCTGGTAGTGCCTTGCAGGATCTCTGCTCTGGGTTGCCCAGAACCTGACTTTGGCGATTCTCTCTTCATTATCGGAGACCAGCATCCCCCCACCGGATGTAGTAATGATTTTGTTGCCATTAAATGAGAAAATACCGTAATCACCAAACGTCCCTGTATGTTTACCTTTATACAAAGTACCTAATGACTCAGCAGCATCCTCAATCAATGGCACATTATGCTTCTTGCATATCTTAACAATTCTGTCCATGTCCGCGGATAAGCCATAGAGATGAACCACTAAAACTGCCTTTGGGGTGTATTTTTCAAAGGCCTTATCCAGCGCGGCAGGGCTCATATTCCAAGTTTCATAATCACTATCAATAAAAACAGGTATTGCATTCTGGTAGATAATTGGATTGGCTGTAGCCGAGAAAGTAAGACTTTGACAAAACACTATGTCCCCGGCACCAACCCCTGCAGCTTTTAATGCCAGATGGATTGCAGCTGTCCCTGATGATAATGCTGCTGCGTGACCAATGCCTAAATACCTTGCCAGATATTTTTCAAACTCATCTACGTTCTTACCAAGAGGTGCAATCCAGTTGGTTTCAAAGGCTTCCTGGATATATTGCATTTCATAGCCCTCATCACTCATATGGGGTGAAGAGAGATAGATTCTCTTTTTGGTTGCATTATCACTTTGAATTGACATTCAACTGAATTCCTCTCTTAAAAAACCATACAATATATCTTTAAATTAAAAAGGACCCCCCCGAACTGTGGTTTTAATCCACATCAGCGTGTCCAACATATAAGTTAAAACCTTTGTATCAACTGTTATTTAAAAACCACGCTACACATAACGATCCTGCACCTCAATCTCTGGATTTTATTATATAATTCCATAGATTATTCAAAATTCCTTCTTTTCTCAAAAAAAAATTTAAAAAATTTTTTCAAGCAAGTAATTATATACCGCCCTGGTTTCTTTAACCCGATCAGCCTTGGCGGCCAGTTCCAGTATCGCTTCCTGAGCCGTTTTAGCATAATGTCTGGTGCTTGAAATCCTCTGGTGACCCAAAACATCTTGCACCTTTTCGAGGGCGATACCTTTTTGCAGCAACTGGGTGCCTACCGTATGTCGACAGCGGTGGGGATAAAATGCCAGGCCGGTTTCTTTTTTACATTTGGCAGACCAGTAATTATATTGCCCGGTAGTGACCTTTATAAGCAAGTCCTCCGGCAAACGATATTGTTTTAAAAGCACTAAGCTCCTGGCCACATCAGCATCCATTACCGGCACGTACCGCTCTATATCACCCTTACCATGCCGTACCCTAATGACATAGCCGCCGTTAGGAATTTGCATTAAATCACGGCACGTTACAGCGGTAACTTCACCTAAACGCATACCGGTAGCCAGCATGGTTAAAAAACCGGTCGACACTAATTGGGGTATGGTAGGTAACCACGCTTTAAATATCGCAAGCTCTTTGGCGGTCATAAATTGAGGCAGTGTTTTGCCTTCTTTTACCCTTAAGCGTCGGGTAATAATCGGGTTACCAGTTATGATGCCTTCCTCAATTAGATAGTCATAGAAACATTTTAAACCCGAGATGGCCTTATTTATGGTCCTGGGCTTGAGGTTGTCTTCGACAATCTGATTCCGATATAACCTGGCCTGCGCAGGGCTAAGGGTAATAAAATCCAGACTATTAGTTTCAATAAAGATGATGAATTTACTTAAGTAATACGAATAACTTTTGATGGTTTGCATTGAGCCGCCTTGCATTTTTAAATCGGTTAAATATTCTTTAATTAATACTCTTAGTATTACATTCATGTCTATTCAACCTTGCTAAGCTCTAACCTGTTTATTGTCTGAAAAGGTCAGACCTGGTCAGCCAATTACAGCGTAGAAGTAGTTTTTTTATTAACCAATACAACGCCAACGGTTGCTCTTACCTTTTAATTTCTTCACATCACCACTAAACGGATCTATAGATAATGCCTCTAATCTTTTGATTAATCGGGCTTGCACTTCACGGTTTAACCGTGAAATATACGTAGAAGCTTCTTTAGCCAGAATAACTTTATAGTTTAAGTTCTTTTTTGAGTTCATCCAAAGTAACTACCTCTCCCCTGGCAATTTGCTCTTCACCCTTCTTTATGGCTGCCAGGTCCTCTGGAGTTAAACCTTCTTCCTCATCTAAAAGATACAATACAAACTTAAGCACTACGCGGGCATTGTCTTCATTTAGCTTTCCAATGGCCTGCCTTAAAGCTTCTTTTGTACTCACAATGGGTAACCCCCTATGTTAATAACAAAATTCAATATATAACCTTTGCATTAACTAGTTTTACTGCCCTCAAATTTAGGGTGTTAAATCTATTATAACCAGTACCTATACAGCACCCGGCGTTCTTTTAGTTCATCCACTTTGGCTGCTAGTTCATAGATGGCTTCCGGGGCGGTACGGGCGTAGCGCCGGGTGGTGGTGATGTCGGCATGGCCCAGCACGTCTTGTACTTTGTCGATGGAGATACCCCTTTGCAGCAGCTGGGTGCCCAGGGTGTGCCGGCAGCGGTGGGAGTGAAAATTTAACCCGGTGGCCAGCCGGCATTTGCGTGCCCACCATTTAAAGGCGTGGGTGGTGATGCCGAACAGGGGCTTATGGTCGGGCCGGTCGCCGGCGTAATTGATTAGCTCGTTAACCACCCCGGAGTCTGTCACCGGAACATATCTTTCCTTGTCCCCTTTGCCGTGGCGTACCCGGAAGATGTAGCCGCCGTTATCCAGTACGATAATGTCGTTGGGGGTGACCGAGGCTACCTCGCTGACCCGCATGCCGGTGGCTAGCATGGTGCGAAACCCCAGAGCCACATGGCCGGGGATGGTAGCCAGCCAGGCCGCGAATACTTCCAGCTCTTCGGCGGTCATAAAGTCCGGCAGATCTTGGCCTGTTTTAACCCTTAGCCGGCGGCTAACGATGGGGCTGCCCGGCACTTCCCGCTCTTCCACTAAAAAGTCGTAAAAGCTTTTTAGCGCCGCTAAGATGGCATTAATGGTGCGGGGCTTTAAGCCCTGTTCGACCAGGTGATTGCGAAAATTTTTTACTTGCTTGGGGGTAAGTTCGGTATAGGTAAGGTTGTTTGCTTCGGTGTAGGCGATGAATTTATCCAGGTGGTAGCCGTAGTTTTGGAGGGTATGGGCCGAGCTGCCGATCATTTTTAGTTCGGTGAGGTAAGTTTTAACCAAGTTGCGCAGCATATCTACCTCGGTTAAGTTCCCCTAGCGGTTATCAACTACATGTCAGTTACTTGTAAATGTCACCACGTGGAGATACTCGCATAATTATAATAATTAACTGATCCCTGTCTACTGTATAAATAATTCGCAAACTTTGCCTTCCTCGAAAAGGTAGTTTAAGCTGTAATTTTTTTTAAGACATAATTTCCTTGTGTATAGCTTCCGTTATCCACATTCTAATTAATGTTTGATAGGGCAAACCTTTATTCTCGGCAATTTTTTTAACGGTTTCAATTTGTCCCGGTTCTAATCTTAAGGTAACCGGTTTTTTCAATTCTCTCTTTTTTAATATCTCAGCCTCTAATTTAGGATCCATCTCCAAATTTACTGTTTCAAATTCATCTGCATATTCTGTGGTATCATGTTCATCCCAAAAGCGGGCTTCTTCTTCTTCGCTTTTAAAATTTGGTATTTTCTTAGTAGTCATTTTACCATTCCCCCTTTTCACGCAAAAATATGAAAATCCCAATCAAAAGCCCGAATTTTCATACTAGTCTCCTAGCTTTAATATATTACCCCGTATGTACATTGTCAATACATTGTACATACATAATAAAATTCCTAAACTGCTTCCACTTTATTCCGATAGCTTTTAAATTGCGGCAATATAGCTGCCAGGGTGTCAAATACGTCGTCTGCTTCAACCTGGGTGGTATTACGGGCCAGCAGTAGCAGCTGTTTATCCAGGGCGGATACTTCAGCCAGGCAGGGTCTGGCGACAAAGATTCTTTTATGGTTGGTGGCAGTCGAGCCTTCTTCGGCGGTTAACAGCTCTTCAAAGAGTTTTTCACCGGGCCTGACGCCGGTAAACTTTATTTTGATGTCGTGGTCGGGCTCCAGGCCGGACAGTTTAATCATGTCTCGGGCTAGATCTACTATTTTTACCGGTTCGCCCATGTCCAGGATAAATATTTCGCCGCCGCCCGCCATCGCACCGGTCTGGATGACCAGCTGTACCGCTTCGGGGATGGTCATAAAGTAGCGTTTCATGTCCGGATGGGTCACCGTTACCGGGCCGCCTTTTTTTATTTGCGATTCGAAGATGGGCACCACACTGCCCCGGCTGCCCAGCACGTTGCCGAACCGCACCGCCGCAAACCTGGTGTTGCTGTTACGATCCATGTTTTGCACCACCAATTCTGACAGCCGCTTGGTGGCGCCCATTACGCTGGACGGGTTGACGGCTTTATCGGTGGAGATGCTGACAAATATTTTGGTGCCCGTCCGGTCGGCGGCTTCCATCAGGTTTTGGGTACCAAAGACGTTTGTCTTGACCGCTTCGTCGGGGTGAAACTCCATTAAGGGCACATGCTTATGGGCGGCGGCGTGGAATACCACCCCCGGGCGGTATGCTTGCCAAATGGCATCTATTTTAGCTTTGTCCCTGATGTCGGCTATTTCAATACCCAGTGGTAAACCCGGAAACCTAGCCTCTAACTCCAGCCAAATTTTGTGGATGCTGTTCTCGCCGTGGCCCAGCAACACCAGCTTTTGGGGGGCAAAGCCCGCCACCTGGCGACAGAGCTCGGAACCGATGGAGCCGCCCGCCCCAGTGACCAGCACGGTTTCGCCTTTGAGGTAACCGGCAATCTCATCCAGATCCACCTTTACCGGCTCGCGCTGCAGTAGGTCTTCTATGGCCACGGGGCGCAGGCTGTTGACGGAAACCCGGCCGTTAAGAATTTGATAAACTCCAGGCAGTATTTTAACGTCTAAATTGGTTTGGCTGCAGATAGTGAATATTTCTTTAATGGCCTCGGCACCGGCCGAGGGCATAGCGATAATGATGTTTTGAATGTTGTAACGTTTGACCACACTTAATATCCGCTCCCGGGTGCCCAGTATTGGTAAGCTAAGCACACTGAACTTTTGTTTATTTTTGTCGTCATCGATAAACCCCACGGGCAGCAGGCCGCTGTCGTGGTTTTTTAGTTCCCTGGCCACCATGACCCCGGCATCACCGGCGCCGATGATGAGGGTGCGCTTGCCGTGCCGGCCGTTGCCTTTTTTGCGATCCAGCATTACCCGCCACACCAGCCGGGAGCCCCCCACCGTCAGCACAATAAACGCCCAGGAGGATATTACAATGCTGCGGGGCAGCAGCGATTCCATCATGTAGGTCATGGCTATAACAGCCAGACTGCCCAGCGACACCGACTGCACGATGGCAAACAGCTCACCGGTGCTGGCATAGGCCCACACCCGGTTGTATAGTTTCAGGCAGTAAAAACAAAACAAGTGGATGGTGATGACAATGGGGGAAATAAAGAAATAATCCTGCAGGTAAGGGCTGGCTGAAGTAAAACCTTCAAAACGCAACAGGTAGGCTATGATTATGGATACGTTAATTAATACGGCATCGCTGGCTATTAAAAGTATTAATCTGATATACCCGTTCATTAGCCAACCTCTTTCTAAGGAAAATGGAAAATTCACAAAAATAGGACTATGGTCATAGGTGCTAGGTCTTTTGTCCTATGCGGCTGGGGCAAAAAAAAACTTCCTTGGTTGCCAACCTTTAAGTTGTTTAACACATTTATTATATTTTGACATGGCTTTCCTAAATCCTTTTACTATTTATGAGAAAATTTCAATTTTGCTGGAAAAATTTATTGGGCTTTGCTGCCAGGTGTTGCAAGTTGAAAGCTGCAAAATACGCAACTTTCAACTTGCAACACCTGGCACCTTACGGCTGTGCCCTGGGGTTGGGCATGGGGTTGGGGGCATAAAAATGCCCGGTTTGCAGCAACCGGGAAGCGAACCGGGGACATGGCAGTCCCCTTTTTATTTTAAGCTTAAACTGCTTCGATGCATTTTTTGGCAATATCCAACTGCACTTGCAGCGCTTTTTTAAGTTCATTTAATTCTGATCCGTCGAGTTCAGTGAGACCCTTGCCGTTGCCGAATTTTTTGACCAGGTAGTCTACCTCGCCCTGATTATAACCAATATCTATTAAGCGTTGCCTTAGGGACAGCACATTTTCCTTGGCTTTTTGTTTTTCATCAATACTCTTTGAGGCTGGGCTGGAAATGGAATATTCGTAGGACAAATAAAAAAACCTCCTTGGTGTGGTGTAGTGTATTAGTGCCAATCATACCTTAGGAGATTTCCAAGTAAGGCACGATCCTTTGGCAACCAGGCTGTCGTATTGCATCACTGCAACTTAGACCCTTGGTTTTGCGCCCCTGCCTTTAGGCAAGTTTGCCATTTCACGGTTCATGTCACATTATATTCTAATTTATATGGTTAATCAACAAATTTCGACTTGACAATAGACAAAAATTACAGCGAGGCGATGCGTTGCGAATTTTTCTTCCCTTCGTTTTCCTGGGTATAGTAGTAATGATAATAGTAATCTCCACTGGACATGCTGATGCTGTTTAACACCACCCCAATAATGTTGGCGCCCACTTTCTCCAGTTTGGCCTGAGCTTCCCGGGCGTTTTCATAACGGGTGGCGCCGCTTTTTACCACCATGATGACGCCATCCACCAGCGTGGACATTACAATAGGGTCGGTAACAATATTTATGGGGGGTGAATCCAGCAGCACATAGTCGAACTTTTCCAAAGCGCGGCTAATTAAATCTTTCATCCGCTGCGAACCAACCAGTTCGGAAGGGTTGGGCGGAATGGGGCCGCTGGCCAGGATAGAAAGCCCCGGCACATCGGTGGGCTGGGCCAGTTCCGCGGGATCCAGTTCATTAATTAATACGTTGGTTACTCCCACATGTTCATTAATATCAAATACTTTATGCAGGGTGGGACGCCGTAAATCGCAGCCCACGATGAGCACTTTTTTGTTGGTTTGCGCCAGCACCACACCCAGGTTACAGGTAACCACACTTTTGCCTTCATTGGGCCCGGCGCTGGTGATTAGGATGGAGCGTAGGGGGTTGTCCAGCCCGGCAAAGTTTATATTGGTGCGCAAGGCCCGGAAAGCTTCGGCAAAAGGTGACCTGGCGCTGAGGTTGGTAATGATATTTTTGTTGGCCTTGTCTTTCATTTAACTACCCCGTTTCTGACCGAAAAATGACCATCTTGATTTGTTGGCTGCGGCCTCGGAGGCCGGTATGGAACCTATAATCGGCAGCCCCATGTGTTTTTCTACATCCTCGGGTGTCTTGATGGTGCTGTCCATAAACTCAAGCAGGAAGGCTAACCCCATCGCCACCATTAAACCCAGCACCAGGGCGATGGCAATATTCAACTGTTTGTTGGGCTTGACCGGGTTGGCGGGTACCAGCGCCGGCGAGGCTACGTTGATGGTGGTGCCGCCCAGGTCAATGGAACTGGCCATTTGGGTTTGGGTAACTTTTTGCGCCAGCAGGTTTTGGGTTTCTTCCAGCCGCTTGATTTCGTTTTGCATTTGCTGTTGTTTAATTTGTTTATCGCTTAGCTCGGCCTGCATGATATTTAAATTACCCTGCAACCGGGCCGAGGTAGCCTGCATCGCCTGCAAGCTGGCGGTTTTTTCGGCCAGGGCCGCTTCTCGGTCGTTTAGCTTTTCGGTTAGTGAAACATAAACCGGGTTTATTTCTTGGGTCTCGACTACATCAATTGACCCCTGCCCGACATTAGCTACATTTAGCATTTTGGGTGTGTTGGCCAGGCTGCCCCGTAAGCTGTTGATACCGGCTTCCAACTGCTGCATTTCCATCCGGGCCAGATCCATGCTGGTTTGGTATTTGTTTAGGTCGTCGGTGATACTGGTAAATTGTTTTTGCAGGTATTCCACACTGCGCGGATCTGAATTGAATTGTCTATATTCATTCAGTAACACGTTTAGCTTGGTGTCATTTTCTTGTTTTTGGGCTTGAATGAATTGGGTGGACTTGGTCATTTGGTTGAGGTTTCTTTCCGACAGGTAATCCAGGTACACTTCGCCCAGCGTGTTGGTTACGTCGGCGGCCAGCCGTGGGTTGGTGTGCTGCACTTTAAGCATGATGATGTTGCTGTCTTTGGCCACCTCGGCTTTGACCATGCCGGCCACATCTCTGGCGGTGTACCCCTTATCTTCCAGGGACAGGTGCTCTACCACCCGCTGGTACATGGTGTCGCTGGTTAACTGGCCCACATAGGTGTTCATGGTCATTAGGGGCATTCGGGATACGGTATTGATTACCGACTCCAGGTCGTCGGGCTCGGTAGACCTTTGGGTGGCCATGTCGGGCATGGTTACTATGAGCATGGATTTGGCCTCGTATACGGGAGCAATCACAAAGTAACTCATGATGCCGCTGGTGAGTACGGCCAGGATGGTAATGGTGATAATGACCAGGCGCCACTTTTTTAGCACGGTAAAAACTTGGCGCAGGTCTATTACGTCGGTTTCTATGTAATCTTGTTTTTCGGACAATTAGGCCACTCCCTGCGGGATAATATTCAGTAGTCAGTAGTCAGGAGTCAGGAGTCAGAATGACAAACCGGTCTTCTGCTGTCTTCTACCCTGATCTTTTTTGGTGTCATCCTGAGCGTAGTGAAGGAGCTAGTCTTTAAGATTCTTCGCTGCGCTCAGAATGACAGATTCGTTGTATTCATAAGAATGACAATCTCATCGGATTCTTGACTCCTGATTCTTGACTCCTAATTCTACAAATATCTACTACTTCCTGCTATTTACTTAGTTGTTATTTGCGGCCGGTGATTTTTCCCCACAGGCTGTGCCAGAGGGATTTGTTTGGTTGTTCTTGATCTGGCCAGGACGGCAGGCGTGTGGGAGCCTGGCCCTGCAGCAGCCTTTGTGGGTTATCCGCTGTAAGCAGCCCGGCGGCATTGGGGTCGTAAGCCTGGATGACGGTGCAGGCGGCTTGTAGTTCGGGTTTGCGGTTTACCGCCCCGTGGGCATCGCTGCTGATAAACTGGTAACAGCCGTGCCGCAAGTAGTGGTGGGCCAATTGCTGCACCCGGGTGCCCAGCTTGCCGGTGAAGCTCGCTGCGGTGCCCTGGCACAGTACGCCTCTTTCCACAAAGGGCAGCAGCTTGCCGGGGCTACGCAGCAGTTCGGCGTTGCGCTCGGGATGAGCCAGCACCGGCGTGACGCCCAGCAGGGCTATTTCAAACAAGACTTGTTCGGCAAACACCGGTATTTCGGCAGTGGGAAATTCAACCAGCAGGTAACGGCCGCCGTCACCTAGGGTTAAAATCTGCTGCTCTTTGATTAACCGCGGCAGATCCGGGTCTAGCAGGTATTCCGCGCCCGAATGCACGGCCATAGGGATCTCATGCGCCTGCAGCTGGGCGCGAAAATGCTGCAGCGCCTGCAGAATGCTGACTCGGTTATTGTTATATAACCCCGGCGCCACATGGGGCGTGGCTACCACGGCTTTAATGCCGCCGGCTGCGGCATGCCGCGCCATGTCCAGGGATTCAGCCATGTTTGGGGGGCCGTCATCTAAGCCGGGCAAGATATGGATGTGCAGGTCAATCATTGATATAGCTCCCCAGTTGCTCCAGCAAGTCTTTACGCATTTGGCTTTTTTGCTCTTTGTATTCTTTTTCGGCTTTTTTGACCAGGTCTAAAGGTAAATCGTTGGCTTTTAGCTCGGTTTTCATTTGGCCCAGCACAACGGCAAAGTTGTCATCGGCTTCTTTTTCCAGGCTGCGCCCCGCCCGGAGGTATTCGTTGGCCAGTTGGGTTAGGGACATGTCTTGGCGCCCGTTTTTAACGGCCAGGTAATCGTTTGCGGCGGTCTGCAGCAGGCGGCGCAGTTCCCAATTGTAGTAGTCATCGATGTTATTAAATATGAAGGTATATTTTTGCTCGATGAAATTTAGTTTTTGGGCTTGACTGAAGGCCGGTGGAGCTGGATATTTGTATTCTTGTGGCAGAATGGCCCGGTTTGGATGCGGGGGTGCGGCAGTACCGCCGGTGCCGTCTGCGTTTTGGTTACCGGGTTTGCCGGGTTCACCGGGCTCAGCCTGGGGCGAGTCATTGAACAGTGAACCTTCGCCCCGGGGGATGTAGGAGATGTCCTTAAACTGGCCACCGCTGGACATGCTGACAACAGCCACAATAATTATGCAGACCAAAGCGGCACCAAAAACCAGCCACCTGGTTTTTGTATTCAGCGGCCCGGCCATGCGTCTGCTTTTTCTCTTTTTCCTATGTACCGGCAATCCACCACCGCTTTCTATGTGTCCATCGGGGACATTTGTTAAAGGGAGACATTCCCTTCTTGAAAGGAATACCCATATTGGGGACATTCCCTTACCTCAAAGGAATACCCAAACTTCAGCGGGTGTGTCCCCATTCCTTAAATCAGACTTTCTAATTACCAGCAAACATATCTCCTGTAGCACTTTTTTAATATTCTTGGCAAAGAGGGAAAAATCCTGTAACTTTAACGCGAAAAACGCGACAACCAAAACAAAAGATAAGTTGGTTGTAGTGGACGCGGCGCTCTGGTGATATCGCTCCGCTCTCTCTCGCAATTCTCATTGTTGTGTTCGGAGCTAATTATTATTACCGCATGGCACAAACTGCATAACCGTTTAGCTACGCCCTAAGCAGCCATGAATTCGGGGCTATGACGAGGCAAGCGCCTACGGCGCATGCCATAATTAAAACGTGCAGCTTTAACGCAAAAGCATCGCATTAGTTTTAGTATATAGCCAGGAAATTACTTTCTTTTGCGTTGCTGCACGATTCAACGCACCCAGGTGCACCGTTCGCTCCGGATATCACCAGATCGCCGCGAGGCTGGTTTTTCATTTTCTCTTGTGCCGCGTTGCGGCATGTTTGTCCACCCAAAACGCGACAACAAAACAAAAAGGACAGGCTTTTTCGTATCTGAAAAAAAGCCTGTCCCCTACTTTTCCTTTGTTACTTGTAAATTAGCAGTTAAACGCCCGGCGCAGTTCATCCGCCTTGTCGGTGCCCTCCCAGGGCAGCACAATATCGCGGCGGCCGAAATGACCGTAAGCAGCAGTGTTCTTATAAATGGGCCGGCGCAGGTCCAAATCCCGGATAATGGCGGCCGGGCGCAGGTCAAACAACTCGCGGATTACCTTTACCAGCTTTTCTTCATCCACATTACAGGTGCCGAAGGTCTCCACCATTACCGATACCGGCTGGGCCACGCCGATGGCGTAGGCCACCTGTACTTCGCAGCGGTCGGCCAGTCCGGCGGCCACGATGTTCTTGGCTACGTAGCGCATGGCGTAGCAGGCCGAGCGATCCACCTTGGTGGGATCCTTGCCCGAGAAAGCGCCGCCCCCGTGCCGGGCCATGCCGCCGTAGGTGTCGACGATAATTTTCCGGCCGGTTAAGCCGGCGTCACCCTGGGGGCCGCCCACTACAAACCGTCCGGTGGGGTTGATTAGGTACCGGGTGGCTTCATTGATCATTTCTTTAGGTACTACGGGCCTAATCACTTTGTCGATGATTTCTTCCCTGATAAAGTCCATTTCCACCCGCGGGTGGTGCTGGGCCGAACAAACCACGGTGTCCAGCCGTACGGGCTTGCCATTTTCGTATTCCACGGTGACTTGGATTTTGCCGTCGGGACGCAGGAAAGGCAGCTCCCGGGTTTTGCGCACCACGGCCAATCTGCGGGCCAGGCGGTGGGCCAGGGAGATGGGCATGGGCATTAGCTCCGGTGTTTCGTTGGAGGCGTAGCCGAACATCATGCCCTGATCGCCGGCGCCGGTGGATTCAATGGCGCTGTCTGATGCTGCGCCGTTTTTGTCTTCCAGGGCTTTGTCCACCCCCAGGGCAATATCGGGCGACTGCTCGTCGATGGAGGTAAGCACCGCGCAGGTGTCGCTGTCAAAACCGTACTTGGCCCGGGTATAGCCAATTTCCCGCACCGTTTGCCTCACCACGCGGGGGATGTCCACGTAGCACTGGGTGGTTATTTCGCCGCCCACCAGCACCAGGCCGGTGGTGACGAATGTTTCGCAGGCCACCCTGGCGGTGGGGTCTTGTCCGATTATTTCATCTAATATGGCGTCTGAGATTTGGTCGGCCACTTTGTCGGGATGGCCTTCGGTAACCGATTCAGAAGTAAACAAGCGCTTAGCCAATTGGCAAACCTCCTTGCGGGGATAATAAAATACAACGACGCGGCACGTGCCGCGCCCGGATATAACAGGTTTTTTTGCTAAAAAACCATGTTTATTCTAACAGGAGCAGTATTTTATGTCAACGAGAAAGCTCATTCTAAAAGGCAATGACACCACCACAACCCGCCGGTAGCGAACAGTAAGGTGCCAGGTGTTGCAAGTTGAAAGTTGCGTATTTTGCATCTTTCAACTTGCAACACCTGGCACCAAAGCCCAACCGCAAAGGAAAGAAGCAAGGGGACGGTTCTTTTGCTTCCCCCTTTCTACTTCCAATAGTTAACTTTTTGCTGTAAAATAGCTATAATTATTACTAGCTATCGCATGCCGTTAGTTAAATAATCGTGTGTAGATTAAAAGGAGTTGTTTTAATGGCTCTTAATCGCGTTAGGCAAGTTGTTGAACAGATTAAAGTGCTATCTGCAAAAGAAAAGTTAGAATTATTTAGAACTCTGCTAGAAGAAAATGTTTTTCCGGCAAAGGAAGACCACTTCACCGAACAAGAAATTGCTGAGATTGAAGCCGCACTGCAAGAAGTGGCCCGTGGGGAGTGGGTAGATTTTGATGAGTTCAGAAAAGAACACGGCTTTTAGGCTTCGCCTTTCTACTAAAGCATCCAAATATTTACTACGCATAAACAAGAAAACGGCAGAGCGGCTTCTCAATAAAATGGAAGTCTTAAAACAATATCCTTTAAGTGCAAAGGGAATTAAGCCTCTAGCCGGTAAGTTTTCCGGCCTTTTCCGCTTACGAATTGGTGACTACCGAGTTATTTATCAGATAGGGGGTCAGGCCTGTCGTAATTAAATAACTACCCATGCAGGGCAGGCCCCTGTTGGGGAGTTATTTAATTACGACAGGCCTGACCCCCTTGCTTCCCTAATCTATCTGCACCAAAACGGCATCTTTGCCGATCACTTTTATCTTATCCCAGGACACCACCACGTCACCCCCGGCGCTAAGCAGGCCGAACATTTTCCGCGGCCCTTCCAATACCAGTGCCTTTATCCTACCTTCCACCGGGTCGAAGTGGGCGTCTTTTACCGGGCCCAGTTTGGCACCGTCCTTAAGGTTAATGATGTCTTTTTTGGTGAGCTCGCTGATCTTAAACAATCCGGCCACCTCCCGGGATATACTATGCCGGCGGCAGGCTGTTTGACACAGTCAGGGGGTCAGGCCCTGCATAACTGCGTAACTGCAGCTAAACCATTTAGTCTTGTTACAGTTATGCAGTTATGCAGGGCCTGACCCCCTTTTCATTGCAAAATACCAAATAATTTGGAGGAATATCTTGGTTTTTGTCGAACGTAAATATTACATAATGTAATTATTACGTATTGAGCGAAAACTATGATACGCGGCTTTATGATGGGCGCCTAATACCGCGGGGAGTTAGTGGCGCAACCGGTCGCTGCATTTTTATAATGCAGTTTTTTTGTGCCTTTTAGGGGGTGAAAGCACGATAAGTAATTGATATGTTAATAGAAAAGTTATTTGTTCGGAGTACGGGGCAGTATTTTACCTATTTTTAATGGACAAAAAGGAGAAGGATTAGATGCTAAAGAAAAAATTCAATAAAAAATTATCCTTATTGCTTACGCCGTTGTTGTTTGTGACCTTAGTTTTTGGAATATTAATGCCCCCGGCAGCGTTTGCAAGTGAAAGAGATTTAAGCATTGAAAATATTACATCCGCATATGAATTTCCGGTATTTGAATTTACGGACCACCAATTTCCATTTGAAAAAAGGGATCGTCCAAACGAAGTTAGTGCCATGTCTTTTGGCATGATGTCCCTAACGGAAACTGAATTGGAAACTGAAAGCGTTACCAGGTACGTATACCAGGGTTGGTCTGACGGGAACGTAGAGGACGTCGAGCTGACATGGGGTGTCGATGCTTTTAATTCCGTAAACGTTGCCGCTTCCGCCGCCAACCCCGGCGATACCATTTATGTTTACGACGGCACTTATGATGAGAGGGTTTATATTTACACTGAAAACATTACGCTCCAAGCGCAGAGCAAGTCCGCTGTACTTACCTGCACGGAGTTCGATGAATATGGAGCAGTAGTTGAGGTATTAGCGCCAGGTGTTACTATAGAAGGTTTCACCATCACCGCCGGTGAAGGGGCAGAAGCCGGGATATACATCTCGGATGAAGAAGATTCCATGCTTAAAACCGTCAGCCCTATTAATACAGATGAGGACTCGGGGTTAGATACCGTTATTCGCGATAACGTTATAAATACAGTTGAGGATCCTGATTCCCGTTTATTTGTTGGTATAGCTGTTGAATCGGTGACCGGCGGAAATCTGACGGTTGAGAATAATGACGTATTGGGATTCTTTGCATATGGAATAGCTATTCCCTATGAAATAGATAATACGGTCAACATCACTGACAACACGGTTAATGGTTCGGATTATGGCATTTGGCTGGGTGGTCTTCTGGGTGGTCTTAATGAAGCAAATGTCGTGACGCCAAACATGATAATTGACGAAGAAGAGTATGTCAGTACGGCGAATATAACAATTGAAGACAATGCTGTAACCGGGCCGGGTGAATACGGATTTGGTGAATGCGGTATCTTTTCGTATGGCCTGTACCAGGGTTCTATTGTTGTTAAGGATAACGATGTGTCGGGTAATTATTTGCATGGAATAGCCATGCCCATAGCAATAGATGTTGTTACCATCACGGGCAACGAGGTTAATGATGCGGAATTCGGCATTGTGGCGGGCGATTCCCGAATGCGTGCCAGGACGGCGGAGATAACAATTGACAGAGAGTATATCGAAACGGCAGACATAACAATTGAAGACAATACTGTAACCGGACCGGGTGAGCTCGGTATTTCCTTGCCTTCACTAACCCAAGGTTCAATTGTTATTGACAACAACACTATTTACGATTGTGTGTTCGGCATTATGAACGGTGGAATAGTTGGCCCCAAAATAAAAACTGACATCAACAATGCTACTTTGGTAAATGATGTTATGACGCTGAAAGTTACCAACAATAATATTATCTTGAATGATAACGACTCGGACCAGGATTACTTTGGCGGATTATTTATGAACAACCTTGGAGGCGCAGCCACAATAAGCGACAACGCCGTTCACTGCTTGGGAGAAAATAATTATATAGTTGGGATTCTCGCCGGTTATTACGGGTACCCCGGTGCAGACTCGGAATTCTATCTGCTGGATAATAGCGTTTCGGCTTGTGGAATAGGGATTGGCGTACAAGGCAGCGTAGAAAATGGATTGGCATCAGTAACCGGCAACCAGGTGACCGACTGCCTGGGATTTGGATTTGTTATTGAAGGGCTAGATGCTGCCTTTAAATTTGCCGGGAATGTAATCACCGGTACTACCAGCGACATGAGAGACTGGGGTGACTTCGGCGACTTGGGTGACTGGGGTAGCGGGGTCCTCATTAGTTATGCTTCCGGTGATGAAATGGTTAAAGAAATTGGCCCGGGCAACGTGATTACGGATAATGCAGGCGGCGGGATTTATGTGTCCAGTGATGCATCGGATTTACAAATATTCCGCAACACCTTGGCAAGAAACGGTGAAGGTATTGTTATTGAAGGCAGCAATAACGAAATTTGGGGCAACTGGATAGCCGACAGCCTACAGCCGACATCCGGCATCCATTTGAGTGATTCATCCAATGGCGGCAACATAATTAATTTCAACAGCCTGTCCGGTAACGGGGTTGGTATTTCGTCTGATGTAGCAAATGAGGACGCCACCCTAAACTGGTGGAATGACGCTGCAGGCCCTGGGCATGACGGCGACTCGATAAGCGGATTCGCAAGCGCCAGCCTCTTGTATGAACCCTGGATTACTGGCGCAGCTTTAACAGCGGATAACGCGAATTTGCAAGTTAAAGACACGGTGCATCTTGATTTAACCGCTTATCTAAGTGACGAGCGCAGCGTTAGCGCCACGGTTTATGCCACCAACTTCACTTCGGATAATCCAAGCGTGGCCACTGTTACTAATGACGGTCTGGTGACCGCTAAATCTGTAGGTACTGCCACAATTACGGCTCTGTTTGCCGATTGCCCCACTATTAAAATTAACGTGACAGCACCCTCTCGCGGCGGTGGTTCAGGCAATAGCAACAAAACCAGGGCGAAGATTGACGCTTCCTCCGGCGGAACGGTCAGCTTTAAGAATGTCATAGTTGAAGTGCCGGGCAGCACCCTGCCCGAAGATGCTTACATTAGTATTGAAAAGTTATCTTCCAGCAGCGGTAACAACGACCCGGCCGATTCGGGCTTCAAACTGCTGGGTAATGTTTATGAAATTAACACCACCGGCAGTTCCAATTTCGGTGCGCAAACGTTAACGATTAGCATAGCTTACGACCCATCCGAATTGGTAGACGGTGAGGTACCGGTAATCTACTGGTTTGACGGTGAAACATGGGTACCCCTGGAAACCACTTTGGAGCAGGACGAAAAAACCGGCCAGTGGTATGCCGTGGTTGTAGTAAACCACCTGACCAAGTTCGCGGTGCTGGCGGTTGAACCGGCTGCTAAGAAGGTTATTCAATTAACTATCGGCAGCCTGGATGCTTCTGTTGACGGCAACCCATATACAATGGACGCGGTGCCTTTTGTGGAAATAGGTTCCAACAGGACTTTGGTGCCGATCCGTTTTGTAAGTGAGGCGCTGGGAGCCGAAGCAGAATGGGTTCAAGAAGACAAACAAGTGATCATTAATGACGGCGGCAAACAGATTACCTTAACGCTGGGTTCGGTGGAGGTTATGGTCGACGGTCAACCCATGACTATAGACTGCGCCCCGGTGGTGGTTAATCCTGGCCGCACCTTTGTACCGCTGCGGTTTATCAGCGAAACCCTGGGGGCAACGGTAGATTATCAAGTGGATAAACAGATAGTGATTGAAAGGTAATTTTGTTGCTTTGGGATTAACATCGTACGGAAATATTGAGCCCGGGGTGTAAAGGCCCCGGGCTTTCTGTTTCATATTTTAACTGGTCATGAAACAGTTGCCTGCGTGGCGCTGTTGAGGTATGCTGCATTTTAGCGGGTTTGGTGAGGCTTGGTGAGGTTTGGGAGCGGTATGTTTTTTGCAAATAAGATTAAAAAGCTTCAAGAAAGTATTATGTCATCAGAACATTTTGGTTTGTCATTTGCTATGAACCACAAAGAATCTGTCATTCTGAGCGCAGCGAAGAATCTTAAAGCCCAGATCCTTCGCTGCGCTCAGGATGACAACTTCCCAAAGTCTATTTTTTAATATCCAAAATATCTACTATGCTGGAGGGTTACCATTGGCCTTTAAACTAAAGCTATGCATCGCCGGTATTATTTCAATTTTTCCTTGGTTCCTTAAACCGCTTTTATACAGGCTGTTACTGGGCTATAAAGTCTCCAGTTCAGCAAGAATTGGGTTTTTGACCATGATTGCCGTAGATAAAGCTGATATTGCCAAGTGCAGCATTGGCAGCTTTAACTTCCTGGTTGGCCCGTACAGTTTAACCATTGCTGAAAATTTCACTATGTTTTGCCGAAACACAATTAGTGTCCGCAACTGGGTTACGGATAGTAAAAATGCTGATTATGAAAGATACTGCTATTTAGGTAAAGATACGCTGGTCGCGGATCTGCATTATATTGACCCATCCGGCGGGTTTGAGTTGCAGGAAGGATCGTGGTTGGGAGGCAGGGGCAGCCAGTTTTGGACGCACGGTGCTCTGGCTGCCAACAGGAAGATAACCATTGGCAGCAATTGCTATATTGGTTCTGCAGTCAGGTTTAAACCTGGTACCACCATTGGCAATGGCAATATAGTCTCGCTGGGCAGTGTTGTGACCAAGAGTTTCGCACTGGAAAACGCCCTGATCGGCGGCTCACCCGCCACTGTGCTAAAGGAAGACTATAATGGTAAGTATAAGTAGTCAAATATCCCAGGAATCATCATGCTTCCTTTTTTCCCAGGCCACAAATAGGAATGCGAAAGCTAACATTTGCAGAGTTACTTCGGGTATTCCTAACAAGTGTTCTTTTAGCGAAGCAGTTGTATAAATCAACCCTTCAATGGAACCCGGTGTGGCCGCCACCGCACCAATTAAAGTAAGTCCCCATAGCAAGCCAAATAGTTTAAACCATCCTCCCCTGCTAGCGGCAAAAATTTGATAGAAAGGATAAAGGATTAAGGCCAAAAATGCACCTCTTAAAACTTGAAATAAAACTGCAGCCCGAACTATGGGTGAATCTAGATCCCTAAAATTTCTATAAACCTCTGACGCCCTAAAGTACTCATCGTAATTAAAAAGAGACATAAAGATAAGACCAAAGACAGCATAAGTAACCACATGCACGAATACAAATCTCCCCAAATAACCTATAAAACTTTTTGGCTTCTTCATAGTTCACCTCTAGGGGGTCAGGCCTGTCGTAATTAAATAACTCCCCATGCAGGGCAAGGCACCTGCTGGGAAAGTTATTTAATTACGACAGGCCTGACCCCGTTTTTTAAACTTTCAGCCGCTCCCGGGCTGCGCGGATGGCCTCTTGCACTGCTGTCGGGGCCGGGCCTCCGGTTACGGAGCGGCCTTCTACGCACCGGGCGATGTCGATGGCCTGGTATACGCCCGCTTCGATGGCCGGGGAGAATTGGTGGTATTCTTCCAGGCTTAATTCTTCCAGCGATTTTTGGTGTTCCAGGCAGTAGGCCACCGCCCGGCCCACTATTTCGTGTGCTTCCCTAAAAGCGATGCCCCGCTGTACCAGGTAGTCGGCCAGGTCGGTGGCGTTGGTGAAACCGCCCCGGGCGGCCTGGGCCATGTTGTTATCCTTTACCCGCATGGTGGCCACCATCGGCCGGAAAGCCTGCAGGCATTTTTTCACCGTGTCTACGGCGTCGAACAGGGCTTCCTTGTCCTCCTGCATATCTTTGTTGTAGGCCAGGGGCAGCCCTTTAAGCATGGTTAACAGGGTGGACAGGTCGCCGAACACCCGCCCGCTTTTACCCCGGATTAGCTCGGCGACGTCGGGGTTTTTCTTTTGAGGCATCATGCTGCTGCCGGTGCTGTAGGCGTCGTCCAGTTCAATGAAGCCAAATTCGGCGGTGGACCAGAGGATAATTTCCTCACAAAACCGGCTCAGGTGCATCATGATTAATGAAGCGGCGGCGCAGAACTCCACCGCGAAGTCCCGGTCGCTCACTGCGTCCAGGCTGTTTTCGGTAACGCCGGCAAAACCCAGTTCCCGGGCTACGTATTCCCGATCCAGAGGGAAGGTGGTGCCGGCCAGCGCCCCGGCCCCCAGAGGCATGACGTTCACCCGGCGGCGGCAGTCGGCCAGGCGGTCGGTGTCGCGGTTCAGCATCTGGCAGTAGGCCAGCAGGTGGTGGGCCAGGGTAATGGGCTGGGCCCGCTGCAGATGGGTGTAGCCCGGCATTACGGTAGCGGTGTGTTTTTCCGCCAAGTCCAGCAGGGTGCCGGTTAGATCCGCCAGCAGAGTGGTTGCGGCATCTATTTCGTCCCGCAGGTACATGCGCACGTCCAGAGCCACCTGGTCGTTGCGGCTGCGGGCAGTGTGCAGTTTTTTGCCCACCTCGCCGATGCGCTCAATCAGCATTTGCTCCACATTCATGTGGATGTCTTCGGCGGTAACGGAAAACTCCACCCGGCCCGCCTCGATGTCGTCCAGAATCTGCTGCAGCCCGGCTACGATGGCCTCGGCCTCCCCGGGGGCGATAACCCCTACCCGGGCCAACATCTGCGCGTGGGCCATACTGCCTGTGATATCGTATTTGTAAAGCCGGCAGTCGAATGATATGGATGAATGAAAGTCATCCACCAACTGGTCGGTTTCCTTTTGAAAACGCCCGCCCCAAAGCTTGGCCATATTTTATACCCCCAGTTTTTGAAGTTTGAGGTTCGAGATTCGATAAGATAATAATAAATATAATAATAGGTAGTTGGAATTCAGGAGTCAGGAGTCAGGAGTCAGGGTTCAGGATTAAGAATGATTGGAGACGATAAACCGTGCTCTTCTGCTGACACCGGATTCTAATACGGTGTTTATTATAACACGGATCGCCTGGGTTGGTATAATTATGCTTAGGCGCGGCACCAGCAGAATGATGAAAAGCCAGCCTTCGCGGCGATCCGGTGATATCCGGAGCGCCCACTACAACAACGTATTAAGCGTTTCATGAGTAGCATTTCCTGAGTAGTATTTTCTGGTAGAGTATTAAAAACGATTAACTGTTTTAAGTTTTTCTGGTAAAGTATATTTAATAAACCTGTCGCATATTTTTAAAAAAATGTTATACTAATTGACCGGTTAGGGAGTAAATATGTTAAAATAAAGGAAGTTGATTAGCATTTTAACCAGCTTTTAACAAAGGAGACGGTTATATGGAAAGAGAACTGACTCTGGAACTCGTACGGGTTACCGAGATGGCCGCCCTGGCTTCGGCTCAGTGGATGGGTCGTGGACGCAAGATGGAGGCCGACAATGCTGCCACCAATGCTATGCGCACCATGTTCGACTCGGTATGCCTAAACGGTACTGTGGTAATAGGCGAAGGGGAAATGGACGAGGCCCCCATGCTATACATAGGTGAAAAAGTGGGCTGCACTCCTACTCCCGAAGTGGATGTGGCGGTGGATCCGCTGGAGGGCACCACCATCTTGTCCAAGGGGCTTCCCAATGCCATGTCGGTAATTGCCATTGCAGACCGGGGCAACCTGCTGCACGCGCCGGATATGTATATGGATAAACTAGCTGTGGGGCCACGGGCAGCGGGCAAAATCCACCTGGACGACCCCATAGAAAAAACCCTGGAGATAGTAGCCAAGGCCAACAACAAGCGGATTAGGGATTGCATTGTAATGATCCTGGATCGTCCGCGGCACGATCATATAATTGAGGCGGTGCGCAAGGCCGGGGCCAGGGTGCGGCTTATCGGTGACGGCGATGTGGCGTCGGCGCTGGCCACTGCTTTTGATGAAACCGGTATCGACATTTGCGTCGGCATTGGCGGTGCACCGGAAGGGGTTATCGCAGCGGCGGCGCTAAAGTGCCTGGGTGGCGAGATGCAGGCCCGGCTGGTACCCGAGGACGACGACGAACTCAAGCGGTGTATTAGTATGGGCATTAAGGATGTAAACAAGATCCTGACAATGGACGACCTGGTAAAGGGAGACGACGCCATCTTCGCCGCCACCGGAATTACCGACGGCGAACTGCTCAAAGGTGTGCGCTTCCGGGGCGGCGACGTGGCTGAAACATACTCGCTGGTAATGCGAGCCAAATCCCGCACCATGCGTTATATAACCGCCATCCACGACCTAAAATACAAACCCCACTACGCCATGATTAAGGAATTAGGCAGCTAAGAATTAGGGGTAAAAATTAGGGGGTCAGGCCCTGCATAACTGCATAACAGACTTGAATGCAGTTCAATTCAAGTCTGTTATGCAGTTATGCAGGGCCTGACCCCTTGTTTACCTTAGGCCGGCTTTTTTCTCCATTAGGGCCCGTACTTTTAGGGGCAGGCCGAACAGGTTGATGAAGCCCTCGGCGTCGGCCTGGGTGTACACTTCATCTGCGCCGAAAGTGGCCATATCCTCGTTGTACATCGAGTACGGCGAGGTGGTGCCGGCGGGGGTGCAGTTGCCCTTGTACAGTTTCATCCGCACGGTGCCGGTGACGGTGCGCTGAGTCACATCCACGAAGGCGTCCAGCGCTTCCCGCAGCGGCGAGAACCATACGCCGTCGTAAACCAGCTCGGCGTAGCGGGCGGCTATCTGCTCCTTGTAGTGCAGGGTGATCCGATCCAGGGTCAGCAGTTCCAGTTCCCGGTGGGCCAGCCACAGGATGGTACCGCCGGGGGTTTCGTACACGCCCCGCGATTTCATGCCTACCAGCCGGTTTTCCACCATATCGACAATACCGATACCGTTGGCCCCGCCCAGTTTGTTCAGTTCTTCCAGTAGCACGTCGGGAGTCAGTTCTTGGCCGTTAACTTTCTTGGGCGTGCCCTTGTCAAATTCAATTTCCACGTAAGTAGACTTGTCCGGTGCCTTTTCCGGCGCTACGGTGAGCACCAGCACATCGTCCGGGGGTTCCTGACCCGGATCTTCCAGGGCGCCGCCCTCGTGGCTAAGGTGCCAGATGTTGCGATCCATGCTGTAGGGCCGGGATTTGGTTACCGGCACCGGGATGCCCCGGGCCTCGGCGTAGTCGAAGGCGTCGTCCCGGGAGCGGATGTCCCACTCCCGCCAGGGGGCCACTATTTTCAGGTCGGGGTTTAAGGCTTTTATCGTCAGTTCAAAGCGCACCTGGTCGTTGCCCTTGCCGGTGGCGCCGTGAGCTATGGCTTCGGCCCCTTCCTTGGCGGCAATTTCCACCAGCCGCTTGGCAATTAGCGGGCGGGCCATTGAGGTGCCCAGCAGGTATTTACCTTCATAGATTGCCCCGGCCCTCAGGGTGGGGTATATGTAGTCGGTGACAAATTCTTTTTTTACGTCCTCAATATACAGCTTGGCGGCACCGCTTTTTAGGGCTTTCTCGTGCAGCGGATCAAGTTCCTCGCCCTGGCCCAGGTCGGCAGCCATAGCGATAACCTCGTAGCCGTAGTTCTCCTTCAGCCAGGGTATGATAATGGAGGTATCCAGCCCTCCCGAATACGCCAGTACAACTTTTTTCATTTTTGCAAACTCCTTTCTAGGGGGTCTAGGGGGTCAGGTCCTGCATAACTGCATAACTATGTAAAATTAATATCAAGTTTATGAGTTATGCAGTTATGCAGGGCCTGACCCCGGGTTTAGCCCATTAGCAGGGCCATAACGGCTTTTTGGGCGTGGAGGCGGTTTTCGGCTTCGTCGAATACCACGCTGTGGGGGCCGTCGATGATTTCCGCGGTTACTTCCTCGCCCCGGTGGGCGGGCAGGCAGTGCAGGAAGATGTAGTCCGGGGCGGCCCCGGCTGTAAGTTTAGCGTTCACCTGGTAAGAGGCGAATATACTCATCCGGGCCTGCTGCTCGCTTTCCTGGCCCATGCTGGCCCACACATCGGTGACCACTACGTCGGCTCCGGCCACTGCTTCGGCGGGGTCGGTGGTGACGGTCACGGTGGCGCCGGTTTCGGCGGCATCTTCCCGGGCTGCGGCTACAATTTTATCGTCGGGCAGGTAGCCCTCGGGACAGGCCGCGCTGATATGCATGCCTGTTTTGGCACACCCGAACATTAGGGAGTGGCACACGTTGTTGCCGTCCCCCACCCAGGCCAGTTTCAGCCCGGCCAGTTTGCCCTTGTGCTCCCGCACCGTCTGCAGATCGGCCAGGATCTGGCAGGGGTGCAGCAGGTCGGTGAGGCCGTTGATTACCGGCACTTGGCAGTGTTCCGCCAGCTGGGCCACGTCGCTCTGGGCAAAGGTGCGGATCATAATGCCGTCGACAAAGCGGCCCAGCACCTGGCCGGTGTCGGCGATGCTCTCCCCCCGGCCCAACTGGATGTCGTCGGCGCTCAGGAACAGGGCGTGACCGCCCAGTTGGAACATGCCCACCTCAAAACTTACCCGGGTGCGGGTGGATGATTTTTGAAAGATCATGGCCAGGGTTTTGCCCTTAAGCAATTCATGGGGCTGACCCTGCTTTTGTTTTTGTTTCAGATCGGCTGCCAGGTCAAGGATAGATGTTATTTCCTGCGGGGTGAAATCGTGCAGGGATAAAAGATCCCGTCCTTTAAGTTGGACTGCGATTTGGTTTTGGTTCATTATTGTTTTTGTTCACCTCCTGCGGGGTATTTCCGGTCTTTCCAGTTCCACCACTTGAGCAGTTCGGGGTCTTGCTCAGTGTTTGACGCAAAGTAAACGGCGCAGCGGAATACGTAGAGCACGCAGCGATCCACGTGGCCGCCGGCCCGTGCGCACATCTTTAGATATAGCTCTTCGGGATCCCGGCCTTGCAGGTCGCACACTGATTTAATGCCCAGTTCCCAAAGGGCTTCGGCCATTTTAACACCCACACCGGGGATGCGCCGCAAATCACTAAAGGCTTGCTTTTTTAATGCCTCAGTCAACGTAGAAACCTCCAACGTAACATAAGGGGGTCAGGCCTGTCGTAACTATACTAACTTTGTTATTTATATATTTAAATATTGCAGTTAGTATAGTTACGACAGGCCTGACCCCCTTTTACTAAGCTCCCAAAGCGGTGTCCAGGATGGCTATGGCGCGGTCGGCGTCCTCTTGGGTGATGATTAGGGGCGGGATGAGGCGCAGCACGTTGCCGGCGGCGCAGTTAATCAGCAGGCCCAATTCCTGGCAGCGTTTGACGTATTCGCCGCCTTCCACGGTTAGTTCCATGCCCAGCAGCAAGCCCAGGCCGCGCACTTCGCGGATGAAATGGTATTTATTCTGCAGACCGCGTAGTTTTTCCTCCAAGTAGGCCCCTATTCGGGCACAGTTTTCCACCACTCCGTCATCAAGCAGGGTGCGCATGGCGGCCAGAGCTGCGGCGCAGGCCAGGGGGTTGCCGCCGAAGGTGGAGGCGTGATCCCCGGGCGCGAAGGCGTCGGCGGCGGATTGTTTGGCCAGCATGGCGCCGATGGGGAAACCGCCGCCCAGGGCTTTGGCCAGGGTGATGATGTCGGGCTCCACACCGTAGTGCTGGTAGGCCAGGAATTTGCCGGTCCGGCCCAGGCCGCACTGCACTTCGTCGAAAATCAGCAGCAGCCCGTGCTGGTTGCACAATTCCCGCACGCCGGCCAGGTAAGCTTGGTCGGCCGCGATAACGCCGCCTTCCCCTTGCACCGGTTCCAGCATCACCGCGCAGGTGTGCGGGCCGATGGCGTTTTGCAGCGCTTCCAAGTTGTTGAAGGGTACGTAACTAAACCCCTGGGGCAGCGGCTCGTAGCCCTGCTGGTACTTGGGCTGGCCGGTGGCGGTAATGGTGGCCAGGGTGCGCCCGTGGAATGATTTTTCGGCGGTGATGATCTCGTACTTTTTCGGCCCGTGTTTTTTTTTGGCGTATTTGCGGGCCAGTTTGATGGCGCCCTCATTGGCCTCGGCGCCGCTGTTGCAGAAAAACACCCGGTCGCAGCAGGAATTTTGCGCTAAAAGTTCGGCCAATTTGGCCTGGGGCTCAATGTAGTACAGGTTGCTGACGTGCATCAGCGTTTCGGCCTGCTCACAGATGGCCTGCACCACCGCCGGGTGGCAGTGGCCCAGGGAGTCCACCGCCAGGCCGCCCACGAAGTCCAGGTATTCCCGGCCGTCGGCTTCCCGCAGCAGCGCTCCCTTACCCTGCACCGGGGCCAGCCCGATGCGCCCGTATGTATGCATCACGTATTGATCGCTTAGGGCGATTATTTCTTTGGTATTCATGGTTTTGTTCACCCTTTCTAAGAGTGTGTCAAGGGGACGGTTCCTTTGACACACTTTGAACTTGTTTAAGTCTGAACCCCTACTCACCTCTTAAGATCTTCCGGCTAAAATGAGTGGGTCAGAGGAAAAACGCTGAAAAAATTCAGATTCGTGTCATTCTGAATGGAACGAAGTGAAATGAAGAATCTAATCTTTACAGCAGCTTTAACACTAAGATTCTTCGCTACGCTCACAAATGACAGCCTTGGCTATTTGCAATAATGTCTAGCCTCATTATTAGTCTCATTGCTCACCACACTAGCCTGGTTGCTTAAGTGTGTCAGAGGAACCGTCCCCTTGACACACTATTTTACTACCATCGTGCCGACGCCCTTGTCGGTGAAAATTTCTAGCAGGATGGAGTGGGGCACCCGGCCGTCCAGGATGTGGGTGGTGCCAACGCCCTGTTGCAGTGCGTTTACGCAGCACTCCACTTTGGGGATCATGCCGCCGTCGATAACGCCCCGCTCCACCAAGCCGGGTACTTCAGGCACGGAAATGGTGGATAACAAGGAGCTTTTGTCGCTGCGATCGGCCAGGATGCCCTCGACGTCGGTGAGGATGATTAGTTTGTCGGCCTTTAGGGCTACGGCCAGCGCTCCGGCGGCACTGTCGGCGTTGACGTTGTAGCTGTCGCCGGCCTCGTCGGTGGCCACCGGGGCCACTACCGGGATGTAGCCCTCCCGGATGACGGTCTCCAAGATACCGGGGTTGACCTGCCGCACCTGGCCCACTTGGCCGATGTCCACCAGTTCTTCGATGCCCTCGGCGTTGCGCACCCGGCCCAGCTTTTTCTCGGCCATCAGCAGGTTGCCGTCCTTGCCGGACAAGCCCACCGCGCTGCCGCCGATGCCGTTGAGCATGCCCACGATATCTTTGTTGATTTTACCCACCAGCACCATCTGAGCAATTTCCATAGTCTCGTCGTCGGTAACCCGCAGGCCGCCTACGAAGGTGCTTTCCTTGCCCACTTTTTTCAGCATATCGGTGATATCCGGCCCCCCGCCGTGGACGATAACGGGGTGCATGCCCACGTATTTCATCAGCACAGCGTCGGTGAGCACGGCTTTTTTCAGCTCGCAGTTCACCATAGCGTGACCGCCGTACTTGATCACTACCGTTTTGCCGTAAAACTTCTTTATATATGGCAGGGCCTCCACCAGGATGCCCGCCTTCTGCATGGGACTGAGCACAGCCCACTCTCCTCTCAGGGGGTCAGGGTGTGTCAAGGGGGACGGTTCCTCCTGACACATCTGCATTTCGATGTGTCAGAGGAACCGTCCCCCTTGACACACCCTGACCCCGTTTGGTTGCTAAGTGCGGTAGCTGCCGTTGATGCGGACGTAATCGTAGGTGAGGTCACAGCCCCAGGCGGTGGCCTGAGCCGAGCCCTGTTTTAAGTCGATGGTGAATACCACTTCTTTTTGGGCCAGCACCAGGGCGGCGGCTTCTTCGTCGAAGGGCAGCGCCCCGCCGTTTTCCGCGACCTTAATTTCGCCTAGATAAATGTCTACCGCATCGGGATTGAACGCTGCCCCGGAGTAACCTGCGGCGCACAGCACCCGGCCCCAGTTGGCGTCTTCGCCGAAGACCGCTGATTTCACCAGGCTGGAGGCCGCTACGGATTTGGCTGCCCGGCGGGCGTCGTCGTCGGTGGCCGCGCCCAGCACCCGGACTTCCAGCAGTTTGGTGGCGCCCTCGCCGTCCCGGGCTACAGCCACGGCCAGCTTGCGGCATACTGTTTCCAGTGCCGCGCAAAAGGCGGCGTAGGCCGGCCCTTCGGCCTCTATGGGCGGGTTGCCCGCTGCACCGTTGGCCAGTGCCAGCACCGCGTCGTTAGTGCTGGTATCTCCGTCCACGGTGATCATGTTGAAGGTGCGGTCCACTACCTGCTTCAGGGCTTGCTGCAGCAGGCCCTGTGCTATGGCGGCATCGGTGGCCACAAAGGCCAGCATGGTGGCCATGTTGGGGTGGATCATGCCCGAGCCCTTGGCCATGCCGCCCACGGTGACCGGGCAGCCGTCTAGTTCCAGCGTCACCGCTTCTTCCTTGAGCACGGTGTCGGTGGTCATAATGGCGGTTGCCGCGTCGGCCCCGCCCTGGGGGTTCAGTTCCGCGGCCGCCCGGCGGATGCCGTCCAACACTTTATCCATCGGCATAGGCTGGCCGATGACTCCGGTGGAAGCCACCAGCACCTGGTCTGCCGGTATGCCCAGCAGGCTTGCGGCCTGGGCGATCATGGACAGGGCGTCGCCTTCGCCCTGGGGGCCGTTGCAGGCGTTGGCATTACCGCTGTTGGCCACTACGGCCCGGGCGCTGCCATCCTCCAGGTGCCGCATGGACACCAGCACGGGGAATGCTTTGACCCGGTTGGTGGTAAACACCCCGGCGGCTGCCGCGGGGCGGTCGGAAACCAGTAGAGCCACGTCTTTTTTGCCGTTTTTTATACCCGCTGCCACTCCGGCGGCGGAAAAGCCCTGCGGAGCTGTAACCCCGCCGGGCACTTCTTTGTATAGGGTTTGAGTCATTGGTAACGAGTCCTTTCATCAGGGTTTTCGATTCGATTAGGGGGTCAGGCCCGGCATAACTGCATAACTACATAACTTAAAGCCTAATCTTCCTGGTCTTAGTTATGCAGTTATGCCGGGCCTGACCCCGTTCTACGGATACAGCCCGGGCCGGTCTAGGCCGGTGATCTCGGGCAGCCCGAACATCAGGTTCATGTTCTGCACGGCCTGACCCGCCGCTCCCTTGACCAGGTTATCGATGGCGGAAATAACCACCACCCGGCCGGTGCGCGGGTCCACCACCGGCACTACGTCGCAGTGGTTGGAACCGGCCACCGCCTTGGTCTGGGGCAGCATGGCGGGAGGCAGCAGGCGCACGAAAAATTCGCTGCGGTAAAAATCCTCATAGACGGAGCGCACCTGCTCCAGGGTCATCTGCCTGGTCAGTTTGGCATAGACCGTGCTTAGAATGCCCCGGTTCATGGGCGTTAAATGCGGGGTGAATGAGATGACCATGTCCTGACCGGCCAGCCCGCCCAATTCCTGCTCAATTTCCGGGGTGTGCCGGTGCGCGCCCACGTTGTAGGCGCGGAAGTTTTCGTTTACTTCGGTAAAGTGGGTGCCCAGGGCTAGGCCACGCCCGGCGCCGGAAACACCGGACTTGCTGTCGGCTATTACGGTGTTGGTATCCACCAGGCCGTTTTTCAACAGGGGTGCCAGCCCCAGGATCACGCTGGTGGGGTAACACCCTGGGTTACCTACTAGAGAAGCCTTCTTAATTTCGTCCCGGTGCAGTTCGGGCAGGCCGTAAACCGCTTTTTGCAGCAGCTCCGGCGCCTCGTGCTTCACTTTATACCACTCTTCATAAACCTCGGGCCGCTTGAAGCGGAAGTCGGCGCCCAGGTCGATAAACTTCTTGCCGGCGTCCAGCACTTCCCGGGCCACGGGAACGGCGTGCCCGTGGGGCAGTGCGGTAAACACAACGTCGCATTCTTTGGCCAGGGCCGGTACATCCAGTGCCCGGCAGTGCTGCGGCACGTGTTTATACAGATGCGGGTATACCTCGCAAAAGGACTGGCCCACATAACTCTGGGAAACCAGCGCCTTCATTTCGACCCCCGGGTGCGCCGACAGGATGCGTACCAGTTCCGCCCCGGCGTATCCGGTGGCGCCTACTATGCCAACCTTAATTTTCATAATCAATAATCCCTCCGAGAGAACAATAAAATAATTATACATATGGTTGCATAAAAATACAATACCGATTTTACACACACAAAGCCCTTTTTTTTCATAAATTACTGGTAACAATATTATCCAAGGAGGCGGGGTAAGACAATGCCCAACAACCAAAATCTATTCCAGAACCCCCTGGTAGCCTTCATGCTGCTAATGGTCGCCAGCACCCCCGATCCCTCGGGCCGGTTAAACGATCTGGGCCGGGCGATTACGTCGATGCAGGAGGCGGTCAGAAGCATAAATACCGGGATGGAAATGTTTCATAACCAAGTAATACCCATGTTCCGACAAAGACCGGACGGCGGGGATAAGTAACCCGCAAAAATTATGCAACGTTCATCAATATTGTGCTTTAAATACCGTTGTTTGCTTCTGGCAATAATTTGTAAAACCCCGGCCCGGGGTTTTGTTTTTTGTGTCTATTACTGATTTCTACTTATGTTGCCGTTTCCCTGCCCTCTATGGCGGTTGCCCCTGCGTGCATGGTATGATATATGCACACTAAGATATTCCAAAAGATAATCCAAAAGATAATCCAAAGCAGGTGAGCAGATGAAGGCAACTTATGACCGCGAACTGGCGCTGGCCGTGCGGGCGGCGCATGAAGCGGGCCGGTTGATCCGGGAACGAATTAGCCGGCACTTGGAAACGTACACCAAATCGTGTCTGTCCGACCTGGTTACCGAGGTGGACCGGCAGTGTGAGCTGGCCATTACCGCCATGATCCGGTCAGATTTTCCCGCGCATGCCGTGGTAGGCGAAGAGCAGCAGGCTGACCAGGCCGGGGAGCCCGGTGGTGAAATGACTTGGTACGTGGACCCGCTGGACGGGACTACTAATTTTGTGTTTGGGCTGCCCCTATGCTCGATTTCCATTGCCCTGACCCGGCGGGGCCAACCGGTGCTGGGGGTGGTGTATGACCCCTTCCGGGAGGAAACTTTCACTGCGGTGCAGGGCGGCGGCGCCTTTTTAAACGGGGTGGTGATCTCAGTGGACCGGGAGATTATCACCCTGGAGCGCAGCCTGCTAGTGACAGGTTACCCCGGCAATATCGCTATGCGCCCCCGGATGCATATGGTAGACTACCGGCGGGTAATTGACACATGCGGCAACCTGCGGGCTTTAGGCACCGCCGCCCTGGAACTGGCCTACGTAGCCTGCGGCCGGTTGACGGGCTTCTGGGAGATGGCCTTACGCCCCTGGGACGTGGCCGCCGGGATGGTGCTGGTGGAAGAGGCCGGCGGCCGGGTCAGCGACCTGGCGGGAGAACCACTGCAGCTTGGGGAGTACGTAGACATTGCCACCTCCAACGGGCTAATCCACAAAGAATTAATCAGCACCCTGGCCTGGCAACCCATTCAAGTCGGGGACGGTTCTTGACTTGAATTATGGAAATTTATGGTACCAACTTGCAACAAATCCAACTTGCAACACCTGGCACCAAAGGAGGAGGGGTAACGATGAGCGGAGATGAGAAAGGAAACCGGCCGGTGGTGATCGCCAGTTTCCTGGATCCTAACGAGGCCCATATTTTTAGAGGCATGTTGGAAAGCGAGGGCATTGAGGCCTTTGTATATCACGAGCGGTCAGCCACCATAATGCCTATTACCATTAGCGGCGTCCAGGTGGCGGTACGGGAAAAGGATCTGGACATTGCCAGATCCTTGCTGGAAGAAATCCGGTCGGGCTGAGCCGTTCAAGTTGACTCAAGTTGATTCAATTTGGGGACGGTTCTTGACTTGAGTTATGGTAGTATTTGGCAGCAACTTGCAACAAAATCAACTTGCAACACCTGGCACCAAAGTGAGTTCGTAGCGTTCGTCGGTGAATGAGCGGCCCCAGATTTGTACCGGCTTTGTTTCGGTTTTAACGAAGCCGGCTTTTTTGTACATATGGATGGCTGTCTGCTGGTCGCTGGTAGTGAGCAGGAAGACTTGTTGGTAACCGCGCTCCCGGCAAAACTGCAGGGCCTCGTCCAGCATTCTTTGGCCTAGCCGCTTGCCCCGGTATGAGGGCTGGATTAGAAGCCACCTTAGCTGGGCGGTGGTTTCGGTATGCCCGATAATGGCCACGGAGCCGACCAGGTCTGCCGGAGCGCCGGGATTGCCCAGGCCTCCTGGAGCACCCGGGCCGCCGCCGAGGCCGCCGGGGCCGCTGGTTTCCGCTACCCACAGCCTGTCCCGGCCGGGGCGGTAGGAGGCTGCGAATGACTGAAATGTGCCGCATACATAGCCTTCAAACTCGTGGTTGTAGCCACATTCCGCGGCATAGATAACGCCATGCAGGTGAATGATGCTGCCGATATCACCGGGGCGCAGGTCGTGCCGCAGATGCACTTTTTCCGGCGGTTCGCTTTGTTCGCTTGCTGTAGATTCACGATCTATATCTAATATGCGCTGGATGGTTTTCATACACTGCACCAGTTCCAGTTGCCTGCTTGCTGGGAGTTCCCCGATTAAACCTCTGATTTGCCGGTTTGAGGTTGTCTCCAGGCCGTCCATTATCCGGCGGCCTGCTTCGGTTAGGTAGACCAGGTTGGAGCGGCCGTCGGTGTTTGATCTTTCTCTGTACACTAGATGTTCTCGTTCAAACCGCTTGATGATCCGGCTGAGGTAGCCGGGATCCAGGTTTAGCTGTTCGATAAGTCTGGATGCGGTACAGTGGCTGCTCTGGCTTATCTCGAGCAGTACGCGGGCTTCGGCCAGGGAAAACGGGCTGTTTAGGACGTGCCGGTCCAGCAGTCCGATGATGTTGGTGTAGAACCGGTTGAACTGCCTGATTTCCTGCACAAGGGCGTCGGTATGATGCGCCATGTTAACACCTCCCCGGGTGATTAAGGAAATGGTAGCATAATTTAGTTGCCTTAGTCAACTAAATTATTTATTGCTGCGCTGTCAGCAGATTAAGCGTGTCATCCTGAGCGCAGCGAAGGATCTGGGCTTTAAGATTCTTCGCTGCGCTCAGAATTACCACGCGTACCCGCACCACGATAAATGAATATAACTTGCTGGCTGTATTCATAACAATGACTATTTTAGCGTCCCGGGAAAAAGGCCAATTGTAGGGAACGCCCCCTGTGGCGTTCCGTCCACAGGTCAGCGATGTCGTTGGAACGGAACGGCACAGGGGCCGTTCCCTACGACCCTGCCACGGCGGAGATAATACAAGCCTTGAAGACAAACGGATAAAACATCGGTTACCGGTTGTATTCATAGCAATGACAGGCATAATGACAAAGTTCAGGTGCCAGGTGTTGCAACACCTGGCACCAAAGCCCAACCAGAAAGTTGTATTCGTTTATCGTGGTGCGGAATCTTGTTTTCAGGTTACCCCTTAACCGGAATACTTCGGGGCACAAGGCACCGGCTTGTTGCGCCCTCCCGCCGCTAAAAGCAGCGCTTCCAGCAGCAGCAACAGCGCAAAAAGGTAAAAACCCGCGCTGGGGCCGGATAATTCGCCTAGTTTTCCCACCAGGGCCGGGCCGAAAAACATGCCGGCACCCCAGAAAAGAAAGTACGCCCCGGAGATGGTGCCTTTTAGATTATCCGGCACCACTTCGTTTAAATAAGCCAGGGATGACAGGTAAAACACGCCCAGACCCAGGCCAGCCACAGCCAGAATTACGCTGATCCAGGGTTGCCCAAGGGCCGGGAACATCCCCAGGCCTACCGCGGCGGCGGCCAATCCTGCGATCATAAAAACACGTCTTCCATACCTGTCCGACAGAAAACCGGTTAGCTGGGACAGGCTGACGGCGGCGTAAAACAGGGCAAAAAACACGCCTACCTGAGCGGTACCAAACCCTTTAAAGCTGATGAGGTAAGCCGGCAGCACCGTGAGAAATATGCCGTACCCCGCACCATACAATGTAATCCCCACCAGCGACGCCAGCGTTTCCCGGTTGGCGGCCAGAGCCAGGATATCCGCCGGGCGCATTTTTGGCTGCCGGGCCGAATCCCCGGCGGGCTCCCCGGCGCGCACGTTATCCACGCACAGGAGAATAACCAGCGCCCCGGCCAGACACACACCGGCGAAAAACAAAAACGCTTGGTTGCCGGTCCAGATCCCGGCCAGGGCCACCCCCAGCAGAGGCCCGGCTGTAAGCCCCAGGTGCATCACCGCGTTGTATACACCCATTACCCGGCCCCGGGCCAGCGGGTACCGGATGGCCAGAAGCGCCGGTGCCAGCGCCCAAAGCGGTGCCTCCCCGGCCCCCTGGATTAACCGGCCCAGGAAAATTAGGGCGGCGCTGTCGGCAAAGTAAAACAGCAGGCCCGCCAGGCCGCAAACCAGATACCCGCCGGCCAGGAAGACTTTAAAACCCAGCCGGTCGGACAGGTTGCCCACCGGCACCTGCAGCACAATGTAGGACAGGGCGAAAAATGAGGCCAGGTAGCCCACCGGGGCACCGGCACCCTCCAGGTTGATGATCTTTTGAGGCAGCAGGGGCACGATCATGCCTACCCCCAGCATAATCAGAAACACGGCCAGGTTCAGACCCAGCAGCGTCCGGTCGCGAAACATAAGTTCCACCTTCTTTGCATGTTGGTAATGACGGTAATGTCAGTTGGTGACTCTGCGCTAAGGTTTGATCCAACATCAAAGTTTGACCAGCGCCCCCTTTCCCGCTATGTAAGCAGTATGCTTTTTAAGCCCATTAATTTGAAAAATAAAAACCGTACGCTAAGCGCACGGCGGTTTGGCAGTACATTATATCATTTAACATTAAATGACCGTCATCTTAACGCTGTAGCCCCGGCCGAGACAAAAACCGAGATTGTTATCAAGTTAATCGTTAAGGCGACGCGCTTCATTACACACAACCCTTTGCGTTTGTTCCTTTCACAAATACTACCATTCATGGGCAACCAGGTCAACATGCCTTTGCGGTAAAGATTTTGATTAGTAATAATGGTTATTAATTGCTATATATTATCACAAAAAAAAAGTGCTCCCGGGTAGGGAACACCTTAGGCCAGATTAATTAACTTCTAATGTTTGAGTCTCAGCATCCCAATCCGCGTCCAGGTTAAGGCTTTCTACAATGAACCTTATTGGAACAACGGTTCTGTTGTTAATGGATTGCGCCGGCTCATCAACTGTGAATACCTCGTCATTAACAAGAATTTGGTCGTCACCTATCGTTAGGGTAATCTCTGTGCCGCTGTCTTGCACTATGGTTATTGTTTTAGTGTCATTATCCCACGTTACCGTGGCCCCGGTAGCTTGAGATATCGCTCTTAGCGGGATTAGAATTCTGCCTTCTTTAATAACCGGAGGTGTGTCAAACTTAATATTTTTTTTGTGGATCATTACGTTGGTCACCGGTAAAGTATTTAAACCCTGGTTTTCAAGTTCTTCGGCCAAGTCCTGTAGATTATCCCACTCTTCTTCGGTATATTGTTCTTTCATCACTGATTTCATTTGCACTTTATAAGATCTCATTTCCGCAAAGTAAACGGCCTTTTGTACGGTTAGCTCTTCAATCTCTGTGTATAAAGCGTCACCTGGTTCAATTTCATACTGTGCTTTAAGAGCTTCAATTTGCTGCTCGATGAGGTCTTTTTGGGCCTCCGCTGCATCCTTTTGGGCCTCGAGCTCATTTTTTATTGCTACCCAAGGCTTCTTTACGGTCTCTTCCGCATTTTCTTCTGTTTCCTCTTCGGTTTCCGCTTCGTCTGTCAATTCTTCGTCAACTTCAATAGTTTGCATATTCATTTCAGCGGCATTTCTATTGGCGTTGGTATTAGATTTACCCTCTGCTTTATCACTTTTTGCCAATGCGGTAAAGGGGCTTGCCAGAGCCAACAAAAAACAGATTACCAATGCTAGGAAAACCTTTGATTTAATCATGATATCCCTCCATTTTTCTTAAGTATAATAATTATAGGGATATCAACCGCTATTTTACATGAGTAATAGTCTCAATTTAGCTTAAGCCTTAAGTCCTATCTTTAAAGTAAAAAAACTATCAGCAAGTAATGAATTTTTAATAACTTTGTTATACTTTGGTAATCTCCAACCGTTAGCATGTCCTTAGGAGGTGGTTCACGATGACTAAAGACATTACCACACAGGAGCTTTTATATAAACTGGTTGACTCACTAGCAACGATTAGTGGCAATGCTCAGATGGCTTCGTTTATTGACCACCCCAAGTGGAGCGTTAAATATGTCCGGGCCATCATCGATGAGCTAGATAATGCCCTTGCTTTGCTTCAACAGGTTGCCGAAATATGCGACAGCGAGAATCAGGATACCGAAGCTTATTTTGGAGATACTGAACAGCTTTATCATTAATCATTAACGCCAATTCCATACCCTTCTCCCTCCTAGAAGAGCACCACTTGGTGCTCTTTTTATTTGCCCCCAACGTTTTAAGGCACCATCTTTTCCCCGGTATAACTTATCTCTGCCGGGCCATTAATAATCTTATGTAATCTTATGTAATCCTATGGAGGTGTAAACTATGCCTAAAAAGAATCATGAATCCGCTGTCGAACAGGATTTTGACCGGCTCCGGGCTGAGCAGCAGGCGCCCGTAGAACCGGCTGCGGGTTTGGCTGGCCGAGATTTCGATGTGCAGATTAAATCTGCGGTTTACGCGCCAGATCCCGAATTACAATCGGACGAGCTGATTGCAGCTAATAATAAGAACTTTGACCCACGTCAAATGATGATTTCGGAATCGTTAACTATTCCTCCTCAACTGTTAGATGATGTGATACCGAAGGATGATACCAAAGCCGGCCCCGGTCTTGAGAGCCTCCGCGCTGCCCTGAGTAAAGATGTCGACCCTCTGGCCGCGCTTAACGCAGACGGGGAGAGGTAAGAGAGCAGCCAAGGGGCAGACAAGGGGACAGGGACCTGTCTGGTCAAGACCAGACAGGTCCCTGTCCCCTTGTCTGCCCTGGCCCTTGGCTCAAGTCAAGAACCGTCCCCGACTTGAATGCGTAGGTGGTGGGCTACTTGGAAGGGGTCGGTGGATACTACCGAGGCGGCGTACAGTTCCATGCCGCCAAAGTCGGCGGTGCGCCCGGCGGCGTCGCCCCGATCCACCACCCGGGCGATGAGCGGGAAGCCGGCCCAGTCTTCGGGCGCCGAATCCGGCGGGGGTATGTACACTGCCACGTTGAAGCTGCTGGTACCGTTTTCCCGCAGCGAGGTCAGTACCCGGCCCACCCATAGACCCAGTTCGGCCAGGTGTTCCAGGCCGGATTTGCCGGGCAGCACCACCCAGGTTTCTTTTTCCTTAATTGGCGTCAGCGATGCAAAAATCCTGGCGTCGCCCTCCTTTAAGGCCAGGCCGGCCACCCGGTGGCCCAGGTACAGGTCTTCGAAATAATTTTCGCCGTGCTGTTGACGGTAGACCGCGGCGTCCCGGCGCAAACGTTCCACCTTCGGATAATGCATGCCCGTGGTGACGGTGACTTGCAGGTGGCCGTGCACTACCGATGATCCCGCGGGCCAAAGGCAGTTCCACATTAAAAAGGGGTAGCGGGGCTGTTTTTGCGCCTGCCCGGCGGCGGGTTGTTCCAGCACCACACCAAACCATTTGCCGGCCAAGCTAAAGTAATCGGCCACCTGCTCGGCATCGAACCGCAGCGGGTGATGCTCATCCGGGATGATTAAACTGTGCCAGCGGTCGTACTTGGCCACGTTGGAGGCGGTGATGGCATTGATGCCGACCAGCCGTCCGAAGGTGTCGGCGGGGGTTTTTTCGTCTGGTTTACAAAAGGCACAGCCGCTTTGATGTTCTTCGATTGAACGATCCAACCTGGCCGAGTCGCCGCCGGGCAGGGGACGCAGCGCACGCAGGGCGTTGAACAGGGTGCCTTCCAGGGTGACCCGGTTGGTGATTTTAATAATCTGCTGTTTTTCGACCCCGGACAGGTCGCCGAACTTTGACGCCGCCCAGTCCCGGATCCCTTCGGGCAGCACCAGTGCTCCGGTGTATTCTGTAATGTCAAATAGGCGGTCAAAAACTGTACGGGGATTACCTTTAACGCCCCGCACCAGTTTGGTGATTTCGGTAATATGCAATGAGCACACTCCTTCCGCCACCAGCATTCCCGGCCGGCGGCCTCGGTATGCAAACAAACATTATACATTATTATATACTTTAGGCTGAAAATAGAATTTTAGAAGCTGTCATTTTGAACGTCAGCCAGTGTTGTCATCCTGAGCGTTAGCGAAGGATCTAATCTTTAAGATTCTTCGCTGCGCTCAGAATGACAGATTCGTTTGTATTCATAGCAATGACAACCTGGTTCAACCGCAAAAAGCGCTGACTAATTGTCAACGCTAACGCCATCTTAACTATAATCCCCTTTTACCCAACGGGTCAGGCGGATGGGGATTAGGCCCCGCCTCCGCCACGCACCAGCACCAGCCCGGTCCAGTCCACGTAATCCCGCACTGGGAATTCTAGCGGCCAGCCCACCCGGGAGCAAGTCTCCACCACGTTGATGCCAAAAGCCCCCATGCCGGAGCGGATCCGCTCGGGATAGCGGCAGGGGCTGCCCACACCGGCGCAGGGTCGGCACAACCGGCAGCAGGTGGCGATAATGCCGCGCACCCCGGCACCGTTTGCCTGGCAGAACTGCTCGGCATCCAGCACCATGTCGTGCACTTGGTTGGCTCCCCGGAAGGCATCGTTACGGTTGTCGGGGTCTACCGGTACCCGCACCTGAAAAAGGACTGCCTGTCGGTAAGTTTCCAGCTCGCGGTGGAACACGTCCAGCGGGGGAATGGTGGGTTGGCGGCTGATGTTTTGCCCCAGTTCCGGGCAACTGCCGCAACCCGGCTCGTTTAGCATGTCGATCGCTGCGGTATCAATAACCACCGCCCGGGACGCACCGGCCTCCAGTAAAAGAGTCTTAACCTGTTCCAACATTTCTGCCTTTGGCATAGCCCACCGCTCCTTAGCCAGACAAGGGGACAGGGACCTGTCTGGTCTTGACCAGACAGGTCCCTGTCCCCTTGTCTGGCCCATTACATTATTTCCCAGCAACTTGCAACAAACTCAACTTGCAACACCTGGCACCAGACATCTGCCGGGCGACTAACTGGTTGTTGTAGAAAAAGTTTTCTACTTGCAGTAAAGACTGCAGGTCACCGGTAAAACGGTTTTCATAATGCCAGGCGCCGTTGCTGTATTCGTAATCGGTTAGCAGATTGCCCTGGCATTGTCCCAGGTGCGCTCCCCGGGATTCTTTTAGAAATTGGTACACTTCACCCGGGATTACTTCCGGTAAATCGGCCACGTAACCAACGTAGTCGCAGTACCATATAGGCGTCGCTGAATCCGCCGCCCCCTGGTAATAGACGTACTCTACACCACTGTAAGGGTTAAAGCCCCGGTAAGCATCGGTAAACAAATAGTCTCCCTGTTGCAGCGTAAATTCCCAGTCATAAAGGGTGGATTTAACGTATGGGTTGTAAACCGAGCTTTTTTTGATGTAACAATTGCTGCGGCCTGCGATGATAACCGCTATTAATTCTATTTCATTAATCATTGCTAAACACCTGTAATTTTTTATTAAGCACCGTTTTCTTAAGGCCAGACAAGGGGACAGGGACCTGTCTGGTCTTGACCAGACAGGTCCCTGTCCCCTTGTCTGGCCTTGTCTGGCCCATTACATTATTTTCCAGCAACTTGCAACAAATCCAACTTGCAACACCTGGCACCAAAGGGGTTAGATCAAAACCGCCATCTCGTCGCGGTCGATGGTGGTGCGGATGTCGTTCATGGCTTGGCGTAGTTCACGGTCTTCGCCGGCGGCGCGTTCGATTTGGCGCAGGATGTCGATTTCGCGGCGGATACTGGAAAAGATGTCGCCCTCTTGGAGGTTGCACATTTTCTGTAATTCCTCGAAGGTGGCGCCTTTGTACCAGGCTTCGGCCAGCGGGCCGGGTACCGGGGTCCAGGCGCACAGATGCTCGGGTACGCCGTAATTCATGAGCTGGGTGCGCAGTTCGGTGACCTGTTCCATCGGGTATTCCCCGCCTAGCACTACTTCGTCCCGGCCGGGCTGGTAGTCGATGCCGGCCAGGATGGAGGCGGCCTCGGCGGGCGGGCCGTCGCGCAGGATGCCGGAAAAGACCAGTTCGGTGACCAGGATTTCTTGCACGTGAATGTTCAGCGCGAACAGGCCCCGGGGCAGCAGGGTTTTGCCTTGGATGAAGCCCAGTTTTTCCAGCAGCGCGCACATCTGGTCGAAATCGCGGTGGTAGTCGGCCTCGTGTTGTTTGAGGTACCGGTTGCGCCGAACCAGTTCTTTTTTGCGCTCCACCAGCGCGGTGATTTCGTCGTGGGCGTCCCGGCAGGCGTCGTGCAGACAGCCTTTGCCGGGCCGGGCCAGGATGGATTTAATTTGGGCGACGCGGCCCTGCTGGTCGGCCTTTTTGCGGTTGCGCCGGTTGCGCAGGCGTTTTAGTTCTTTTTTTAGCTTTTCGCGCAGCATGGGGCAGGTGGGCCCGTCCTTCTCCTCGCAAAAAGCCTGGCGCAGCGAGTAAATGGCCTGGTCTACCGTCTCCAGTTCCTCGTTTACATTACGGGCTTCGCGGCTGTTTTGGTACACCGCCAGGTTCTGGGACAGGAACCGCTCGATTTCTTCGTCGGTTTTATAGTGCAGCAGGCTGAGTACGGTATTGGGCGATATAATTAGCCGGCCCCGCACCGGCTCGACCTGGCTTTCGTCAAAAAAGCCGGTTTGCTCCGGATATTTTTCGTCGATGCGCACGTAAACGTGGCCCTCTTTGTCGAAGCCGCGCCGACCGGCCCGGCCGGCCATCTGGAAGAATTCCCGGTTCAGCAAAATTCGGTGGTTGCGCCCGTCCCATTTGCGGGTGGCGTCGAACACCGTGCTAGCAGCGGGAAAGTTGATGCCCACCGCGAATGTTTCAGTGCAGAAGTTCACAAAAATCAGCCGGGCTTCGTATAGGTTTTCCACCAGTTCCTTAAGCGCCGGGGACAGCCCGGCATGGTGGTACCCGATGCCCTGCAGCAGTTGGCGGCGCAGGTGTTTGCGCCGGCCCCCGAATAAGCCGGGGTTTTGCGCTTCGGCTTTTTCGATTACCTCGGTAACCCGCTCTCTTTCTTTGGGCAGCAGAAAATCCCACTCCCGGCTTAGTTCCTCGGCCAGCATTTCGGTGCGTCCCCGGCTGAATACAAAGTATAGCGCCGGCAGGTGATCCTGGATGGACTCCACAACACCTACGCAGGCAGCTTGTTTTTCATTTAATGCCACGATGATCCTCCTCTTTGACTTCAGCCCATATACTGGCGCCTGCTGCCTGCCTGGCGCAGCGCCTCGATTTCGTCCCGGGCCTCTTCTTCGTCCAGTACTTCGTGATCCGGAGTGAGCCAGTTAATCACCAGCGGCACTGCCCGGCGGTACTCTTCCACCACCACTACTTTTTCGCCCCGCACTTCCTCCATCCAGGAGGCCAGGTCGTGAATGTTGGGCACGGTGGCCGATAGGCCCAGGATGCGGATGTGGGGTGGCGCAAAGATAATACTTTCTTCCCAGGCGGTGCCCCGCTCCGGGTCGTCTAAGTAGTGTACTTCGTCGAAAATCACATGAGAAATGTTATCCATCCAGTCCGGGTTGGAAAAACACCAATTACGGAATATCTCGGTGGTCATTACCAACAGTGAGGCCCGCTCATTAATGGAGATGTCACCGGTAATCAGGCCGACTTGCTGGTGGCCGTACATTTTGGTGAAGTCCCGGAATTTTTGGTTGGACAGGGCCTTTAGCGGCGAGGTGTAAATCACTTCGCGTCCCTCGGCCAGGATGCGATCCACCAGTCTTTCGGCGACCAGGGTTTTACCGGTGCCGGTGGGGGCGGCCACCAATACGGAATGGCCGGCCAACAGGGCAGCGATGGATTTTTCCTGGTAATCGTCCAACACGATGGGGGCCGGTGTTTTGACCGCCTCCTGTTCCGGGCGCCTGGGCCGGCGTTTGCGGCGGCGTACGGGCCGCTCGGCATTCGCCCCCGGGGCTGCTTCCCAGGCCGCTTTAATATCGGGCAAGGTTTTGAGCAGGTCTTCCACGTCGCCCCGGCGCAGTTGGCCGGCTTCCGGGCCGGTGCGGCCGGCGTTGCGCAGGTAACCTTCTTTAACCAGGCGCCGCACCTGTTCCGGGGTTACACCCAGAATGCGGCCGGCGTCGGATAGTTTAACTCTTTCGGCGCGTTTGAGCAGCCGTTCGGTGTTGGGGGAATTACGCAGCGCATCCACCGCAGAACGCCAGTAGCGCCCGGCGCCTTCCATGCGGAATCCCTGCAAAAAACCCTGGTCGTATAGATTGCTTATTTCGCCGGGGCGCACCCCTAAAAGGCGCGCGGCTTCCCGGGCGCTGAGCGAGTTATCTATTAAATAGGCCGCCGGCACTGTGGGGCCGCCCCGGGACGGCAGATCCAGCCCGGTGACTTCTTTTAATTCGCTGGCGATCCGGTCCGGGGTGGTCTTGATGGGAGCGGCAAACATATCGCGCCGGTTCATTTTAAGTTCCACGCACCCGGCCTGAAGCGCCTCCTGCTTGGCCAGGGCCCGCTCCCGGGGCGCGAAGTCCTCCAGGGTGAAAAAGGAGCGCCCGCCCATCCGTTCTTTTAACGTGAAATGCACATAGGCCAGGATCTCTCGCCGGCGCAGTTCCTCGCGGCCTTCGTGGCGTGTCTCCACGGTGATGCGCCCGTCGGGCAAGATGACAAAGGGCGGCTCTTCCCGGCCCATTTTGATATGGGACACCAGTTCGCGGTGCCGCTTGAACATGCGCATGAAATCCTTGCGCTGCACCGGCTCGCTTCGGGACAGGTAGCGCCCCACTTCATCCCAGGCGGCGTCGCTGTCGGGGTGGGTATACCGGCCGTCGGGCAGGCGCATTAGATGCGCGGCAGCCTCGGGCAGAAGCTTGGTGCCCAGGTGCTGTTCAATTTCTTCATTAGATATTGTTTCGTGTTCGGCCAGCATCTCGTCAAGCTGGCGGCGATGCCGCTGTACTTCCTCGGTGCGGGCGCGGGATTCGCCGGCCCGCCGGGCCAGTTCGGCTATTCCGGCCGAAGTGTCACGCAGGGTATAGGCGCCGTCGGGCAGGCGCAGCACGTCTGGCAGGCCGCCCGGCCAGCCCGCCGGCAGTTCCATGATGGAGCCTATTTGTTCTGCTGTGCGCGGGATGCCGTCTTGCAAAATTTCTCTGGCCATCCGGCCGGCCCGTTCCATGTTGGACGCTCGAAGCTGCGGGATGCCCGCGGCGATGAGTCTGGCGGCTTCTGACTTTTCCCGGTTTGAGGTGGCTGTTTCGGTTTCTGCACCCGGGCCTCGGGTCAGTAAAATTTGCTCGGGGTCACCGCCCCGGGGCCCGGAGGCCGTGATATCGCCCCGGGAGGCCAGGGACTGCAGGGCGCCGAAAAAGGCATCCATGTTGCCGCCGGCTTGATCCCACAATTCCTGCAGCGTGATGCTTGCGTCTTCCGGTATGTGTTCCAGTACGATGCGCTTGGTTTCTTCAGTTCTGGCTTTGGCCAATGTAACAACTCCCCTACAACTACTGCTACTACCTTGTCTAATAATTTATAATTCAGAAATCAGGAGTCAGGAGAAAAGCATTTTTTTATAAAACCCGCCACGATAAACGAATATAACTTTCTGGTTGGGCTTTGGTGCCAGGTGTTGCAAGTTGAAAGCTGCCAAATACGCAACTTTCAACTTGCAACACCTGGCACCTGACGCTATACCACTTACTAAGTTAACGGCATAAATAATTTGAGACGGTATAAGAGCTTTCATTCTGACTACTATCCTTTGCCTTTTGCTTTTGACTTTTGCTTTTGCATTTTGCCTTTTGCATTTTGCCTTTTGCATTTTGCATTTTGCCTTTTGCCTTTTGCCTTTTGCCTTTTGCCTTTTGCCTTTGTCTTTTAAATTCTGACTACTGAATACTGACTCCTGACTACTGTGTCTTTACAATTTCGGCGTCAACGCCCCTCGTCTTTGCAGTTCATTCCACAACAGATCCATTGTTTCGCCCGCCCGGTGGTTGATAATAAGCCCGGCCCGGTCGTCCACCGCGGTGGGGCCCAGGTTTACTATGGCTACTTTTTCAGCCAGCAGGGGCAGGTAGTTTACCGGGGCCACCTCCAGACTGGAGCCTACTACCAGTATTAGTTCGCTGGTGGATGCCTCTCTGGTGGCGTCTTTGAAGTCGGGAGACATTTCGTCGCCGAAAAACACGCAGTCGGGCTTGTAGATGCCCCGGCAGTCTCCGCACCGGGGCGGCACTTGCCCTGCAAAGACCTTTTCCAGCAGGTGATCCCAGGTGATGGAACCGCTGCAGTCCATGCAGGTGGCACTGCGCAGGTGCCCGTGCACTTCCAGTATCCGCTCGGAACCGGCCAGCTGGTGCAGGCTGTCTACGTTCTGGGTGATTATACATTCCAGAAGGTTGGCTTGCTCCAGACCGGCCAGCACCTGGTGACACCGGTTGGGCCGGGCCGAGGTGATGAATCCCAGATGGGGCAGGCCGACTTGGTAAAAAACATCGGGCCGGTGGGTAAATGTTTCCGCAGCAAAGGCGTAAAGTGGATCTACTTTGGTCCACAGCCCGCCGGGGCTGCGAAAATCGGGAATGCCGCTTTCAGTGGATACGCCGGCACCGGTGAGCACCACTGTTTTTCTGCTGGCCAGCAGCATGTCGGCCAGCGCAGCCACCTGCTCCTGCAATAACATACCATCCCTCCCCGCTATGTTCCCACATATCTAATTACATTATTTTTATGCGCGGGATGTGTTACATCACTACGGCAATTTTTTCCCCGCATGCCGGGCAGCTGCCGCCGGGTATTTCTGCGGCCCGTACTACGTAGCCCTGCCGCTCGATGAGCATCCTGTCGCACCCCGGGCAACTGGTGCTGGAGGCGCCCAGTTCCGGGGCGTTGCCTATGTACACGTAGCGCAGTTTTTTCTGGGCGGTTTCCCGGGCCCGGGACAGGGACTGCAGCGGCGTGGGAGGCAGGTTCATCTTGTAGTTGGGAAAGTAGCGGGAAAAGTGCAGCGGTATCTCCGGGTCCAGGGCGGCCAGCCAATCGGTGAGCCGGTCCACTTCTTCCGGGCTGTCGTTGAGCCCGGTCACCAGCAGGGTGGTAATTTCGATATGGCAATGCTTGCTAGCTATTTCCACGGTGCGCAGCACCGGATCCAGCCGGCCGGCGCAGTTGGTTTTATAAAACTCGTCGGTAAACGCTTTAACGTCGATATTCATGGCGTCGATATAAGGCAGCAGTGCCACCAGCGGCTCTTCGCTGATGTAGCCGTTGGTCACCAGCACATTTTTCAGGCCGGCCTGATGGGCCAATTTGGCGGTATCGTAAACATACTCGTACCACATGAAGGGCTCGGAGTAGGTGTAAGCCAGGCCAACGCAGTCGTAGCCCTTTTCTTTTTGCTGCCGGGCCAGTTCCACCGCCCGCTCGGGGGGCAGGTAGGTGGTGGGCGGGCTTTCGTGGGCGATATTCCAGTTCTGGCAAAAACCGCAGCGCAGATTGCACCCCACCGTGCCCAGAGACAGAATCAGGCTGCCGGGGTGGAAATGGTACAGCGGTTTTTTTTCGATTGGATCTAAAGCCTGGGCCGCACACTCGCCGTAGTTGGTGGCGTAAAGGGTGCCGGCCTTGTTTTCCCGCACCCGGCAAAAGCCCCGCTTACCCGGCGATATGTTGCACAACCGGGGGCAGACTTTGCAGTCGGTACGTTTGTCGGGACCAGGTTCGTAAAACATGACTTCGCGCTCCACTGATCTAACCACCTTTGGTGCCAGGTGTTGCAAGATTGATTTGTTGCAAGTTGCTGGTAATTTATCCCAATATACACCGTATTCAGGAGTCAGAATTTAGGATTCAGGATCATTAAAGACTAACAACCACGTAACCTCTACTCTTTTATCTTTTATCATTTATCATTTATCATTTGTCATTTGTCATTTGTCTTTTGTCATTTGTCTTTTGTCTTTTGTCTTTTATTCCTTTCTACTGACTACTGACTCCTGACTCCTGACTACTGCCCTTTCTAGCGGTAGCGGATTACTTCAAAACGCTCCAACTGCACGGGTTCGCCGGGGTTGATGCCGGCTTTTTGCCTGGCGATGTTCACTTGTTCGGAGGCGGTGTCGATGCCTTCCAAGTCGGGGAGCAGCAGGCCCCGCCGACCTCCGGATGATACGATTACGCCGTATTTTTGGGGATCCAAGTCAGCCAGGCCCTTAATTGGTTCGGGCGCGGTTAGTATATCCACCGATATATCCAGTTCGGCCAACTCTTCCTCTTCTACGGGATAAAAACGCGGGTCGCGGGACGCCGCGCTGACGGCGTTTTCGGCTATCTCTTCTATTATAGTGTCCTGCACCGGCTCAATGGTGCCGATACAGCCCCTAAGTTCGCCGTTTTTTTTCAGGGACACAAATACACCCGCCCGGCGGGCGGCGAATTCTTCCGGCACCGCTTTAGGGTCGATGGTCATGTCACTTGGGCCGTCGAAGTAGCGTTCTAAAACCTCCCGGGCCAGCTTGACGGGGAAACTTTCACCCGCCCGCTTTTGGGTGAATTTTTCATCGCTGCGTTCATACAGTTTATTTTCTAGTTGGCGGCTGCTTTCGGGCTCACCAGGCAGCAGAGCGGCCACCAGGTAGCCTACGCCAAACGGCCCCTCGTAGGACAGCACCCGGCTTTGCACCGCCAGGCCGTCCAGCGTACCCAGCATCATGGCAATGGGCCGCAGGCCGCACTCGCCCGCCCGTTCCACCAGGCCGGGATCCAGCTCGTGCATTCCTTCCACGTTCATGCTGCGCACCAGTTCTACCAACCGTTGGTCAAACTCTTGCCCGGCCGGGTCATATCCCGACGGGGCGTCCCGGGTCAGCCGGTGCGACAGATCCCCGCTGGCCAGCACGGCCACCTTGCGGTTCAGCTTGTCGGCAGCGTCCCGTAATGATTTGCCGAATGAATAAAGTTTGGGAAACGGATCCATGCCCATTGATATGTGCACCAGGGGCAGGTTCACCCCGGCGGCGCGGATAAAGTATAGCGGGGCGGTAATCCCGTGATCCAGGTCGGTGGACAGTTCGTGCCGGGCAGCCAGTTCTTTATCTACGGCCACGGTCATAAGGCCCGCCCGGGTGGCGTCAGTATTGATTTCCTTGACCAGTTCCAGGTCATTGGACAGTTTAAAGCTGACCCCGGGAGCACCAAACCGCCCCAGGTCTCCTTTCAATTCCGGCAAGGCGCTGATGGCAATGGCGTCCGCGAACACTGTTGCGTGCGGGGTAATCATCACCAGGGTGTCTGCGCCGCTTGCTTTGACCAGACGCCCCAGTTCCAGCATGGCTTCCTTGGTCTTGGAAACTTCGCTGTCCCGGCCCTGGCCCACTTCGGGCACCATGACGGGCGGGTGGGGGCAGATTCCACACAATACTACCGGCATAACGAACCCATCTACGGCAGCGGCCGCGACGGGCAATCAGCTCCTTTCAACAAATGGTGCACTCATAATAAGATATTTCGGCATTTGACATTTAAGTCTTTATTACAATAGTCTCACCCGCATTAAAAGTCTTCATGCAATGCCCCGGATGATGAAAAAATATGCTCCCAAGCCGACCAGGAAAACACCGCACACGGCAATAATACCCCGGTACACCTGCTGGTTCATGAAGCGGCGCCCGCCGGCCACCGCGCCGGATACCAGGCTGTACCAGATTAAATCCGCCAGCAGGTGTCCGGTGGTAAAAGCCGCCAGACCGGCAGTCCCAAAGGCAATGGAAGTAGTGATAAAGGCCAGCCCTACGGTGGCCCACCAAAAAGTGAAATAGGGGTTGGACAGGCTGACCAGGATACCGGCAGCCACCGGGTGCATTCCCGGCCGGGGGGTGCTTACGCGCGCGGTGTCCGGTACCGCAGATGCGCCCGTAGATTGGCCCAGCGATGATGCGCTGCCCCCCGGGGAGCCCAGATCCAGCGATACGCGGCCCCGCCAGGCGTCCCGGGTCATGGACCAGCCCATGTAGACCAGGAAGGCGCCCCCCACCAGGGCTATTACTGTGTTTACCCGCTCCGATGCCAGGAACTGAGCCAACCCCAGCACCAGCAGCACCACCAGCAGTATCTCCAGGATGGCGTGGCCCAGCACAATAAGCGGCCCGGCCACGAAACCCCGACGCATCGATTCTCCGATTGTCACCGTCAACAGCGGCCCCGGCATCATAGCGCCGGAAAAACCCACCACCAGGGCAGTCCAAAAGATAGTCCATAGTTCCATGTTAAGTACCTTCTGCTAAAATTACCTATATTTTACCTCTTCATGAAAGCTTCTGACCTGTACGAAAAAAATCCTTCTCCAGCCCCAAAAAATTTACCATTCCAGTCGTCAAGTCGGGGACGGCTCTTGACTTGAATGAAAATTAAATGAGGAGATTTGAATAAATATGCGCCTGGTTACTAAGATTAATGTAAAAAGAAGGGAGGGTATAAAAATGCCTGAAGTAAATGAGGATAAAACCAAACCTGGGAAGTTCCCCGGAGTTAAACCCAAGCCGGATGAGTTGGAACCCGAGGCTGTGCCGATGTTCGGCGAGGATCCGGGGTCGGTAAGAGAAGGCTAATTTATGGGGTCAGGCCCGGCATAACTGCATAACTGCATAACTGCATAACTGCATATATTTTGTTATGCAGTTATGCAGTTATGCAGTTATGCCGGGCCTGACCCCTACGTTTAGTCGCGGCGGAGGGCTTCGATGGGGTCCAGGCGGGAGGCTTTGCTGGCGGGCAGTACGCCGAAAACTACGCCGACCGCGGCTGAGAATAGGAACGCAATCAGGGCCGTCCACCAGGAAACCAGGGGTGGCCAACCGGCTACTTTGGCGATGGCGTAAGCGCCGCCGGCACCCAGGAGGATGCCGATAACCCCGCCGATGCAGCACAGTACTACGGCCTCGATGAGAAACTGCACCAGAATGTCCCGGCGCTTGGCCCCCAGGGCTTTGCGGATACCGATTTCCCTGGTGCGCTCGGTCACCGACACCAGCATGATGTTCATCACGCCGATACCGCCCACGAACAGGGAGATGCCGGCAATGGCCGCGATAATTGCGGTCATTACCCCGGTGATTTGGTTGGCGATGTCCATTTGCTGTTCCATGCTTTCGCTGGCGTAACGCCCGGCGGTATTATGCCTGCGCTCCAGCACTTTCACCGTCTGGCCCATCGCGATGTCCACCTGTTCTTTGGTGACGGCGCTGCCTTCCAGGGAGGAGATGCTGCTCCAAGGGAAAATGGACTGATAAACCGGAAAGGGCAGGTAAACCTTTTGGCTGCCGCCCATTTCCAGCATGGAACCGCCCTTACTAATCACCCCCACCACCACCAGGGAAGTGCCCCGTACCACTACCTTCTGCCCCACGGGGCTGGTATTGTTGAAGAATTCCCGGGCCAGTTCCTCGTCTATTACTGCTACTTTGCGCCGGCCCACGGAATCGGCGTCGCTGAAGAAACGGCCTTCTTGCATCTCCAGATTCCTGATGTGACTGTAGTCGGTCGAAGTGCCCATTACCTGGACGGACTTGTTCACCCGTCCCCCGCGCACCTGCATATACATCGAACTGCTGGGCGCCAGGTACTCCACCTCGGGCACCAGTTCCTTAATTACCTCAATGTCCTGCAGCAGAAACTCCCGGCCGGTGCGGGGGTCGTCGCTGCGCCAGTCTATGTAAACCGCAAATATGTTGGTGCCTATTTTCTCCATTTCGCTCATTAACAAGGCCCGGCCGCCCTGGCCCACCGCCACTACGGCAATAACCGCGGCAATGCCGATGACAATACCCAGGGTGGTGAGAAAAGAGCGCAGCTTATTGGCCCGGACACCTTCCAGGGCCACCCGGATGCTTTCCCACAGGTTCACGCGGGAGCCACCTCCCCCGCGTCCATTTCGGCCAGCAATAGCCGGGCGTCCAGCATCTGAGCCATGCTTTCGTCCCGCACCAGCAGGCCGTCGCGGAAGTGCAGCACCCGGCCGGTATGCTGGGCGATGTCTGGCTCGTGGGTCACCAGCACAATGGTGGTGCCCTCCCGGTTCAGTTCCTGAAAGATGGCCATAATTTCCTCGCCCGAGCGGGTGTCCAGGTTGCCAGTGGGTTCGTCGGCCAGTAATACTGCCGGCCGGTTGACCAGGGCCCGGGCAATGGCGACCCGCTGGTTTTGGCCGCCGGAAAGTTCATTGGGCCGGTGGTTTACCCGATCGGCCAGGCCCACTCGCTCCAACGCGGCCAGCGCCCGCTCCCGCCTCGTGCCGGGGTCGACACCGGCGTACAGCATGGGCAGTTCCACGTTGCGCAGGGCGGACGCGCGAGGCAGCAGGTTAAAGGTTTGAAACACAAAACCGATCTTGCGGTTGCGGATACCGGCCAGTTCATCGTCAACCAGACCGCTTATTTCCACCCCGTCCAGCCGGTAGGTTCCGCTGTCGGGTGTATCCAGGCAGCCTAAGAGATTCATCAAGGTAGATTTGCCGGAGCCGGATGGCCCCATGACAGCTACAAATTCACCTGCCGGCACGTCCAGGTTGACGTCCCGCAGGGCGTGTACGGGAACCGCCCCGGCGTTGTATGTTTTGTTCAGGCCGGCGATGCGGATCACAGGCGCACCCTCCCCGACCCGCCGGGCTGCTCAATGGCCCTGACTTTAACGTCTTGTTCGGCATCCGTGATTTCGGGACCGGGGCTGAGAATTACCACGTCGCCTTCCTGAAGACCTTCCATCACCTCAACAAACAGATCCCCAGTCAGCCCGGTGGTCACAGGGCGGGCTTGGGCCAGGCCGTCTTGCACCACGAATACCTGCTTGCCTTGCTCCCCGTCCAGGATGGCCTCGTAAGGCAGGGTCAGGACGGTACGCTCGGGGACGGTGATAATCTTTAGATCCACGGTGTAACCCGGCCTAATCCCCTCGGCGCCGGGGTTGACAGTGACTTTTAGCGGTACTTCCACCTGCTGGCCGTTGCTGGTTTCTTTCACCACCGCTGCTCCGGCGACCTCGGCCACCGTACCTTCGAATTCACGCTCGGGCAGTGCCGCGGATACTATAATCACCTGCTGGCCCGGCTTGAGCCGGCCGGAATCGGATTCGCCCACCCCGGCGGTCACTTCCAGCTTGGTAACATCACCCACGGTAATTAGCCGTGCGCCTGCGGAAACAAGATCTCCCGCCGCTGCTTCCACCGTCAAAACAGTGCCGTCACGGTCGGCGGTTAATATGCATTTGGCTAGACTTTGCCTGGCTATCTCCACCCCGGCCCGGCTCTGTTCAACCCGGGCTGTCAGCGCGCCCCGGTCGGGGCCGGAAAGGCCGTTGACCAGTTTATCCAGTTCCAGCCGGGCCTGGGCATGCTGTGCCCCGGCGGCGGCATACTCTTCCCGGGCGCTTTCCAGTTCCAGAGCGGTGACCGCTCCCTGTTCATACAGGTATTCGGTACGCTCCAGCATTTTAGCGGCGTTCTCATAGACTACCTGAAACCTGTTATACTGGGCTTGTTGGGCCTCTATATCCCCGGATTGGGGGCGCATAGCCTTGTCGTATTCGGCCTGCTGCAACGCCAGGCCGGCCTCGGCTTCTTTGAGCCGGATTTCTTCCTCGCCGGACTCCAGGTAACCAAGCACCTGGCCTTTTTTAACCGTATCGCCGGGCTTGACCTTTATTTCGCGCACCAGTTTGCTGCTGTATGCGTATAGTTCCTGTTTATCGGCCAGTTGCACCCGCCCGGTGGTAAACACGCTTTCGCCCAGGGGTATTTTTTCCACCGCTGCGGTGGTTACCGGTATGCCGTCCCGGGACTGGCCCCGGGATATGCTGACCCCGACAGCTACCACCACCAGCACCAGGATTACGGCGCCGATGATAATATTGCGGCGGGTCAAGAGTTTTTTCTTCTTCCGGGCAGTTTCCATATGTATAGCCTCCGTGAGTACTTTAAAACTTGATATTAAAAACTCGTCCACTAATATAGACGTAGCCGGAGGCAATTTTCTTACACCAATTAACCAGATAATTAAAAAAAAGTGTGTCAAGGGGACGGTTCCTTTGACACACTTTTGATATTCAAGCTGGCACATACCCAATATTTTGCGCCATTATTTGTTCTTGCCATTAAACCACTGTCAATTAATAATCTTCTAATAATAAAGTAATCACCAAAAGTATGCCATTGATTTATTATATGATTTACATCCTTTTCCGAGTAAATGATACCTGTTTCAAATTTGGTAATTAAGTATTCCAATATCGCCATCACTTTTTTGTTTTTAGTTGGTATATGCATAACTTGGCCATCTGTATTTAAAAATGGCGAAATATTAACATTTTTTTTACCCATTGCTTAATATCCCATTTCTTTTAAAATTATTGAAAGCGTTCTAAGCCGTTCACCAATGATTTCACTATCATTACTAAGAACCTGAGCAAATAATTTGATATCATCATCGATCATTGGGTTGTCCGTGCAAACAGATACTGTCATTGCATCTCCTTGTAAGCCAATACGGTCTATGGTTATGTTTTCTGGATCATAAAATTTCTCATAGCGGTATGCCTCTCTAAAATGCAACTGTGCTCTGCAAATTAATATGGCCAGGTCAATGACGCGATGAAGTGGCAATTCCTCTGATTGTCTTGACCATTTTTCGCCTGTATAACGCCATACCTTGGCCGAGATATCAACCTTTCCTCTGTCGTTCCATTGGGCCAAGCCTAGTGAAAGCCCCTTAGCATCAGAATTATAGGCGGTTCTACCATCAATATTTTCATAATCCTCAGAAACAATAACGGGTTTATGTTTAAGTGTTGTCGGTATCTTCATATAAATGTCCCCTCACGTATAAGATTTGTAAATTAATTTATTAGTAAATTACTAAGCTACTAATTTACTAATAAATAATAATCTTATATTTCCTATTTGTCAAGGAAAAGCATCGAATACTTATTACGTATAATAGTGCGCAAGAGGTCTGCGCCTAATAATCCAGTCTTAAACTATTTGAGAACCCACAGGGTTCCCCAGAGTTAAACTTAGGGGGACGGGGTTGTTGGACACATCGTAGTGAAGATGTGTCAACAACCCCGTCCCCCTTGACTCCCTCCAAAAAGAAAAAAAGTGTGTCAGAGGAACCGTCCCCTTGACACACTTGACTTGAATCCCTACATAAACCAGAATAAACCCGCGGCACCAACCATCACCAGCAGGCTGGGTGCCAGCAGCGGCCAGTAGGAGCGGAAAAAGTCGGCGCGGAAATATTCCACCGTCAGCACCAGGCACAGGTGCACCGGCGAAAGCATTACACCGACCACTCCGGCGACATAGGCCAGCATCACATAGGCCACCGTAGGCTCAACTACCGACATTACCAGCGGGAAGGACACGCCGATGCAGGCCTGCAGCAGGCCTGTCAGTACGCCAATCAGCAGGGGCAGCATGATCGTTATCAGCACCACCGGTACACCCAGCACCAGAATGGCATCGCTTACCTGAGCCACGGCTCCGGAAAGCACCAGAATGTCCTTGAATGACATGATGCCCCAGATGAGGATCACGATTTTTACCGTCATGGGTTCCCGCAGGTTCTGCCATACTTGGCGCAGCGGGTACTTTTTCAGCCCGATCAGTAGTGCCAGCACTCCGCACAGCGTCCAGACCATCGGGGCGTGCACCAGTACCAGCAGTACGGTGAGCCACAGGGGCCAGGTGCTGACAGCCAGGGTGCGCAGCGCATGCCCATTTGATGCCCGGTCTCCCTCTGCTGCGCCCCGGGCAGGAGCATCAAAACCTTGGGCCGGTTCCGAACCGACGTTGCCTGCACATTCACTGGTTGCGGCGCTTTGCTCAGCTGCGTCATCTGCCCGGCCGGTGCGCATGACCTTGAAAAAATACCAGTAACCCAGGACAACCCAGGCAATGGTAAACGGCCACTGCCAAAGGATAATAGTGCCCAGCGAAACGCCGGATATATGGGCGGCCAGGATTAAACCGGGGTACAGGGGCAGGGAAAATTCCCAGGCGTGACGGAACCAGTAGTTGATAAAGACCCGGTCTTCAGCCCGATAAGGGAAACCAGCCGTGGCCTGTGCCACCAGCGGCGCCGAGAATCTGGCCCCGCCGGCCGAGGGCAGCAGTCCGATGATGGCCGGTATCGCCGCAAATATCAGGCGGCGGTTTACGGGCAGGTGGAACAGGGCGCCGGTCATGGCCTCCATCATGCCGGTCTTGCGCATCACCGATTCCATAATCATGATTAATACCAGGATGGCCATTAAGGTGACGGTTAACGGGTTAATTAAAGTTAACCCCAACTGTTGGATTAGGGGGACAGGACCCAGGCCGAAAACCAGGCCCAGCACTGCCGCTCCCGCCAGCATGGTCCATCCGATGTTGTATTTCTTACGCAGTAAAAATACGATTAACCCAAATACGGCCAGCACTTTCAATAGCGGTAGCATGACTTCCTCCGTCTGCAGAGGCGCCAAGCAACGGGCGCCTGTATTTATGTCGGGATAACATAATTTAGATTAAAAAACACAGTCCTTTCGATAGCTGAAAGTATTTTAATATTGGTTGTAGTGGACACGGCGCTCCGGTGATATCGCTCCGCTCTCTCTTGCAATTCTTATTGTTGTGCTCGGAGCGGGTTATTGTTACCGCATGACACAAACTACATAACCATTTCGCTACGCCCTAAGCAGTCATGAATTCGGGGCTATGACGGGCTAATCAACGCACCCAGGTGCACCGTTCGCTCCGGATATCACCGGATCGCCGCGAAGGCTGGTTTTTCATTTTCTAATGGTACCGCATAACGGCATGGTGGTCTACCTGAAAGTATTTTAAAGTTGGTTGTAGTGGACACGGCGCTCCGGTGATATCGCTCCGCTCTCTCTTGCAATTCTTATTGTTGTGTTCGGAGCGGGTTATTGTTACCGCATGACACAAACTACATAACAGTTTCGCTACGCCCTAAGCAGCCTGAATTCGGGGCTATGACGGGCTAATCAACGCACCCAGGTGCACCGTTCGCTCCGGATATCACCGGATCGCCGCGAAGGCTGGTTTAGTCTCCTGTCTCCTGTCTCCTGTCTCCTGTCTCCTGTCTCCTGTCTCCTGTCTCCGTCTCCTATCCCTTAGCGCCGTCCCCGACTTGAATCAGCAGGCCGCCGGCTAGCAGGATGTCGATTTGCCGCCCGGAGAGGGTGTGCTTTACCGGATAAGTTTTGCCGCTGCGGGCGTTGCGCACCTGCACGGTGTTGGTGGGCAGGTTGGCCCGCAGGTCTTCGATAGTCAAGCGGTCGCCCTGCTTAATGTCGTCGTAGTCGGCCTCGTCGGCAAACACCAGCGGCAGCAGGCCGAAGTTGACCAGGTTTTGCATGTGGATGCGGGCGAAGGTTTTGGCCAACACCGCTTTAATCCCCAGGTACAGCGGGGCCAGGGCGGCGTGCTCGCGACTGGAGCCCTGGCCGTAGTTTAAACCGCCCACCAGGATGCCGCCGCCGGCGGCCAGCGCCCGCTCGGGGAAGGTGGGATCTACCGAGATGAAACAGTGCATGGAGATGGCCGGGATGTTGGAGCGCAGCGCCAGTATCTTGGCCCCGGCCGGCATGATATGGTCGGTGGTGATGTTGTCGCCGACTTTGAGCAGCACTTCGCCCTCGATTTGTTCAGCCAACGGGGTGGCTACGGGCAGAGGCTTAATGTTGGGCCCCATCACCAGCGGCAGGTCCGCGCCGGGTTCGGGCGGCGGGATGATCATCCGGTCGTCCACCGGAAATGTTTCGGGCATGGCGATCTGGACGGGGTCACCCAAATCACGCGGGTCGGTGATTACGCCGGCCAGCGCCGAGGCCGCCGCTGTTTCGCAGCTGACCAGGTAGATTTCGGCGTCGGCGGTGCCGCTGCGCCCTTCGAAGTTGCGGTTGGAGGTGCGCAGGGAGATGCCGCTGGAAACAGGCGACTGGCCCACGCCCACGCAGGGGCCGCAGGCACACTCCAGAATCCGGGCGCCGGCGTTGACCAGGTCGGCCAGCGCACCATTGGAGGCCAGGGCGGTAAGCACTTGCCGGGACCCGGGGGCGATTACCAGGCTGACCCCAGGGTTGACGATTTGACCCTTTAATATAGCGGCTACTTTCATTAAGTCGGTGTATGAGGAGTTGGTGCAGCTGCCGATGAACACCTGGTTCACCCGGCGGCCTGCCACCGCGGATACTTTGACTACGTTATCAGGCATATGCGGCAAGGCAATTAATGGTTCCAGGGTGCTTAAATCAATGTCCACCACTTCGTCGTAGGCGGCGCCGGGATCGGGCTGCAGCGCTACAAAATCTTGCTCCCGCCCTTGAGCGGCCAGAAACAGCCTGGTGGCTTCATCACTGGGGAAAACCGATGTGGTGGCCCCCAGTTCGGCGCCCATGTTGGTGATGGTGGCCCGCTCGGGCACGCTGAGATAAGCGACTCCCTCGCCGGTGTATTCCATGACCTTGCCCACCCCGCCTTTGACGGAGAGGCGCCGCAGCACTTCTAAAATGATGTCCTTGGCAGCCACCCAGGGGGCCGGCTGGCCGTGCAGCCGAATGTTTACCACCCCGGGCATTTTTACATAAAAAGGATAGCCCGCCATAGCAGTGGCCACGTCCAAGCCCCCGGCGCCGATGGCCAGCATGCCCAGCCCGCCGCTGGTGGGGGTGTGGCTGTCCGAGCCCAGCAGCGTTTGGCCCGGTTTGCCGAAGCGCTCCAGGTGCACCTGGTGGCAAATACCGTTGCCCATACGGGAAAAGTAGACCCCAAACTTGGCGGCGGCGCTTTGCAGGAATCGGTGGTCGTCGGCATTCTCAAAGCCCACCTGCAGGGTGTTATGGTCTACGTAACTGACGGAAAGCTCGGTTTTAACCCGCGGCAGCCCGATGGCCTCGAATTCCAGATAAGCCATCGTGCCGGTGGCGTCTTGGGTTAGGGTTTGGTCGATTTTGACGGCGATTTCCTCTCCCGGAGTCAGGTTGCCCTCCACCAGGTGGGAAGATATAATTTTTTGCGTTAAGTTCATGTTCTGTGTGGTTACTCCTTTCCTGGCTTACTACTGTCGGTTACAGATATACTGCTGTCGAATACAGGTTTACCGCTGTCCGGTGGGGCGGGGGCGGGGCCGATACCGGTGACGGCGTGCAGGCATTCCCGGCAAGCGCTTTTTAGGTGTCTGACGGTAAGTTCTCTGGCTCTGGCTATGTCCATCTGGTCAATGGCCCGCAATATTTCCTCGTGATCCTTTAGGGCGTCAACCTTGCGCGAGGGTTTGGACAGGGTGGCTTTTCTAAACTTGGCGATGTATTCCTGGTAGTTGTTAATCAGACTGACCAGCCGGGGCATCCTGGAGGCCCGCAGCAACAGTTCGTTGAAAAGCCTGGAGGTCTGCAGCAGTTCCTCCTCGTCACCCACCTCGATGAGCACCTTCATCTTCTCAATTAGTTGGTAAAGCTTTTGCTTTTCATCTTCGGTGATGTTCTCCACCACAAAGGAAAGCGCCATTGTTTCCAAGGCCTCGCGGATGGCATAGATCTCGATGATGTCCTCGGCGGTGATGCCGCGTACCAGCACCCCTTTGCGCGGGTAGTGTTTAATTAGACCCTCCACCTCTAACCTCCGGAAAGCCTCGCGGACGGGCGTCCGGCTGACCCGCAGCTTTTCGGCCAGCTCTTTTTCCACCATGCGCTCGCCGTTCTTAAACACGCCCTCGAAGATGGCCTGCCTGAGGGTTTCGTAAACCATGTCCCGCACCGTGCGGGCTCCGGCGGCGTTAAACCGCTCTAAAAACTTTTCCATGCTTCCACCTCCCCGCAGCACCGATTGTATTGCGGTATACTATACTGACAATTTCGGCAGCCCGCCTCCTAAAACCTGCCACCGGGCCAGGTTTTTTTACTAGTACATCCAACCTGGTACAGCGCCCCGAGTACAGTCTTTTTTGCCCAGGATCCCAAAAACATCAAATTAATGCATTCTTTTTAGCAGGAGGCGAAATTTAGGAGGAAATCGTTATCTTAATATCGTATACTAAATAATGCCAATATTAAAAAAATTACATGCTCCTTTAGCTAGCGACAATCTGTTCTTGTATGTAAAAAGTTTCACTAACGCAAGAGAACAATAAAAGACTGCGAAAGAAGTGTAAAAACAAGATGGCCAATGTTTTTACTGATCCCCCCAAAGTGACTGAACCCGAACCGGATGATCTAACTAATGAACAAAACAAAGCGGTTATAGAGAAAATATTAATTGTCGATGATATGTTGGTACACTTGGAAACGGCCCAACTTTACTTAGAAAAATCGGGTTACCAAGTGTTTTGTGCATCAGACACGCAAAGTGCCTGGGAGTTATTGCAAGATAATAAACCTAGCCTGCTGTTGCTGGATATAGTTATGCCTGGCGGCTCAGGCCTTGATTTATTGCATGAGATTCAAAACCACCACCCGCAAATTGGCGTGGTCATAATGACCGCTTTCGGCAACGAAGAGATTGCCGCTATGGCTATGAAGACCGGCGCTCTGGATTATATCCGCAAACCGGTTAAATATAGTGATTTAACCAACGTAGTAGCGAATGCTTTGGCCAAGCAAAGGGAAATTAACAATCGGTCGACAGCCTTTTCCAACTTGAAAGTCGCTTATGAAGAGCTGCGTGTTAGTGCGGATTCACTCCTCCAGTGTATGTCTGCCGGCGTGGTGGCATTGGATAACAACTTGCGCATTACAATGATTAATTATGCTGCCGAGAAGTTGCTTAACGTGGGAAACAGGAAGGTCGTGGGCAATGATTTCTACGCCGCCTTCCCTGATTTAAAAAAAACCAGCCTGCTTAAACAAACACTGGTCAATGAAAAAGGCTTGCGTCTGCAAGAGGTCCGCTTACAGGAAAAAGATGAGGAAAAGATCTATAGCGTAAACACTGATGTGCTCTTTGACCACCGCGGTCGAAAAATAGGGGTGGTAGCAGTGTTCGACGACATAACGGAACATCGCCGTTATAAGGATATGCTAAGTAAACGAGAAGGGTTGGCTATGGTTGGACAAATGGCCGCCGGCATGGCTCACGAACTGAAAAACCCCCTTACTTCCATCAAAGGCTTTGCGCAACTGATCTTGGCCAAAATACAAGACCCTAAAATTAAGGAATATCTCACCATTATGGATGAGGAAATAAACCAAATGGACCAGGTAATCCGGGACTTCCTACAACTGGCCAGACCCCGCTCGCCCAAGTTTACCAAAGTGGACCTAAACCTGCTGCTGGTAGAAGCAATTTCCATTATTGAACCACAAGCCTTTCTTAAAGGCATTAAAACTTCATTAAACACCGATACTCTGATACCGAAAAGTTTAATGGACCCCGGCCAGATTAAGCAGCTTATTTTAAACCTCACCCAAAACGCTATCGAGGTTATGGATGGCGGCGGTACCCTGGTTATAGAGGCCAAATACATAGCCCAAGCGAATGAAATCCGTCTTACCGTGAGTGACTCGGGCTGCGGTATTCCCAGTGAAAAAATTAAAAAACTGGGAGTACCCTTTTATACCACGAAGCCAGAAGGAACCGGTTTAGGGCTTAGCATAGTCTTTTCCATCGTAGACCAACACGGGGGCCGGCTGAATATTGAAAGTGAAGAAGGTTGCGGCACCACCTTTGCGGTTATTCTCCCGGTCAAATAAACTGCTGAAAAATAATCAATAAAGAAGGTATCCTGATGCAACCGGCCAACAATACCCCGCCCCGACAGACATGGCAATGGCTTAATGTCAATCATAGGAATAGTATCCGGTTTAAATTAATCTCGACAGTATTTATTATTATGATGATTTATGTTTTTATTTTTCTTTATTTCAGTTACACCTTTCAAACCAAAAGGGTTAACCAGCAAGTTGAAAATAGTTTTTCACTACTGGCCGATGTTTTAGAAAACGATTTAAGCCGTTGGGTTAAAAACAGAGAAAAAGATGTTGTTGCTATGGCGGTTAACCCGTTGGTAATAGAGCACATTGATGAATTCATTACCGGGGGAAGCAATACGGCCCGGGTTAAGGCAGAACTTCAGCAATATTGGCAGGGACTGCAAACCAATTACGAAATTTACGATGAAATTTATTTTGTCTCCAGTACTGGCGATATAATGATTTCCACCAACCCGGAACGTGAGAATACCATCCGCGCCAGAGATGAAATGCTTACCAAACCACTAGAAACAGGTGGCATCTATTTTCAAGATGCTTATATGTCCCATGAAAATAAACCAAGTATTGCTTTTTCCATCCCGATGCAGGCCATTAATCAAGAAAACAGTTCGCACAACGGCTACGTCGGCGTTCTGGTGTGCCGGATCGATATCGAAACTGTGCTTCAACCTTTGCTGGCGAGCAGAATTAACCTTGGGGATACGGGAGAGGTAATTTTAATTAACCAAGATAAAACGGCCATTAATGAATTGCGTAATCAACCAGGTTCCGCCCTCAACTATAATTTAACCACTGAACCCGCGTTAAGAGCAGTGCGGGGGGAAGAGGGCAGCTTTATAGGCATAGGTTATAACGGCCGGGAGATGCTCTCTGTTTATCGTTTTTTACCCGAAACCAGGTGGGGCATCATTGTGCGGCAGGAAACCGCAGAAATATTCGGCCCCGTTAAATCTGAAGCCTTGAGGTTTGTAATAACCGGCCTAACCGCACTCCTGTTTATTCTATTAGTTATGTTTCTTACTTTAAGACGTTTTTTAAAGCCCGTAAAAGTGATGGCCGAAGCAGCCAGAGATATTTCCAGGGGGAATTTATCCAGACGATTGGCCGTAGTGACCACAGATGAAATAGGAGTTCTAAGCCAGTCGCTAAACTTTATGGCCAGTAATTTGGAACAGCAGTTTAAAGTACAAAAAAACCGGCAGGATGTTCTACAATCTCTGGTTGACAATTTAAAAGTAGAAGCAATGTTAGCCAAAACGTTAAACATTATCTGTGCCTCTTACAATTTCAACGTGGGAGCTATTTACTTGGTTGATGACCGCCAGGAAAAGCTGGTATGTAACGCCATGTATTGCCCGGGACAGGAACTAAACCGGCGGAAAACAATTATGATGGGCGAAGGCCTGGAAGGATATGCAGCCCTGAACCAAAAAACACAAAAAATCACGGATATAACTGAAGATACGACTTATACAGTCAATTGGCTGGGCGGCAACCTACAGCCGGCCAACATCGTAGCGATCCCGGTGGTTTTAGGTTCTGACATCCTCGGCGTAATCAGCCTGGCATCTGTAAATAGCATTAGCGAACAGGATATTGAGCAACTAACGGATATTAGCACCTTAATTGGTGTTGCAGTAAATAATGCCCTAGCCAATGAAAAAACTCGGCAGCTATCTCTTCATTTACAGGAGTTGAACGAGCAACTGGCGCAACAAAATGAGGAGCTAAACGCCCAGGGTGAGGAATTGTTGTCCCAAACTGAAGAACTGCAGGCCCAGTCCGAAGAGTTGCTGAATGTAACTCAGGAACTACAGGTTAAAAACGCTGAGCTAATTAGGGTTGGGGAACAAAAATCCAGGTTTATTGCTAACTTATCGCACGAGTTAAGAGCCCCGCTAAGTGCCGTGATTAGTTTTTCCGACGTGCTGCTGGACAAGATAATCGGCGAACTAAACCAGCAGCAGGAAAAATACCTGCACGAAATATTAAACAGCGGGCAACACCTGCTGAACTTAATCAACGGCTTGCTGGATCATTCCAAAATTGAGGCCGGTCAGTTGGAATTGAATTTGGAAGATATTGATCCGGCCGTGCCTCTGGAAGGAGCACTAGTTATGGTTAGTGCCGACATATCCCGCAAATGTTTACACGTAACCAATTCAGTTAAACAGCAAACCTACCGGGTAAAAGCAGACCGTGATAGATTAAGGCAGGTGTTTCTTAATCTTTTAACCAATGGAATTAAATTCACCCCTCAGGATGGCAAAATAACCATTGGTTCCCGCGCCAATAATAATTTTGTTGAATATTGGATTGCCGACACCGGAGATGGCATAGCCAAGCATGACCACCAAACTATTTTTGAGGAATTTAGACAGGGCGAGAATGCTGCGGGAAAAGTTGAAGGTACCGGCCTGGGCTTGGCTATTACTAAAAAAATATTGGAGCTGCATGGTGGGGAAATTTATGTGCATAGTGATGCGGGACAGGGGGCCATATTCACCTTTACCTTACCGGTGGTTGATAGAGTTGTTTCCGGTTTTACCAACCATAATAACCGTACCCAGGCCAAGGTAACAGTGGCTTACTTACAAAAACCGCTTGATAAAACCATATTACTTGAACAGTTAGATAAGGTTAATCATCATATTGCGCATCCCCAACCCACCGTTTTGATTATTGATGATGACCCGGCAGTTAGAAGTTATCTGACCGCTATTTTGGAGCCCCGGGGCTACAAGTTACTGGAGGCGGAAAACGGTGTCAAGGGGATTGAATTAGCCTGTGCCCAAAAACCGGACATCATTACGCTGGATATGATCATGCCCGGGGCTGACGGTTTTGAAGTTATGGAACAGCTTGGCCAGCAAGACTGGGAAAAGGAGCTTTACTTTTTTATTCTTACCTCCATTGTATTGACCAAGGAAGACCGCGCATATCTTGAATCCAGGTTTTAGGCAGCACCCCGTTAAATCGAAGGGGCACCCGAAAAGGGTGTCCTTTTCCGTTTAATTTACCAAATTGAGACACGTCGGTTATAATAACTTAGACATCTCTCGACAAAACACACCCCCACAATTAGTGCAGGAGATGAAAATACGCTCCAGGAATATATCTTTAGTTGCTCAGATATGGATTAATAAAAGAGGTGAGACCGCATGCGATCAGAACCAGCGGAGAGGATTGACCCCCGGGCTCTGCGGGTCTGGATTATAAACGGAACGATAAAAACTATCGTACTGGCAGTGGTGCTGGGTATTTCGGCCGCTGTTGCGCTAATGGTATTCCACTGGCCGGGCTGGGTACCGGTCATCCCCGCGGTTATTGTGTTGCTCTACGGCACGCTGGAAATTGGCGTCTTGCCGGAACTGCGCTGGAAATACTGGCGTTACGAAGTAAGCGAAGAAGAGGTTGATTTACAAAGAGGCATTTGGCTGCTCAAGCGGACCCTGCTGCCCCTGGCCCGCGTACAGCACGTGGACACCCGGCAGGGCCTCATCATGCGCCGTTACGGCCTGGCCAGCGTGGCCATTTCCACGGCGGCCGGCGTGCATGAAATACCGGCGCTGTCTGTGGAGGTGGCCGATGAACTTCGGGACAAAATCTCCCGGCTGGCGAGGACATATGAAAATGAGCTCTAATAAACACCGCCTGCACCCACTGGGCATACTGCTAACCGCCATTAAAGTGATCAAGGATCTGGCCTTACCCCTGCTGGCCTTTATGGCCAGCCAGGTGCTGCGGCAGGCGCTGTCCTCATGGACGATTACGCTGGCGGTTGCTCTGGTGCTGGCCATACTGGTTATGGTTGCCCTGTCCTGGTACCGCTTCACTTACAGCACCGAGGAAGGCGTTTTACTGGTGGAACACGGTGTGCTGGTGCGCAATAAAATAGTGATCCCCCGGGAACGGATTCAGTCGGTAGATTTTAACCAGGGGCTATTACAGCGCCTTTTCGGCCTGGTTAGCGTCCAGGTGGAAACGGCCGGCGGTAAAAAGCCCGAAGTGGTGTTGACCGCTGTTACCCGCCGGGAGGCCTTGGAACTCCGGCAAATGCTGATGCCTTCAGCCGTCGCGGTTGAACACGATCCCCAAGCCGAACCCGGGCTGCATAAAAACTTGTCGGTTGGATATCTGCTTTTATTCGGAGTCACTTCCGGGAGCGGACTGGGCGTGGTGTTAGCTGTTTCTTCCGGCCTTTGGGCCACCCTGGATGATATTGGCCTGGAGACGAAGGTTATTGAATACTACCAGTGGTTTGTAGAACATGGCAGCACGGTGGCCCTGGTCGCTTTTCTGCTGGTATTTATATGGCTGCTGGCGGTGTTGGGAATGGTTTTGAAATACGGCGGGTTCCGGCTCACCCGTACCGGGGATCGCATCCAAATGGTTTACGGATTGCTGCACCGGCGCCAGGTTTCCTTGCCGGTGCGGCGCATTCAGGCCCTCCGCCTGAGCGAGGGTTTGCTGCGCCAACCCTGGGGTCTGGTAACCCTGCAGGTGGAAAGCGCCGGATACGGACCGAAAAGCGCGGAAAAAGCATTGCTTTGGCCGCTGATCCGGCAAAAAGATCTGCCCCGTTTTTTACAGGAGTTTCTGCCGGAGTTTAAGTCTGAGGAGAAAAGGAATGTCCCCAATGGAACCGTTGGAGGAATGTCACCAATTTATGGTTTAATTGGCGAAGTCCCCCTGCGACAGCTTCCACCCGGGACACGCATCCGCTACGTCATGCGGGCCCTGCTGCCCTCAGCCCCGATCGCAGCGTTGCTGATAGTGTGGTTATACCATATTGGCTTTGCCTACCCCCTGCTGCCCCTGTCACTGCCGCTGGTGTTTATGGTCATGGGCTTGTGGAACCATAGGGACGCCGGTTGGGGTTTGCGGGGCAACATGCTGTCCATCCGCTACCGGGTTTTTTCCCGTACTAAAGTAATTGTCCCCAGGCGTTGCGTGCAATCCCTCACCATCAGCCACACTCCCTTTCAGCATCGCGCCGGGCTGGCCACCTTTAACTTGGATCTGGCATCCGAGGCCAGTTTCGGGCTGCTGCATATCTCGGCATCCGACGGTATCGAGCTGGCCGGGTGGCTTGAATCACAACACCAAACCCATCAAGCTTCTATCAGAAAACACTTTTAAGTTGGTTGTAGTGGGCGCAGGTGCACCGTTCGCTCCGGATATCACCGGATCGCCGCGAAGGCTGGTCTTTCAGTTTTCTACTGGTACCGCATTTTTAGTGTTAATGTGCTTTATATCTGGTAAAATAAACTAAAAAGCCGTTATTATTCGCTAAGGAGTCCGCCATGCAGATTTCCGCTATCGTCCCCATACTGCTCAACATATTACTAAGTGAGCAGCAAAATCAGAAACAGGCGCCCCGGGAGCAGGTTGCCTTCAGGGACGTTATGCAGGCGCAACTAACCCGGCCGTCCGCCGCCAACACCGAAACGACAACTGCGGCACCCCAACACCGGGCCGGGGAAAGCAGTGAACCTGTGCTGATGCCCCTGCCCCTTAGGAGTCCGCTGTTTCCCGATACCCAATTTTACGCCTTTCGGCGCCGGGATGAGGAAAAACAGGGCCAGAAAGGCGAAGATGGTGAAACGGGTATCGTTTTTAGCCTGGGCACCGCCAGCCTGGGGCGGCTGTTTTTTATGCTGGTGCGCAAAGCAGAAGCCATCAGCATTACCTGCCACACTGAAAACGGGGCCATTGCCGGGCGTCTAAACACAAGGGCGGAAGAACTAAAAAAACAGATCCAGGCGATAGGTTTTGAGCAGGTAACTTTCCGCTGCACCGTACTAGACCCCAACCTGGTTAAACCGACCGCCGGTTTTTCCTCTCCCGGCCTGCTGGATTTAAAGGTGTAACTAATGGCACCGCAACCGTATACTTTTTCCCTGGGGGGTGAGGCCAGTGAAAGACCCTAAAAAACAATATCAGTCAGACCGTTATGCCGCCGCCCTGCAATACGAACCCGGACAGGAAGGGGCGCCCCGGGTAACCGCCGCCGGACGCGGTGATACCGCCCGGCTTATCGGAGATATGGCCCGGGAGAACGGTGTACCGGTTTACGAAGACGCCGAACTGGCCAAAACACTGTACCGTCTGGGAGTGAGCACCGAGATCCCTGCGGAGTTATACGAGGTGGTGGCCCAGGTACTGGTTTTCGTAGCCCGGATCGACAAAAAGATGCCGTAGCCAAAAATGGATTTTGGGATGGGTCATCCTGAGCGTTAGCGAAGGATCTTATCTTTCAATATTCTTTACTTCGTTAACATGACATAAAACAATAAAACGGCCTGGGTTTACATCCACCCAAGCCGTGTGCTTTACTTGCTTGTTTTGTGATTCCTTAATTTTTCAATCTGACCCACAACCCTCTCTAGTTCCCCAATACCCCTTGAAAAGCTGTTTTATTCGTTCCAATTTATCTTCAGGGCGTAAAGCCGTTCCCCTTTTTTTTGTAATTTGCCGCAGGCAATGGAGTTTTCCCAGGCTTTATTAGCCAGTAGAATTAATGCTTCGGTTTCACCGGGATCCCTTGGCCGCCTGCGTGGTGCCCGGCGGTCGATGAAATCGCGGGTAATCGATGCACTTTTTTTAACGTTTTCTTTAAATTCTTTATAACTAACTCGCTTCATTGCTACCACCAGCCTTACTTTACAGCATATCATAAAACCAGCTGGATGATAATAATAACCTGTAAAATTTTGTTAGCAATTTATTGTACTGCCGTTTCTTTTGTTTTATGATTGAGTTAGTCATATTGGTTTAGTTTTACCGAAAGGAATGATTACCGTGGTTAACCGGCCCAAAGTGGTGGATCTGGAGAAAAAACGAAAAACCCGCACCGGAGGAACCGTATGGGACGGCGAGCGCCTAAAACTGGCGGGTGACGGCCGGGACAAGGGGCAAGAACAAGAACTGGCAATGAGCAAGAAAACAGCCAACAAGAAAAAACTACTGGTGGCCGTGGCCGTGATTATTGCTGCCGCCATGCTGGGTTCGGCCTTTTTAAATTTCTTTTCCGGCATCGGCAGGTAATTCAAGTTGGGGACGGTTTACCGCAGGTGTCCCCGGTTAATGGCTTCCCACAGATACAGCGAGGCAGTGGTGCGGTAGGGCTGCCATTTTTCACCGTACTGCTCAAAATCTTTGGCGCCGGGCGTTTCGTCTAATTGGTAGAGCCACCCCAGTGCCCTCCGCAGGCCCAGGTCTGCAGTGGACAACACATCGGGCCGGCCCAGGGAGAAAATTAAAAACATTTGGGCTGTCCATACGCCGATGCCCTTAACTTTGGTCAAAGCCCCGATAATTTCGTCATCAGGCATTTCGGACAGCCGCTCCAGGTCTAATTCCCCAGATAATACCCGACCGGCCAGGTCCCTGACATAAGTAATTTTCGACATGGAAAAACCGGCCGCCCGCAGCTTTTCTTCATCCAGGGCCAGGATAGTCTCCGGCCTCATCTCGCCACAAGCTTGCAGGGTTCTCTTCCATATAGTTGCCGCAGCTTTAACGGATAGCTGCTGGCCAATAATAGATCGGACCAGTGAAGCAAAGTAGTCCGTCCTCAAAGGCATGGTAAATTCACCAATCAGGTCAATTAGCCCGGCCAATTGGGGGTCGGCAGAGTTAAGTCCTAAAACGGCGTTGCAGTTTTTGGTTAGCTCAAATTGTGCTGCCACTTTGCTCACCCTTTAAATCATGTTTTACCCTGGAAATACTATTAAGATGGTTGTAGTGGGCGCGGCGCTCCGGTGATATCGCTCCGCTCTCTCTTGCAATTCTACTTGTTGTGATCGGAATGGGTTATTGTTACCGCAGGCACAAACTGCCTAGCCGTTTGGCTACGCCCTAAGCAGCCATGAATTCGGGGCTATGACGGGCTAATCAACGCATCCAGGTGCACCGTTCGCTCCGGATATCACCGGATCGCCGCGAAGGCTGGTTTTCATTCTTCTGATGGTGGTGCATTGCGGCATGGTGGTCTATCCTGAAAAATAGACTTTGGGAATGTCATCCTGCCAGGCTTTGGTGCCAGGTGTTGCAACTTCGATTGTCATCCGTAGGGGCACCCCTTGCGGGTGCCCCAATTAATTATTGCGGGGGGATGCGTATACCGGGCACCCGCGAGGGGTGCCCCTACATTAGGACTTTTGTCTTTCCACGATCATGGCAATGCCCATGCCGCCGCCTACACAGAGGGAAGCCAAACCCCACTGCAGGTTTCTCCGCTCCATCTCGTGCAGCATGGTGATGGTGATGCGGGCCCCGGTGGCACCCACGGGGTGTCCCAGACCTACTCCGCTGCCGTTTACGTTAACCAGTTCCCGGTTTAGACCCAACATTTTTTCACAGGCCAGGTACTGGGCGGCAAAAGCCTCGTTAAGTTCAATTATTTCCATATCCGCCAGGCTTTTACCCGCCCGGGCCAGCGCTTTTTTAATTGCCGGCACCGGGCCGTAGCCCATCAGGTCGGGCTCCACGCCGGCTCTGGCGTAGCTGACGATGCGGGCCATCGGCTTAAGATTATGCTGTTTGACTTTGTCTTCCGACATTAGGATTACTGCAGCGGCAGCATCATTTAAGCCCGAGGCGTTGCCGGCGGTCACGGTTCCTTCTTTACGGAAAGCCGGGGCCAACTTGGCCAGAGAAGCCAGGGATAAATCACGGCGGGGGTGTTCATCGGTATCCACCATCTTCGGGTCGCCCTTACGCTGGGGCACCGGCACCGGCACGATTTCCCGTTTAAAGTAACCCTCGTCGATGGCCCGGACAGCGTTCATGTGGCTGCGGTAAGCAACCTGATCCTGCTCTTCCCTGGTGATGCCGTACTTGTCGGCCAGCCGTTCCGCTGTTTCGCCCATCATGATTTTATGGATAGGATCCATTAGTGTCTCCCATAAAGCATCGGTCATCTGGCCGTGCTGCAGGCGCTTGCCCCAGCGGACGTCTTTAAGCACGTAGGGAACCGCACTCATAGCTTCGGTGCCGCCGGCCAGCACCACCTCGGAGTCGCCGGTGGCTATCTGCTGGCAACCGCTGATAATGGCCTGCATGCCCGAGGCACACTGCCTTTGGATAGTCATCCCGGTTACTTCGATAGGCAGCCCGGCATAAAGGGCCGCGGTACGGGCCACGTTGGGCTCGTCAGAGCGCTGGGCGCAGTTACCCAGAATCACATCGTCTATTTCACCGGGATCAATTCCCGCCCGCTTGACAGCTTCATTAATTACCGTCACCGCCAGTTGGTAGGACAGCAAGTTACGAAATGCCCCGCCAAAATCACCAATCGGTGTCCGTGCCCCTGCTACAATGTAAGTTTCTTTCATGATGAATTCCTCCTTCAGCCCAATTTATATCAGCCCAGGCTATTGCAAACTAATGCCATATGGCCACTATACCCTTTAAATCACACCATTTCCCCGCATCCATACCACCACCAAAGCGTTGCCGTTTAACAATTGCATCACTTAATGCATCATGACAACTGCATCTACAGCCGCACTAAACCCCGCCGCAAAAAAGCCAAGCGAGCATTAAATTATTTCCACAGCCAATTTATAAAACCTTTTTGCAAAATGCAAAATTTTGTTTTTTGTAAATTGACCCCTCCTTACACCACTGATGATGCATGATGATGCGTTTAGGGGCACGCCCATCCGCTGCGCGTCACTAGAAGAAAAAAACCAGCCTTCGCGGCGATCCGGTGATTTCCGGAGCGAACGGTGCACCTGGATGCGTTGATTAGCCCGTCATAGCCCCGAATTCAGGCTGCTTAGGGCGTAGCCAACCGGTTAAGCAGCTGATGCCATGCGGTAACAATAACCCACACCGCCCACAACAATAAGAATTGCAAGAGAGAGCGGAGCGATATCACCGGAGCGCCGCGTCCACTACAACCAACTTTAAAAGCATTTTCAGGTTAGACCACCACAGCAAAACGCGGTACCAGCAAAAAAAAGAAAACCAGCCTTCGCGGCGATCTGGTGATTTCCGGAGCGAACGGTGCACCTGGATGCGTTGATTAGCCCGTCATAGCCCCGAATTCAGGCTGCTTAGGGCGTAGCCAAACGGTTAAGCAGCTGATGCCATGCGATAACAATAACCCACACCGCCCACAACAATAAGAATTGCAAGAGAGAGCGGAGCGATATCACCGGAGCGCCGCGTCCACTACAACCAACTTTAAAAAGCATTATCAGAATAGACCTAAACCCGGCCACACCTAAAGCTTTTACCCATAATTCCCCACCAGTTGCCAATTGCACTCCCCTTTAGAAAAATTCTACCCCATCCCGTCAAATGTCGTTTTCACAACTTAAACGGTCTTTTCCTTATTGTGAATGGTCGTTCAGCGAACTCCAGCGGTAGCAAAAAAACCACTAGTCCTATTGATTTTTTACCCTAAATGCAATATCTTTAATATAATGACTGAACGTTCAGTCAGTTATTTAGTCAAGATTACGGAAAGTCTCTCATAAAATCTTAAACCTTTCCGGATCGATACCCGTGCGACACGGGAGTAAGTTACAAATTGTTACAAAAGGAGGACACCGGAAGATGAAGCGCAGCATCAACAAAGCCGCCGTGCTAGGCGCCGGCGTAATGGGCGCAACCATTGCCGGACATTTGGCCAACGTGGGCATTCCCACCTACCTACTGGACATCGTGCCGAATCAACTCACTCCAGACGAAGAGAAAAAGGGGCTGACTCTAGAAAGCCCGCAAGTCCGGAACAGGTTTGCCACGAGTGGAATCCAGCAGTTGCTTAAAGCCAAACCGGCACCGTTATATGTACCGGAAAACGCAGCCCTATTAACACCGGGTAACTTTGAAGACAACCTGAATGTGCTGGCCGAGTGCGACTGGATTATCGAAGTGGTCGTGGAACGGCTGGACATCAAGCAAAGCCTGCTGAAAAAGGTTGAATCCGTCCGCAAGCCCGGGGCCATTGTCAGTTCCAACACCTCAGGTATATCCATCAACAGTATGTGTGAGGGACTGTCCCAGGAGTTTAGACAGCACTTTTTAGGCACCCACTTCTTCAACCCGCCCCGTTATATGAAACTTTTAGAAATCATCCCGGGTAACGATACCCTGCCGGAAATCATGGACTACATGCGCTCCTTCGGCGAGAAGGTGTTGGGCAAAGGGATGGTTATCTGCAAGGATACCCCCAACTTTATTGCCAACCGCATCGGCGTCTACGGCATGTGTTCCACTATCAAGACGATGGTGGAAATGGGCCTGACCGTAGAGGAAGTTGACGCCTTAACCGGACGCGTGATGTGCCGGCCCAAGAGTGCCTCTTTCCGCACCCTGGACATGGTTGGCCTGGACGTCCTGCTGCACGTGGCCAAGAACGTTTACGATGTGGCCACCGACCCCGCTGAAAAAGCCGTTTTTGAAGCGCCCGAATTTATGGGCCAAATGCTGAATAACAAATGGCTGGGCGATAAGACCCGCCAGGGCTTCTATAAAAAGGTTAAGACTGACCAAGGCAGAGAAATACTGGTGCTGGATTACCAGAGCATGGAATACCGGCCCAAGCAAAAACCCAAATTCGCTTCTCTGGCAGCCGCCAAGCAGGCCGGCAAACCAGCCAAGCAAATGAAAGCGCTGCTCGCCGGTAAGGACAAGGGCGCCGAGTTTGCCTGGCGCATCCAGCGTGACGCCATTGTTTACGCCGCCAACCTGCTGGGCGAAATTGCCGACGACATCCAATCCATCGATGACGCCATGCGTTGGGGCTTCAACTGGGATATGGGTCCCTTTGAAGTTTGGGACGCTCTGGGCGTACAGGCTGTGGCCGACCGCATCAAGGCCGAGGGCGGCAAACTGCCCCAGGTGGTTGAAGACCTGCTGGCAGCCGGCAAGACCAGCTTCTATGACAAGAAAGAAGGCTGCCGTTTCTACTTTAACCAGTCCACCAAGGGCGAGGTGCAGGAGCGCATCCCCGAAGGGGTTATCTACCTGGCTCCCCTTAAAGACCAGCATAAAGTAATCAAATCCAACAGCGGCGCCAGCCTGATTGATATCGGAGACGGCGTATGCTGCCTGGAATTCCACAGCAAGGCCAACTCCATCGGTGATGACATTGTAAACATGGTTAACTACTCGGTTAAGGAAGTTGAAAAAAACTACGAGGGTCTGGTGATCGGCAACTTTGGCCAGCACTTCTCGGTAGGCGCCAATCTGTTCCTGGTGCTGATGGAAGCCGAAGACGATGAGTTTGATGATTTAGACATCATGGTGGACGAATTCCAAAAGAGCACCATGCGCCTGAAGTATTGCAAAAAGCCCGTTGTAGCGGCTCCGCACGGCATGGCGGTGGGTGGCGGCTGCGAGATCTGCCTGCACGCGCACCAAGTGAATGCGGCCGGGGAAACTTACATGGGCCTGGTGGAAGTAGGCGTGGGCCTGGTACCCGCCGGCGGCGGCACCAAGGAACTGGCCTTTAGGGCATATGAACTGGAAGCACCCAAGACTGCGGTCACCGTGGGCGGCACCAACACGGTACAGCCCATTATCAACCGCGCCTTTGAAAACATTGCGATGGCCAAAGTGGCCACTAGCGGTTTTGAGGCCATCAAGTTCGGCCTAATGCGCGCCACCGACCGGGTCAGCCCCAATCGCGACCGCATTATCGGCGACGCCAAGCGCCTGGTGCTGGAAATGGCCGCGGCCGGCTTTGCGCCACTGCAGCCGAAGAAAATTAAAGCTACCGGCACTTCGGGCTACGCTGCTCTGGAACTGGCCATCCAGACCCTGCTATGGGGCAAGCAAATTAGCGAACACGATGCCAAGATCGCCAAGAAAGTCGCCTACATAGTCACCGGCGGCGGCGTGACACCGGGCACCGAGGTCACTGAACAAGACCTGTTAGACCTGGAACGGGAAGCTTTCCTGAGCCTGCTCGGGGAACCCAAAACCCTGGACCGGATGAGACACATGTTGAAATTCAATAAACCACTGAGAAACTAGTTAAAAACGGGGTCAGGCCCTGCATAACTGCATAACTGCCGAGGTTAAAACATGAACTGAAACTTATGCAGTTATGCAGGGCCTGACCCCCTAAGGAGGTAAGCTAATGCGAGAAGCTGTAATCGTCAGCGCAGTACGTACCGCCATAGGCAAGGCGCCCCGGGGCATTTTGAAGAACACCCGCCCCGAACACTTGGGCACCGAGGTCATTAAGGCTGTGGTGGCAAGGACACCCGGTCTGGATCCCGCTGATATAGACGACGTAATTTTCGGCTGCGCCTTCCCGGAAGCCGAGCAGGGCATGAACGTAGCCCGGATGCTCGCCCTCAAGGCCGGCCTGCCCGATACCGTATCGGGCGTCACAGTAAACCGTTTCTGTTCCTCCGGCATTGAATCCATCGCCATCGGCGCCACCAGGGTTATGGCCGGCTTCGCCGACGTATATCTGTGCGGCGGCGTGGAGAGCATGAGCCAGGTGCCTATGGGCGGCAATAAGTGCGTGCCCGACCCCGAGCTGATGGAAATTTGCCCCGAGGCGTACATGGGCATGGGCCTGACCGCTGAAAACGTAGCTGCCAGGTACGGTATCACCAGAGAAATGCAAGATGAATTCTCGGTGGGCAGCCACGCCAAAGCAACCAGAGCCATCTCTGAAGGACGGTTCAAGGAGCAGATCCTGCCCCTGACCCTGGTCCAGAAATCCAGAGCCAAAGGTAAACTGGTCGAGAAATCCTTTGTATTTGATACCGACGAGGGCGTGCGCCCCGGCACCACTATGGAAACCCTGGCCAAGCTGCGCCCGGCATTTATGACAGGCGGCTCGGTCACCGCAGGCAACAGTTCCCAAACCAGCGACGGCGCTTCCGCAGTGATGGTGATGAGCCGCGAAAAGGCAGATGCCCTGGGCTTAAAGCCCCTGGCTATTTTCCGCTCCTATGCTGTGGGCGGCTGCCCGCCGGAAGTAATGGGCATCGGCCCCACCGTGGCCATTCCCAAAGCGCTGAAATTGGCCGGCATCACCAAAGATCAAGTCGACGTGTTTGAGCTGAACGAAGCATTCGCGGCCCAGGCGCTGGCCAGCATTAAAGTGCTGGATCTGGATCCCGCCAAAGTGAACTTCAACGGCGGCGCAGTCGCCCTGGGTCACCCGCTGGGCTGCACCGGCGCCAAATTGACCACCCAACTGATTTACGAAATGAAGCGCCAGGGCGCCCGCTACGGCGTAGTAAGCATGTGCATCGGCGGCGGCATGGGCGCAGCCGGCGTGTTTGAGATGGTTGATTAATAAATAAAATAAATTTATAACTCCAGAAAGGGGTAAGTTAAAATGCAAAAGGGCGGTATGTTTTTACTGGAAAACATTGACCCAAACCAAATCTTTACTCCGGAAGATTTCGCCGACGAGCACAAGATGATTGCCGAAACCGTTGACGACTTTGTAGAAAATGAAGTAGCACCCAAAATAGAAGAACTGGATAAGCAACCCCCGGGCATGATGCGCTCACTGATGGAAAAAGCCGGCGAAATTGGCATCCTCTCCGCCGACATTCCTGAAGAATATGAAGGCGACGAAATGGGCAAAATTGCTTCCGCCATTATTGCTGAAAACGTTGCCGGCGGCGGCTCCTTCTCGGTTAGCCACGGCGCCCATACCGGCATTGGCTCTCTGCCCATCATCCTCTTCGGTACCGAAGAGCAGAAGAAAAAGTACCTGCCCGGGCTGGCCACCGGTAAACTGATTGCCGCTTATGCCCTCACCGAGCCGATGGCCGGTTCAGACGCGCTGGGCTGCCGCACCAAGGCTGTGCTTACCGAAGACGGCAAACACTACATCATGAACGGGGAAAAAATCTTCATCACCAACGCCGGTTTTGCCGACGTGTACATTACCTACGCCAAGGTGGACGGTGAAAAATTCAGCTGCTTTATCGTTGACCGGGACACCCCCGGGTTCTCGGTAGGCCCGGAAGAAAAGAAACTGGGCATCAAAGGTTCCTCCACCTGCTCCCTGGTCTATGAAGACGCTCTGGTGCCGGTGGAAAACATGCTGGGCGAAATCGGCAAAGGCCACGTGATTGCCTTTAACATCCTAAACATCGGCCGTTACAAGCTGGGCGCAGGCGCCACCGGTGCTGCCAAGCGGGCTCTGGCCTCGGCTGCCAAGTACGCCCTGGAGCGCCAGCAGTTTAACCTGCCCATCGCCAAATTCGGTATGATTAAGAACAAGATTGCCTTGATGGCTGCCAAAGCTTACGCTTCGGAGAGCCTGCTATACCGCATGGTGGGTGATATTGAAGAGTCACTGGAAGGTAAAACCGATGGTAAAGAAATCGGCGCCACCATTGAGGACTACGCCGTTGAGTGTTCCATCGCCAAAGTTCACGCCTCTGAAGCTCTGGACTTTTGTGTGGACGAGTGCTTGCAGATTCACGGCGGTTACGGTTATACCCAAGAGTTCGTGGCCGAGCGTTATTACCGCGACAGCCGGATTAACCGGATTTTTGAAGGCACTAACGAAGTTAACCGTTTAATCATTCCCGCCACCCTGCTGCGCCGCGGCATGAAAGGGCAACTGCCCTTACTGCAGGCCGCTCAGGCTCTGGTCGGCGAACTGACCTCGCTGCGGGCCAAAGCGCCTACCGGTGACGAGGCTCCGCTGGAGATTGAATTTGATATGCTGGACCGTGCCAAGAAGCTGTTCCTGATGGTGGGCGGCAGTGCGGCCCAGAAATATATGCAAAAAATCGCTAAAGAGCAGGAAATTATCGAGATTATGGCTAATATGGCCATAGAGGTTTACGCTATTGAAAGCGCGCTGCTGCGGGCTAAAAAAGCTCTGGACACCGACCCGGAAAGCGCCGAGACCAAGGTGGAACTGGCCCTGGCCTACACCTACGACGCGTTCCCCAAACTGGATGCCTGGGCCAAACAAGCTATGGCCTACATGTTTGACGGCGACATGCTGCGCACCAATCTCAGCGTAGCCAAACGCCTGTGCAAGTACACCCCGATCAACGTAATCGCTGTACGCCAAAAGATTGCCGCCAAGGTTTTCGAAGCCGGCAAATACGTAGTTTAATTTTCTGAGCCCGTATACTAAAGCCGCGCCGGGTTCACGGCGCGGCAAATATTCACGGGAGGAGGTGGCTCATGGCCAAACGCACCGGAGAAAAATATAACGCTATCATTGAAGCAGCGGTCAAGGTAATTGCGGAAAATGGCTACCACAACTCCCAGGTATCCAAGATTGCCAGGGAAGCGGGAGTGGCCGACGGCACCATCTATCTGTACTTTCAGAATAAGGAAGATGTGCTGGTATCGCTTTTCAAGGTTAAAATGGGAGATTTTACAGCCAGTGCCCGCCAGGAGCTAAAACAACTGGAAAACCCGTACGAAAGATTGGCTAAGTTAATTAGTATGCATTTCATGATGCTGGAAGCCGACCGTAATCTGGCCCTGGTGTTGCAGATACAATTGCGCCAGTCGGACGCTTTTATTCGTAAAGGAATTGCCGCCCCTCTGAAAGACTACTTTAAAATTGTCGAAGAAATTATTGAGCAGGGTATCAGCACGGGGGTTTTTAGAAGCGACCTTAATAAGAAGTTGACCCGGCAGATTGTTTTCGGGGCGATGGACGAAGTGGCCACCTCGTGGGTAATGTCGCAGCACAATTATAAACTGACGGACCAAATTGAGCCGGTCTACAATCTACTGGCCCGGGCGATGTCCACGGACGGTGCCTGCCAGGCCTTTCCAGCCAAGCTTTTAAACAAAGCCGGATAAATTTTTAACATAATTATGCTCCATAAAGTAAGGGCCTTACGACAACATACACCTTGTCGCAAAGCCCTTTATTTTTTGCAACCACCTGACTACTGAATACTACTTCTTTCTATTGACCCCTAGCGAATCGTTTAGCACGTCTTCATAGGCCGCACCTAAAGCCACCACATCGCCACAGCCGGACAAGGCCAGCCACTGCCCCTCGATTTGTACCAACACCGGAGATTCCAACGTCATTTTAAAACACCTCCCTTAATCAAACAAGCTTCTTTCAACCTTTGAACCTGATGTGAATTAAAGTCCGGAAAATAAATAAAGGCCACCCCGTTAAAGGGTGGCCTTGCAAACTCTAAAACCGTCTAAATCGGTTTTATGTCCACACCCGTACCGGATTTCCAGCTAGCTTTGGAATTATGCAACACAAATTGCCCACACATGCACATGTCGGTGCACATGAGGGTCATGGTTGTAGTTGTGCAATTATAACGCGCTGCATTACCCATAGTTAACATTCCTTCCGGAGAATCTTTTCGATAAATTGTGCTTTAAAAACTTGTATACAATGTACCATTAATTTACCTGTAAGTAAATAGCTGTTTTATCCTTGATCAATAACTTCTTTGTTTGCTGCAGCCTCCAATCGATCCAGGCGCTCCAAAATGGTCTTGGTATTTGCCCAGGCAGCTACCGAAGCAGCCGCGGTTAAAAGAATCACCGCCAACAATAAAGATTCCATCCAGCCTCACATCCTGTTTAAAGTATTTTGTCCAACTATAGTATATAACGGCAGATTACGTACGTAAAATAGCAACGCGCGCCAACAAACCACATGGCGCGCGTCTTTCAAAATATAGCTTAACTTATGCAGCACTGCCAACTGTTAAGGGGCATCAAACACCTGGCCCTCGTTCTTCATAAAGGTCTCCAGAGCGCCGTCCCGGTCGATTGGGTTGTCGGTGGCAGTGGCGTTGCCGGCGAAGTACTTGACTAGACCGCAGTACATGGCGTAAGCCAATTTACGCTGGTATTCCGCATCTAACATCATTTTTTCTTCCTTGGGGTTACTAATAAACCCTACTTCCACAATGGCAGCAGGCATTTTGCTATTGCGGGTGGTGTAGTAATCCACCGCTTTGGCTTTACGGTTTGTATTACCCAACACCCGGATCATTTCCGCCTGGATGGATTCAGCCAGGGCTTTACCCTCTTCGGATCCGGGCTGGTAAAAAACCTGGGCCCCGTGCTCCCGCGGCCCGGATTTAAAACAATTGACGTGCACGCTTAAATATATATCCGCCCCGTTTTTTTCCGCCAGGGCCAGCCGCCTGGACAGATCCTGTCTTTTGCGGGTGATTAAACGGCTCCCGTCGGGGTCGCTAAGGTCTATGTCGGATTCCCTGGTCATTAACACCACGGCCCCTGCTCCGGTCAGGGTTTCCTTTAGCTTCTCCGACACGGCCAGGGTTATTTCCTCTTCCTCCACCCCGGAATTCCCTTTGGAACCCGGGTCGATACCCCCGTGCCCGGGATCTACCGCGATAATCCTACCGGCCACCGACCAGGACATGGCTGATACCCGCCTGTCCTCAATACCGCCGGCCACCACCCTCGAAATGTAGAAACCGGTCATTAAAACAATAACCATCAACAATAGGAAACGTTTTTTGACTCTAAATACCCTGATCACTAGGCCACCCCTTCCGGCAATTAACAAGCAGGGCTTGTTCCACCTCTAAAAAAATATGCCGGGACAAGGTCGGTTATGAGAAAAAATTTATAAAAGTACTCAGGAGTAAAGTAGTCAGTAATCAGTAATCAGAATAACGGAACTACCGGCCTTTCATGCCACTACGGTAAGGTGTCAGGTGTTGCAAGTTGAAAGTTGCGTATTTTACAGCTTTCAACTTGCAACACCTGGCACCAAAGCCCAACCAGAAAGTTGTATTCGTTTATCGTGGCGCTCAAAGTGCACAATAGTTTATGGAAAATGTCCTCCTCATCAAAGGAGATTACCGCGTAAAGGGAATTAATCAGTTTTATAATAAAAAAGAGACGATAATCGTTTGGCAACGATACCGTCCCTTTTAAATGCAGTTTTTTGATTAACGTTTTGAGTACTGGGGAGCACGACGGGCTTTTTTAAGACCGTACTTGCGCCTTTCCTTCATCCGCGGGTCGCGGGTGAGGAACCCAGACTTTTTGAGTATCGGCCGCAAATTGGGGTCAGACTCCATCAGAGCACGGGCAATGCCCATTCTGACGGCTCCCGCTTGGCCGCTGACGCCGCCGCCCAGAACCTTGCAAATAACATCGAAACGGCTAAGAGTTCCGGTTACCTCCAGGGGTTGACGGGCAATGATCTCCAGCGATTTTCTACCAAAATACTCATCTATGCTTTTTTTATTAACTTCGAATCTGCCTTCGCCGGGGCGTAAAAAAACCTTGGCGATTGCATTTTTTCTGCGTCCTGTGCCGTAAAACTGAACCAGGGCCACTCGCGTTCCTCCTTCCGACCGTTACTGTTCCCACATGACAGGCATTTGCGCCTGATGTGGGTGATCTGCGCCTCTGTAAACCCGCAGTTTAGTAGCCATATCCCTGCCCAAACTGGTATGGGGCAGCATGCCTGTGATGGCCCTTGTTACAGCCAATTCGGGCTTGGTTTGCATCAGTTTGTCGTACCTGGTGGCTTTTAAACCGCCCGGGTAACCCGAGTGCCTGTAGTAAAACTTTTGTTGCAATTTGTTGCCGGTTAATACTACTTTGTCGGCGTTAATGACAATCACGTGGTCCCCAGTGTTAACGTTAGGGGTGAAATCAGGCTTGTGTTTGCCTCTTAAAATCTTCGCCGCTTCGGCTGCAATGCGTCCGAGCACCTTACCTTCGGCGTCGATTATGTACCACTTGCGCCGTACTTCATCCGGCTTGGCCATAAAGGTCGTCCTCATCAATATTACCTCCCAATGACAGAAAGAAACCAGTGGCATCCGGGGGCTCATCGGGTGCCATAGGATTTCGCACATACGTGTATTTTATTACAAGGCAAAGCCACTGTCAAGCCCTCGGTGCCGGGTGTTGCAACTTGCAAGTTAAAAAATCTTTGATTATCAACTTGCAACTTGCAACACCTGGCACCAAAGCCTACCACCCAGCCTAAATCTAATAATCCACCCGTTCCAGACACAGCCCCTGTGGCGGCAGGGTGGGGCCGGCCATTACTCTAGCCCGGGATTCGAGCACCTGGTTTACATATTCGGGTTTAGCCCTGCCCATCCCCACCTGGACCAGGGTACCGGCCATAATGCGAACCATGTTGTATAAAAATCCGCTGCCGCAGAAAACGAAGTGTACCAGGGAGCCCTCCCGTTTCACTTCGGCCCGGTAAATTTCACGCACCGTATCCCGGACTGTTGAGCCGGATGCCTGAAAGCACTTGAAGTCGTGGCGACCAGTCAGCAATGAAGCAGCCGCAGCTATGGCCCGGTCGTCCAGGGGTATGGGCACAAAGGTGCTATACAGGCGGTGAAAGGGGGACGGCATCCGGGCGTTCCAGATACTATAGCGATACGTCTTGGCCCGGGCAGAAAACCGGGCGTGGAATTCCGGGGGCACCTCTTGGGCCTCGGTAACCACAATATCACCCGGCAGCACGCCATTTACCGCCAGGGGGATGCGCTGGGCCGGAATAGGCCAGCCGGCAGCGTTAAAGTTGACCACCTGCCCCCGGGCGTGTACCCCGGCGTCGGTACGGCCGGCGCCGATAACCTGCGTTCTATGGCCGGTGAGACGCTCCAGACAGGCTTCCAGTTCTTCCTGTACAGTTGCCAGCCCGGTGCCCCTCTGCTCCTGGAATCCGTGATAATGAGTGCCGTCATAGGCCACATTAAGCTTAATATTACGCAAGGGGTATCTCCTTCTGGTCTTTCGGTGCCTGGTGCTAGGTGTTGCAAGTTGCAAATCTTTGATTTGCAACTTGCAACACCTGGCACCAAAGCCTACCACCCAACCTACTCTGATTCAAGTCGGGGACGGTTCTTGACTTGAATCCACCCCCAGCCTGCAACACCGGCGCCTAGCCTACCACATTAAGCGTGTACCCCACACAAAGACCAGGAGCATGGCGGTGGCAGCTATAGCGGCGTAATCTCCTGCTACAAATCGTAATTCGGTCAACCGGGATCGGGGTGCCCCCACCTGGTAACAGCGCAGTTCCATAGCCAGGGCCAGATCATCGGCCCGGCGGAATATGTTGGTCAGCAGCGGTACCATAAAGGGCACCAGTCCCCGAACCCGTTCCCTGATGCTGCCGTGGGTGAAATCGGCCCCTCGGGATTGCTGTGCCATTAGTAGCAGCCTGGCTTCATCAAACAGGGTGGGTACAAAACGCAGGGCCAGGTTCATAATCATAGCCAGTTCACGCACCGGTACTCTTAACCGGATTAGTGGTGATAATAACCATTCCAGGCCGTTGGTCAGCTGCAGGGGGGTGGTGGTAAATGTAATTACCGAGGCCACCACCAGCAGAATACCCAGCCGCCAGAGCAGCAGAGCCCCCTGTACCAGGCCAGGTTCGGAAATGTTAATCCAGCCTAGGTGGACCAGCGGTTCGCCAGGGGTAAAAAACGCTTGCATGGTAAAACTTAGCAAAAGTAGTACCCACAGAGGCTTCATGCTTCGCCAGTACACGCCGGGGCGTAGCCCGGAAAGCCCAGACACCACAGCAAGCCATAGCGTTACTGCTGTAATTGCAGGCCAGAAGCCGGCAAGCAGTATCGCCGGCACGACCAGGGCGGCAGCTAAAAGCTTGGCCCGGGGATCCATCCGGTGTACCGGAGAACGGCCGGGCAGGTACTGCCCCATCGTTATACCGCTTAACATGCTGCACATACCTCCTCGGTGCCAGAGCCTACCCCCCAACCTCACTCCTGCAACTTGCAACAATTCGCATCTTGCAACACCTGGCACCACTCAGAGCATTACCGCTAGCAGCCGGGCTGCTTCTGCCGGGTTAAGCGGGGTTTTAGGCAGGTTTATGCCTGCTGCAGCTAGACGGCGGGTTAGCTCCACTGTAAAAGGTGGCTCCAGACCGGCCTCGTCAAGCAGATCGCAGCGGCTTAATATTTCTGCGGTGGGACCGACGGCCAGTAGGCGTCCTTTTTTTAACAGCGCCAGGCGGTCAGCATAAAGGGCTGCATCGTCTAGCTGGTGGGTAATTAAAATTACCGTGGTTCCCTGACTAACCTGCAGTTCTTTAATTCGCTGCAGTATGCTTTCCCGGGCCCGGGGTTCCAGGCCGGCTCCCGGTTCGTCTAAAATTAAAATATCCGGGTGCATGGCCAGCACACCGGCAATAGCAGCCCGACGAAGCATACCGCCGCTAAGCTCAGCGGGGTCTGTCCGCAGCATGTCTTCCGGCAGGCCCACCGCCGCGGCCGCTTGGGATACCCGTTCGCTTAGGGCCTGTCCGGCCAAGCCGGTGTTGCGGGGCCCGAAGGCGATGTCTTCATGAACTGTGGCACTAAATATCTGTCGTTCGGGAAATTGGAACACCAAGCCCACCCGGCGCCATAACTGGCGGCGAAATTTTTTATCGGCTACATCCCCGTCCAGTATGCGTACCCGGCCGGCAGTGGGTGCCAATAGACCGTTTAGGTGCCGCACCAGTGTGGATTTACCGCTGCCGGTGGCACCCGCCAGGGCCAGTGTCTCTCCCTGATCCACTGTTAGGCTGATATCCTGCAAGGCCGCAGTTTCCAGCGGCGTGCCCGGGAAATATGTATGGGTTAAGTTTTCTATTTTAATGCACGGCATAAGAAATGTACCATGTCTTCCAAGTTTACTATACCAGCCGGCACATTAATGTCCCGGGCGGCCAGGCATCCGGCCAGTTCGGCTGCAGGTGGCAGGGCCAGCCCCAGGCGCTGCAGTAGTTCGGGCCGGCTGAAAACGGTTCCGGGGCTGGCGTCGGCCTGCAGTTTGCCTTCCGCCAGCACCCACACCCGACCGGCCTCGGCGGCTTCCCCCATGTGGTGGGTAACCTGGAGCACTGTAGTACCTTTAGCCACCAGATTTTTAAGTACGCCAAGCACCTCGCGCCGGCCACGGGGGTCTAGCATGGAGGTGGGCTCATCCAGTACCAGGCAGGATGGTTCAAGAGCCAACAGCCCGGCTATGGCCAGGCGTTGTTTTTCGCCCCCGGAAAGCAAATGCGGCGGGCGGTCCCGTAACCGGTCCAACCCTACCGCTGCAATGGCGTATTCCACCCGCCGGCGTACCTCGGGAGAGGGCAGGTTGAGGTTTTCCGGCCCGAAGGCCACATCTTCCTCGACCCGGGCGGCAACCAACTGGTTATCGGGATTTTGCAGCACCAGCCCCACCCGGCGCCTGATGGCGCCTATTACAGACGGGTCCGCAGTATCCATACCGTCCACCTTGACCCAACCTGCTGCCGGGCGCAACGCGCCTGCTGCCAGGCCGGCCAGGGTTGACTTACCAGATCCGTTGGGGCCGATTAGGGCGATAAATTCACCCCGCCGCACCCCGGCGCTAAAATCATGGATTACCGACCCGCCTCCCGGGTAGGCAAAAAAAACATGTTCAAATTGGATCAGGTAATCATTTGAGCTGGTCATTAAATCACAACCTAACCTAAGACCCTGGTGCCAGGTGTTGCAACACCTGGCACCAAAGGCCCTAAAAAGCCAATAGGAAATCGCAATAGCGATTTCCCCCGGCCGGTATTTCCCCCGATTAGACTAGTTCCAGTTGCACCATTTGGGCGGCGTCACCGCGCCTGTAGCCAAGTCTGACAATACGGGTATAGCCGCCTTGACGTTCAGCGTACTTGGGCCCGTAAGTATCAAACAGCTTGCGCACCACTTTTTCTTCATAGATGTAATCCATCGCCTGCCGGCGTGCGGCCAGGTCGCCCTGTTTGGCCAGGGTAATCATCTTTTCTGCAAGACTGTTTACTTCCTTGGCCCGGGTTTCTGTGGTATTTATGCGCTCATCACGTAAAAGGGAGGTTACCAGGTTGCGCAACATGGCCTTTCTGTGGCCAGTATTGCGGCCTAATTTAGAGTAAGCCACCTTTATCACTCCTTACTCACTCATCTTCATTCCGCAGGCCCAAGCCCAATTCAGTAAGCTTGTTTACGACCTCTTCCAGCGATTTTTTGCCCAGGTTGCGTACCTTCATCATGTCCTCTTCGTTACGCTGGATTAATTCATCCACGGTATTAATCCCGGCACGTTTGAGGCAGTTATATGAACGTACACTGAGGTCTAGTTCCTCGATGGGCATTTCCAGTATTTTGTCTTTTTGCTCTTCTTCTTTTTCCACCATAATCTCTACATCGTCGGTGGTTTCGGTAAGCCTGATAAACAGGCGCAGGTGTTCGCTCATAATTCTGGCGCTTAGGCTGATAGCTTCATCGGACCGGATACTGCCGTCGGTCCAAATCTCCATCGTCAGTCTGTCGTAGTCAGTACGCTGACCCACTCTGGTGTTGTCAACATTGTAGCTAACCTTACGCACTGGGGTGAAGATCGAGTCCACCGGGATGACCCCGATGATGTGGTCGCCTTTTTTGTTCCGATCGGACGGCACATAACCGCGGCCTTTGGAGATGGTCATTTCCATGAACAACCGGCCTCCGTCGTCTAAGCTGGCGATATGCATATCCTGGTTTAGTATTTCCACATCGGCATCGGTCAGAATGTGGGAGGCTTTAACCTGCCCTTCATTCTGGGCCTCGATACGCAGTACTCTTTCCTCGTCGGTGTACATCTTCACGCACAGACCCTTAAGATTAAGGATGATGTCGGTAACATCTTCCTTAACACCGGGGATGGTGGCAAACTCGTGCAGCACCCCTTCAATTTTAACCGAGGTTACCGCGGCGCCGGGCAGAGATGACAGTAAAATACGCCTGAGTGAATTGCCCAGTGTGATACCGTAACCCCGCTCCAGCGGTTCGACAACGAACTTGCCGTAGCTCTTTTCTTCATCTGATTCCACACACTCAATTTTGGGCTTCTCTATTTCCAACATATCTTAGATTAACCCCTCCTTAGGACGGAATGGGATTACCCCTGTTGCGCACCCTCTTACTTGGAGTACAACTCCACGATCAAAGTTTCCTTGACGGGGGTGTCTATCTGATCCCGGGAGGGCAGTGCCACAACCCGGCCTTTTTGCTGGTCGGCATCATATTCCAACCATGCCGGGGGAGTATTGTCAGCAGCACGCTCGAGCAATTCTTTAATCCGCGGGGAGGACTCTTTGCTTTTCTCCCGTACGGTAATTTCGTCACCCGCCCGTACCATGAATGAACCGATGGTGACTTTGCGACCGTTAACCCGGAAATGACCGTGCAGGATTAGCTGACGGGCTTCACTGCGGGAAGCACCCAGGCCGAGACGGTGAACTACGTTATCCAGACGGCGCTCTAAAAGGCGCAGCAGGTTCTCACCGGTAACACCGGGTTGTCTGGCGGCCTTAAAATAGTTGTTGCGGAACTGCTTTTCCAGTACCCCGTAAAAACGGCGGGCTTTTTGCTTTTCACGCAATTGCAAACCGTATTCGGAAACTTTTTTACGTCCCTGGCCGTGCTGGCCGGGGGGATAACTGCGACGGTCGATACCGCATTTGCCGGTATAGCAACGGTCACCTTTTAAGTACAGTTTCAGTCCTTCACGACGGCATAACTTGCACTGTGGTCCGGTATACCTTGCCATGTACTTTCAAACACCTCCTTTAGACTCTCCGACGCTTGGGCGGCCGGCAGCCGTTATGGGGAATGGGAGTAACATCTTTAATCACGCTTACTTCCAGGCCGGCGGCCTGCAGCGAGCGAATGGCGGCCTCACGGCCGGCACCCGGGCCCTTCACGGTTACTTCCAATTCTTTCATGCCGTGGTCCATAGCCTCCCGGGCAGCCTTTTCGGCGGCCATTTGGGCGGCAAAGGGGGTGCTTTTACGTGAACCCTTAAAGCCCACCACACCGGCACTAGCCCAGGATATAGCGTTGCCCCTCATGTCGGTGATGGTTACCACTGTATTGTTAAACGTGGACTTGATGTGCGCCACGCCCGACTCAATGTTTTTGCGTTCCCTCTTTTTTGTTCTGGTAGTTCTACGCGCCATTAGTTACAGACCCCCCCTTTACTTCTTCCTACGTACGCCTACGGTACGCTTGGGACCTTTACGGGTCCTGGCATTGTTCTTGGTATTCTGTCCGCGTACAGGCAGGCCACGACGGTGGCGCAAGCCCCTGTAACAGCCAATTTCCATCAGCCGCTTAATGTTCAGCGCAATCTCTCTGCGCAGATCACCCTCGACGCGGAAGTTCTTTTCAATAATATCCCGCAGCCTGGTTACCTCTTCTTCGGTCAAGTCCCTAATCCTGGTGTCGACACTAATGCCGGACTGGGCCAGAATTTTTTGTGACATGGGCTTGCCGATACCATAGATGTAGGTAAGGCCAATCTCTGCCCTTTTATCCCGCGGTAAATCGACACCCGCGATACGTGCCATCCTTTAACAACACCTCCGTTTACCCTTGCCGTTGTTTATGCTTCGGGTTTTCGCAAATGACCATAATCTTGCCCTTACGGCGTATGATCTTGCATTTTTCACATATTGGTTTCACAGAAGGCCTAACTTTCATTTTACTACCTCCCTGGGCCCCGACCATAGACCCTTAGGTTTTGGTTGCCGTATCAGTTTGATTTATTTGTAGCGGTACACAATCCTACCCCTGCTTAAATCGTAGGGTGAGAGTTCCACCATGACCCGGTCTCCGGCCAGGATGCGGATAAAGTTCATCCTTATTTTTCCGCTTACGTGAGCCAGTACCCTGTGCCCATTCTGCAGTTCTACGCGGAACATCGCGTTCGGCAGCGGCTCAATTACGGTACCTTCCACTTCGATTACGTCTTTGTCCTTGCCTGACATTAGATTAAAAACCAACCTCCTTCAAGAGGAATACCAGATGGGGTTTCAATCGAGGACATTCACTCGACCTCAAAGGGCTTCCAATCGGGGACATTCCTCGACCTCAAAGGAATGCCTATTTACTGAGGTGTGTCCCCGTACCGCTTTCGGTGTGTCCCCGTACCGCTTTCGGTGTGTCCCCGTACCGCTTTCGGTGTGTCCCCGTTCCTTATACGTTATCCCCTATCCTCATCTTTTTTTCTCTCATGGTCATCCACCAAACGCTGAATGGCCCGCCGCAGCTCAGGATTGGTAACACGCGCACCTGAGTTCAGCTTTTCGGCAATTTCTTCGGCGACTACAGGATAATATTTAAGATGCCTGACGTTCTTCTTTTTAGGGTTTTCCACCCGCCGGAGTGTCCCGTCGACAACACGTACGAACCTGTCACCCTCGAAATTAATCACCAGATATATTTTGCCGCTGTCCCTGCCGGACATGGAAACCACTAACTGGCCCGGAACCGCTTTTCCTTCCATCACTTCACTCTCCCGAACCCGCCGGTAGATTTAAACCAAGGTCATAATCAACGGCTCGCCGTCGGTTATGGCGATGGTATGTTCAAAATGAGCGGAAGGTTTGGCGTCCCCCGTAACCACTGTCCAGTTATCCGTAAGGGTATGCACCTGGTAGGTGCCCATGTTCACCATCGGTTCTAATGCTAATGTCATTCCCGGTTTCAACCTCGGACCACGTCCGGGGCGACCGAAGTTAGGTACCTGGGGTTCCTCGTGCATTTTAGTGCCGATACCGTGCCCCACATAATCCCTGACCACAGAAAAACCGTTCTCTTCCACGTATGTCTGCACTGCATGCGATATATCGGAGAGCCGGTTTCCGGCACGGGCTGCGTTGATGCCCTTGGTCAGAGCATCCCTGGTAACTTCAATCAGCTTTAGTACATCCGGCGCTATATCGCCCACTGCGAATGTTTGGGCGTGATCGCCAAAATAACCATTTATTTCCGCCCCAACGTCAATACTGATAATATCTCCATTTGCCAGTTTTTTTAAACCGGGAATACCGTGCACCACCTGTTCGTTAACCGATGCACAGATGGTGGCGGGGAAACCATAAAGACCCTTAAACGCCGGCTTGGCGCCCTTGGATAAAATGAATTCCTCGGCAATTCGGTCCAGTTCCGCAGTGGTTACCCCGGGCTTGACGGCCTTGGATACTTCAACCAGAGCTCCCGCCACAATCCTGCCGGCTTCCCGCATGTAGGCCAGTTCCTGACCGGATTTGCAGATGATCATTTTTCCGACACTCCCGACTACTTAATGAATCCCTGGTAACTGCGCATTAGCAGGTGGGATTCAATTTGTTTCATCGTGTCAAGCGCCACGCCGACGACAATCAAAAGGGCGGTACCACCAAAATAGATATTGGGTATGCGTGTGGCTAACAAGATAAAGTTTGGCAATATGGCAACTATCGCTAAAAATACCGCTCCGGCCAAGGTTATGCGGTTCATCACCCGGGCAATGTATTCCGCAGTAGGCCGGCCAGGTCTGATGCCCGGCAAGAAACCGCCGTATTTTTTAATGTTATCGGCTACATCCACCGGGTTCATAATCACCGCGGTATAGAAATACGTAAAGCCGATAATCAAAAGAGCATAAAACGCCGTGTGTGCGGCACTACCCCAACCAAACCAATTAACGTAAAATTGCGCTATCGCCGAATTGGTAAACCAGGAGGCAATTTGCTCCGGAAACATCAAGATTGATGAAGCGAAAATAACTGGGATAACACCAGCCTGGTTCACTTTTAATGGTAGATGCGTGGTCTGGCCGCCATATACCCGGCGTCCTACCACTCGTTTGGCGTACTGTACCGGGATTCTGCGCTGCCCTTCGTTTACCCTAACTATCGCAGCGATGACCACTGCGCCGATAACTACAAGGAGCAGCAGGCTAAATACGTTAATTGTACCGGCCTGAAACTGCATGTAAAGGTTAATGATCCCCTGAGGCAGACTACTAACGATACCGGCAAATATCAAGAGCGATATACCGTTACCAATACCGCGCTCGGTAATCTGCTCACCAAGCCACATTAATAGCGTGGTACCGGCCACCAGAGTAATTACTATGACGGCTATTGAAGTGAATCCCGGTGTTGAGAGAGCACCGGTTTTACTCAACAGTGCGCTCATCCCGACTGCCTGCAAGAAGGCTAGAATAACAGTAAAGTAACGGGTATACTGGGATATCTTTTTACGCCCTTCATCGCCTTCCTTGGAAAGCTTCTCCAGGTGTGGGATAACCACTGTCAGCAGGTTCATGATGATGGAGGCGTTAATGTAGGGAATGATACTCATGGCGAAAACCGAGAAAGCTTTAAAAGCACCGCCAGATATGACATCGAAAAAGGAAAACAGCATGCCGTCAGCTATGAGTTCATTGAACCTGACCACGTCAACGCCTGGGACGGGTACATGTGCGCCCAGTCTAAAAATGAAGATCATGGCCAGGGTGAACAACAGCTTGGTGCGCAGTTCGCTAACCTTAAAAGCCCCTTTTAGGCCATCCACCAATGAAGACAATTATATCACCTCGGCCTTGCCGCCTGCGGATTCGATTTTTTCCACCGCAGACTTGCTGAATGCGTGGGCCCTAACAGTGAGGGCTTTTTCAAGGTTCCCGGAACCCAGAATTTTTACTCCGTCAGACGTTTTCTTGATGACCTTGGCTTCAAGCAGGGTTTCGGGTGTTACCTCGGCACCGTTCTCGAAGCCGTTTAATTTATCCAGGTTAATGGCCACTATTTCTTTTTTGAAAGGAGCATTGCTGAAGCCGCGTTTGGGCATCCGGCGCTGCAGAGGCATCTGACCGCCTTCAAAACCAGGCCTTACGCCGCCACCGCTGCGCGAATTTTGACCATTGTGCCCACGCCCGGCGGTTTTACCCAGCCCGGAACCGATACCTTGACCCTTGCGGGTGGGCTTGGGCCTGGAACCCGGTGTGGGTTTCAGTTCATGCAGGTTCATGGTACACCTCCTTAACAACTTTCATCAATTGGGGACATTCCCTGACTCATTTCAATAGGGACATTGCTAAACCTACAAGTATCCCGATCGGGGACATTCCCTTCCTAAAAGGACTACCCGAACTTCAGCGGGTGTGTCCCCTTTCATACGTTGGGGACATTCCTGTTCCCCAGAGGATTACCCACTCTTCAGCAGGTGTGTCCCCTATCCTTATTGTTCTTCCACTTTAAGCAGGTGGGTAACTTTATTAATCATACCCCTGATTTGGGGTGTGTCTTCCTGAACCACGACACTGTTCGTTTTGGTCAGCCCCAAAGCGCGTACTGTTCTCCGCTGAGGTTCCGGCCGCCCGATCAGGCTCCTGACCAGGGTAATTTTTAACTCACTCACAACACTACCCCCTAACCAAGCAGTTCTTCCACTGTTTTGCCCCGCAGGCGGGCTACCTGTTCAGGCGTTCTAAGGCTTTTAATACCACTTAATGTCGCCCGAACCACGTTGTTGGCGTTGTTGGAACCCAGCGACTTGGACAGTACGTCCTTCACGCCGGCCAATTCCATAATCGCCCGCACCGGGCCGCCTGCTATTACGCCGGTACCAGGTGCAGCGGGCTTTAGCATCACTTTACCGGCACCGAATCTGCCCAAAACCTCGTGGGGGATGGTGGTTCCGATTAGGGGCACCTGCACCAGGTTCTTCTTGGCATCCTCAATGGCCTTGCGGATAGCTTCGGGCACCTCGCCGGCTTTACCTAATCCGGAGCCTACCCGACCTTTGCCGTCGCCCACGACCACCAGGGCCGAAAAGCTGAAGCGCCTGCCGCCCTTGACCACTTTGGCCACGCGGTTAATAAATACTACTTTTTCGGAAAACTCAGATTGAGGTTTCTCGTACTTTGGCTTATCAAACTTTGACACCGATTCCCCTCCTTACGTTGGGACATTCTTCAAACAACTAAAACTCCAGGCCGCCTTCTCTGGCTGCATCAGCCAGAGCTTTGATGCGCCCGTGATAGAGATAACCGGAGCGGTCGAAAACAACCTGTTTGATGCCCTTTTCTGTGGCCCGGGCAGCGATTAGCTTGCCCACTTCCACCGCGGCGTCCCGGTTTCCACCAGAAGCCTTGCCTTTTAATTCGGTCGAAAGGGTGGATGCTGCCACCAGGGTTTCACCCCGGTCATCGTTAATTATCTGGGCGTATATATTGTTTAGGCTGCGGTAAACGTTCAACCTCGGCCTTTCCGCCGTACCGCTGGTTTTTTTGCGGACGCGCAGATGGCGCTTTTTACGCAGCGCGTTACGGTCGGGCTTGTTAATCATGCCGATTCACTCCTTAACCCTGTATTAACGCTTGGCACCGGCCTTACCAACCTTGCGACGGATCCGCTCGCCTTCGTACTTGATACCTTTGCCTTTATAAGGTTCAGGTTCTCTAACTGCACGGATGTTGGCCGCCACTGCACCCACCAATTGCTTGTCGATACCTTTTACTGCTACCTTGGTGACTGCCGGTACCTCAATCTCAATCCCCTCCGGGGGGACCATTTCCACTGGGTGCGAGTAACCCACCGTCAGGACCAGTTTATTGCCCTGCAACGCCGCCCGGTAACCCACGCCTACAAGTTCCAGGTTCTTTTGGAAGCCGGCTGAAACGCCTTGAACCATGTTACTAATCAGAGTGCGGGTCAGACCGTGCAATGACCTGTGCAGTTTATTATCCGACGGCCGCTCCACCACCAGCGTCTTGTCGTCGACTTGCTTAATAATCATATCCTGGTGAAAAACCTGCTCCAACTTCCCCTTGGGACCCTCGACCCGGACGGTGTTGCCCTCCACTGCAGCTTTTACGCTGTCGGGAAGCAGGATAGGTTTCTTGCCGATTCTGCTCATGCCTTACACCTCCTGTTTCCCTGTTTACCAGACGTAGCAGATTACTTCTCCGCCGAGTCCTTGCTTGCGGGCTTTCTTATCGGTCATAATCCCCTGTGATGTTGAAATTATGGCAATACCAATCCCACCCAGCACCTTGGGGATGGAATCTTTACGCGCGTAGACCCGCAAACCAGGCCGGGATATGCGCTTTAATCCGGTTATCACCCGTTCCTTACCGTGGTTGTAACCGAGGTAAACACGCAGCACACCCTGTTTGCCATCCTCAATATATTCAAAGTTCTTAATGAAACCCTCTTCCTTAAGCAACGACGCAATAGCGCGTTTCGTCTTGGAGGCGGGGGCTTCTAACGTGGAATGATAAACCATATTTGCATTCCTGATACGGGTTAAAAAATCGGCAACAGGATCAGTCATAACCATCCCGAGAAAACCTCCTTCCTTTTACCAGCTGGCTTTCCTCAAACCGGGTATTTCTCCTCTGTAAGCCAGCTCCCGGAAACAAATCCGGCAGATCCCGAACTTACGAATATAAGCGCGGGGCCGTCCGCAGATATTGCATCTATTGTATCCCCGCACTTGAAACTTGGGTTCGCGTTGGGCACTGGCAATCATGGATTTCTTGGCCACTTCGTTTCCTCCCTCCTTTATCTTGAGGTGGATTTTTAGTCGTCGGCCATTAGTCTAAAACTACTGACTACTGACTACTGACTACTGACTACTGACTACTGATTACTAATTACTGTTATTACGCCGCTTTAAAGGGCATCCCCATTAGGCGGAGCAGTTCACGCGCCTCTTCGTCGGTCTTGGCGGTGGTCACGATGATGATGTCCATACCCCTGACCTTGTCAATTTTGTCGTAATCTATTTCAGGGAAGATGAGTTGTTCTTTAACGCCCATGCTGTAATTACCTCGTCCGTCGAAGGACTTGGGCGAAATGCCGCGAAAGTCACGCACCCGCGGCAGCGCGATGCTGAACAACCGATCTACGAACTCATACATGCGGTCACCACGCAGGGTTACCTTGCAGCCGATGGTCATGCCCTGACGCAGCTTAAATGCGGCGATGGACTTTTTAGCCTTGGTAACCACCGGGCGTTGGCCGGTGATAATGGTCATGTCGTTAACGGCGTTATCAATAATTTTGCTGTTCTGGATGGCTTCGCCGACGCCCATGTTAACAACTACTTTTTCCAGCCTGGGAACTTGCATTACATTTTTGTAGCCAAACCTTTCCATCATGGCTTTGACTACTTCGCTTCTGAATTTGTCCTTAAGCCTAGGCATACCGTTTCCCTCCTTCCGCCGGGTTAGCTCAGCAGTTCACCGCATTTTTTGCACTGGCGGATAGCTTTGCCGTCTTCCTGAATTTTTTTACCTACCCGGGTTGGTTTATTGCATTTGGTGCAAAACAGCATCACGTTGGAGCTGTGGATTGGTGCTTCCCGTTCCATAATACCGCCCTGGGGCAGCTGGCGGGTTGGCTTGGTATGACGTTTCATTTTGTTAACGCCTTCAACGGCAACCCGTGATTTAGCGGGATGCACTTCCAACACCTTTCCTTTTTTGCCGGCGCTCTTACCGCGGATAACCAGTACGGTATCCCCTTTGCGCACATGCACCTTGGGTTTCAACATATCCGTTACACCTCCTGTAGCGCCGTATGGTTACAAAACTTCCGGAGCCAGGGAAACAATCTTCATGTAATCATGGTCGCGCAGTTCCCGGGCTACCGGCCCGAAAATACGGGTTCCTTTGGGGCTCCCGTCGTCTTTAATAATCACGGCGGCGTTTTCGTCAAATTTGATGTAAGAGCCATCGGGGCGCCGGACTTCCTTCTTGGTCCGTACAATTACGGCCTTGATGACGTCCCCTTTCTTAACAACGCCGCCCGGTGTAGCTTCCTTAACAGAAGCAACGATAATATCACCAAGGCTGGCATAACGGCGTCGCGCACCGCCCATAACGCGGATGCACATGAGCCTTTTGGCGCCTGTATTGTCCGCCACCCTGAGCATGGTTTGCACTTGAATCACCAGACATCCTCCTTTACACGGCGGTGGAAGCCGCGGCGGTTAAATCTGTTCGGTCTTGCGGACCACTTCCACGACGCGCCACCGTTTGTCCTTGGACAGGGGCCTGGTTTCCATAATTCTAACCCTGTCACCGATATTACAGACGTTTTCTTCGTCATGGGCCTTATATTTCTTCGAGACCCGGATGGTACGGCCATAAACTGGGTGACGGCCAGTGCTTTCCACCGACACAACCACTGTTTTTTCCATTTTATTGCTGACCACGGTACCGGTCCGGACCTTGCGCATATTGCGTTCAGCCAATTCGGCTAACCCCCTTTTTCAAAACGGGTACTTAATGCTTTTTATTACGCCCGGACGATGCCGATTTCCCTTTCCCGGATAACAGTCTTGACCCGGGCGATATTACGGCGTACTTCTTTAATCCGCATGGCATTGTCAAGCTGTCCGGTGGCCAGCTGAAAGCGCAGCCGGAACAGTTCGTCCTTGGCGTCGTTCATTTTCTTCACCAGTTCCTGGTCGGTAAGCTCACGCAATTCCCTACCCCTCACTAGCCTCACCTACTTCCCCACGTCTTACGAACCTGGTCTTGATGGGCAGCTTATGAGCGGCTAGGCGCATTGCTTCCCGGGCCGTTTCTTCGTCAACCCCGGCCAGTTCAAATAAAATCCGACCTGGTTTAACCACTGCCACCCACCATTCGGGAGCACCCTTGCCGCTACCCATGCGGGTTTCGGCAGGTTTTTTGGTGACTGGTTTATCTGGAAATATTTTAATCCATACTTTGCCGCCCCGTTTAATAAAACGGGTCATAGCGATACGGGCAGCCTCGATCTGGCGGTTGGTAATCCAGCCCGACTCTAATGCCTGCAGCCCGTACTCCCCGAAATGGACGTCGTTTCCGCCCTTGGACTTGCCTTTAAAGTCGGCGCCGCGGCGTTGTTTGCGATATTTAACCCTCTTCGGAATGAGCATCGAGCCTATTCGCCTCCTTTACCGGCAGCTGTCTTTCTGGCTTCCGGCAGTACTTCTCCTTTGTAAATCCAAACTTTAATACCAATTTTACCGTAGGTGGTATTGGCCTCTGCAAAACCGTAGTCGATATCGGCGCGCAGTGTATGCAAGGGCACTTTGCCTTCGCTATACCACTCGCTGCGGGCGATTTCCGCGCCGCCCAGACGTCCACCACAGGCAATTTTGATACCCTTGGCACCCATCCGCATCGAACGACCCACGCTTTGCTTCATAGCCCGCCGAAACGCAATTCTTCTGACCAACTGTGAGGCTACGTTTTCGGCCACCAGTTGAGCGTCGGTTTCCGGGCTCTTAATCTCAACAATGTTAACGTTAACTTGCTTGCCGGTCATTTTCTCCAGCTGTTTGCGTAGCGCCTCTACCTCGGTGCCGCCCCGGCCGATGACGATGCCCGGCTTGGCGGTGTGGATAGAAACCTTCATTTTGTTGGCCGCCCGTTCAATCTGGATCCGGGCTATGCCGGCAGCGAACAGTTTTTTCTTGATATACTTACGCACGTCCTGGTCTTCTTTAAGAAGCCCGGCAAAGCTTTTCTTGTCCGCGAACCACTTGGCATCCCAATCTCTAATGATGCCGATGCGCAACCCCTTCGGGTTTACTTTCTGCCCCACGCTAGCCCTCCTTTTTCTCCTTCAGAATCACTGTTATGTGACTGGTACGGTGGCGTAGCACGTCGGCGCGGCCCATAGCTCTGGGCTTCCACCGCTTCAGGGTCGGTCCCTGGTCTACGTAGCAGGCAGCCACGTATAGATCTTCTTTATTCATTTCATAATTGTGCTCCGCGTTAGCAGCGGCCGAATTGACCACCTTGGTTATTGGTGCGGAGGCCCTTTTGGGTGTAAACTTGAGTATGGCCAGAGCCTCTTCAACATCCTTACCCCTGATGAGGTCGACTACCTGTCGCACTTTGCGCGGGGAGATGCGTAAATAATTGGCTACCGCCTTTGCTTCTGGCATAGTATCATCCCCTTTTTTTGCTTCACTGAGGATATTTGAAAAGTCAACACAGAATCCGTTTCTAATTTGATAAGGTGCCGTGCTGCTTTCAAACACAATATTTTAAAAACTATTTTAATGCGCTCGACCGTTCAACGTGTGAACCGTGTCCCCTAAACATCCTGGTGGGAGCGAACTCGCCCAGTTTATGTCCTACCATATCTTCGGTGACGTAAACGGGTACGTGTTTCCTACCGTCGTGTACCGCTATGGTGTGGCCGATCATTTCAGGGAATATGGTGGAACGACGCGACCAGGTCTTAAGAACCCTTTTTTCGCCCTTATCGTTCATGGTTTTAATCCGGTCTAGGAGCCTTTCTTCACAGTACGGGCCTTTCTTAAGGGAGCGACCCATCGGCTAGCCTCCTTCCTGACATGCAATACCTATTTTCTACTTCTTACCGCGGCGTTTGACAATCAGCCTATCGCTAGGTTTCTTTTTCTTTCTTGTCCGTGCACCCAGTGCCGGCTTGCCCCAAGGAGTAACCGGGTTCCTGCCGATGGGTGAACGACCCTCGCCGCCACCGTGCGGGTGATCTACCGGGTTCATAACTACGCCACGTACTGTAGGTCTGATGCCCATCCAGCGTTTACGCCCGGCTTTACCAATACTGATATTTTCATGGTCCGTATTACCCACCTGGCCGATGGTGGCCCGGCAGACCTGCAGGAGCAGGCGCATTTCGCCCGAAGGCATCCGGATGTGGGCGTACTTGCCCTCTTTGGCCATCAACTGGGCTGATGTGCCGGCCGAACGTACCAACTGACCGCCGGCCCCGGGGTGCAATTCAAGGTTATGAATCATGGTACCCAACGGGATGTTGCGCAGAGGCAGGGCGTTGCCCACCTTGATGTCGGCTTCCGGGCCGGATTCAATAAGCTGGCCCGTCTTTAGACCCGCCGGGGCCAAAATGTATCTTTTCTCCCCGTCGGCGTAATGTAAGAGAGCAATCCTGGCCGAACGGTTGGGGTCGTACTCAATGCTGGCCACTTTGGCCGGGATGCCGTCTTTGTCCCGTTTGAAATCGATAATCCGGTACTTGCGTTTATGGCCGCCGCCGCGGTGCCGAACAGTGATCCTACCGCTGGCATTCCTGCCGCTTTGTTTCTTTAGCGGTTCCAGCAGGGACTTTTCCGGTTCGTTGGTGGTGACTTCCTCGAAGGTTGACACCGTCACGAACCTCCGGCCTGGAGATGTCGGCTTAAACTTTTTAATCCCCACCTGGTTTCCCTCCTTCTATTCGCTGTTCGAATCTCGAATCTCGAATTTCGAACCTCGAATTTGTGCTACATACCCTCAAACAGTTGGATTTTACTGCCTGGTTTAAGGGTGACGATGGCTTTTTTTACTTCCGGGGTTTTACCCCAGCGGTTGCGCACCCGCTTAAACTTACCCTTCACCCGCATAGTGCGCACTTCGTCGACCTTAACGTTAAACAGTTCTTCCACCGCATTGCGGATTTCAATCTTATTCGCTCTGGGGTCAACGATAAAGGTGTACTTGTTTTCCTCCAGCAGGGCGGTGCTTTTTTCTGTGACCACCGGTTTTCTGATAATATCCCTGGGATTCTCCATTATGCGAACACCTCCTCGACCCTGGCCACCGCGTCCCTGGTAATAACCAGCGTAGTGTGGTTTAAAAGGTCGTATACGTTCAGGCCAGGTACGCTGAGCGGCTTAACGCCGGGGATGTTGCGGGCCGACTTGAAGACGGTCTCATCTTTGTCGGCGGTAACAACCAGTACCTTGTTGTTAACCTTCAGATTATCCAGAATTTTAACCATGTCCTTGGTTTTAGGCGTTTCCATGGCCAGTTCTTCCAGTACCACGATGCTGCCGCCTTCCACCTTGGATGACAGGGCCGACCGCATGGCCAGCCGACGTACTTTTTTAGGAATCTGGTAACTGTAGTCCCTGGGGTGCGGGCCAAACACGATGCCACCGCCCCGCCAGATGGGGGAACGAATGGTGCCGTGCCGGGCGCGGCCGGTACCTTTTTGGCGCCACGGCTTTTTACCGCCGCCGCTAACCTCGGCCCTGGTTTTGGTATCATGGGTGCCCCGCCGTTTGCTGGCTTGGTGCATGGTAACCACATCGAACAGAGCCTGCTGGTGCACTGCTACGCCGAATATGGCGTCGCTTAAGTCCAGTTCCCCGACCTGTTCACCGTTTACGTTGTATATGGCAACTTTGGGCATGCGTAACTTCCTCCTTTCGCTGCGCCGCCGCTACCGGGACTTGACGGAGCGTTTAATAGTCAGCAACCCGCCCCGCGGACCCGGAACGGCTCCCCGGATAGCCAGCAGGTTTTGCCCGGCTTCCACCCGGATTACTTCCAGGTTTTGCACGGTTATCCTTGCGGCGCCATGATGGCCGGGTAATTTACGGCCTTTAAATACTCGGGCCGGGCCCTTGGGACCCAGTGAACCGGGCCTGCGGTGATATTTGGAACCGTGGGTCATGGGGCCGCGGTGGAATCCGTGGCGTTTGATGCCGCCGGTAAAACCTTTCCCCTTGGAAATGCCGACCACATCTACCCGTTCGCCGGGAGCAAATATATCCACATTAATTTCTTGCCCTACCTCATAACCTGCTGCGTCTTCGACACGCACTTCCCGCAAGTAACGCCGGGGCTTCACACCCGCCTTGGCGTAATGGCCTTTTTGGGGTTTATTGAACAGGTTTTCCCGCTTTTCGCCATAACCCAGTTGGACGGCATGGTATCCGTCTTGTTCGGATAACTTTTTCTGTACTACAACACACGGGCCGGCCTCAATTACCGTTACCGGTACAGATTCACCGTTTTCAGTAAAAATTTGAGTCATGCCAACCTTTTTACCTAGTATGGTCTTCATCGTTCATCGCACCTCCCGAGCCTTCCCGAAGTCTGCTTGCTTTTCGAAGGCTAATGCGCATCGTCAGCGGTTCACCGGGCATCCACTTTCGCTGTTCTCGGCGAACGTGACCCCTTCAGGGCAGCTTTTCTTAATCTTAATTCGGGGACATTCCCTTCTTCAGAGGAATACCCATTCAATCGGGGACATTCCCTTCCTCAAAGGAATACCCAAACTTCAGCGGGTGTGTCCCCATTCCGCTAAAGCTTAATCTCAATATCCACCCCGGCGGGCAGGTCAAGGCGCATCAGCGCGTCCACCGTCTTGGGAGTGGGTTCCATGATATCGATGAGGCGTTTATGGGTCCTCATCTCAAACTGTTCCCGCGAGTCTTTATTAACATGCGGGGAGCGCAATATGGTATAAATGTTTTTCTCCGTTGGCAGCGGCACGGGCCCGGCCACGGAAGCACCGGTCCGGCGGGCGGTATCGACTATTTTCTGGGCCGACTGGTCCAGCATGTTGTGGTCGTACGCTTTAAGCCGAATACGGATTTTTTGACTTTTCAATGCGCTGGCCTCCTTTCACCCCGAGATGCGGGCTTTGCGTTTTACTCATTAATGCCGGTAACAACGCCGGCGCCCACAGTACGGCCACCTTCACGGATGGCGAAACGCAAGCCTTCCTCGATGGCGATGGGGGTGATTAACTCAATATCTACCTTGATGTTGTCGCCGGGCATGACCATTTCCACGCCATCGGGCAACTGGACGATGCCGGTTACGTCGGTGGTACGGAAGTAGAACTGCGGACGGTAACCGTTAAAGAACGGAGTGTGCCGGCCACCCTCTTCTTTGGTCAGGACGTATACTTCGGCGTTGTACTTGGTGTGTGGCTTAATGCTGCCGGGCTTGGCGAGCACTTGGCCGCGCTCAATCTCTTTGCGATCTACGCCGCGCAGCAGGCAGCCAACGTTGTCGCCGGCCTCACCGCGGTCAAGGATTTTGCGGAACATTTCCACGCCGGTGACGACGGTCTTGCGTGGTTTATCCATCAGACCTACGATTTCGATTTCTTCGCCGGTCTTAACCAGACCGCGCTCGATACGACCGGTGGCCACGGTGCCGCGTCCGGTGATGGTGAATACATCTTCTACGGGCATCAGGAACGGCTTGTCGACGTCACGTTCGGGGTTGGGAATGTATTCGTCGACGGCGTCCATTAGTTCCCAGATGCTCTTGCACCAGTCACATTCGCGTTTGCCGCAGCCGCATTCCAGCGCCTTTAGGGCGGAGCCGGTGATGATGGGAGTATCGTCGCCGGGGAATTCATAAATGTTTAGCAGGTCGCGTACTTCCATGTCGACCAGTTCCAGCAGCTCTTCGTCGTCAACCATGTCGGCTTTGTTCAGGTAGACTACGATGTAGGGCACGCCCACCTGACGGGAGAGCAGGATGTGCTCACGGGTCTGGGGCATGGGGCCGTCGGCGGCCGATACTACCAGGATGGAGCCGTCCATCTGCGCGGCGCCGGTGATCATGTTTTTGATGTAGTCGGCGTGGCCCGGGCAGTCAACGTGCGCGTAGTGGCGGTTGGTGGTTTCGTATTCGACGTGGGCGGTGTTGATGGTAATGCCGCGCTCACGCTCTTCCGGGGCGTTGTCGATTTCGTCGTATTTCTTAACGGTGGCTCCGCCTACGGTGGACAGCACGGTGGTGATAGCTGCGGTCAGGGTAGTTTTGCCGTGGTCGACGTGGCCGATGGTGCCGATGTTCAAGTGCGGTTTATTCCGCTCAAATTTAGCTTTTGCCATTGGGTTTTGATTCCTCCTCAAATCCTTTAACATCTTTGTAAACTTTAAATCTTTAACTTTTTACATATTCTGCTATGCTCGCTTGGTTGCTATACTCTCGGCTATGCTTGACGGCACTTCTTCATAGTGATCAAACTGCATGGTGTAGGTGCCTCGCCCTTGGGTCCGGGATCTTAGTTCGGTAGCATACCCAAACATTTCGGATAAGGGCACATAGCCGTGAATTACCTGGTTGACGCCCCGAGGTTCCATCTCTTCGATGCGTCCCCGGCGGGAGTTAATGTCGCCGATAACGTCTCCCATGTACTCATCCATAACTACTATTTCCACTTTCATCGTCGGTTCCAGCAGCATGGCGCCGGCTTTTTTGGCTGCGCTTTGCAGTGCCATACTCCCGGCAATTTTGAAGGCCATTTCGGAAGAGTCCACATCGTGGTAGGAGCCGTCCAGCAGCGTGGCTCGCACGTCCACCAGCGGGTAGGAAGCCAGCACACCGTTATTAAGGGCCTCACGGATACCGTTTTCTACCGGAGAAATGTACTCCTTGGGAATAGCCCCACCCACAATTTTGTTGATAAATTCAAACCCGGTACCGGGTTCGGCGGGCTCCACTTCGATAACCACGTGGCCGTACTGGCCACGGCCACCGGACTGGCGAATGAATTTGCCCTCGGATTTGGCTTTTTTCCGGATTGTTTCTTTGTAAGCCACCTGCGGTTTGCCTACAGACGCCCCGACCTTAAATTCCCGCAGCAGCCGGTCTACGATAATTTCCAGGTGTAATTCGCCCATCCCCCGGATAATGGTTTGCCCGGTTTCGACGTCGGTGTGCACCTTGAAGGTGGGATCTTCCTCACCGAGTTTCTGCAGCGCCACGCCCATTTTATCCTGGTCGGCTTTGGTATTGGGCTCAATGGCTACTGATATAACGGGTTCCGGAAACTCCATCGCCTCTAGCAGAATGGGGAATTTGTCTACGCACAGCGTGTCACCGGTAGTGGTATCTTTTAAGCCCACGGCGGCCACTATATCACCGGCGTATATTTCCTTGACTTCTTCCCGGTGATTGGCGTGCATCCTTAGGATGCGGCCAATGCGTTCCCGCTTGTTCTTGGTGGAGTTTAGGACATAAGAACCGCTAGCGATTACGCCGGAATAGACTCTAAAATAAGTAAGTTTACCCACGTAAGGGTCGGTCATAATTTTAAACGCCAGAGCTGAAAAGGGCTTATCGTCGCCGGCTTCGCGGATATCCTCCTCGCCGCTGTCGGGGTGGATGCCCCTAATGGCGGGCACATCGGATGGTGCCGGCATGTAATCTATAATGGCGTCTAACAGGGGCTGCACCCCTTTGTTCTTGAATGATGACCCGCATAGTACGGGCACGATTTTAACCGCCAGAGTGGCTTTACGAAGAGCAGCCTTGATTTCTGCGGGGTCAAGTTCTTCCCCGTCCAGGTATTTGTTCATTAAATCATCATCAAATTCGGCCACCGCTTCCAGCAGCTTTTCCCGGTACTCGGCGACAACTTCCACCATGTCTGCAGGAATCTCTGATTCTTCACTGGTGGTGCCAAGATCGTCAACATACCGGATGCACTTGTTGCGGATTAAATCCACCACGCCGGTGAAATTTTCTTCCACGCCGATGGGTATTTGCAACGCTATCGGGTTGGCACCCAGCCTTTTAATCATCATTTCCAGACCACTGAAAAAGTCGGCCCCGATACGGTCCATCTTATTAATGTAAGCAATCCGGGGTACCCTGTACTTGTCTGCCTGCCGCCACACTGTTTCGGACTGCGGCTCCACGCCGCCCACCGAACAAAATACCGCGACGGCTCCATCAAGCACCCGGAGCGAACGTTCCACCTCAACGGTAAAGTCCACGTGCCCGGGTGTGTCAATGATGTTAATCACATAATCCCGCCATTGGCACGACGTCGCAGCAGAGGTAATGGTAATGCCCCGCTCCTGCTCCTGAACCATCCAGTCCATCGTTGCCGCACCGTCATGAACTTCCCCCAGTTTATGCACCCTGCCGGTATAGAACAGGATACGTTCGGTGGTGGTGGTCTTTCCGGCGTCGATGTGGGCCATGATCCCTATATTACGTGTTTTGTCCAGCGGAAATTGCCTCGCCATAAAGACCCCCCTTTACTACCACCTATAGTGAGCAAAAGCCTTGTTGGCCTCAGCCATTTTATGCGTATCTTCTTTCCGTTTCACAGACGGGCCGGTGTTATTGGCCGCTTCCATTAATTCTTCGGCCAGGCGGCCTTCCATGCTTTTACCACCGCGATTACGGGCGTACGTGGTAATCCAGCGGATTGCCAGCGTGTGTCTGCGTTCGGGTCTTACTTCGATAGGCACCTGATAGTTGGCACCACCTACGCGACGAGCTTTAACTTCTAAAACCGGCATCACGTTTTTCATAGCCGCTTCGAAAACTTCCAACGGATCCTTACCGGTTTTTTCACGTATGATTTCAAAAGCGTTGTAGCAAACCTTTTCGGCAACGCTTCTTTTGCCATCGTTCATAATCTGGTTGATCAGCTTGGTGAGTACCTTGCTGCTATAAACTGGGTCGGGCATAACATATCGTTTGGGCGCTGCACCTCTTCTGGGCATTCTTTTCCCCCCTTTGCATCAAGGTTAAAAATTCACCGGCATATCCGGCATCAAAGTATAGTATTTATAAGGTAAGTAACAGCAATTAGCGATGTTTATTTCTTAGGTTTTTTGGAGCCGTACTTGGAACGACTGCGGTTCCTGTTTTGCACTCCGGCGCAGTCTAAGGCGCCCCTGATGATGTGATATCTTACACCGGGAAGGTCTTTTACCCTGCCGCCACGTACCAAAACCACGGAGTGTTCTTGTAGGTTGTGCCCGACACCGGGAATATATGAGGTAACCTCGATCCCGTTGGTCAACCTGACCCTGGCCACTTTCCGCAATGCGGAGTTGGGCTTTTTAGGGGTAGTGGTATAAACCCTGGTGCACACACCCCGTTTTTGGGGGCACTCTTTCAGGGCGGGGGCGGTGGATTTTTTGGCAGTTGCTTCCCTGCCTTTTCTGATTAGCTGGTGGATAGTCGGCATATCTCTGTTCCACCTCCTTTACGTCAAAGCTTGTGCTCTGGTGCCAGGTGTTGCAACAAAACCAACTTGCAACACCTGGCACCAGAGCATTCAGAATTCAGTAGTCAGAATTCAGAATGTCCAAAGAATATACTCCGAAATCTTTCTCAACTCATTCTGACTTCTGACTCCTGACTCCTGATACTAATGATGTCTTATTATTCCTGAACAATAGCCGCTGATGCACATCCTACCTTGATCCCGCAGGCCTTGCCCAGAGTTTTCATGGAGTCTACCCGGACCACCGGTACTTCTTTTTCCCGGCAGGCGGCGAGAATCGGTTCAATAACGAGTCTCTCGGCGTTTTCGGCAACATAGACCGCTTTGACCTGATCCCTCTTCAAGGCTTTAATTGTTTGCTTGGTGCCCACGGTCTTTTCCCTGGCTGCCTGTAAGCGCTGGGGCATAGCCAATCAACCTCCGAAATCAACACACTCAAACATTATATCTCTACAGTTTGGCAAAGTCAATAATTTTCCTGGGGCTTTGGTGCCAGGTGTTCAAGTGGTAGGCTCTGGTGCCAGGTGTTGCAAGATGGATTTGTTGCAAATCTTCGATTTGCAACAAATCCATCTTGCAACACCTGGCACCACGGTTTTCTTTACACCGGTACTAGTTCGTCGTCCGGCAGCGCGTAGCTGCTGGGGTTATCGCCTTCCACTTCTATTTCTATATTGCGGTAGCGGCTCATGCCGGTACCGGCCGGTACCAGTTTGCCGATAATGACGTTTTCTTTCAGACCCAGCAGCGGGTCCATCTTACCCTTGATGGCAGCCTCGGTGAGTACCCGGGTGGTCTCCTGGAAGGATGCCGCCGACAAGAAGGAGTCGGTGGCCAGGGAGGCCTTGGTGATACCCAGCAGTACTGCTTTGCCTTCAGCAGGCTCGCCGCCTTCGGCTTCCACGCGCTTGTTTTCCTCGAGCAGTTCAAAAATATCGATTAGCCCGCCGGTCAAGAGTGGAGTGTCGCCGGGCTCTTCCACCCGTACTTTGCGCAGCATCTGGCGGATCATCACTTCAATGTGCTTGTCGTTGATGTCCACGCCTTGCAGCCGGTACACCCGCTGCACTTCCTGCAGTAAGTAGACCTGTACGCTGGTGACGCCCTTAATTTTAAGCAGGTCGTGAGGGTTCACGGAACCTTCGGTTAGCTCGTCACCTAGTTCCACCCGGTCACCGTTATGCACCTTCAGACGGGCCCCGTAGGGTACCAGGTAAGTGTTTTTGCCTCCGTCGTCGGCGGTGATGTCGATTTCCCGCCGCCCTTTAACTTCACGAATTTCCACCACGCCGACTTCCTCGGAGATGATGGCCTGGCCCTTGGGTTTACGGGCTTCAAATAATTCCTCTACCCGCGGCAGGCCCTGAGTGATGTCATCGCCGGCCACACCACCGGTGTGGAAGGTACGCATGGTCAGCTGGGTACCGGGCTCGCCGATGGATTGAGCGGCGATGATGCCTACCGCTTCCCCGATATCAACGGTTTTTCCGGTGGCCAGGTTACGGCCGTAGCAGTTCCTGCATACCCCGTAACGGCTGCTGCAGGTTAATACCGAGCGAATCTTAACTTTTTTTATCCCGGTAGCCATAACTATTTCGGCGTGTTCATGTTCGATAATGTCGTTTTCAGCTACGAGTACCTCGCCGGTTTCGGGATGGATTAAGTCCTCCCGGGCCAACCGGCCGATGATGCGGTCATCTAACTTTTCAATGACTTCATTGCCATCTTTAACTTCTTCAACGTAAATTCCTTCCTCGGTACCGCAGTCGATTTGTCTGACGATAACGTCCTGGGCCACGTCCACCAGGCGCCTGGTCAGGTAACCGGAGTCGGCTGTACGCAGTGCGGTATCCGCCAAACCTTTGCGGGCACCGTGGGTGGAAATGAAGTATTCCAGCACCGTTAGACCCTCGCGGAAGTTAGCTTTAATAGGTAAGTCGATAATGCGACCCGAGGGGTCGGCCATCAGGCCCCGCATACCCGCCAGCTGGCGGATCTGCTGAATGTTACCCCGGGCACCGGAGTTGGCCATCATGTAAATAGGATTGAATTTATCCAACGATTTTACCAAGGCGTCGGTAACATCTCTGGTGGCGGTGTTCCAAATACCGATTACTTTGCGGTACCTTTCATCATCGGTAATTAAACCCCGGCGGTACTGTATTTCCACTTTTTGCACCTGGGCATCGGCCTCAGCTAGAATCCCCTTTTTCTCCTTGGGGATAATGATATCGGCATTACCAATGGTAACCCCACCCTTGGTAGCATATTGGAAGCCCAGTTTTTTAATCCCGTCCAACAGTTCACCGGTTTCAGCAAAACCATATTTGCGGTACGAGTTATCCACGATTTTACTTAAAGACTTTTTGTCCGTCACGCTGTTAAAAAACGGTTCGCCACTGGGCAGGGCCTGATTGAAGATTACCCGGCCCACGGTGGTTTCAACCAACTCACCTTTAATACGCACTTTGATCTTGGCGTGCAGGGTGATTACATTGTTATCATACGCAAGGATAGCTTCCTCATCGCCGTAGAATATTTTGCCTTCACCCGGGTCACCGTCTTTGTCCATAGTCAGGTAGTAGCAGCCCAACACCATGTCCTGGGTGGGAATGGCCACCGGGTGGCCGTCTTTGGGGTTTAGTATGTTATACGATGACAGCATTAAAAGCCTGGCCTCGGCCTGCGCTTCGGCAGATAGGGGTAGGTGCACCGCCATCTGGTCACCGTCGAAATCGGCATTGTATGCGGTACAAACCATAGGGTGAATTTGAATGGCTTTTCCTTCCACCAGCACGGGCTCAAAAGCCTGGATGCCCAAGCGGTGCAGGGTCGGCGCCCGGTTTAACAGCACCGGGTGATCCTTAATTACTTCTTCCAGTACATCCCAGACTTCGGGCCGCACCCGCTCCACCATGCGTTTGGCGCTTTTGATGTTATGGGCAAACCCGTCGTTAACCAGTTTTTTCATGACAAAGGGTTTAAATAATTCCAGGGCCATGTTCTTAGGCAGGCCGCATTGGTGCAGCTTTAAATTGGGACCCACCACGATAACGGAACGACCGGAGTAATCCACCCGTTTGCCCAAAAGGTTCTGACGGAAGCGGCCCTGTTTGCCTTTGAGCATGTCGCTGAGTGATTTTAAGGGCCGGTTGCCGGGACCGGTTACCGGACGACCGCGGCGGCCATTGTCGTTGAGGGCGTCCACGGCCTCCTGAAGCATCCGCTTTTCGTTACGCACAATGATATCCGGCGCACCCAGATCCAATAACCTCTTTAACCGGTTGTTGCGGTTAATCACCCGGCGGTATAAATCGTTTAAGTCGGAGGTGGCAAAACGGCCGCCATCCAATTGAACCATAGGACGCAGTTCCGGCGGGATTACCGGGATAACTTCGACGATCATCCATTCCGGGAGATTGCCGCTCTTGCGGAAAGCTTCCACTACCTCCAGGCGGCGGATGGCCCGGATTTTGCGCTGCCCGGTAACATCTTTCAGTTCCTGGCGCAGTTCCCGGCTCATTTCTTCCAGGTTAATCTCCTGCAGCAGTTTCTTAATCGCTTCGGCGCCCATAAAGGCTTTAAAGTTATTACCATATTTATCCCGGTATTCCCGGTATTCGATTTCGGTGAGCAGCTGTTTCTTGATTAGCGGTGTATCCATTGGTTCAATGACGATATAAGAAACAAAATACAACACCTTTTCCAGCGCCCGGGGCGACATGTCCAGCAGTAGTCCCAAACGACTGGGAATGCCTTTGAAATACCAAATATGAGAGACGGGTGCAGCCAATTCAATATGACCAAGCCTCTCCCTACGCACTTTGGACCGCGTTACCTCAACGCCGCAGCGGTCGCAAACCACACCCTTGTAACGAACCCGCTTGTATTTGCCGCAATGGCATTCCCAGTCCCGGGTCGGGCCAAAAATGCGCTCGCAGAACAATCCGTCACGCTCTGGTTTCAGAGTGCGGTAGTTGATCGTCTCGGGTTTTTTTACCTCACCGTTTGACCATTCCCGGATTAGTTCGGGAGAAGCCAGACCGATACGAATACGGTCGAAGTTGTTCAAGTCCAGCAAGGACCTCGCTCCTTTCCGGCTATCTAGTGCCGTCTGTTGTCCCCAACAGGTGGCACTATTTTGACTGAAAGCGTGCAGTTTGGACACAAAAGACTTTGTGTCCAACCACTATTTACTCCTCTTCCAGGTCGTCTTCGTAACTTTCGTCATCGGATTCTAAGTCGGCCAAGTCGTCGTCCTTGTTATTCACAGCCCCTAGCTTAACGACTTCATCACTATCGTCTTCGGCCAGGAATTCTTCGTCGACTTCAACCTCTTCAACTTCGTCTGCTGCTACTTCTTCGACTGCACCTTCTTCTTCTTCAACGTAATCACTGCGCCGCCCCCGGTCATCGTGTAATTCGATACCCAAATCCTTGGCGGTTTCAGCAATATCTTCCTCAGCTTCTTTAATTTCAATCTCCCGTTCGTCCTCCGACAGCACCTTAACCGCCAGGCACAAACTCTGCAGTTCCTTAATCAGCACCTTGAATGATTCAGGTACGCCGGGCTCGGGTACGTTTTCACCCTTGACAATGGCTTCGTAAGTTTTAACCCGGCCAACCACGTCGTCGGACTTAACGGTGAGAATTTCTTGCAACGTGTATGCTGCGCCGTACGCTTCCAGGGCCCAAACTTCCATTTCACCGAACCGCTGGCCGCCGAACTGCGCTTTACCGCCCAGCGGCTGTTGAGTAACCAGGGAGTACGGCCCGGTGGAGCGGGCGTGAATTTTATCATCCACCAGGTGGGCCAGTTTAAGCATATACACGTAGCCCACAGTAATGGGACTTTCAAAGGGCTCGCCTGTACGGCCCTCGAAAAGGGTCATTTTGCCGTTGGTGGGCAGGCCTGCCCTTTCCAATTGTTCTATAATATCTTCTTCCCGGGCTCCGTTAAAAACCGGGGTGGCCACGTTAATGCCCAGCGCGCGGGCCGCCCAGCCCAGATGGGTTTCCAATACCTGTCCGATATTCATCCGCGAAGGCACACCCAGCGGGTTAAGCACTATTTCAAGTGGTGTCCCGTCCGGTAAAAAGGGCATATCCTCTTCCGGCAGAATGCGGGCGATGACACCCTTGTTACCATGCCGGCCGGCCATCTTGTCACCTTCGGAAATTTTGCGCTTTTGCGCTATATACACCCGCACCAATTGATTGACGCCGGGTGGCAGTTCATCGCCGTTATCCCGGGAAAACACCTTAACGTCAACCACTTTGCCGGATTCCCCGTGGGGCACCCGCAGCGAAGTATCCCGCACTTCCCGGGCCTTTTCGCCAAAGATGGCTCTCAGCAGACGTTCCTCGGCGGTGAGTTCAGTTTCACCTTTGGGGGTTACCTTACCCACCAGGATATCTCCGGGGCGGACTTCGGCGCCGGTGCGGATAATCCCGCGGTCGTCCAAATCTTTCAGTATTTCTTCACCCACGTTAGGGATGTCGCGGGTAATTTCCTCGGGACCCAGTTTGGTATCCCGGGCGTCGCACTCGTATTCTTCTATATGAATGGAGGTAAAGTAGTCCTCCTTGACCATTTTTTCACTGACCAGAATGGCGTCCTCGTAGTTGTAACCTTCCCAGGGCATGAACGCTACCAGCACGTTGCGTCCCAGGGCCAGTTCACCAAAATCGGTGGAAGGGCCGTCGGCGATAACCTGCCCGGCCTTGACCCGCTCGCCCTTATCTACAATAGGACGCTGGTTGATACACGTACCCTGGTTGGAACGAGAAAATTTTAGCAATTTGTGCTTTTCCTGTTTACCTTCATCAGAACGGAGAATCACCTCGGTAGCGGTAACCCGTTCCACCATACCGTCACTGCCCGCCATCAGCACGACGCCGGAGTCCCGGGCCGCGGTATACTCAATGCCGGTGCCCACCAGCGGTGCTTCGGTTCTTAACAGCGGCACGGCCTGGCGCTGCATGTTGGCGCCCATCAGGGCCCGGTTGGCATCATCGTGTTCCAAAAACGGGATTAGCGAGGTGGCGATACTAAACACCTGTTTAGGTGAAACATCCATGTAGTCCACATGTTCAGCCGGCACCACCAGGATTTCCCGGCCGTGCCGGGCGTTAACCCGTTCTTCAGCGAAATGAGAGTTTTCATCCAACACAGCGTTAGCCTGGGCGACGATCATCTCTTCTTCTTCATCGGCGGTAAGGTAAATAAATTCTTCGGTGACCAGCTTGCTTTCCTTGTCCACCCTGCGGTAAGGGGTTTCTATAAATCCGAACTGGTTGATCCGGGCAAAACAGGACAGCGACCCAATTAAACCAATGTTGGGACCTTCAGGGGTCTCAATGGGGCACATGCGACCATAGTGAGAGTGGTGCACGTCCCGCACCTCGAAACCGGCCCGTTCCCGGGACAGGCCGCCCGGCCCCAGCGCCGACAGACGGCGTTTATGCGTTAATTCGGCCAACGGATTGGTCTGGTCCATAAATTGGCTTAACTGGCTGGAGCCAAAAAACTCTTTAATGGAGGCCACCACCGGCCGAATGTTAATCAGCACTTGGGGTGTAATTACGTCAACGTCCTGAATGGTCATGCGCTCACGAACCACGCGTTCCATCCGGGACAGCCCGATGCGAAACTGGTTTTGCAGTAATTCCCCCACCGAACGCAGCCGCCGGTTGCCCAGATGATCAATATCGTCCACTCTGCCCTCGCCATCCATTAGGCGCAGCAGGTAGCGCACGGCCTCGATAATATCTTTGGGTGAGAGGACACGGATAAACTCCCGGGTCACCGGCACATCCGCTTTTAACAGCTCATCAAACTCAGTAGGCCCGTCCTCACCTTCGGGATAGCGATACAAAATACCGTGTTTTAACTTTTTCTGCACTTTGTAACGGCCCACGTTGGCCAGGTCGTAACGCTTGGGGTCGAAAAACAACGCGTCCAGCAAGGAACGGGCGTTGTCCACTGTTGGCGGTTCACCCGGGCGCAGGCGCTTGTAGATTTCGACCAGAGCGTCTTCTTCAGAGTCGGTGTTATCCCGGGCCAAGGTTTCTTGAACGTGCCTGTTTTCTTCAAACAGATCCATAATTCTGGCGTTTGAACCATATCCCAGGGCCCTAATCAGCACTGTCACCGGGATTTTCCTGGTGCGGTCAATGCGTACAAAGATCTGGTCATTGACGTCGGTTTCAAACTCCAGCCAGGCGCCCCGGTTGGGAATAATAGTGCCGCCAAAAAGCTTTTTGCCGCTGGGGTCGATGGTCTCGGAGAAATAGACACCTGGCGATCGTACCAGCTGACTGACAATTACCCGTTCAGCCCCGTTAATAATGAAGGTACCCTTGTCGGTCATTAGCGGGAAGTCGCCCATAAATACTTCCTGCTCCTTGACCTCACCGGTTTCCTTGTTGATTAGGCGTACCTTGACCCGCAAGGGAGCGGCAAAGGTTACATCGCGCTCCTTACATTCCTCGACGCTGTACTTGGCATTTCCCAGATTATAATCTAGAAATTCCAGCACCAGGTTTCCGGTAAAATCTTGGATCGGGGAAATGTCATGAAAAACTTCCCGCAGTCCCGACTTTAGGAACCAGACGTACGAATTGCGCTGGACCTCGATCAGGTTGGGCAGTTCCAAGACCTCGCGCAATTTACCGAAACTCCATCGGGTTCTTTTGCCCAGTTGCTCAGGATACATCTACAGCACCACACCCCCACAAAAAGTAACAACTATTTCAAGATGGTGTTCAAAAAACGCAAATATGGCTGATTAAAAAACACCATTTAACACGTCCATAAAAGCAAACAACGAAAAGCAAGGTCTTGTTTTATACAATCCCTCGCTTATTAAAATACCTTATCTTAGATATTATTGCCTGTGTTGTTATGGCAGATACAACCTCCACAAGCGGATTTTCCATTTTTGAGCCAAAAAAATAAAGCACAGGTAAAAATTTAACGCAAATACATCTTCTTCCGAACCGACATCTTAGAATTATACCATGCAATGAAATGCATGTCAAGAAAGAAGTGCCAGTATTTTTTTGGTCAACTTTGATTGATATATTGCCCGGAAAATACTCTACCAGAAAATAATTTACATAGAAATACTTCTAATGTTAGTTGTGGTGGGGCGCCCCGGTGATATCGTTCCGCTCTCTCTTGCTTTTTATTTTTTGCTGGTGCCGCGTTAGTGACATGGTATCACATCCATGCCGCTGCGCGGCATAAGCAATCATTCTATACCGTAGGGGCACCCCTTCGCCGGAAGCAATAAAGCCGTCCCTTTAGGGGACGGCTTTAAACCAGCTGAAAAATCCAGCTAAGAAATGTTACTTGATTTCAACGGTGGCGCCAGCTTCGACCAGCTTGGCCTTGAGAGCTTCGGCTTCATCTTTGCCAATTTTCTCTTTAATCGGCTTGGGAGCGCTGTCTACCAGTTCCTTGGATTCTTTCAGGCCCAGGCCGGTAGCTTCGCGAACTACTTTGATGACGTTAACTTTCTTATCGCCAACCGAGGAGAGAATTACATCAAATTCAGTTTGTTCTTCTTCAGCTTCGGGGGCAGCGGCGGCACCGGCCATAGGCATAGCCATAGCCATAGGGGCGGCAGCACTAACACCAAATTCTTCTTCAAATGCTTTAACCAGTTCGGCCAGTTCCAGAACGGTAAGGCCTTTAACGGCTTCTAGAATTTCATTTACTTTGGACATTTAATAAACCTCCTTGAATTTAAGGGTATTTTTTTAGTAGTCAGAATTCAGTAGTCAGAATTCAGAATAATTCAAGATGATAAACCACTCTTCATTCTTACTCCCTTAGTCTGCAGGTCTGTTTATAAAAGCTTAGCGTGATTTTTCATCACACTTTTAACTTGCTGCTGCTTCTTCTGCTTTCTTCTCCCGCACGGCGTCAAGCACATAAACCAGGTTCCTTAAGAGACCTTGTAGTGCGCCCGCAAAACCATACATGGGAGTTTGCATGCCGCCCAATACTTGGGCCAGCAGCACTTCCCGCGAGGGCAGGTCCGCTAGAGCCTTAATAGCTTGGGGGTCGATAATACGTCCTTCCAGGATACCGGCTTTAATATTCAGCAGTTTATATTCCTTGGCAAAGTCGCTCATCGCCTTGGCTGGTGCCACCGGATCATCAAAACCAAAGGTCATGGCCACGGGGCCTTCCAGATAAGTATTAAGTTCTTCCAGGCCTGCTTCTTGGGCGGCTAATTTGGTAATGGTATTCTTGGCCACTTTAATCTCGCTGCCCACACCACGCAGTTTGCGGCGCAGCTTGGTCATGGCTTCAACGTTCAGTCCCTTGTACTCGGCCAGGATAATTAATTGTGACGCTTCCATTTTTCCTTTTAGTTCCTGTAGCAACTCTTCTTTTTCCTGTCTGCTAATCGGCAATATGTACACCTCCTTTGGGCCTGTCTTTTCCGTGTTGGTGCCAGGTGTTGCAAGTTGTGGTTTGTTGCGAGTTGGCTTGGTGGTTGGCTTTGGTGCCAGGTGTTGCAAGTTTAATTTGTTGCAAATCGCAGATTTGCAACAAATTAAACTTGCAACACCTGGCACCAAGCACCAAAAAAGCCTCCGGCGCGAGAACAGCATGCCAGAGGCCCGTAAAGCAAACGCTTTGGGGTCAATACTCCGGCCTCGGCTGGCGGCTGACTGGCCATTAAGCCCTAAAGGGGCACCAAACTGTCTACGGCGGGTAAAACATATTATATTGACAATCTAAAACCCTAAAGGTTAATTTTCTGTGCGTTCAGCTTAATACCGGGCCCCATTGTGGTGGACACTGTAACAGACTTAATATACTGGCCCTTGGCGGCCGACGGCTTAACCTTGATCAGTTGAGCCACTAGCGCCTTCATGTTTTCAGTCAGTTTTTGCGGTTCAAAGGAAGCTTTGCCGATCGGCGTATGAATGTTTCCGGCTTTATCTACCCGGTATTCAATCTTACCCGCTTTAACTTCTTGTATCGCACGGGCTACATCGAAGGTAACGGTACCGGTTTTAGGGTTAGGCATTAGTCCGCGGGGACCAAGGACCCGACCTAGTTTACCAACCACGCCCATCATATCCGGGGTGGCAATGGCCACTTCAAAACCCAGCCAGCCTTCCTTCTGAATCTTTTCCACCATATCTTCAGCGCCTACAAAATCAGCACCGGCCTCTTCGGCCTCTTTAACCTTGTCGCCTTTGGCAAATACCAACACTGTACGGGTTTTGCCCGTTCCGTGCGGCAACACCATTGCGCCACGCACCTGCTGATCCGCGTGCCTCGGGTCGACACCAAGCCGGATAGCAGCTTCAATAGTTTCGTCGAACTTGGCTCCGGCAGTTTCCTTGACCAGTTCCATTGCTTCCATAGTCTCATACTGCTTGGCGCGGTCAATTTTTTTAATTGCATCTTGATACTTTTTACCATGCTTGGGCAATTTACAAACCTCCTTGTGGTACTAGCGGAAATTAATCCTCCCACGATTTTGAAAAGCAGTACCTAGTTATTAGCTTATCTCTATCCCCATGCTGCGGGCCGTGCCTTCAACCATGCGCATAGCCGCTTCTACGTTGTTGGCGTTCAGGTCTTCCATTTTAAGCTCAGCGATTTCTTTAACCTGATCCTTGCTTACCTTGCCCACCTTTTTCTTGTTGGGCTCACCGGACGCAGTCTCCAAACCCGCTGCTTTTTTCAAAAGCACCGCTGCCGGCGGGGTTTTGGTTACGAATGTAAATGAACGGTCTTCATATACTGTAATCTCCACCGGTACGATCATACCCGCTTGTTTGGCGGTACGCTCGTTATAATCCTTAACAAACTGCATAATGTTAACCCCGTGCTGACCCAGGGCGGGACCCACCGGCGGAGCGGGGGTAGCCTTGCCTGCCGGCACCTGCAGCTTGATAATTGCTGCCACACGTTTGGCCATAATGTCCACCTCCTCCGCTGCTTAGTTTATTTTTTCTGCCTGGTTATACTCAAGTTCCACCGGAGTTTCCCGGCCGAACATGTTGATAAGTACCCTGATCTTACCCTTATCCAACAGTATTTCTTCCACCGCCCCGCCAAAATTCTCGAAGGGGCCGGAGATAACCCGTACCTGTTCGCCAACGGCAAAATTAATCTTAGTGCGCGGCTCGTCCATACCCATTTGCTTGATAATTTGTTGCACTTCATGCTCGTCCAAGGGGATAGGCTTGGATCCGCTGCCTACAAACCCGGTTACCCCGGGCGTGTTGCGTACAACATACCATGAATCGTCGGTCATGATCATTTCAACCAAAACGTATCCCGGGAACACCTTGCGTTTGGTGATCTTTTTTTTGCCATCTTTGATTTCAATCTCGTCTTCCATGGGCACAAGGATCCGAAAAATCTTGTCTTCCATGTTCATGGATTCGATTCGTTTTTCCAGGTTCGCTTTGACCTTGTTTTCATACCCCGAATAGGTGTGTATGACATACCATTGCCTGCTCATAAATACAAGGGACCGGCGTGAAGCAGGCCCCTCACCTCCCTGTCTATTTTATGAACACGCCCATAACCGAACCGAGAATCAAATCGAAAACCCATATCAGTACGGCAACAAAAACCACTGAGACTAAAACCACCGCTGTATAAATCACGGTTTCCCTGCGGCTGGGCCAGTGCACTTTTTTAAGTTCATTAAGCACTCCGCGGAAAAACGACCTGGCATTTTCTAACCGGTTGGGCTTGAGGGCAGCCGCTTTCTTGGTTACTTCTTTCCGGTTGTCTTTCTTAACCAGTTCTTTTCCGGTACCGGAGCCTTTGTCTTTCTTGGGGTTCTTTACTACAGCCATTTTTGCCACATCCTTAAAGAGGATGTTCCAAAAGTAGCACCTGATCCGGGCTTCGATGGCTGGGCGCTCACGCACCAATATGTACGCTTTGCTTTCGCATTCGGTTTCCCGTATCTGCAGTGCTCCTTCTCGAACACTCGACTAAATATTGTAATAACCGGGCATAAGGTTTTACCTGGTTTCCTTGTGCATGGTATGTGTTTGGCAAAACCGGCAATATTTTTTCATTTCAATACGGTTGGGATCGTTCTTTTTGTTCTTGGTTGTTGAATAATTCCTGCGTTTGCATTCGGTGCAAGCCAGGGTAACTCCCACTCTCATGAAAACCACCTCCATAAACTAAAAAAAGACATACCGCCTTCAAAATGGGATGTTCTAAAGGATGTTTAAAAAACCACCATGTCGAATCCTTTTAAAAACCCGCATTTTAGGGGTACCTTTGCAACTTTATCACAGTTCACAAACAGTGTCAAGAAGATTAAGGATCAGGAACCGACCCTTGCCGATTCCTGTCCTGTCCTTCTTATAATCGCCTTGTTTACTCATTAATGCCGGTAACAACGCCGGCGCCCACAGTACGGCCACCTTCACGGATGGCGAAACGCAAGCCTTCCTCGATGGCGATGGGGGTGATTAACTCAATATCTACCTTGATGTTGTCGCCGGGCATGACCATTTCCACGCCATCGGGCAACTGGACGATGCCGGTTACGTCGGTGGTACGGAAGTAGAACTGCGGACGGTAACCGTTAAAGAACGGAGTGTGCCGGCCACCCTCTTCTTTGGTCAGGACGTATACTTCGGCGTTGTACTTGGTGTGTGGCTTAATGCTGCCGGGCTTGGCGAGCACTTGGCCGCGCTCAATCTCTTTGCGATCTACGCCGCGCAGCAGGCAGCCAACGTTGTCGCCGGCCTCACCGCGGTCAAGGATTTTGCGGAACATTTCCACGCCGGTGACGACGGTCTTGCGTGGTTTATCCATCAGACCTACGATTTCGATTTCTTCGCCGGTCTTAACCAGACCGCGCTCGATACGACCGGTGGCCACGGTGCCGCGTCCGGTGATGGTGAATACATCTTCTACGGGCATCAGGAACGGCTTGTCGACGTCACGTTCGGGGTTGGGAATGTATTCGTCGACGGCGTCCATTAGTTCCCAGATGCTCTTGCACCAGTCACATTCGCGTTTGCCGCAGCCGCATTCCAGCGCCTTTAGGGCGGAGCCGGTGATGATGGGAGTATCGTCGCCGGGGAATTCATAAATGTTTAGCAGGTCGCGTACTTCCATGTCGACCAGTTCCAGCAGCTCTTCGTCGTCAACCATGTCGGCTTTGTTCAGGTAGACTACGATGTAGGGCACGCCCACCTGACGGGAGAGCAGGATGTGCTCACGGGTCTGGGGCATGGGGCCGTCGGCGGCCGATACTACCAGGATGGAGCCGTCCATCTGCGCGGCGCCGGTGATCATGTTTTTGATGTAGTCGGCGTGGCCCGGGCAGTCAACGTGCGCGTAGTGGCGGTTGGTGGTTTCGTATTCGACGTGGGCGGTGTTGATGGTAATGCCGCGCTCACGCTCTTCCGGGGCGTTGTCGATTTCGTCGTATTTCTTAACGGTGGCTCCGCCTACGGTGGACAGCACGGTGGTGATGGCTGCGGTCAGGGTAGTTTTGCCGTGGTCGACGTGGCCGATGGTGCCGATGTTCAAGTGCGGTTTATTCCGCTCAAATTTAGCTTTGGCCATAATTAAAGTTCCTCCTTACTATCTTATGGGCAATGCACAACAACTTACCCGGGTGTATAAAAGAACTAACTAAAATTATTTCCATTAATGCCACTTTTTATTTACACCCGACGCAAAATAACACCATCATATTCGATAACGGTAAGCAAAATCCTTCTAAAACCAAAAATATTTTTGGGGGTCAGGCCCTGCATAACTGCATAACCGAATTTCATAAACTCGGTTATGCAGTTATGCAGGGCCTGACCCCCATAGCAAAAACCAGCCCTTGGGCTGGTCCTCTTGGTAGCGGCGCAGGGATTTGAACCCCGGACCCTGCGGGTATGAACCGCATGCTCTAGCCATCTGAGCTACGCCGCCACGTATTAGAAGTTAGAGGCTTGAAATTGGATGTTAGATAATTTTAGGAAATCGGCTTGCCGATTTCCCTCATAAAATCTAATTTCTATTTCCAAAAATCTAATTTCTATTTCTTGACTTCCAATTCCTAACCTCTAACTTCTAACCTCTAATGTGGAGCCGCTAACCGGATTTGAACCGGTGACCTCATCCTTACCAAGGATGCGCTCTACCTACTGAGCTATAGTGGCATTTGGTTGCGGGGGGGGGATTTGAACCCCCGACCTTCGGGTTATGAGCCCGACGAGCTGCCAGCTGCTCCACCCCGCGTCAACGTTTTTCATTGTATCACATCTTAATACTTTTTACAAACCCCAATATTAACCTTTAGGGAAAGTTGGTGGAGAGGGCAGGATTCGAACCTGCGAAGGCGTCGCCGGCAGATTTACAGTCTGCTCCCTTTGGCCACTCGGGAACCTCTCCACGATGGTAAACTTTAATCTATTATTATACCCGACCAAAGCCGGGTCGCTTGTTGGAGCCGGCGATGGGACTCGAACCCGCAACCTGCTGATTACAAGTCAGCTGCTCTGCCAATTGAGCTACGCCGGCATTAGCGGCAAAAACAATTATATGATATATACAGGTAGATGTCAACAGTTGCAGAGCAGATAAAAATGGCAATTGACGACGGGGCGTTCAAGTCAAGAACCGTCCCCAACTTGAACGCTTGGTTTATAGTTCGGCGGCCAGGGGGTGGTGGACGGACAGGGCGCCAGCTTCGGCTGCTTTGCGGTTAACGGTGAGCAGGCTGTGCTTGTTTACGGGCAGCACTTTAGCCAAGGCGGCCAGCACAGAGTCGATGGACACCACGCCGGTTAGCTCCAGGTACGCGCCCAGCATCACCATATTGGCTACCCGGTCGTTGCCCAGCCGGGCGGCAATTTCGTTGGCGGGTATGTGATGCACCTGCAGATCCTTGCGTTTTACGCCTCTGGTGTCTACAGTGGATGAATTAATCAGTAATAACCCCCGGTTACGGATGTGCTTTTCAAATTTCTCCAGTGAGGGTTGGTTAAAAACCAGGGCCGCGCCGGGTTCATCCACCAGCGGCGAACCAATGCTGCGGTCTGATATAATTACGGAGCAGTTGGCGGTGCCGCCCCTCATTTCCGGGCCGTAAGAGGGTACCCAGGCCACCTGCTTCCCTTCCAGCAGCCCGGCATAAGCCAGCAGCTGCCCGGTTAGCAGCACTCCCTGACCTCCAAAACCGGCCACGATAATTTCATGTTGCATATTACCGCACCTCCTCTTTTTTTTTCAAGGGGAAATATATGTCATCCTAAGCGCAGGCTCTTAAGGATTACTTAATTAAGTTGGTCGGATCTGGCGCTCCGGTGATATCGCTCCGCTCTCTCTTGCAATTCTTATTGTTGTGTTTAGAGTAGGTTTGTTGTTATCGCATGATATAAACTGCTTAACCGTTTGGCTACGCCCTAAGCAGCCATGAATTCGGGGCTATGACGGGCTAATCAACGCCTCCAGGTGCACCGTTCGCTCCGGATATCACCGGATCGCCGCGGAAGCTTTGTTTTTTTTGCCTGCTGATAATGCCGCGTTTAGCGGCATGGTGGCTACCCTGAAAATACTTTGTCATCCGTAGGGGCACCCCTTGCGGGTGCCCGAATTATTAATTGCGGGTACCGGGCATATCTTTATATTCCCCCAGTGGGTATTGGGCGATCATGTTCTCTTTAAGCCAGCGCAGCGCTTCTACCGGCTGCATGCGCCAGTTGGTGGGGCAGGTGGATAGGACTTCGACCATCGAAAACCCGCGTTGCTGCAGCTGCATGGTGAACGCCTTGTGAATGGCTTTTTTTGTTTTGAGCACGTGTTTGGGGTCATGCACCGATGTCCTGGCAATATAGGCCGGGCCATCCAGGGTGGCCAGCATCTCCGACACCCTGATGGGGTACCCCTGGGACATGACGTCCCGCCCGCCCGGGGAGGTGGTGGTAGACTGACCCCGCAGGGTTGTAGGGGCCATCTGACCGCCGGTCATGCCGTAACAGGCGTTATTGACGAAAATTACAGTAATGTTTTCGCCCCTGGCCGCGGCATGCACTATTTCCCCACAACCGATGGAAGCTAAATCACCATCTCCCTGGTAGGTGAACACTACCCGGTCCGGAAGCACCCGTTTGATACCGGTGGCCACCGCCGGGGCCCGACCGTGGGCGGCTTGCTGCATATCAACGTTGAAGTAATTGTATGCCAGCACCGAACAGCCTACCGAGGCTACACCGATGGTGTCTTCAATAATCCCAAGTTCATCTATGGTTTCCGCCACCAGGCGGTGGATGATTCCGTGGGTGCACCCGGGGCAATAATGAAAGTTATGCTCGGTCAGCGCCTCAGGCCTGACAAGATTCATGACCATGATCCATCCCCCCGGTTTTTTCAATTGCTCTTAAAACTTCCGCTGCGCTGGGCACCATGCCGCCCATGCGGCCATAAAAATGCACCGGCCGGGTGCCGTTTACAGCCAGCCGCACGTCATCCAGCATTTGTCCGGCATTCATCTCTACGGTCAGCACCGCCCTGCACTCGCCCAATGACTCTCTAATGACTGGTTCCGGGAAGGGCCACAGGGTAATGGGCCTGATTAGGCCGGCCCGGATGCCCCGCGCCCGTGCATTGTCTACTGCGGTACGGGCAATGCGGGCGGCGGTGCCGAAGGCCACCACGATAATGGCTGCATCTTCGGTACGGTATGTTTCGGCCCGGGACTCGGTCCCGGCAATTTGGCTGTACTTTTGCTGCAATTTCTGGTTGTGCTTCTCTAACAGTTCGGGGTCCAGATACAGTGAATTAATGATATTCTTACTGCGACCCCGGCGTCCGGTGGTGGCCCAATGCTTATTGGTGGTGTTTTGGGCCGGCCTTGGTTTGAACTCCACTGCTTCCATCATCTGGCCCAGAATGCCGTCTCCCAACAGCATTACCGGATTACGGTAGCGGTCAGCCAATTCAAAAGCTTCGGCGGTTAGATCGGCCATTTCCTGCACTGACGCCGGGGCCAGCACAATGACCCGGTAGTCACCGTGGCCGCCGCCCCTGGTGGCCTGGAAATAATCAGCCTGAGAGGGCTGGATGCCGCCCAGGCCCGGGCCGCCGCGCATGATGTTCACAATTACGCAGGGCAGCTGGGCGCCGGCCAGGTAAGAGATACCTTCGGCTTTAAGGCTGATGCCGGGCCCTGACGATGAAGTCATGACCCTGGCCCCGGCCCCGGCAGCACCGTAGACCATGTTTATAGCGGCCAATTCGCTTTCCGCCTGCAGGAAGAACCCGCCTACCTCGGGCATCCTATGGGCCAGATATTCCGGCAGTTCGGTCTGCGGCGTGATGGGGTAGCCGAAGAAAGCCCTGCAGCCCGCCCTGACAGCGGCTTCGCCAATGACTTCATTGCCCTTCATTAGTACTTTCATGATCACACCCCCTGCTCCAGGGTGATGGCCACATCGGGGCACATCACTGCGCACAGGCCGCACCCGGTGCATTCCTTTTCATTGTAAAGCCCGGCCGGGTGGTATCCAAGCCTGTTGAGCCCCTTGCCCAGGCAGATTAAGCTTTTGGGACAGGCCTCCACGCACAGAGAGCAGCCCTTGCAAATATGTTCGCTAAAAAACGGCTTGTTGTTAGCCAACCATAGGCACCTCCCTTTGGCCGGAGTTTTTGTACATCTTGGCCTGTTTGATCCGCTGTTCGGCCAGTCTGTCTGCGGCACGGTGAGTGGGGATGCCTTCCTTTTCGGAAACGGTCAGCACATCAAGCACAGTATTGTAAATCTGCGCTACCCGCTGGTCTACGCGCTGGCGCTGATAACCGTACAGTTCATCGGCCACGTTAATCAAGCCGCCGGCGTTAATTACGTAGTCCGGCACATACAGAATGCCGCGCTTTCGCAGAGCGTCTCCGTGCCGTTCCTCGGCCAGCACGTTATTGGCCGCACCGGCTATAATAGCACACCTGAATTTTTCAATGGTCTCGTCATTTACCACCGCCCCCAGCGCACAGGGAGCAAACACATGGCAGTGGCTGTCGTAAATACCATCAGTGGCCACCGCCTCGGCCCCAAATTCCCTGGCCGCCTTTTGCAGCACCTTGGGGTTGATGTCTGTAACCACCAGCCTGGCGCATTCCCCGGCCAGCAATCGGCACAGGTGATAACCCACATTGCCCAGGCCCTGCACCGCCACCGTCAGCCCATTTAGGCTGTCGGTACCGTAACGTTTTTTAACCGCTGCTTTAATGCCGTTATACACTCCCCGGGCAGTGAATGGCGAGGGGTCGCCTCCGCCGCCCCTGGCCGGGTCACATCCGGTAACGTGCTGCGTTTCCCGGTGGATCACATCCATATCCCACTGACATGTTCCAACATCTTCGGCGGTAATATACCGGCCTTTTAATGTATCCACAAACCGTCCGTAAGCTCTTAGCAATGTTTCTGTTTTATCAGCGGGGCTACCTATAATCACGGCTTTGCCGCCGCCCAGGGACAGGCCGGCCACAGCCGCCTTGTAGGTCATCCCCCGGGCCAGGCGCATTACATCCACAATGGCTTCTTCCTCACTGCCGTAGGGCCACATCCGGGTGCCGCCAAGGGCCGGCCCCAGCGTGGTATCGTGGATGGCGACAATTGCTTTCAATCCGGTTTCCCTGTCCTGGCAGAAAACCAACTGTTCAAACCCGCCTCCGGTCATTCGGTTTATAATCTCCATTTAACCAGCTCCCTTTTATCGGTGCCGTTTACTCAAGATCTAACTGTAAATTAAATGAAGAGCAAAAAGGGTGCCAGGGAACAAAAAGCTCCCGGCACCCTAAAATATGACGTTTTTGGTTGATTTTCCGTTAATTGCAGACTTTACTGGATCCACATGTCCCTGTTCACAATGGTGCATGTTTTTGCACAGTGCAATATTGTGCATGCATATTTTTGCAAAAAACCAGGGGTCAGGCCCTGCATAACTGCATAACTGATAATAATAATTATGCAGTTATGCAGTTATGCAGGGCCTGACCCCGTTTTAAAGACCGTATTTTTTGATCTTATTATACAGACTGCGCAATGATATGTTTAGCATCTCCGCGGCCCTGGTGCGGTTGCCCCCGGCGTGTTCTAGAGCAGCGGTCAGCACTTCCTTTTCCCAACGGTCATGCAACTCGTGGAAGGTTTCGCGGTTATAACTGAATCCGTGACCGGCACCTCCGGTGAACTTGGCCCGGCCTTCGGCGCCAAGGCCCAACGGGGGCAGGTGGTGCAGTTCCACCCTGGTCTCGCCAAAATGCATACTGATCATGGCCCGGCCTAAAACATTTTCCAACTCCCGTACATTGCCGGGCCAGTGGTAGCGCATTAGGGCTTCCAGCGCAATACCGGATAAGTCCGCTACATTGCGGCCGAATTCCCGGTTTAACTTGCGCAAAATAAATTCCACCAGCAGGGGAACGTCTTCTTTACGCTGTCTGAGGGAGGGAATAAAAATAGGTACCACGTTGAGCCGGTAATACAAATCGTCCCTAAACCGGCCCTCGGTAACCATTTTTTCCAGGTCGGCGTTGGTGGCGGCAATAACCCGTACATCCACAGGGATGGGGGTGCTGTCACCTACCCGCACTATTTCCCGCTCTTGGAGCACCCGCAGCAATTTAGCCTGCACCCCGGTAGTAATTTCGGTAATTTCGTCAAGAAATAAGGTTCCGCCCGAGGCTTCTTCAAAATAACCGCGTCTGCCTCCCCGCTTGGCCCCGGTAAAAGCACCTTCCACGTAACCAAAAAGTTCGCTTTCCAGCAGGGTTTCCGGTATGGAAGCGCAATTTACCCGCACAAACTGGCCGGTTCGGCGGCTGGTTTCGTGAATGGCGTGGGCAAAAAGCTCTTTGCCGGTGCCGCTTTCACCCCGCAGAATTACGGTTGCCGGAGTGACAGCGACCTGACGGGACTTTTCCACCGCATCCCGGAGCTCTCTGCTGTTGCCGATAATATCCTCAAATATATACTTGGCTTGCAGCCGGCGGATTAGCTGCCTGGCACCCTCCAGTTCCCGGGAGAGGCGGTGAATTTGGGAAACGTCATGGACAACGGCTACGCTGCCCTTAAGTATTCCGTTCACAATGATAGGGGCAGCATCCACCAGCACTTCCCGGCGCTGGGGACCGGCTTTCATGGGTACTTTTTTGTACGCCCGCTTGGAGCGCAGCACTTTCATATGCACGCTTTCGCCCTCGGCGATGTCCACGGTAGCCGGCTTATTGATTACTTCCTCGGTCTTAAGGCCGATTAGGTTTGTGTAGGCACTGTTAATCATCAGGCCGATGCCATTTTCGTCTACCACTGAAATAGCATCTTGGGTGGCGTTAATGATTTCGTGGAGCAGCATTTGGGTCTCTTTTAGGCTGGTAACTTCCTCAGCCAGCTCGATTATTTCTGAAATATCACGGAAGACAGCCACCGCGCCCACCGGAGAACCGTCCCTATCCCGCACCGGAACCCGGCTGGTCAAAATGTTTATATTGCCAATCCGCTGTTTTTGGTTCATCTCGGAACGGCCTGTTTTTAAGACTATATGCAGCCTGGTATTAGGGATTACCTGCTCTACCTGCAACCCCAACACTTCCCGGCCCGGCAGGCCCATAATTTGCTCGGCCGCCCGGTTAAATAAAGTAATTTTACCTTCCCGGTCCACGGCTATTAGCCCTTCCCGAATGGCATCCAGGATTACCTCAATTTGCGTGCTCCAATCCGAACCTGCCCCCATAGTTGCAACCTCCGGCCAACTTAGTTAGTTTTATTATAACAGCTCCAACCATAGCGGCACCAACCTCTGTATTAATTTAGCAATGGCCCGTGCCAACCCTTTTTTCCCTTTCATCAACTTCACTAACCCATTCCAATAGCCGGGTCAACTGATCTTTACCCCGGGGCGAAAGACCCTCAAACCGGCGCATTAAATCCACCAGTTCAGGATCCGCACCGATAACGTTCCTGGCCCGGTGTTTGGAAAGACCAAGTAAGTAATCTGATGAGACATCAAAAAACTGGGCGATTTTACGCAGTAAATCACCATGCACCCTGCGCCTTCCCTGCTCCAGATCCCATAATAAAGATTTGGAGATCGAAAGTTCTTCTGCCATTTTCTCCAGGGTTATTCTTTTCTCTTCCCGCAAGAGTCTCAGCTTAATGGGAAAAGAATCCATTTTAAACCTCCCTGTCTGCAATTAGCAGACGTATCCCCAGTATAAAACAAAAAATAAGCCTAATCAATGCGCAAATAGCAGAAATTTTCAATTTAAGTAAGTTATAGCTAGAATTAGCACGATATATTTATTTTTAACCCCACCAGCGGTTTTGCCAGTTTTCCGCACATAGCATACAATGTAAAAAAGGTTAATGACTATAATTAGACATAAATTATCCAATTCCTACCATGGAAATAAATTGAAAGGATGATTTTGTGACAACTGAACTTGTTCAAAAAATTGAAGAGTCCCGGTGCCGGTTGTACTCCATTTATCTCCATAAAAAAGAAAAACTGCTCTATGAGAGCAGAAAATTGGATTTATTAATTTTAGAGTACTATAAACAAAACGAAACAAACGTTAAAAAAAATTAGGGGTCAGACCCTGCATAACTGCATAACAACTGTTATGCAGTTATGCAGGGTCTGACCCCGTTTTTCTTCTAGGCTTCGCGTTTTTCCAGGTAACGTTCCAGCTTGCGTTTGACTCTCTGCAGTGCGTTGTCGATAGACTTGACGTGGCGCTTCAGGTCTTCGGCTATTTCTTGGTAAGACTTGCCTTCCAAGTAGGACATCAACACTTTCCATTCCAGAGAACTGAGTATTTCGCCCATCTTTTCCTCAATATCGTCAAACTCTTCACGGCTGATAATTAGCTCTTCGGGGTCGGAAATTTTGGAACCCGAAATAACATCCAGCAGGGTACGATCGGAGTCTTCATCATAAATGGGTTTATTGAGGGATACATAGGAGTTCAAGGGAATGTGTTTTTGACGGGTAGCAGTTTTGATGGCCGTAATAATCTGGCGGGTAATGCATAATTCAGCAAAAGCCCTGAAAGACGACAACTTGTCCATCCGGAAATCACGAATCGCCTTATAAAGGCCGATCATGCCCTCCTGGATAATATCTTCCCGATCCGCCCCGATTAAAAAATAAGAACGGGCCTTGGCGCGCACAAAATTTTTGTATTTGTTAATCAGATACTCCAGAGCCACATCGTCGCCTTCGCGGGCAAATTCCACAACTTCTTCGTCAATCATTAACTGAAAATCGTTGGGCGTCTCCCTTTGGGCGTTTAAATTCAAGTTCCAATCCCCCCCGCCTGAATTTCCCCGCAAACGAAAACAAAAACAGCCCTCACCGTAAGAAAATGCCATCCGGGTGTAAAATCCCAGAGTAACGCACAATGGGGCAAAAAATTTAAATTTTTAGCCAATTAGTTAGTGGAAAAAGGTCTAGCAGCGAAATAAACACCTTGTACAAAAACCAGCCGTTACACATGTAAAAATAAGGCATTAGTCAATTAACAAGAATGTTTACAAGCTATATTATACCTGCCCCCCAATAGCTCGTCAAGCTAAAATAATGCCCGCAATGGCAGGCGCTGCCTATTCCCGTTTCCTTCTCCATTGTTCAAACATTTGGCGAATATTTTCGGCCAGCCGGTTTTCCAAGTAACCTTCGGTGGGCTCGGGTCTTTGACACTTGCTTTAATATAGAAATCTCTGCAAGCCTTGAAAACAGGGCTTTTTTTATTGGAAAACTGTCAAATTTTCTCCAATAGATGTTGCGTAATTTTGCGTAATGTGTTATAATAT